>Ga0082212_10009177_pt1 | contig 12778 bp, 11 predicted proteins | sample TergutNt197P3_FD_71548 | JGI IMG/M metagenome (GOLD analysis project Ga0082212, IMG submission 71548) | Neocapritermes taracua P3 segment gut microbial communities from Petit-Saut dam, French Guiana - Nt197 P3 | ecosystem: Host-associated > Arthropoda: Insects > Digestive system > Gut ... | reverse complement strand
TCGGTCTTGGTCTCGATAAAGTCCCCGAACGCCGAAAAAACGTCCAGAATGTTCCGGGGCTCGTTCGTGTGGATGTGGATTTTCAGCAAGCCGTCGTTGACGGTCGCTATCAGCGAATCGCCTCTCGTCGATAGCAGGTCGGTATAGAACTCCCTCGTATGCTCCTTGCTCGTTTTAAGAAGAAACTCCGTGCAATAGCGGTAGGTCAGGGGGACATGGACCTTTTCCGCCCTCCTGTCCGCAAAAAGCCTCTCATTCGTGTTCGTCGCCCGATCGCCGTACAGCCCGTTTTTCATACCCTCGAAAATCAGGAACAGACCGACCGCCCCGCTGTCAACGACGTCGTTGGAACGCAGTATCGCCAACGTGTTTTTTGTGCTCTGCACACAGGAAAACAGTTCGACGGTAAAAATTTCGAAAAACTGCGTCAACGTTGTGTCCGCGTTCATTTGCGCTATTGTTTTCTCGATGCTTTCGCGCATTACGGTAAGCATAGTTCCTTCGACCGGTTGCAGTACGGCTTGATACGCAACCTTGTAGGCGTGCCTCAACGCGAGGGATAGCTCGTTCGCGCCGACCTCGTCCTTTCCCTTTGTATACTCGTGGATACCCAGGAAATACTGCGAAAGTATCGAGCCGGAGTTCCCCCGCGACCCAAGCAACGACCCCCGAATAAAAGAGGAAAACACATCGGAAAAGGACGGATCCACGGCAAGCTCGTTTATCCCCGTCTCAAATGTCCTTTTCATGTTTGTACCCGTATCGCCGTCCGAAACGGGGAAAACGTTTATGTCGTTGAGATACTCTATATTGCCGCATAGATTGTCGTATCCGCATATAAACAATTGATAAAGCAGGTTTCCGTCAATGGAGTTTTTATGGTTCATTGCTGTTCCCCGACAATTTTTTTTCTTCTTTTCCGAGCGACGCGACGCCCTGTGGCAATATCACCGTCAACGAGCTGCACACCAGCAACGCTATCGCCACGACGACCATCAAAAGATGCGTCAGGCCCAAACGCCGCAATCCTATCAGCACGGGGCCGGTGGCCACTCCCGTGACGCTTGCGCTGAAAAGCCCCTGGATCGCAAAATACATGCTGGGCTTTGAATATCCGGTTTCGGCCTTCTCCTTTGCCGCCAGATGGGAGGGCACGACATACCCCACGGAAAAGAAGGCCCCTATACCGAGTGAGCATATCACTCCGCTCAGCATGGCCGTATAGAGTCTCAAGTTATTGTTCTCAATAATGCTCTTGCTCGCCATGGTGCAGACGACCATTGCGACGGCGAACGTCAGCATCGCGTAAACGAAACCGACGCGAAACCCCTTCTTTTTGCCGATCAGATTGTAAAGCAGCATCGTCAGCGGAACAGGTCCGAACGCGCAGGCGTTCACTATCGCTATCTGCCCGCCGCTGAAGCCTCCGGTACCGTCAAGGAAAATGCTTTGGCCCGCCAGGAACAACTGGATGGAAAACGTCATGAACGCGAACACTATCATCCAGCGTATATATTCCTTGTTCTTGCAGGTATGCACGATGCTTTTGATGAACCCGGGCGACTTTTCCTGCGCTGCGGACTCATTGTCGGGGTCTTCCCTCACGAGGAAAATACCGGCGATGATGAGCAGGGAAAGCGGCAGGAATATAAACGCGATCATGCGGATGTTGAGGAAATCCACCAGAACGGGAATAAGCGCAAACCCCAAAACATAGTAAACCACGTCCGCCACGCTTTTGACGTTTGCCAGAAAACGCCTGTCGCCGTCGTCGCGCGTGACCTCCGAGAAGGAGGCGTAATACGAGAGCATGACGCAACTGTAGGCAAAGTAGAAAAGGACAAGGAACAATCCAAGCCATATGGTGTTCAGGAGCAGATTGCTGTCGGATGGTGGAAGCAGGAACATTACGAAGGCGAGTACCAGCGGCGCGAAACCTATCAGGACGCCAAATCTTCTTTTCCCGATCTTTACTTTCAGGTTGTCAAGAAACGCGGTGAACGGAAAGTCGGATACGCTGTTGATGATTTTGACGACGAGGATGATGATGGCCCAGACGGACGCGCTGACCACGTCCTTGTTGAAATATGTCCAATTTGCGGCGTTTGTCTCGAAGCCCGCTACCAGCACCGCGTTGCATAAATAGGTGCCGATTATCAGCTTCATCATGTTGATTCCGATTGCGGAAAAACCGAATGCGAATAGCTTCTTCCTGGTGAGCGGCATGTATGTTCTCCTTTTGTCAATATTCGTCTATGGTCTGATAAGCGCCCGTATCAATTACGGAATTGAGCATGTATATGAATTTTCTTTGATCGGAAGTGAGCAGGTCCTGGTCGTAAAACTCCAGATCGGTCACATCCTGCGAACCGAAGCGTTCAGTCGACGGTATTTTTATGAAAGTGATGCATTCGTTGTTAAGAACCGTTTCGGCCAGTTGCTGCTGGCCAACGAGCAGGTAGAACCCCTTGAAAACGGAGTTGAAACGGTCAAAAAAGACATTCTCATATGTGTTCTGGGACAACACCGTCGCAAATCTGTTCGCCAGTCGAAAATTCCCTATCATTTTTCGCGCCCCCTCTCTTTGCTTGATTTTCCTGCCGGCGCCATTGAGGCCGGTCGGCGGAACATACGTCAAGATTTTCCTATTGTAACGATTTTCGTCACGAAAATCAAGAAGTTTTCGGTGAACCGGTGGCGAAACGGCGGGCGTTAAAATGGAGCGGCTTATGTCGGCCGCCCCATTTTTTGCTTAACGCGCCCGCCCGCCGTCAAACGCGCAGGCTTGTTGCCGACGCCTACCCGATGGCGGTCAGGCCCCCGTCGGGGTAGAGGATGTTGCCCGTCATGAAATCCGACGCGGATGAAGCGAGGAATACAGCGGTACCCACTATGTCCTCGGGATTGCCCATCCTGCGAAGCGGGTTACCCTCGCCCTGCTGTTTGAGGTACTGCTCGACGCTGACTCCCGCCTCGGCGGCGCGTTTCTCGAACACCGACACCATCATCGGGGTCGCCGTGATGTTCGGGCCAAGGGCGTTCACGGTCACGCCGAACGGGCCGAATTCCGAAGCGAGCTGCTTTGTGAGCATATCCACCGCGCCTTTTGTCGCGCAGTAACCGGCGTTGCCCGTGCCTTTTGTGGCAATCTTGCCGCGGACGCTGGAAAGATTGATTATCTTTCCGTAATTGTTCTCCTTGAAGTGGCGGCCGAAATGCTTGGCGGAAATCATGAAGCTCGTTACGTTCGCGTCGAGCATCTGGCGAAACGCGTCTATGTTGAAATCAAGCGCGTCCTGCTTGTTGTTGAAGCCCTGCGCGTTGACGAGGATGGTGACTTTACCGAGCTTCGCGACCGCGTCCTTCACAAGCGCTTCGACCTGCTCCTCGTTCGTCGCGTCGGCGGCGAAATAACCTACGTCCGCGCCGCATGCCGCTTTCAGCTCGGCCTGGGCTTTCTTGAGCGAATCCTCCTTGCGGCTTGATATCATTACCTTCGCGCCGGCTTCCGCAAGCCCCTGCGCGATGGCCTGGCCAAGCCCGCCGGCTCCGCCGATGACGACCGCTGTTTTTCCTGTCAAGTCAAATGTAATCATGTATATTACCTTTCATTATAGTAGTAGATGTTCTTCTTATGAGATTGCGGGTCAGGCCCGCAATGACGGTGGTTACAGCGCCTCAATTATCGTCGCCTGGCCCATGCCGCCCGCTATACATAGGGTTGCAAGGCCGTATTTGTTGCCGCGGCGCAGCATTTCATGCAGCAGCGTCACTATTATGCGGCAACCCGACGAGCCTACGGGATGCCCCAGCGCTATCGCCCCGCCGTTGACATTCGTTATCTCCTCGTTGAGCCCCAGCTCCCGGACGACGCCCACGGACTGCGCGGCAAAGGCTTCGTTCAGCTCTATGAGCTCGATTTGGTCGAGCGTCATGTTTGCGCGCTTCAGCGCCTTTTTTGTCGCCTCGACCGGGCCGAGACCCATGATGCGCGGGTCTATGCCCGTCGTCGCGTAGCTGACAAACTTCGCCAGGGGCTTGAGTCCAAGCTCCTTCGCCTTGTCCGCGGACATGATGAGCAGCGCCGACGCCCCGTCGTTGCGACCGCAGGCATTTCCCGCCGTCGTGACGCCATCCTTGCCGAAAGCCGGCTTGAGGCTTGCGAGTTTTTCCGGTGTGGTCTTTCTTGGAAACTCATCGACGTCAAAGACTATCGGATCGCCTTTTCGCTGGGGGATCGTCACTGGTACGATCTCGTCCTTGAATTTGCCCTCGGCTATCGCCTTTGCCGCGCGCTCCTGGCTCTGCATCGCGAACTTGTCGCAGGCTTCGCGGGGAATGCCGAGCTTCGCGGCGACATTATCCGCCGTGACGCCCATGTTGAACACGCCGTACGTCTCCTGTGGCTGCGCCTGGAACTGCCCCTCGGTCACGGAGTCGTACAACGTCACATTACCCGTTCCGAGCCCGAAACGCGGGTTCCTGAGATAGAACACGCCCGACGACATACTTTCGGTCCCTCCGGCAAGAACTACGTCGTTATCGCCCGTCTGTATGCTCATGACGCCGAACACGACCGCCGACATCGCCGAGGCGCACTGGCGCATCACCGTGGACGCGGGCGTCTCCTCGGGAATGCCGCAGCGCAACGCGGCAATGCGGGCGACGTTGGGGTTGTCGGACGACTGGCGGCAATGGCCAAGAATGACTTCGTCGATCTCTTTCGGGTCGACGCCGCTTCTGTCAAGAATGCCCTGCACGACGACGCGGGCGAGCTCCTCCGCCATAACGTCTTTGATCGTCCCGCCAAATGAACCGACGGCGGTGCGGCAGGCTTCCACTATTACAACATCTCGCATGTAATCCTTTTCTCCTAACTTCTACGCCTTTTCCAGATATGTCATGTCGATATAATGATCGGCGTCCGTCAGTGCCGAGTAGGCGACCTGCTTGTAACCCGCCGCTTCGATCACTATGTCGATGTTCTTGTTCTTCGGCAGCCATTCGACTTCCCAGTCGCCGAAGTAATTTGTCTCGGCGTCCCAGGTTTCGCCGGTTTCCTTGCAAGTGAGCCTGACCTTCGCGCCGATGCAGACCTCGTCCAGCTCCTTCGGTTGATAGACTGTTCCCGCAAGGTACACGGTTGGTACGTTCAGATATTTGACGTTCGACTCCTGTCCCGCCAAAGGCTCAAGCTGCGTGTTCCGCTCGGACGCCACAAGCTTTGATATCTCGCTGTTCGGGTCGTCCAGGTCGCCGAAGATCAACGCCTTGTTCGGGCACGCCTCCACGCAGCGCGGCTTTTTGAGCGCCGGGTCGCCAAGATACGCGAGATACTCGGGATCGTCGAGCAGCTCCGCGCACATCGTGCATTTTTGCGGGAGCTGCAGCTCATCGTTCCAGAAAACTGTCTTGATCGGGCACGCGTCCACTATCGCCTTCTGCCCTTTCGCTTTTTCCGGGTCGATTATGACTATGCCATCGGGTCTCTTGTATACCGCGCCGTCCTTCGCCGCCTTCATGCAGGCGGGATCCTGGCAATGGGCGCACAGCGTCGGCACCGACGCCGACTTGACGCGCCTTGAGCTGTCGCCGCGCTCCCATTCGCGGATATCGATCCATTTCTGCCCCATCATCGGCTGCGCGGCGGAGAGCTTCGAGTCAAAAGCGCAATGCTCGTCCTTGCAAGCCATGAAGCAACTATAACACGCCATGCACATACGTGAATCGACTGCAATACCTAACTTCATTTGGCGCCCGCCCCCTTCTTTAGATAATTGTCCCTGACCTTTGCCTGGATCTTCTCAAAACCGTGACCCGTGATGATTTCGATGCTTGTTTCCGCGTCCGGGTCGGCTTCCTTCGCGACCTTGTCGAGCTTGTCCTCGAAGAGCTGGCTGTCAGGCAGTTTGTCCGCGTTTTCGTATTTGCATATATCCATCAGGCATGAGTTCGGCACCATTCCGGGGGCGATTTCGCCCTGAAGCCTGCCGGGAACCAGCAGATTGACGCATCCGCCGATGTCCATTGACGTCTCGCCCGGCTTCAACGGGTTATATATACCCGACGAACCGTAAGCGTGGATCGTGTTTTCCTCTACCCTGTTCGTGACGCGAGCCACGCAGATCACGGCGCCGCGTTCATTGAAGAGCTTGACCAGATCGCCGTCCCCGATGCCTTTTTCCGCCGCTTTCTTCGGATGGATGCGGGCGACAAGGTACGGGTTGCCTTTAATGTATTCCCTGTTTTCCGGGATTTCCCAGAACCACGGCGTCGACTGGTTGTGCTGTGTGTGATAGTCGAACCTCGGATGCGGCGAGATCAGGTGGAACGGGTATTTCTTCGCCCTGATGGAGTGATGTCCCTCCCAGGAGCGTTTGTACGACGCTATCGGGGTCCTCGCCTCATCGTGCGGCGCGTAATACAGCAGGCTTTCGGAGACAAATTCGAATTTGCCTGTGAATGTCCCTAGCTTGCCTTCCTCCTGGAACGGCTTATGGTTGGGCGTATCGCAGGGATAACCCTCGGCGAACCAGCGGAAAGCGGGATGGCGTTCCCAGTTCTCCGGCACGCCCGCTATGTAATAGCCCCTCTCCATGAAGTCTTCCCATGAGATCCTGTCGCAAAGGTCGGACTTCTCCCAGAAACGCTTGCACCAGTCCAGCTCGGAGCGGCCTTCTGTGTATTCGTCGCCCCAACCCAGCTTCTTCGCCGTCTCGGAGAATATCCAGTAGTCGGACCTTGATTCCCAGAGCGGCTCTATGGCCTTGTCCTGGAATACGACGACCTGCCAGCTATTGCCCGTTTGCGAGTGCGACTGATAACCGCCGTTTCCGGAGTTGCACAGCTCGCCTATGTCGTAACGCTCAAGGCTTGTGCATGCCGGGAGGATGACGTCCGCGAACCTCGCTTCGCCGTGGAAATGTATATCCTGGTTGACAACGAACTCAAGCTCGGGCGACTTGTACATTTTCACCCACTTGTTCGTGTCGAGCATCGTGCCTATAAAGGTGCCGCCGTAACGCCAGAACATATGCACCTTTGAGCAGCCTGGCTCCGGATAGATATGCTCGGTGAACTGCTGGTCAAGGCCGCCGCCGCAGAATCCCTCGCCATACCAGTCGTAGTGTCCGTCGAGTATCGCGTCGGGTACGTTCGGCCTGTAGAGCTTCTGGGTGACGCAGTTGACGGCCGTTTTGTCGGCTATCGGCTCGCCCGCTATCTGGGAGAGGGGATCGGAATAACCGCCGAACCAGAAGTCGTAGTCCATCGGAGCGCCGGTCGAACCCGACCAGATGTTCTGTCCGGGCTTGCCCATGCCCTGCATCGCGTACAGCACCACCAGGCTGCGGGAGAACTCCGTGCCGTTGGCCGTTCTTACCACGCCGCCGAAGCCGCCGCGCATTCCGCAGCCGCCCATTGTCTTTGTCGTGGCCCAGCGCCTCGCCAGAGCCTTGATATCGGCGGCGGGAACCCCCGATTCCTCTTCGCACCATTTTGGCGTCTTTGGCTGTTTGTCGGGACCCTTGCCCAGAATATAGTCGGCCCACTCATCGAAGCGGTGCGAATGCTTTGCAATATATTCCTTGTCATACGTGCCTTCCGTAAGCCAGACATATGCAATCGCCTCGCACAGCGTCGTGTCCGTGCCGGGGCGGGGGGCTATCCATTTGTCCGCCTGCTTGATGGATGAGAAATTATTGTACGGGTCGATGTAAATAAACTGGACTCCCATATCGTCGAGCCAGTGCCGCCACATCGTCGACTCGTTGCCGGCATAACCGCCGCGCGTGGTGTCGGGGTCGTGCGACCACATTATCATCGTCTCGACGTTCTGGAGCCCGTCTTCCAGCAGATCGAACGCTTCCGCCCCGCCTAAACGCCAGTAGTAGCCGTAGGTGTGCGGCGCTCCCCACATAAAGCCTTCCCACGAATCGGGGTTGTCTTTTATTTCCGTATAACCGAGCATCCTGAAAAACCGCGCGAAGGTGGACAGCTTATACCCCAAAAGGCCCCATGAGTGGTGCGATGAGGTACATGCGGTGACCGATTCCTTGCCGTACGTCGTCTGTATGCGCTTTATCTCGCGTACCACGAGGTCAAGCGCTTCGTCCCACGACGCCCTGCGGTAGCCGGATTTGCCGCGGTTTTCCGTGTTGCGGTTCTTCCCGTCCGCCGTTTCCGCGAAGTCTTCGCGTATCATCGGATAGCGGATGCGGTCATACGAATACGCCCTGTTCTTTTCCGTCATCGCGATGAAGCCGGGCTGGACTTTTCTGTTCGGGGTATATTCCTTGTCCTGCGGTCCGCCGACCTTTGAGCGCGCCTTGATGACCCAGCCTTTCGGGTCTTTGTCGTCAAGCACAAGGGGACGGATGCGCCTGATCACGCCGTCGACCGTATGTATGGCGACAGGACCGCCGACAACGATGCTATGCGTTATTTTTTCACTCATTTAGCTAACCTCCTTCTATACGATTTCAACAAGGGCTTTTGCCCTGTCGGAGTCCGGCTTGATTTTTATCATCGGGCCGGTCATTTTGCCGTTCGCTATTTCAAAACATCTGAGATTCCACACCTCGGAGACTACGACCTTCAAGACCTTGCCGTCGGGTTCTTTGTAAAGGCCGTCTTTTTTGAACATATGCTGGATCATCACTTTGTTTGCCACGTCCGCCAATCTCCTTTCTTCCGGTTAAATTTCGCGATTTAAATATCCGGCCCCTGCCGGATATGCGGCCAAGAGTATAAAATGCAGCGCCGACATGGCGTTGCGTGGATAAGCGCTATGACCGCTTGTAGCTTTGCTGGACGCCGTATTTCTCAAACCGCACGCCGCCGGCGTCTTTCCAGCCGGCAGTCGCGCCCAGCGCGGCTTCCAGCACCGCCGTTTCGGCCGGGGTCGGAACTCCCTGACCGCCAAGACCTTCGTACCAAAGCTGCAGTGCGCAAATTAGGTTGCCGGGGAAATCGCCCAGATACCTGTCCGTTGCCGCGCGGAGCGCTTTGGAATCCGAAACGTCGTATTTTGCCATTTTTTCGCCTCCCTTTAATAAAATTTTCGCATTTTTCCAACAATGAACCCCCCGTTTTCATCATTTTGCCAAGACCGAAGGTTCATTAAACACACGTAGTTATTATAAACCACGCGAGAGTGCAAATGTCAAGCAAAATTTGGCATTTTGAAGGCGCCGGAGCCCGGCGCCTTCAAGCATATGCGAGGTCGATTCGGCGACTCGCCGATCATATCATCAAATACAGATTCTCAAGCGTTTCGATACACGACCTCAACGCGATTTTCAGCTGCGACCTCTCATCCTCATTGGTCATCACGGACAGACCGGAAATGATGTTGGCCGCCGTGTTGCGGATATAGGCGTTCAGCGGCTGCAATCTATTGGGAATCGTACCGTCTTCCTCCCTGTGCCCATCCTTCCTTTGTTCATCATTCCTTTGTTCATCGCCCGCCGTGCGCTCTACATACGCGGACGCCGGCATCCCGGGTCTGCTCCCTTCGTATGTGCCTTCCACTATTTCCGCCGCTATCGCTTCGACTTCCCTCATTGGCAGGAACGACAATTCCTCAAGGTCCTTCTTGCTGATGTATATTTCCCCGGAAAGAATTTTACGCTTTGCCTCAGGCGACGCCTCTCCGACCGCCGCTATTGCATTTGCGATATTGGAGTTGAGCCGCATGGTGTTCTCGTCGTCCCGGTGGTCGTCCCGGTGGTCGTCCCGTGTCGGATCAGCCTCCGGCGGGTCGTTTGTCCCCTTTTCAATCGGCGGCAGCAAGTCCTTTGACTCCCTGTCGATGGTTTTTTTTCGCATCTGATTTGCCCCCCTAACGAAATTCCGGTGTATACCGTTAAGGTCAGCATAAACTTTAAAGGAACTTGAAGGTCAAGGGTTATTTTTTAAAATAACTCATTATCGGCCACTAATACTTGCCGTAGTCCCCGCTTTCATCCCGATGCGCATATTCCGCATTATCCTGCATGGCCGAACGCTCCCGCGGCGGTCCGTCCGCGGCCGACAAGCTGCGGAACGCCCCGTCGCTTTCCTTCAGCTTGAACTGTGCCATAAGCTGCTGCAATATGCTGGATTGGCCGCTCATTTCCTCCGAGGCGGCGGCGCTTTCCTGCGCCGTCGCGCTGTTCTGCTGGACGACATGCGCGACCTGCTCGATGCCGGTGTTGATCTGCGATATGCCCAAGGACTGCTGTTCCGACGCGCCGGCGATTTCCGTGACCAGCAAGCTTGATTCGTTTATGCCGCTCACTATTCTCGAGAGGCTTTCCGCGGTCTCCCCCGCAATGCGGGCGCCGAGCTCGGCCTTTTCCATCGAGTTCTGGATCATATCGCCGGTATCCTTGGCGGCGTCCGCGCTTTTTGACGCGAGATTGCGGACTTCCTCCGCCACCACCGCGAATCCCTTGCCGTGCTGTCCGGCGCGGGCCGCTTCCACGGCGGCGTTCAGCGCGAGTATGTTTGTCTGGAATGCGATATCGTCTATCGTCTTGATTATTTTGCCGATGTTCTTGCTCGCCTCGTTGATCTCGCCGACCGCGGCGATCATCTCGTCCATCTGCCTGCTGCCTTTTTCCGCATTTTCCTTGATCGTGTCCGAGAGCTTCGACGTCTTTTCGGCGGTTTCGGCGTTGGTTTTCGTTCTTTCGGCGATCTCCGTTATGGATGCGGAAAGCACCTCGATGGCCGCCGCCTGTTCCGTCGCCCCGTGCGCCAGCGCCTGCGCTCCGTCCGCGACCTGCTTTGAGCCCGACGACACCTGCGTGGACGACCCGTTGATTTCGGTCATCGTGCGGTTCAGGTTGCTTACTATGTCATTTATGGATTTCTTTATCAGCAGGAAGTCGCCCTGGAACTCATATGTGCTTTCGGTTTCCAGATCGCCTTTTGCCAAACCGTGCATCCGCTCGTCGATTTCTCCGACATAACCTTTCAGTTGTCGATAGGCGCTTTCCAACGTCCTTGCCATTATGCCGACTTCATCGGACGAGCGCACATCAATGCTATCTTCCGAGTGTGATGAAATACCGAGATCGCCCGCCTCGATCTTTTTCATGAAAGCGCTGATTTTTTTGAGGGGCTTGCTCACGGATAATGTGTTGAACAAAATGATCAGCAGCACGCCGGCAACCCCGCAGCTGATTCCCACTATCAGCACCATATTCATCATTTCCTGCCTTGATTCCATTGCGTGGTCTATGGGAATGCCGGCAAACAGCATTCCGATGATATTGCCGTCCACCGTCATCGGCGAATAATGCGCGTAGTATTCGCGCCCAAACAGGACGATCTGCATTTCGGCGTTGTCCCCCTGCCTCATGACGACGTCTATGACGGCGTCGCTCGCCTTCGTCCCTATGACACGGTTCCCTTTGTCATCGATCAGCGTTGAGCTCAGTCTTGTATCGCCGTCGAATATCGTTACCTCGCAGTTGGTGAATTCCTTGACGAGATCCACATACTTGGGATCGGACAGATCGTGGCCGCAGGTGAGCGCGCCTATGATGTTTCCCTCAAAGTCCCGTATGGCGGAGCTGCCGCGCGTGGACAATCCGACGACGGTGCCCTTTTCTATTATGCTGATGCCCTTTCCCGTTTCGAGCGCGGTCCTGATGGCTTTTTGGTTGAGCACATTGTCGCCTTCCAGATCGTCGTGCATACGCGCCAGAACATTTCCGTCCGGGCCGCACACCGTCACCAAATCCACGCCTAAATCCGAAGCCAGAAACACTATAGCCGCTTTGAGTGCCGGTTCATCATTGTCCTTGACGGCGTTGACGACTTCATGCGCGAACGACATGAGCTCCGCGCCGGACAGCGCTTCGCTCTGCAGCCGCTCCAGTTCCTTGACGAAAGCCGTGTTGGCCGACGTGGCGTCCGACGACGCAAGCTCATTCACCAGGATGCCGCTCCTGTCCGACACAATATATATGTTGATACAGATGATCACCGCGATCACCAGCGACACGATAAGCGACACCTTCAGCCCCAAACTCCTGATTTTCATATCAAACCCCTCACTACTTCCATACCGATTTACCGCTTACCCCAAAATGACGCCTTTTTCCGGAATGCGGACTGAAAAGCCGCAAATTGCATTAAATGTGGCGTTAAATTCATCATTTTTTTGCATTTACACGTTTTTTTATGTGCTTTTATAAACATTACGACACATTATATATAGTTTTCCCAAATATTCAACATAAAGATGCAAGAAAGATGAAAGGGTGGCGCAAGGGGTGACCCAAGCCGGCGCAATTTCGAGCCAAGCATTGATTTTTCCCAGTTGCCGGAGTATAGTGGGTTCAATAACGGACTCGACATGAGGTGAACAGCATGATGTATCCATATATCACATTGAAAGACGAAACCCTTATCACCCATACACAAATAATTGAAAATAATGGCGCCAAGGAAATAGAAGTCCATTTTGAAAGGCCGACGTCGGATGGTTTCGACTCGGCAAGATGCCTGCTTCCCTCGTATGAATGGATAATGAGGGAAGGGTTCACCGACGATGAGATAGCGGCGTTTTGCAAACTAATGGAATACAACGCGCATCTTCTGTACAGATACGCGGAAAATGGAGGTTTGCAGATTGCCTAGTCTTTTTAGAGTCGGCAGTTATCTCGTTTACTTCTGGTCAAACGAGAATGACGAACCGATTCACGTTCACATCGGAAAAGGGAAGCCAACACCGAATACCACTAAAATATGGATCACAGCAAAAGGCGGCTGCATCGTAGCTAAT
>Ga0082212_10009176_pt1 | contig 12779 bp, 15 predicted proteins | sample TergutNt197P3_FD_71548 | JGI IMG/M metagenome (GOLD analysis project Ga0082212, IMG submission 71548) | Neocapritermes taracua P3 segment gut microbial communities from Petit-Saut dam, French Guiana - Nt197 P3 | ecosystem: Host-associated > Arthropoda: Insects > Digestive system > Gut ... | reverse complement strand
CCTTGGCAAGATATGTGGATTGTTTGTCGTTAGGGTATAAGCGTATTTTATGCGCTCTATTCATTTACCATGTTCCCTACTCGTCGTTTTTGCTTTCAAGGTAACTCATGCCAGTCATAAAGTTAAAGGGCGAACCGTTGTTAATTATGTAGTTATACTGCCATTTAAGCATATCAACGAATGCGTCGCGCATTTCGTTACCCGCTATGCGTTCTAGAGTGCGAGTTGTGACATTGTAGCCGTTTTTCAAATAATTGGCTTCGGAAGAAAAAAACGTGTTATATTCGCCTAAATAAAGGTAATTAACAGAGGAAATGTAGGTTTCCCACCAGATGAAACGCTCAAAAAGACTCATGGAGTACCAATCATCTTCTGTACCATCTGTAAATTTCTCGTACAAAGGAGCATGGAATCCTGCGTTAGCCAAATATAGAAGAAAAAAACTGTCGTAAGCAGGGTCACCGTCCATGATTTTTACCGTATCGTAGAATTGTTCATATACCGTAGCAGCTTCTTCCCTGACTTCTTCTGCATCGTATTCGGGAGTGTTGACTGAATCAGAAGAATGCGTTATTACTGTGGTTGCTCCGCTGTCTGACGGAGACGGTGGAGGGGTGTTTTCGGAAACCCTCGGTGGATCTGACACGCTTTGACGTGCAGGGGGTGGTGTTTCAGCCTTTTTTCCGCATCCCGTAATTGAAAACACTAGTATTGCGGCTAACGCAAACAAAAACAACTTCTTCATCCCTAAGCTCCCTCAGCAATTTGATATGTGGACTGATATTAGTCCCATTATAACATACTGCTTTCATAGAATAAAGAAAAAAGGACTAATTTTAGTTCTGCCTTTTGGGAGCAGTACAATGGACGAGCAAAAAATCAAGCAAGATGAAATATGTATTGGAAATAACATCAGAGAAATTCGCAAGCAAAAGGGCATAGGACAGACTGCGCTTGTCGGATTACTACAGCTTGACGGCATATCAATGACGAGGGAAACTCTTGTTAAAATCGAGCGCGGCATTCAACACATTCAAGCAACACAATTAAGAGCGATTAGAGATGCACTAGGAACAAGCTATGACGAATTATTAAGATAGCGATGATTTTTTTTGCGAAAAAAACGCACACCCGTTCTGCGCCACAGAGCAACGGGCAATGGCAGCATCCTACACGCTCCTACGTCCACAATAATAGAATTAAAGGGATAAACTCTAACTCAACAGTAAAAGCTCGTAGGCACGATTTAGCGCGTCCTACGAGCTTTTTTCTTCTTGCTACAGCAAAGCGCAAAATTTTATTGACGGTGTTATCACGCATATGCTATGATGATTTTACTGAATCAAAAGGAGCGTGTGTCTCATGGCGCAAACTAATGTAAATATTCGCATAGATGAGGGCTTGAAGCGTGAGTTTGACGAGCTTTGCCAAGACTTAGGCTTGACTATGACTGCGGCATTTACCGTTTTCGCAAAAACCGCCGTCCGTCGGCAACGAATACCGTTTGAAATATCAAGAGATATTCCCAATGCGGAAACGATTGCGGCAATTGAAGAAGTGCAGGAGATGAAAAAAGACCCGTCATTAGGTAAGGCTTATACGGATATTGACGAGATGATGAAGGAGTTACTTGCCTGATGTATGCAGTTAAGCCTACTACAAAATTCCAAAAAGACTTAAAAAGAGCAGATAAGCGCGGCTACGACCTTAGTTTACTTACAGAAGTCATCGGGAGACTTGCGGCAGGGGAAGCACTTGACGCACGATACAATGACCACGCGCTGAAAGGAAAGTATAAAGGTTGTAGAGAGTGCCATATAACCCCCGACTGGCTTCTGATTTATGAGATAGTGAATGAAACACTGTTTCTATATTTGACGAGGACTGGCACTCACGCAGATTTACTCGAATGACGGCGAGACAGATTTTGTTCACCATGAACAAAATCTGTCTATCGAACTGGAATATCAGCATTCTTATGCAGGAGGTTGTATCTTTGGATAAATTCGTTCTGGAAAGAGAAGGTCAAATTGATTTTTATAGTAGAGTACTGCCGCGTATTAATCCTTCTCTTGGCATTGAGGATATTTTATCCGATAACAACGATGGCGTTCTAAATGGAAACTTGCTTGAGTTCAAGCTACACGTTACCGACCTTAACAATGTCCTATTTCAGTGTGTTAAGTACCTTTCTTCAATGCGAGTGAAAGGTAAGCCCGTACCTGCGAATATCCTTATTGTTGATGTTAATACTGCAGTAGTATGGCATTATTTGTCAGCCTCATATCTTGAATACATTGAGCGTCTTTATTCTGGTGGTGCGTCAAAGGATAATATAGGTTTTATAGGTGGAGCTGCGGTCGATGTACTTCAATATGATGATAATCCTCTTGATTCTGAAAGATTAATAGCACTGCTGAAAGAAACCAAGTTTACTAAAATAAACCTTGATGAAAACTGCATCGTAGGTTGGGCAGAGCATTATTACCGTTGTTTGCCAAATGCAAGAAAATCAGATTTCATTGGAGAAGATACAGGCAAGCATAAGACAGTCGGCGAAATAAGAAATCCTCGTATGTTCGCCGACTATATTTTCCCATATACGGGTGCAACAAATGTTAAGTTTAATTACCTTATGGACAGATTGAATGACTTCTTACAAAAGAAAAATCTCGGTGCGTTTTATACAAACCGTCTTTACGCTGAAAAGGCTCTTGAATTGTTACGGATAGCAATTGCGAGAGTGCCAGATGGAAACGATTACATAATTCTCGATAGATGCGCTGGTACTGGAAACCTGCAAAACTATATGAGCGATGATGAATTGTCTCATTGTGTCGTGTCCTCGATTGAGTATTATGAGTATAAAGTACTGCAAGAGCTTGTAGGCTCGAAAGTTCGGCATATTATCCCACCTATGGAAGATGCCAAGACGTTTAATGCAGGGCTTGTAACAGGAGCTGATGCTTTGAGTGAAGAATATTTAAACAGCCCGATTATAAAACAATATATTGAAAACCCAAAGTGTACTATCATTTTGTTTGAAAACCCGCCATATGCAGAAACAACATCGGCAGAACACCAACGACGCGGTGCTGGTGCAAAATCATCGGCAACATGGAAATCAAGTTATGTTGTCGGCGAAATGAAAAAAGACATCAAAGGCAAGGTTAAGGGGTCACCCTCAAATGATATGGGAAACGCTTTCATATGGAGTGCTTTCAAGTATTATCTACGTCAGCAAACGGACAGCTACATCGTGTTCTCGCCTGTTAAGTACTGGAAAGCGCAACACCTTGTAAAGAAACAGTTTATAAGTGGGTATGCTTTCAACCGTCGGCATTTTCACACAAACATAGATGCTTGTATTATGGTTGCTTTATGGGCGAATATTGATAATACACATGACGCCGAGTTGGCACTTACTGGCTATGATATTGTTGATGGGCTACTAACTGAACACTTCGAAAGTCTTCCAATCAAGAGAATTGAGACTAAATTTAGTGATGTTTTCTATGACAAGAGAACCTTTCCTGATGATGTAAACGAAGGAATACTGGTTGCTCATGACGGGTTAGAAGTAAGGCATGATATTAAGAGGCGTATAAAACCCGTAAGTAACAAGAACATCATTGGCTATATGGTTGTAGACAACTCGGGATTTGACAACCCTGATCTTCATGCGTGTTTGTTAGTCGCAGGGATATATAATGGCAACGGTTTCTTCTTGCGGAGAGACAGATTTCTTGAAAAAATGCCCCTCTTTGCCGCAAGCAGATATATAACTTATAATCGAGGTTGGACAGAACGAGCAAGAATTATGAAGTCAGCGGACGGTGCTAACAGGTTCTTCCATGATGTTAATAATGGCGATTTGACGCAATTTCTCTTGAAGTGTCTGCTTTTCACCTGTCTGGAAATGCAAAATCATATGAGGACATTCACTGGCAGCGACGGTAGATTCTATAGGAACGAGCTTTGCCTTGATGGTACAAACGGAGATACTCTCGCACTTCACGAAGTTAAAAAACTAATACTCAATGAATGTGAGACATCGTTATTGTCTCAGTGGAAAACCGTGTTAGGATACGCTAAGCTGGTTAAAAGAAACGATAGAACCAACGGGTATAACTCCAATTTGACATATGGGGTTTACCAAATATACGCCGAGTTAGACACTTCATATAAGGATGAAGTAACGAATAAGACTGTTTGGGATAATGTTGAATTGCATACAGCATTGACAGGTCTAAAAGGGCTAATCAGCAAATACTACAACGAGGAAATTGTACCGACATTATTCGAATATGAATTTGTAAAATAGGAGATTATTTATGAAATACTTAGGTTTTAAAATTGAGAGATATAGGGCGATTACAAAACCTATAGTGCTTGATTTATCTAAACGCATGATTCCGTTTGTAGGAATAAATGAGTGTGGAAAAACGACAATACTACAAGCTGTCTTTTGCTTTGATTATCAAAATGATAAACTATATGTGGGAAAGCATCTTCTAAATACAAAGAATTTGTACGAAACTACACAGGCAAAGCCACCTCAAATAACAGCAACAATAGAATGTACGACAAAGGATATTGAACTAGCAATCCAAAAAGCAATAAACGGCATGGAAGCTAAAACCCAGAAAAACGCAACTCCTGCTGCTTTGAATACTGCAACTACAACAAACACGCAAACACACGACTATACAGATGATATTGAGTCTTTGAAAGCTCTACAAGAAACACCGCCAAAAGTGAAAGCGATTTCAATTACTCGCACTTTATCGGGCGGTAACTTGTATTCTTGTCCCGACTTTAAAAATTTGACTCCAATAGCCGCTAACTGGGTCTGCTATAGAATAATTGATGCTATGCCTTATATCATATATAATGACGACTTCACAGATAGACCTGAAAGTGTAATTCCAATTAGTGATGAAGATGGAGAACATTCTGAATGGGAGAACATTTATAACAAGGTGTTCAAGCTTACAAATCCAGAATACTCACTACAAGGCACTTTGCTCTGTGAAGATGATAGAACACGCAAAACAATTCTATCTAAGGTGTCACACTTTCTTAGTGCTGCACTAACAAAATCATGGGAAAGATTTTCTCCATCGGCACAAAAAATCAGTGTGGAGCTTAGTATTGATTTGTTAGAAAAGCAACTCGAAGTGTTCATTGTCGAGGACATAAAAGGGGATCAATCACATTTCTATATTTCCGACAGAAGCAAAGGCTTTATTTGGTATTTTAATTTCATAATGAAAATAAAATTCAATCCCAAAGAGACAAATAACGAAAAAGGCACAGTTTTCTTGCTGGACGAACCAGGCTCATATCTTCATGAGCTGGCGCAAACTGAGTTGTGTAGTAAGTTAAAAGATATTGCAAGAAACGAAGGCATCGTTGCTTATTGCACGCATTCACCCAAACTACTTAATCCAAATTACGTGCCGTTAAACAATATCTTGATTGTTGAAAAAGCCGGAAATGGGCAGATTACATCAACTCCACTTACGCAGAAGAAAACTACAGCTAAAAACCATAGTGCAATGCAACCTGTTTATGAGGCTTTGTATATTCCTGAATACGAAGTGATTAGTGCAGATGAGCAAATTCTCTGTGTAGAAGGAATCTATGATAAGTATGCAATAGAGAATTTTTGTTCACTTAATAGCAATGTGCGCCTATACCCAAGCACGAATGCTGACTCAATAATCAACAACATATCATCTTTCATTGCATATGGTAAAAAATATATCGCTCTTTGGGATAATGATAAAGAGGGTGAAAAATGCTTAGGTCAAGCAAAAAAGAGTTTTGGAGCTATTGAGGCAAGTAGATTTACCCTCTTACCTAAAATGGGTAAAACGAAAATGATAATGGAAATGATGATTGAAGAAGAAGATTATAGTTTGATAACTAAAGAGTTGCAATTGCCTGATAATACTACTTACGAAACAATGATTAGTGCGTTATTCTTTATGAGTGATAAGAAGAAAAAACAAAAAATCATTAATGGTGTTTCAAGTAAAACAAAGGAGAATTTTTCTGCATTATCCAAAACCATTGAGAAATTACTGACAAATACGCTTTAGTTTGTGAGTTGGTACAACCAACATTGTATCACTTGTGACAAAAATGAACAGCAATAACTATATACAGGATTATAGTCCTCACCGTGAGGAACAAAGGCAAAGGAGGCATGGCGATGAGTTGCAATGACGAGCAGTTGAAGTTCTGCGTTTTCATTATCAACCAAATTTCACAGGTAATAAAGAAGCCTACAGCGTTCGTCTATAAACTCCTTGCCGAATCGGGCGTTTTGGATGAATACATCATCAGTTGCTATGATTCCTTGCACACATTGGGGCGGGAATACCTTGTGAACGATATAACGGGGCTTTTACATGACAGGGGCGTGGCGTTATGATAGTGTATCACGGCTCTACGCTTGTCGTTGACAGCCCATCAGCCAGTTACTCAAACAGGTACTTGGATTTTGGTGTTGGATTCTATGTTACGGCTGACAGGGAGCAAGCGGAGAGGTGGGCGCGACGAAAGGCAGTCAGGTTGAATGCTACACCGATTGTGAGCAGTTACAAACTGTCAGACGATCTAGCGGCATACAAAGGCTTGGTATTTGATAAAGAGGATTACGCTTGGTTGGATTTTGTAGCGAAGTGCCGTAGCGGTGGCGAAGAGTACAAGAACTATGACTTCATCAGCGGAAGCGTAGCAAACGATGATGTTTTTGTCACGGTCGATTTGTATATACGGGGCATTTGGGATAGAGACAGGGCTTTATCGGAAATCAGGTACTACAAAACAAGCCATCAGATTTGCCTGATTAGCCAGATTCTTATTGACGCAGAATTGAAGTTTGATAAATCTTACGAGGTGGTGCGCTGATATGGCTGTCGATAAAAAGGAATTACGCGACGTTTACATCACTTTTCTTGAAGAAGATATTATCAGGGAGATTGCCAAGATTAAGGGCATAGACAACCGCGCCGCTATGGAGATTTATTACTGTAGCAAACTTTGCCAACAGATTGCTTGCGGCGAGTACGGCATCGAGTACATGGATTACAAATATCTCGCAAATGATTTGATTGAAAACGAGCCTGAATTATTCACGGCGCAAGTTTCGTGACTCCATTTTGACTCCAAAAAATCTTGAAACGCGAAAAAACAGCGGCAAAAATGCAAAATGAGAATAATATTTGCAGTGAAAACAGCCAGAATACAGGGGCGCAAGCATTTGTGAATCGAGTGGGAGTGGTAGTATGATTAACAACGGCATGAGCGGCAGTGAAAATAGCCAGCTAAAGTTTATTGAAGCGTTAAGCTGGCAAGCGTCGACAGAGATTCTTCTTGAGTTGTGTAAAGATGGTGATTTGGCGAAACGCATTTCTGCAATGGCAAAAGCTACTTTGGCTGATGTTGAAGCTGATGTAATTGCGGATGAAGTTTTCAGAAGCCTTAACTCTATCGATGTTGAAGAGTTATGGGACAATTCCGGGAAGACGCACTACGGTTATCAGGAGCCGACCGATGTTGCATTTGAGATGATTGAAGATGAGGTGCGGCCTTATATTCGTAAAATGGAGCAGTATGGTAGTCTTGGTATGAAGACAGAAGAGAAGGAATACTGCAAAGGGATTATAATCGGTCTTCTGCAATATGGCGAGTCCGGGAGTAACGAATTTAGCGATTGGTGTCCTGATGATCCATTTACAGTCGCTGAAAATATAATTTACAGTTGGGAAAAGAATCACACGATAAAGGAGATTGAAGAGATTCAAGAAGTCTACAACAGCTTTTTTGCTGATGACGAGGCAGAATAAAGCGCAATGTTGGGATGGGGGCTCCTAAGTTGGAATGGCAGCAGTTTTTCAGAGAACCCATTTCAAGCATGAGTATGCTTTAAGACCGGAGTTCAATAATGAGCTATTGGATTTGAACGAAAGACTTATGAGGAGTCGGTCGTGGGTGATATTGTGAACTTTTCTATTCGAGAAGTTATGGTTGAAGATGCTTATGAGTACGCGGCGTGCCATATCGCTTGTTGGCGGGCTGCTTATAATGGTATCATTCCGGATGACTTTCTGGATAAAATGGCGTCTGAACTGGACCAGCGGGCTGAGTCCTGCAGGCAGACAATAATCAGCCCCGGTGGTTACAAACAGTTTTACGCGGAACATGACGGCAAAATGGTTGGCCGACTCATATTCAGCAAAAGCCGTGATGAAGACATGCCTGACGCGGGCGAGATCGGCGCGATTTATCTGCTTGAGGAGTATTGGGGCAAAGGTTTGGGTCTGCGGATGATGGATTTCGCGATAGGTATGCTGAAGCGAGACGGACATAATAAGTTTATCGTTTGGGTTCTCGAAGAAAACCACAGGGCCAGACGTTTCTACGAAAAATACGGTTTTAGCTTTGATGGTACGATGAAAGAAATTACTATCGGCAAGCCGCTTATTGAGATTAGATATGTGAAAACCCTTGTATAATGGGTTCGTATAGCGGGGTTGCATGGTGGTCTAGTGTGATAGGGTCGTATGATGGGGTCGTATGGCGTGGTCGTATGGCGGGGTCGCAGGGCGGGGTCGCAGGGCGGGGTTGCAGGGTGGACCAGTATAATGGGGTTATATAAAGGTTTTGGAAACAGGAGCCTTTTATGAGCGCTTGGGAATGCGGGACAGCACGAGCGTGTTGTCTCAGGAACTTATTTTGAAAGGATTGATTAAGAAATGTTGACACCAATAGCGAACATGACCGGAGCCTTTGACGTTAAGGGGCTGAATGTAGTGGTTACCGGCGGCAATCGCGGCATAGGGCTTGGCATTACGACGGCATTCATGCAGTCAGGCGCCAACGTCGCCATTCTGTGCCGCAACAAGGAAAGCGGAGACGCAGTGGCGGAGGATTTGAAGCAACTCGGCGGTAAGTGTTTCTGCGTTCAGTGCGATACAGGGGATTTTGCGTCAGTAAAGAACGCGGTCGCCGAAGTATTCAAGAACTTCGGCAATGTTGATGTTCTTGTCAATAATGCCGGCGTTTCCACCGTTTGTCACTTTGTAGATGACAAGGATCTGGGGGAATGGCACAGGGTCATGAACACCAACATCAATGGTCCGGCATATATGATCTATGAGATCGCTCCGAAAATGATGGACTTTGGAAAAGGCGGCAGTATCATAAATATTTCATCTATCGGGGGATCGAGTGTGGGCGGTTCCAAACACCATCCCAAGTTGCCATACCATGTAGCAAAAGCCGGATTAAACATGCTCACTCAGGGCCTGGCTATCGAGTTTGGCGACTATGGTATTCGTATAAACGCCATAGCTCCCGGTCCCACGCATTCCGATCTTGACAAGGATCTGCCTCCGAACGCGCATGAGCAAATCAAGAACAGTATGCCTATGCATCGGTTTGGCGAGCCGATCGAGATCGGCGCTCTTTGTGTGTTTCTCGCTTCCCCTGCCGGTTGTCAGATCACGGGAACGATTACGAATCATGACGGTGGCATTATACTGGGCGGATAATGTCGCAAGGGGTGAATGTTATGTTCAAAATCATTTCGGCTCGCGAAGCGGCGGAAATGGTGAGCGACGGAGACTGCATAGCCATAAACTCTTTCCTGGCGCTGTCAAATCCGGAAGCTCTTCATGACGCAATATACGCTCGGTACGCCGAAACCGGCTCGCCGAAAGAGCTGCGTTTGTTCTGTGCGGCGGGGTTTGGAGTCTGGGATAAAAACCGGTACGCAGACCGGTATATTAAGGCCGGAGCGGTTCGTGAAATCATCGCAAGTCATTACGGCAGCATGCCTGCAGCGGTTGAAATGGCGCTGGCAGGCAAGGTTGAAGCTTATTGCCTGCCTCTTGGCGTACTGTCGCATACCATTCGCGCTGCCGCATCCGGCAGGGATTGGCTCTTAAGCGAGGTCGGCGTCGGTATCTATTGCGACCCTCGGGTGGGTACTTGCGCGCTCAACGATGTATCCGGGAAAGAACTTGTTTCTGTGTTGGAAATAGACGGCGGCGAGTATCTGAAGTACCAAACGCCAAAAATCGACGTAGCGTTCATGAAGGGCACTACAGTCGATCCGTACGGCAATATATCATTTGAGAAAGAGTATCTGACAGTCGATGCTTTGGCAATGGCGCAAGCTGCAAAACGTAACGGCGGCAAGGTGATCGTCCAAGTTGAGCGCGTCAGTCATGTGTTCGCCCGTCCGCGGAATGTTATCGTGCCGGGTATTCTGGTCGACGCGGTAGTCGTGGAGGAGAATCCTGCGTCGATCGAAGAATATAATCCGGCTTTATCCGGCGATATCCATGTTCCATCCACACACATGGATTACTACATCAATAAGATTTCAACAACAAAAGACAGACGCACGGGATCAGGCGATCAGACAGCCGATATCATAGGCGAACGCGCGGCGCGAGAGTTGGAACAAGGCTATATAGCGAATATCGGTATAGGCATCCCGGAAATGGTCGGCGTATACGCTTCCAGATTGGGCGTGCTGAAGGACATCACTATTACGGTTGAAGCCGGCGGCGTCGGAGGGCTTCCCGCGCCGGGTCTGGCTTTCGGCGCTACCATCGGCGCGGATATGATTAGCGATATGTCTACGCAGTTTGATTTCTACGATGGCGGAGGTCTGGATATTTGTTTTCTGGGCGGTCTGGAGGTCGACTCGCAGGGTAATGTGAATGCCCACAGTTTGGCGGGCAGTTACTCCGGTATCGGTGGTTTCGCCAATATCACACACGCTACAAAAACTATCGTTTTTTGCCTGAGCTTCAACGCAAAAGGGCTTGTCGCACTGAAGAAAAACGGGGAGATCCATATTGAGCGCGAGGGTTCTATCCCTAAGTTTAAGAGGGAAATTTCAGCGATTAGTTTTTCCGGGAGGAACGCGGTCAAGCGAGGTCAGAAGGTTCTGTATGTGACCGAGAGATGTATTTTTGGGCTGACAGAAAACGGCTTGTCACTGATGGAAGTATACCCCGGAATCGACGAAGACCACCAGATCCGGGATATGCTTGATTTTGAGTTGTCGCGTTGATTATGAGTACATATGCCTGTGCTGGCGCCGGTGATAGCGCTGACGTCGCGCTGGTGATAGCGCTGACATCGTGCGCGCCTACGCAGCGTATGTTTTGTTAATCCGCAAAGCTTTGCGCCCAGTACAGTCTGCCGCTGCTGTCCATTGCTACGCCTACCCCTAGTCTGCCGAACTCACTGTTCAGAATATTCTCTCTGTGCCCGGGTGATTCCATCCAACCGCGCACGACTTCAGCGGCGGATCTCTGTCCCATTGCGATGTTTTCCCCGGCCCGGTTATATGTAACGTAATTATCATCAAATGCTGTAAAGCAATCACTTCCGTCAGGCCTGTCATGCGAAAACTGCGAAATGATCTCTCCGGCGCGCACTACTGCGGTCCGGGTCAGCGGCGATGACGAAGTGAATGGTTCCAGCCCGGCGTTTATGCGCTCAATATTCGTTAGCCTGAACACTTCGTTAGCATAGGAAACCAAGTCTATTACAGTTATGGTTTGGCTTGCTGTCATTCCGTTTGCGGCAGTGACGGTAATGGTCACTTCTCCGCCCGCGTCGCAAGAAAATGTGTTCGTTCCTGTGAGCGTAGCTGCGGCGCTGCTTATCTCAGTTGAAAACGTTTGATCAGTGGCGTCCTGAGGGCTTATTTGTACAGTAAAGCTGCCCCGGTCGCCTACTTTGTATATACGTCTGTCCGTGCTCATGCTGATCCCGGCCATCGGTACAATTACCGTAACCGTACATGTGTCGTTGTATTCGCCTGCTGTACAAGTGATCGTGGTCGTGCCGGCTCCCGCGGCGAAAACCGTCCCGTTTTCAGTTACGCTTGCAATAGTCTCGTCGTCGGTTGTATAATATACAAGCGTTTCTGTTGTGTCGTCAGGAGTAAACACCGGCGTAAGAGTGACGCTATCTCCGCGATTCAGGGATATCGCGCTCGCGCTCAGCGTAACAGCCTCTAATGGCACGGTTACCGTAATGATAACCGATCCGGTGACTCCGTTCGCCGAAGTTGCGGTGAGTTCCGCCGACCCGCCTCCAACAGCAGTCCAGAACCCGTACACTTGCCGCAATACGCTATCGTCACTGGTACTCAGCGTGTAGTCTATATCTTCCGCTTCAGCCGACAGGATCGTAACGACGGGATCAAGGATCGTGCCTTTCAGGACTTCGACACTGTCCAGTTCTACGATTACCCGCTCTGCGTCCGCCGGCACGGTCGGCGTCACCGAAGACGGAGTTCCGATAGTTGAGGATGAGTCCGTACCGGGTGTTTCTTCCGGATCAGGCGTCGAATCCGAACCGTTCTCGGGAACCTGTGAGTTTTGGCTGACCCCCGGTGAACCGGTCGATACCGGCAATGTTGACCCCGCCTGTTCAGTCGACGGGGCGTCCGTAGCCGGAGTATCCGTCCGGCCCGTCGTTTTCTTACATGCCGCAAGGCTTACAAGCAGCAGCACCGACAGTATTGCGGCGATTATGCGATTCATTCTGTATTTCATGATCATCACCTTGGAAGGTCATCTTAATATATAACTCAATACATAATTTAATATATAACTTAATATATAATACAATATACATAATACCATGTAATGTCAATTGAAGGAACAACTCTTTGAAACTCATTGAAGGAATAATACTTTAAAACACATTGAAACTCATTTAAGGAGTAATACTTT
>Ga0082212_10009175_pt1 | contig 12779 bp, 14 predicted proteins | sample TergutNt197P3_FD_71548 | JGI IMG/M metagenome (GOLD analysis project Ga0082212, IMG submission 71548) | Neocapritermes taracua P3 segment gut microbial communities from Petit-Saut dam, French Guiana - Nt197 P3 | ecosystem: Host-associated > Arthropoda: Insects > Digestive system > Gut ... | reverse complement strand
ATAGTTGAAGTGGGCAGGGCCGATCTTGTAGGCAAATACGTCGGTTGGACCGCGCCGACCGTGCAGAAGAAATTCAAGGAAGCAAGAGGCTCCGTGCTGTTTATTGACGAAGCGTACTCCCTTGTTGACGACCGCGACGGATGCTACGGCGACGAAGCGATCAGCACTATCGTACAGGAAATGGAGAACCAACGCGAGGATATCGTGGTCATATTCGCGGGATACACCGACAAGATGGAGGCCTTTTTGCAGAAAAACCCCGGGCTTCGCTCACGGATCGCATTTCACGTGCCGTTCGCTGATTATGACGCCGGGGAACTGATGCGGATTTTGAACCACATGGCGGAAAAACAGCGCATAACGGTTGGCGAGAACGTGGCGGAAAAACTGTTGCCGATTCTTACTGCCGCGTTAAAAGATCCGGACTTCGGAAACGGGCGCTACGTGCGCAACCTGTTTGAAAGGGCAAAGATGAAACAGGCGAGCCGGCTGCTGAAGATGGATTTCGACAATGTGAAAAAAAAGGACCTGCTGCTGTTGACAGCAGATGATTTTGAAGCACCATCACAAAACAAAGCTAAAACGATAAAAATCGGTTTTTAGGTTGAATGTTCACGGTCAACCAGCCCCCGTCATCGGATACACTTCGTGACGTGGCGATCCCGTAAAGAGCATTTTATAGGTGTTTATATCTGGATTGCCACGCCGCTTTCAGCGGCTCGCAATGACGAGGTGACGTTAACAGTATCGATTTAGCAGCCATCCTGAAAAAGCAATCCATTTTTTTCTTGTGGCGTCGCGGACAATCAAATATAATCATGTTATCATGCCACGAAACAGTTAAGAAAACGAGGAAGAATAATGAATACTTATCTTATAGACATCCTTAGGATACTCGAAGAACACTCTGACGAGAACAATAGACTATCTCAACAGGAAATACACAGATTAATGCAGGAAAATTACGAATTAATGCAGAGAAAAGACACGAACATCGACCGAAAGGCAATCAAACGCAATCTGGATAAGTTGATTGAACTGGATTACTATGACATAAATTACAAAGAATCAACACGCACGAATAAAAACGGTAAGGAAACTTCAGTTTTCACCGAATGGTACATGAACAAGGATTTTACTGACGCCGAACTGCACCTCCTGATCGATGGCTTGCTGTTTTCGAAGTACATACCTTACAATCTGTGTAAGAAAATTGTCAAGAAACTGAAAAAACAGGCAAGTAAGTCTTTCCGGCAGAAAAGCATCCTGCCGGAAGATGATCCCGAGAACAAAGAACTACTGTTCACCATCGAAATTATTAACGATGCAATAAAAGCGGGCAAAAGAGTATCCTTCCATTTTAGCGCATATGGAACCGACAAAAAGAAACATATTATATTGGATGATGATTGCAGGCCGCATATTTACGAGGTCAGTCCCTATGAAGTCGTTGTCGCGAACGGTAGGTATTATCTCCTCTGCTCTCACAATGAGGGAGGTTTGTTTAATTACCGGCTCGACTATATCCGCAATGCTGGAATAATTGAGAATCAGAACATACGCCCAATCAGAGAAATAAAGGGTTATGAACACGGCATGGATTTGGCAAAATATATGAAAGAGCATATCTATATGTACGGCGGAGAAAGCAAGCGGGTTTCTTTCCGCGCTGATAAAAGCATTATTGGGCATATCATCGACTGGTTCGGAAAGGACGTTGCCTTCACTAAAATAGAGGAAGACTCAGTCGAAGCGTTCGTCACAGTTAACGAGAATGCTATGCTATATTGGGCGCTGCAGTATGGTGAGTCGGTGGAAATACTTGCGCCGGCAGCCCTGCGGATCAGAGTGCGGGAAACAGTCAAGAAAATGTGGGAGAGATATTCGCTGGAAACATGATTGATGGTACGGCGACTAACAGGGCTAGGAGGTCTCAAATGAGCGTAGAACGAATACTATCTGATGAAGAAGCCATGACCCTGACTGGAGCGGTGATCCAAATCCCTGAGGGATATACAAAAGTCGGTAAATACTCGGATGAACAGTACACTCAAATGGAACATCTTATTTTTCCCATGAGCATAACTGACATTAATCTCAAAAGTCTTATCCATTGTCGCAGATTGAGCAGAATCACTGTCCACGAGGAAAATATATCATATGCGGACGTAGACGGGGTTCTGTTTAGTAAAGACATGACCGAATTAATCTTTGTCCCGCCGTATACACCAATAACCCAGTATAGCGTACCAAGTGGCGTCAAGCGCATAGGGGACTGGGCGTTTGCCATGCGGGGGCGCATACAAGGTTATGACGCTAACTTCGCTTACAAATTATCATCAATCAGCTTGCCAGAGGGATTGGAATACATTGGGGGATGCGCATTTGATTGTTGCAGAAGCTTGACTGAAATAAACATACCAAACAGCGTTACTCATATAGGAGTGTGCGCGTTTTACTTATGCGGCATTGAAAGTGTGATAATACCTGATAGCGTCTTAACAATCGGAGAAGAAGCATTTAGTTGTTGTGAGGATTTGAGAAGCGTAAAAATGAGCGCAGGTATTACGCAGTTCCCAGAGAATGCGTTTTTAATGTGTAGTAAACTAGAAGAAATTGAAATTGGCCAAAATGTGGAAGTGATACTTGATAACGCTCTGTCTGGGTGCAGTGAGCTGCCTAAAATAACGACTCGACCTAAGGTTTTTTGGAGGGAGAATAATTCCTCTTAACAAGTCAAATCCTGTTACCAGTTGTCAAACAATGACCGATGAGGAGACTCTAGTAGTCAAAGGAGAAGAAAATTGATGAATATGGCGAGTGGTAGTGAAAAATGTTTGGAGGCATAATGTGACCGTAAGTGAACTCATTACTATTTTACAAACCCAATCACCGGATGCGCTGGTTGTGGGAAATGCAGAAATCGGTTTACTTAGAGAAGTGGTAGAAATCGACTCTGCCGAGGGCTGTATGCTCCGACGAGAAGCTTATTCCTCCAATCCAAGTTTCCCATCACGAGATGTATTGATGGTGAGCGTTGCCGGAGACATACCAGCAACTTATCTTGGAGAAGGTCTAGGTATTGTTGACTTCTTGTTGGAGTCAGAGCAGTGGGAAAATGCTGATGATGGAGGCGAAAATGATGAAATTGGCTGAAGCATTGATAAAGCGCGCTGACCTGAAAGCCCGAATATCACAAATATCGAATCGCATAACAGAAAACGCGCTGGTGCAAGAAGGCGATGAGCCTGATGAGGATATGCGCGAACTGAAGATTCAGTATGATTCTTTATGGAAACTGTTGCGAAATGCATATAATATTATTGACATTGTATATAATATAATATATGATATTACTAATAACTCAAAGGACTGGTGGTGTTCTGATTTGTCAAAGCAGATAAACGTGAATATACGAATGGATAGTGAAATCAAGGAGCAGGCGGATCGGTTGTTCAGCGAGTTGGGGTTCAACCTTACTACAGCAATCAATGCGTTTGTCAGGCAGGCATTACGTGAAAAAGCTATCCCGTTCTACATCTGTGCGGTTGAGTCAGCGCCGGTGAAAGCGCCCACCAGAAACAGAAAAGAGTTGATTTCGCGTGGTCGTGAAATGGGTCAGGTTTTGAACGTCGCAGAAGCGTTCGGGAAATATCCCGCAGAAGATGAGGTCCACGGGGGCAAATTGGAATTCTGGACACAGGAGCGGGAGTCAAAATGATTTGTGATATTGGCGATATTGTACTTGTGAGCAACTTTAAGTATCCGGATGGCAGCGACGGCAGTCTGCACAGCTTTGTTGTAATTGACATTGAGAATGATGAGCTTGATCTCATGCCGCTGGAATACTTATGCTTTTTAATTTCGTCGAAAGACGCCAAAGAGAGTTATCCATACAATATACCGCTCAAGAAAGATAGCGTTAATAGGCTGATGGTAGATAGTCATGTAAAGTGCGACTTCATATATGAAGGTATCGGTAAAGATGACATTCTTATGGTTGTTGGATCAGTGACGCCGGAACAGATGGATTCATTTTGGAACGCTTACGAAGCATATCTCGACGAGATTGAGTCCGCAGGCGTTTGAGACAATGCGTAGGCTGGACATATACAGAATTAATACCAACCTCTCAAAAACGTGAATTATTCGCAGTGCTCCGGGATTCTGCTGCAAGCCCCTCGCGAATCCCGCTTTTAGGTTCATAAAAAGCCCCTCTCGGGGCATTTTGTTTCGCCATTAGGCATCAATGGCTTAAAAATAGGCCATAGTTCGTGGTATATTGAAGTCAAAAGCTGATCTTTGTCAATTGAATCCGCAGACGAAATATGCAACAAATGAATGTAGAAGGGATGCATATGGTTTATGTAATGAGCGATATCCATGGAAATTATGAAAAATACATACAGGTGTTTGATAAAAAAATAGAGTTTATAGATCGATTGAATTATTTAGAAGACGAATAGAATGGAGGATTTCATATGAAACTTGCAGAAGCATTGATTAATCGTGCTGACCTAAAAGCCCGAATATCACAAATATCGAATCGCATGACAGAAAACGCGCTGGTGCAAGAAGGCGATGAGCCTGATGAGGATATGCGCGAATTGCAGATTCAGTATGATTCTTTGATGGACAAGCTGGAGCATATCATTGTTTGCATCAACAAAACCAATAATGAGACCATGCTGGATGCCGATGCTACCTTGGCTGCCGCAATAGCAAAGCGAGACTGCATTAAAGCAAAAATAGTAGCTTGCCGCGCTTTAAGGGACGCTGCAGCAAAAAAGCCAAGCCGCTTTGAGCGTTACGAGCGCAATCCAGACGTAAAATACGTCCGGACAGTGGAAGTCTCTGCACTGCAAAAGGACATTGACGAATTATCTCGTCAAAACCAGTGCCGGATTTATTTTTCGAGGGTGGGAATGGGGGTATCATACAGGAGGTTGACAGCATATGAGAGAAGCAAAATGTGAACAATGGAGTATCGTCTTTCACCCGGATATCTATAGCAAAAAAGACACGCCGGAGGAAGTATATGCTACATTCCAAGCCAACAGGCCAATAGCCCTATTCGGACGCGCAAAGGATGACCCCCGCCACGACCCGGAAACCGGAGCATTCAAGGACGGGAATAGGCTTGTCTCCGGACCTATCGTAAAAGTCGAGGGCGGACGAGTTCATACAGGCGACACCATATGGAGTCCCGGCGAAGTTGATCAAGGGTATTTAGAATGGTGCAAACAACACAATTACTCCGACTACGAGCTTGCTGACTGTATTCTGCAGGATAAAGAGTACGCCTACCGTTCAAATGACAATCGCCGCGATAAATTAAAAGATTATGTCGAAACAGTAATTATCCCTGCGGATGTGACGAGCATCGAACATGATTTTTATGGCTGGGGTAAGGTGGAAAATTTCCGGGTAGAAGCGTATAACGCTCATTATGCAGATGTTGACGGTGTGCTTTTCGACCGCACAAAAACAGTTCTGATAAAATACCCGGAAGGGCGCAGGGACGATTGCTATTCGATACCTGATGGCGTAGTAGAAATAGCGAAATATGCCTTTTCGGATTATTCGGACATATTTGCCCGATTCGCATCCACATACAAAAATAGAATCCCTGGCGGTTTTGCAGTTTATATTCCGGCATCAGTGCAGAAGATCGGTGACATGGCTTTTAACAGCGGAAGCCGCCGACTTGAATATATCGGCGTGGATGAAGAAAGCAATTACTTCGCATCCAGTGGCGGAGTACTGTTTGATAAAAACTTAGAGACGCTAATCTGCTGTCCGGCAGGTGCGCAGCCGTCAGGGTCTTCCAATCGGAGCTATGTTATTCCTGAGACGGTCAAAAGAATAGAGCGGGAGGGATTTAGCGGCTGTGCGCTTATGACAAGAATCACATTACATTCCGGGCTCACGCATATCGGCGACCACGGGTTTGAAGAATGCGTCAACCTTTTAGAAATCACTATACCCGGAACTGTGAAGTCTATTTCCCGCTTTTCTTTCAGTTATTGTTTCAAGCTGACAAATGTTATCTTGCAAGAAGGGGTTGAACGCATTGAGAGCTCCGCGTTTGCCATGTGTAATTTTTTGAAGAATATTTTCATTCCACGCACTGTAACAGAAATCGACCCAATCGCCGTCGGTTTTCCTACCTCGCTTACGATTTACTGCTACGAGGGCAGTTTCGCTCATACATTCGCCAAAGAACGCAATCTTTCATTCGTCCTTGTCGGAGATACAATGCCTAACTTTAAAATTGAAGATGACGCAATCCCCGGATTATTGCGGATTGAAAGCGAAACATTAGAGGATACGCTGATGGGAGATCCTGAAATCGCTGGGCTGCTCAACAAGATTGCGGGCATGGCTGGTCCGATAATTATTGGAAATACAAAACCTGACAATCCGCAAGAAAAGAGCCGAACGTAAAAGCACGGGCGCTGTATTAATATACAGTAGAATTTAGTGACAAGCATGGGGGGCATACAACAAAGGTGGTGTAAAGCGGAATGGAGACAAATACCGATAAAACTGACATCGAGGGGTTTCTAAGAGAATTGGCAGAACTTTCAGCGAAATATCAAATAGTAGTTTCAGCTTGCGGTTGTTGCTATAGCCCCTATCTATGGAAATTGGATGGTAAACATGAGTATGCAACGGATTCGACTATAGTCGCTAAGGATCTTATATATGACGTAAGTCAGAAGCTCTATTCAGTAACCAATTTAAAGCCAGGCGAGGGTCTCTACGGTGACTAGCGTTAGCTTCAATACGACACAGGGAGAATGGTTTTATGACTTTCTACGAATTGCTTCGCGAGTTTTCCATTGAAGAGCTTTGGTACATCCTGTCCATGCGACACAACTACGAAAGTCCGTCGACGTCAATGCAGGCAGAATGCACATTCAACTCTTACACTGCCGCATACAATGAATTGCTGTCGCTACACTCGGCGGAGAATTCACCTGATTTCATTTTAAGCTGTGAACTTGTCGTTGATTATTGGATGAATGAAGGTGCGCCTGAGGTTTATATAGATTGTAGAGCGATTTATCCTTGCGAAGAATCAGAGAGAGATGCAGAACTTGAGGCATACGCAATAGACTTTACCCCTTGGGCAGAACTCATCGACGCAATTGTATCTGCAGAGTCAATCTCAAAATATGGCCAACTTGTTTGTGCTGCTGAATTACTTTGGGAAAGCACATTCCACGGTTTCTCGGCTGAGAAAGTTGCCGCAAAATGGGAATCCCTAATCAATATGATGGACGACAACTTTTCTATTAAATCTGGTATTGAAGAAGATATCTATGCGTCGTTCACGAAAACGGTATTGGAAGAGGATTTGTTGAATTGGTTTGTCAACGCCCCTGACAGCATTAAGCAGGAGATTTCATGGTATTTTTCCACAGATGTAGAAGAACGCGACGATTTGCAAGTAACCCAGGAAGAAACGCTTAAACGGTTGAAAGCAGTTATTGATAAATCAAAACTCGACTGTGATGAAAGCATTGCCTATGTACTATACAGTATGCTGCGGGGACTTGATATAGACGAAAGGTATACACTGTTGTCGGCTGTGCTCGGATTGAAAAAGGAAAAGAAATGAAATATGAGGAATTATACCAATGAACATTTATAGTTTTTTCAAGTCTCCCGACATCACCGCCCACTGCAAGAAAATCGGACACGAGTTCAACTCTTTGGAAATGGCGGTGATAGTTGACATCAGCGGGAAACCGCTGAAAGACAAGTTTGCAGCGTGGCTGGAGATAGTCTCTGAATACCCCGATATGACCATACCGGAAAGTAACGGCTTTTCAACTGCAAGAGATAGTCTTCACGACTATCTCAAGGAATACATTGATTTTACTGAGGACAAGATGAGCTTGTTTAGGTCTGCGGATCAAGACGAGTTTTACCGTTGCCGTACTTGGCGCACGTTGAGCCATTATGATAATGAAGATGGCTATCATTGCACCGGCTGCTTCACGACCATGGAGCAGGCAACGAAAACGCTGCGGGATCAGGGCGCTTGGGAGGAAGGTTATCGTGTAGTGATTGAAAAATGGAAGCTGAATGAAAAGGACAGCCTCCAATCTGCAGAGATTGACGCGAATCAGGAATTGCTCAGCATATATGGCGTCATACCTGGGTCAGAATATATGGAACCCCTTAGTGGTATTTGCATTTATATCCCAACGCCCTTTGAAATAGGCGACATTCTCGTTGATGACATGGGCAAGCCCTTTGTGCTTTCAGGCTTGTTGTATTGGCATAATAACTGGGAAAAACTGTCTCCTACAGCATATTGTGGCTGGGATATGCAGGCAGAAGGGTACTTCGTCCACAAAAACAAATTCGAGTGGGATCATGGTTTCCGTATAAATGAATTGCGCTATTTTACCAGTGAGTTGCAGGGCGCGGAGCGGTTTTTGGGGTACTTGAGCAAATTCATCAAAGACGACAAAAAATGCTACCACTGCCTAATCGGCGTCTATGAGAGATATAAAATGGAATGGCAACATGAGGAAAACCGAAAAGATCGCAGTCTGCCGCACACAAAACTACATATGCGTCCAAAGGAATCAGCACCTATAACCTTCCGCACGAAAGTCTCGGCAATCTTGGCTATAGACGACTGGTTTGGTTTGGGCAACACAACTATCTCGGACGTTGCAGGTGAGGATGATGAGATGATTGTAGAAATCAGAGCAAGCGAGAAAGAAATGCTCGACTGGGCGCTGCATTACGGAGAAGATGTTGATATTCTGTCACCACTTGATTTGCGAGACAAAGTGCGAGAAGCCGCGCAAGCGATATGGAAGAAGTACGAATAAATGACTTGAATGTATTGACGTCAGCCATGCTTGGAAAAGGATTATAGTTTGTCTGCTGAAATTTGAAAAGGAGTTTGTGGATTTGATATATATCACAGGTGATACTCATGGGGATTTTGAACGAGTATATGATCTTGTCTATTCAGTCGGAAGCGCTATAGATGATGTTATGATAATCCTCGGTGATGCCGGCGTCAATTATTACGGTGAGCCAGAAGACAGGGAACTGAAAGAACATCTCAGTGTTTTGCCAATTACGCTTTTATGTATACACGGCAACCATGAAATGCGCCCTGAGAGTATAGGCACTTATGAGGAAAAAAGTTGGCGCGGCGGCATCGTGTATTTTGAGGCGGATTTTCCAAATATTCTTTTTGCCAAAGATGGTGAAATATACGACTTAGAAGGACACAACTGCATTGCTATTGGCGGAGCGTACAGTGTGGACAAATACTTAAGGATGCTTTCAGGTTCTATTTGCTGGTGGCCGGATGAGCAGCCTTCAGATGATATCAAGCAATATGTTGAAGCGAGGCTCGAAGCAGAGGGGTGGAAGATAGACGTTGTGTTATCCCACACCTGCCCATATAGGTGTATTCCTCGACATACCTTTCTTCCGGGTATTACGCAAAGTACAGTAGACAACAGCACCGAGGAATGGTTAGATTACATCGAGAGCAGACTCACATACAATCATTGGTTCTGCGGTCATTTTCACACCGACGAAACTGTGGATAGAATACGATTTATGTATGATGACATAATTGATTTATAACTACGCTACGATGGAGAAGCGACAAGAGAACAGCCGCATCGGCGCGAAATCGCCGACGCGGTGCTTGGCTATGTCGGGAGTATCATTCTAGAGCGCAGATAACGGCACATCACGTGTGATTGAGACAATACGTTGTCAGGACATATTACTCGCCATGCCTTTCGTTTTTTTCAGCATCGCTTATTATCACTGCTCTATACGCATTTTGGTCTTTATCAAACTTGAGGTTTTCGGCGCTGATATTTTTCCACGTTGGTGCGCTTCCAAGACTGAATAAGTAAGGGCTGCCGCAACAACCACAACCGCCGATTACTATATGATGCTTTATGGTAAGCGCAGCCAAATCTTCGAGAAATACTTCCAGATTTTCCATTTACTGAGACCTCCTTCTTGTTTTCAGCATAGCGATATCATACATCTACGGGGTTGGTATCAGCTCAAACTTCATCCCTTTCGCTAGCGCGAACTCGTGCGGCTTTGTCCCCTCGATACAGCGTATTATAACGCTCCCGCAGTGCCAGAGAAAATCGTCGTCTAGTTTGGTATCGCCGAGGAATGTAATGCTCTCAAGCGCGGTACAGAAACTGAACGTGTGATTGTATAATCGCTTTAGACCGCTATTGACGACCACATGTTTTAGGAAGTTGGGCGAAATTTCGATGTGAGTGGCTGGTATACCCATCCTGTCGCAGCTAATCCCATATGCTCCGCCGGCAGAAAACGGGGCGTAATCAGATACACCCCCGACGTCGTCCGGAAAAACGTAAGTCTCTTCCCGCCGCGCTATTGGGTAGTGCATCAGGAATTTGCCTAGCGCGCCGCCTTTGCGCAGCAAAACGCCATCAACACTCTCAAAGGTTTCATTCTCTGGATCAACTTCGAACTCTGTTAGCAATGTGTGGTCAATGAACGCTCCCTCGTCAATATATCTCACTTTTTTGTGTATTATGATTTTTGTGGTATTTAAGCTTATTATCTGGCGTTCATTGGATAAATTTATGGCAGTGATACGCTCCGGTAGGCTGTAGTCCCAACCCATTGTGTTTTCTCCGGCCTCGCGCTTGGCCCGTTCTTCCTCGTTGTATTTGATTCTTTTTTCCAGCCCGCAGATACCTTTAAGATCCTCGGTTTGCATAGGCAGACAGGCGCCACAGTAAACCCAATGTTCGCCCTGCTTCTTGAAGGTGTCGCAAGTGGAGCAGCGCATGTCGCCAACATATGCGCTGCCATATTGTGCTTTATACTGTTTATACTCTACATCTATGGCATAACCGGTATTCGAGCGGGAACTGGCGATATGTTCACTGTGGCTATAAAGATGGTCGATCATTCGGCAGTCAACAAGATCACCAACTTTGATATAATCATCGAAGTCAAGTCGGCACTCCCTGTAGCCCTCCAAAGTTTTAACCGGGTAAGATGCGCGAATCCGCTCGTATTCATCGCGCACAAAGTACATGGCTTCGTACTGCTGCTCCGGTCTGAGAAGCGCGAGCTTGCCGTTTCTGGTCAAGCACTCATAACTGCGACTGCCGCCCCATCCACCGCCCAATCTCCCATCTTGCATGTAAATCAGTTCGTGAACATCTTGATCGATGAAATCCCGCTCGCCGTCAACGCTTAACACTTCGATTTTGAGCATGGCAGGGGTTTTGTAATTCTTTTTTGGCGTATACTTGTAGCTGAGGATTTTCCCGACCGGAAAGTAACCGGTGATTGGCTCATTCGGCACAACCTCGTAGCCCGCTTTTTCCCGCCAACCCTCGAGGGTATGGTTTTCCTTTCTGCCGCCGTCGTATAGGGACTGTTGTGCGTATTCTTCCGCTTGGTTGAGGAATTCGCTGAATGCTTTACCTAGGGATTCCCATGCGGTGGCGGCGGTTATATCCACATGCAACTTGAAAGGATCCGGGAACGTCTCGTCGCCATCACCCACAAAGTGTTCGATAGAGATATGTGTTGTAGCTTCCCTTTGCAGTCCGGCGGGGTCACCCCCGTTCGTGTGCAGCCTTTCAAACTCGCGCAGCACCATCGCGGCTTCGTTATGGGCGCCGATAACGGCTTCCCAAAAGCCGTGCGCGTCCGAGTACACACGCACTCGCTCCACCGGCCCCTTAATCCACAAGCTTACCTGCGTTGTTCTCATCGCTTCCCCTCCTTCATACGCAATCTTGTTCATAGTTCATCGATTACTTTTGGTTTCTTATTATGTTTTAATAATAGCACATCGATTGGCTCGTTTTTGCCCCATCAATCATGTTTGAAAAAACTTTTGCAACTCAGGCGAGGTTTATGCTATAATGATTGCTGCGCAATCATTATATAAAATGCGTTTTGCAAGGAAGCAAGGTGGATTTTAGTGAGAATAAATAGCTACACCCCCGCAATGACTGCACTCCGTTACTACGAAATGCACACATATAACGTGAGCAAAAGCGTATTCCGAGTGTCCTCCGGAAAAAAACTGCTTACCGACGACCCTGCGGGAATGATGATCGCACAAAGATTACATGGCCAGATACGGGAACTCGGCGTTCTTATACGCAAGGCTGAAGAAATGCAGGATATGCTGGACTGCGCTTACGCAGAGACAATGGGGCGGCAAAGCATCCTTCAAAGAATGCGCGAACTCTCGGTCGGCATGGCTAACGACACGCTGTCTTTGCTAGACAAAGAAATAATGGCAGTGGAATTCACCGAGCTTGCAAAAGAGTTTGGCGTCAAGACATTCGAAAAAACCGGAATGGAGATAGTCTCCCTTGGAATCGGCGATTCTGCGGGCGATTTTGTTTTTAAGAAGGACGACGCGGTTTATGTTGATGGTGCATGGAAAAAAATAAGCGAGCTTGAGAAAGAACACGCCGCTAATGGCGGCTCCGGACCCGTTTCTACTACCGGCTTAACCGACTATGTTGATGGCATGATGAAGCAAACCCTTATGTCAGCAGGAAATATCGGCGCATTCGCAAGCAGGCTGACTTTCAGGCTCGACAGGCTGTATACCGAAGAAGAAAACGCTATAGCAGCGCTCAGCAGGATTGAAGACGTTGATATAGCAAAAGAAATAGTTGAGTTTGTAAAAGAAAGTATTTTAGCTAAGACTGCCCTTGCTGTCGCCGCGCAAGCAAATGCAATGCCCGAGCAAG
>Ga0082212_10009174_pt1 | contig 12784 bp, 14 predicted proteins | sample TergutNt197P3_FD_71548 | JGI IMG/M metagenome (GOLD analysis project Ga0082212, IMG submission 71548) | Neocapritermes taracua P3 segment gut microbial communities from Petit-Saut dam, French Guiana - Nt197 P3 | ecosystem: Host-associated > Arthropoda: Insects > Digestive system > Gut ... | reverse complement strand
TTACCGCTTCTCCCGCCATTGTTTCCGTGACCTGTATATACAGCTTCTCGCCTGGTTTCTCGGCTACAAAGTCAACCTCCGTTTCGCCGACTTTGCCGACGGTCACGCGGTAATCACGACGCAGCAATTCCAGATATACGACATTTTCAAGAATGTGTCCCCGGTCGGCGTCACGGTAGCCAAGCAGCATGTTCCGCAAACCCAAATCGACGATATAATTCTTTTCCAGCGTTTTCAAAAGCTGCCTGCCTTTTACGTCATATCTGCCGACGGAGTAAAAAACAAAGGCGTTTCTCAGCATACTGATATATTTGTCAACGGTCTTCCCGGCGATATTTTTACCTGATTTCTTTTTCGTATTCTGAATATAGCCTTCATTTGACATTATATTTCCAATATTATTCGGCGACGTCATGCTGCCTATATTGCCGCATAAAAACAATACAAGCTTATGCAAACCCGGCTGGTCTGCGACGCTGTTTCTTTCCAGGATATCTCTGAGTATGACTGTGGAATATATGCCTTCCAGAGCTTCATTGCTTCTCGCTTCGTTAAAACCAAGCTGGCGGAGTATGGGCATGCCTCCGAATTTAAGGTATTTCTGGAATTTTTCATCAGGCGTTTCAACGGGAGAGAATTCGTGGAAGGTCAAAAATTCTTTGAATGATAACGGAAGCAATCGGATTTCCACATAACGCCCCGAAAGAAGCGTTGAAAACTCTGATGACAACAGATATGCGTTCGATCCCGTAATGTAGATATCCGCGTCAAAATCAAGCCTGAAGGATTCAATCGCCTTTTCCCAGTTGCTTACATTTTGCAGTTCGTCAAAAATCAGGTAGTTTTTTTCGCCCTTTATAATTTTCCCGCCGACATAGTCATAAAATGACACATGGTCAAGCAGGTCGCGGTATTGCGGTATTGAAGGGACTCCATGTTCATGTGTATGATGTTTTCCGGACTAACGCCGCTTTTTAACAGGTAATCCTCAAAAAGATCGAGCAGTGTTGATTTTCCGCAACGGCGTATGCCTGTCACGATTTTTATAAGGTCTTTACCCTTGTATTCAATCAGTCGTTTTATATATTCCGGCCTGTCGATGCGGTCAGACATAATCATGGCTCCATACTGAGATTATTGGTATAAGATACTATCGCGTGGAGTCTAAATCATTGATGATTCTAAAGGAATCATCAATGATTTAGACTCCACGCGGTAGTATGTATCAAAAAAATCTTTTCGTCAATAATTTGCGACATGGAGGTCTAAAACTGTAAAAAATATGAATATATCAGACATGAAAGTCTAAAATAACGTGAAGTTTTTTAGTGGTTACCTTATGGTCAATTCGATATCGTCCTGATTTCCAATAATACCATCCGGGCCGGCGGAGCGAAGCAGTATGTTGGAGCCGGACATTGAGGCTTCGAATGGTCTTTGCCATGCGTCAAGACGCACAAGCGGCGTCATAAACCCGGGCGCAAGCTGGTCGCTGAGATCGACAAAATCCTTAAATGACGGGAACCGCTTATTGGCTTCACGGTACTTTTGAACCGCTTCGGCAATACTGGTGAGCAATTCTTTGGTCTCTTCAGTTTTGACCTGGGTGAGCGCGCGTTCGATGTTTTCCACGCTTTCCCACTGGCCGTGACCGATACGCAATTCGCGGACACGCCAGACATTACCGCTATTTTCGAATCGGTATGCAATGCGCGTTCGCGTTTCGGCTATAGCCTCGCTTCCCGTGGTTTGCTGTACCTTAACAATCTCAACATCGCTTTTATGCATGGCATCTTTGCCGCTCATGCCGATAATCAGATTGCGGGCGAGATTATCGTTCATTTTGCGTCCGCCACAGGCGGGCAGTAGAAGAAGAACGGCAAGTATAATGAAACGTTTCATGTTTCAAAATATACCGCAAGCCGCCGCCGTATGCAACAAATGCAAATACCCTGGGCGCATGACATAAAGTTCCAGCCATGGGAGCGCCGGCGTCCTCGCCGGTCGTGTAATAATAAAGATCGTGCCGAAGGCGCGCTTTACAAATGCAGGGGCTGTTCGCGAACCGCCCAATTGAAGCGCTCCTTCGTCGCGCGTATTTTTTTAGTTATACGCCGGCGAGGACGCCCGCGCTCCCAGGGACGCCGGCGCTCCCATGTCTGGAACTTTTATGTCGCGCATGCAATTACTCTTATGCTTTTGTTCGTAGTCGGTTGTAGAAATTGATATACTTAATAATTCGCATATTTCAGGAATTTTAAATAGGAAGGAACATAGAGTTGGCGTACTACCAGGAAGAAATCGAACGGATGCCGCGCGAAAAAATGGCGGCGCTGCAGAATGAGAGGCTTACAAAACAGGTCAGGCATGTTTTTGAAAATGTGTCGCCGTACCGGGAGAAAATGCGTGAAAAGGGCATAGAACCCGAAGACATCAAAGGGATTGAAGATATTCACAAACTTCCATTTACTTATAAAGAAGACCTGCGCGACGAATATCCTTACGGTTATCTTGCCGCGCCTCTTTCAGACGCAGTGCGCATTCAATCGACAAGCGGCACAACCGGACGACGCGTTGTAGCCTTTTATACACAGTCTGATATTGATTTATGGGAGGACGGATGCGCCCGCGCTATCGTCGCGGCAGGCGGAACAAAGAACGACGTTGTTCAAGTAAGTTACGGTTACGGACTGTTCACAGGCGGGGCGGGGCTTAATGGCGGTTCGCACAAAGTCGGTTCTCTTACTCTGCCGATGTCGTCGGGCAATACGGATCGGCAGATTCAGTTCATGATAGACCTGGAATCAACCATACTGTGCTGTACGCCATCATACGCGGCGTTTTTGGCCGAGACGATTAACGAAGCCGGGCTTATAGAAAAAATCAGACTTAAAGCGGGCATCTTTGGCGCGGAAGCGTGGAGTGAAGAAATGCGCCGCGATATTGAAATAAATCTGCGCATTAAGGCTTATGATATTTACGGCCTGACTGAAATAATCGGCCCCGGCGTCAGTTTTGAATGTTCCGAACAAGCAGGGATGCATGTAAACGAAGATCATTTTTATCCTGAAATTATAAATCCTGATACCGGCGAGGTATTGCCTGAGGGGAGCAGGGGCGAACTCGTCTTCACCTGCCTTACTAAATATGCGTTTCCTCTTCTGCGTTACCGTACGCGCGACGTTTGCGAATTGACGCGCGAGGAGTGCCCATGCGGGCGGACGCTGATCAAAATGGCAAAGCCTATGGGACGCACCGACGATATGCTCATTATCAGGGGCGTCAACGTATTCCCGTCGCAGATCGAAACGGTGCTGCTGTCGCAGGGCTATCCGGCGAATTACGTCATTATTCTCGACCGCGTGCATCACACGGATACGTTCGAAGTGCAGGTTGAAATGACGAGTGAAATGTTCTCGGACGAAGTGAAATATATTGAAAAGAAAGAGCGTGATTTGTTGTCGGCTCTCAAGGCGATGCTCGGTATATCGCCGAAAGTGACGATGGTCGCTCCGCGGACAATAGCGCGCAGCGAAGGCAAAGCGGTTCGCGTTATCGACAGACGGAAAATATAGAGAAAGGGTAAAACGATGATCCTGGAACAGGTATCGGTATTTGTGGAAAACAAACCCGGAGCAATGTCTGAAATCACAACATCGCTTGCCGACGCGGGCATTGACCTCAAGGCGTTCACTGTTGCCGATAAGTCGGAATTCGGCGTACTGCGCTTTCTTGCAGATGAACCCAAAAAAGCTCTCGCGTTTTTAAAAAGCAACGGATGGGTCGCGTCGATAACGCCGGTCGTAGCGATAAAAATGGCGGACAAGCCGGGCAGTCTGGCAAGAGTGCTGAAATTGTTCGCGGACAATGATGTGCAGGTTGAATATCTATACGCTTTTGTCGCGCAGGAGGAATCGCGCGCCTATGTCGTTTTGCGCGTCGAAGATACCGAAAACGCGGTCAAACTGTTTGAAACGTCAGGAATACTATGAAAAAAGTATTTTTTTACGAATATCCTATCGGCGGAATCGGAATCGCGGAAGACAGCGGCGCTATAACGCGCGTTAGTTTCCTCGGAAACAATAAAAAAGATTTCAACGGTTTTACCGTAGCCGAAACGCCGTTGATAAAAAAGGCGGCGAAGCAGCTTAAAGAATATTTCGCTGAAAAACGCGAGGAGTTCGATCTGCCGCTTGCTCCGGCTGGAACGGAGTTTCAACGCTCTGTATGGCGGGCGTTGCAGACAATTCACTTTGGAAAAACCAGAAGTTACGGAGAGATTGCCGCTCAAATCGGAAATCCGAAAGCATGCCGGGCGGTCGGTATGGCCAACAACCGCAACCCAATAGTTATCATCATTCCATGTCACAGGGTAATCGGTCATGACGGCAGTCTTGTAGGTTACGGCGGCGGTCTCAGCATCAAACAATATCTGCTTAATCTGGAAAAACGCTTTTTATGATACGGGTGCGCGACATAAAAGTTCCCTTATCTTCAATTGACTATTATTGGATACAAGACAATAATAAAAAATCATGTAGAAAACCTATCAGACAACAATAATGGAGGAATAAGTATGAAATTACGCATGGCAGCAGTTGCGGCTCTGTGCATAAGCCTTGTCTGCGGTATCGCAGTCACGCAGGCTTATGCGCAGGGTGCAAAAATCACAGTATACAACCCAATGGGAACGCCTCCCGCGATTCAGATGAAATCCATGGCGCCCCGGCTTGACACGCTGGACGGAAAAACTATTTACCTGTTTAACGCGGGATTTCCCAATAGCGATAACTTTCTGATAGTACTGAAGGAGTGGTTCGCGGACAATCATCCCAGGGTTAACATTGTAATTGCACCATCGGGCCTGAATGCGGCGATGAAAGCTGAAGTTATCGAAAAGGGCGACGCCGCTTTCTTCGCGGTCGGCCATTGAAGCCTCTGCGCGCCTAACGCGGTTCGCGGTAGCATTGATGTAGAAGCGGAATTAAAAAAGCCCTCGGTGGCTCTTCTCCTCACGGAATTCGAAGAACAGGCAAACCAGGTTTCAATGAATTATGGTATGCCTGGCGTACGGACACAATACATACGCGGCCCGGTTTGGGGGAAAACGCGTGAACAGATTAGAAAGCAGGTTATTGAAGGCAACAATCCGCTTACCGGACAACCGATGATGCGGGAATTAATCGCCAAGCTGACCGCTCCTTTGACCGCCTCGGAAAGGGATATGAGTCCCAGAAAGATGGACATCGGGCCGGAAACCTATACCGATACGGAAGAAAACCTGCAAAAACTATTTCTTGAAAAGAGATATACCGATTTTCTGCAGATTACTCTGCCTACAAAGGAAAAAGTTGACGCGATGCTGGCACAGACCAGTCACGCGCCCGATGAAATTCTCGGACGCATGAATCCCGGATCCGCTGCCGGAGAAACATGGTCATATACGGTCAGAACTGCCGCCATCAACGCGGTTATGGCGGGCGCCAAGCCGGAATATTTCCCGGTCATACTTGCGATCGGTTCAACCGGAAGCACTTCGGTGAACGTTTCCGATAACGGATTCATGTCTGGCGCGGTCATAAACGGCAAGATACGAGACGAAATCGGGCTTAATTATGATGTCGGGGCTGTTGGACCGTATGCTCACGCAAATACCACCATCGGAAGAGCCTGGAGCCTTCTGTCGATAAATGGCGGAAATTGCGGCAAAATCGGAACTACATACATGGGAACGATAGGCAACCCCGCGAACCTGATTAACATCATCATCGCGGAAAACGAAGAACTCTCGCCCTGGGAACCGCTTGCGGTACGACGCGGGTATAAGAAAGACGAAAACATCATCACCCTGTTCTCAGGTTGGGGACTTCTTTCCGCGAGAAACTGGGCAATCACCGACTGGTCTTCAACGCCGAACTATTCGAAGAACATCCAGGACATATACAAGATGCAAAATCCAGGACTGTTCGGAACATTTGCGGTTCTTAGTCCTCCGGTCGCTGGTTTTGTTCGCGACGAAGGATACGACACGGTGGAAAAACTTACGGAATTTGTGACCTCTTCCGACGCAAAGCCAAAAGCACAGGCCGGCGCGGCCAAACCTGCGGCAAAGCCTGCAAGCAGCAACTTTAACGTCGTTGTTACCGGCGCGACAAACAACAACTACTGGATGATTGGCGGCATGGTTCCGGGTCAATCAATTCAGATTGATAGATGGCGTTAAGAAAGACCTTTCTCTAAGAAACGCTGATTATATGATGTACGCGCAGGGGCGGTTCGCGAACCGCCCCTGCATGCACGTTAAAACCTGACTTGACCGTTTTAGTAACCACCGAATTTATATTGAAGCGGCGAAGCCGCGTTCACCTGACATGGGAGCGCAGGTGTCCTCGCCTGCATATTAAAAGATTTTCAACGCACTTTGTTGTCACGCGCTTGCGCTGCCCCATGGGGCCAATCATCCGCTACTGATACTGGATGTACAGCGGCGTGGGAACCAGGCGCAGTATATCCTTTGGCGGAAGCATTGAGTTTTCGTTTTTTGTGTCGTTGCGGTAAAAGAGCTTGAACCCCGTGAATTGCACAGGCTCCCTTATTATTACATCCCGATAAGTGTTTCTCTTCAATGATGGCGGGCCCCAGCCGTCCATGTTAATGACAATCGCGACTTCCGGGCTGAGCTTGATTTTATCGGCGTTTGTCAGCATGTTTCGCGTGAAACGGTGAATTACAAAAACCTTTGGCGGCAGTTCGTACTTTTTTACGAGACTTCCCAGATAATCTGAAGCAAAGTTTATCGCCGCGGCGTCAACCGTTCCGATTACCGTTCCGGGAACCCTGCCGCTTTTGACCATATCGAATTCAGGGTCAATCGCCAGATGCACGTCGGGATTTTTCAGAATCCATTCAAAGCGCGGTATGATTTCACGCACGTCGTCCTGTCCTGCCTGGATATCGATGAACATTATTGCGCCTGATTCCTTCGCCCAACCGTAAACCTGTTCAACCGTTTCGTCCGGCATGATCCTTCGGTATTTATTTGCCGGCGATTCCTGCGCGACTACGGCTATCAGGTGCAGGGCGGTCTGAACTTTGTGTTCGGGGTCGGCCTCTTCCCAGGCTTCCGCTTCTTTTTTCAGGCGCGCCAGCATTTCGTCCTTGGGATACTGGCCAAGCGCGCCCATCAGTTTCGACCGCGGATTGCCGTAATAAGCTACGATTCTTTTGTCGGGAAGAATCGCGCCGGGAAGCGGTTCGGGATATTCTACCGGCCAGCCAAACTGCGCGGCGTATTCAGGGTCTTCGCCGGTAAGATATTTTGGTTTTGGCTGCGCTTCTTTTGGTTTGGCTTGCGCTTCCGCAGGTTTGGCCGGGGTTTCATCCGGAGTTGCCGAATCGTTCTGCTCCGCCGGGGTATCCGTAACCTCCGGCTCATTCTGACTTACGGCGGCGGTCTGAAACAGTATGGCGACACAAATAATGATAAAAGGAATAATCCTGGGAGCGCGGGCGTCCCGCCTGCGGAAAGCTGCGAATCTAATCAAATGTTTCATTATCCTATGTTGTTATGCCTTGCCCCTTCAGGGCTGCATTACATTATTAATCCATACCCAGGGCGGCGGCGCTACGCGCCTTTGCCCTGGGCTGATATGTTTCAGGCTTTCAGCCTGTTTGAACGCGCGCCTTCGGCACGCAATTTATTTATTACACGCAGGCGAGGACGCCCGCGCTCCCAGGGACGCCCGCGCTCCCAGGGATGTCTGCGCTCCCAGGGATGTCTGCGCTCCCATGTCTGCGCTCCCAGGGACATCACAGGTTGATCATCGAGAGAACCATTGCGAAAATTGCAACGGTTTCGCAGATGCCGACTATCATCATGTAATTGACAAAGCCCTTGCCTGTTTCTCCCGTGGCGTCCGCTCCTGCTGCGCCAGCCTTGCCCTGCGCCATGGCGGAAAACGCTATCGCAAAGCCCGATGCCAGTCCGATGCCGAGATAAAGCAGGCCGTTCTCCGGATTCTCAATAGCCGCGGGTTTAATAAATAAAAACCCCAGTATATAGCCGTAGAATGTCTGCGTAAGCGGAGCGCCGCAAAACGCGAGCAACACCATGGGCGCGGGCTTGTTGGCTATATAGCACTTCTTCCACGCTCCGATCACCGCCTGGGCGGCAATGCCGATTCCTACCGCCGAACCCAGCGCGGAAATCCCCATTACGACACCCGCGCCAATTAATCCTAAATTCATATTACTCTCCCTGATTTACCCGTTTAGCAAACGGTTTGTATGCGAAACCAGCCCAGATAAGCCCTACATGACTTGAGAACTCCAATGTATTCAGCCTGACGCCGTGAACCAGTACGGACAGCGTATTCAATACAATATTCAGACCGTGACCGAACACCAATACCACGACGCCGAAGATGAAGAAAAGAAACTTCCCCAGCATCGGCCCGGCCATTGTATTAACCGTGGACGAAATGGCCGCTCCGGCAAGGCCGACAGCCCAAAGTCGGATGTATGACATTATGTCCGAGAAAATAGTGGTGATTCCCAATAATACCGAAATAATATTTTTACAACTGTCCAGAATTGACCGTCCCACGCTGCCGTCATAACTCCCGAAAATAAAAGTCAGGACAAAACCGCCCGCCAAAAGCGGAACCGCCTGCGGAATCAGCGGTATTTGCCGGGCTTCGTTGCTCACGACCATCGAAAGGATGACGAAATACATGCCGACGAGCATGCAGATGGATCCGACATGGGCTAGAGCGCCGAGGTGTTTTTTATGAATGATTGCCAGAATACGCCCGATGGATAACTGAATAAGCGCAAGTGAAAAACAGAAGATAATGAGATTCTGCCGGACTATCTGATCATCATGCGCCGACTGCGCCGCGCGCGCGTGGGAAATAAGCGGCAGCGAAATATTCTGTAAAAACGCGGGAATCATGTCGTTGTCCATGCCGAACCACGAACATGTCAGAACGCCCCACAGGAAATTTGAAAAACCCAAAAGCAGCATTAGTTTTATAGCGCGGGGAACAACGCCTTTTTTTGCGGTTTTAGCCGTGGCTATGAATCCCGCGATCAGCAATAACAGGCCATATCCGGCGTCTCCGAAAATCATCCCGAAGAAAAGGATAAAAAAGACAAGGAAAAACGGCGATACGTCAATTTCGTTATAGCCTGGCAATACTTCCAGAAAACCAGTCAAAGGTTCAATGAGGCTTGTAAATTTGTTGTTTTTAAGCAGCGTCGGAACCTGGTCTTCCGGCCCGGGATCATCGGCAATCAGCGCCCATCCGTTTTCCGAAGCCCCTTGCTTTAACGATCCGAGCCGTTCAGCGGGAACGTAGCCTGAAATCCATGAAACAGTCCGGCCTTCAAAATTTTCTCCTGCGGTTTTGTCTTCCTCCAGAACCTCCATTCCGGCGCGGGCGGTTTCAAATTCAACCTGCTCGTTTACCTCGGCAAGCTCGGTTTTTACCTGCTCCATGCGCGGAAGCAGGGATGCAAATCGTTCCTCGATATTTACAAGTTCGGTTTTGTATTTCTCAATGCTCCGGTCGAGTTCAGAAAGGGAACATTCGGGCAGGGCAAAAGGACTAGCTCCGGCGATTTCCGATCCCCATGCAATAACCCTGACTACGGTTTTGCTTTTTCCCAGCACAATCAGTTTAACGTCGTCGCCGACTTCCTGATATGCCTCATGGGTAAGCTCATAAGGGATAAGTACAAAACCATGTTCGGAAAAAACGTCGAATGCCGAGGGATCGAAATCTCCCCAATTTTCAATGCGCGTCCGCTCGCGTGAAAGCGAGAGGAGTTTTTCATTGGAGTTTTTTCTTGCGTCGTCAAGGGTAAGTATCGCCGCTACAGGTTCGTCGCCGGAATGAGCGGCGTCGGAAGCCGGCCGCTTTTTCCGTTTTTCCGCCGCCTGTTTTAGCAGGATAAGTGCGTTTTCCGTCCGGGTTTTCTTTTCAAGGAGTCTGGACAGCGCGTCGGACTGAGCCTGTTTCCTTTCGGGATGAAGCACGCCCATTTCCCGAAGTTTATCCAGTGCCGCGGTCTTTTCCTTGTCCATGACCAGCAGGGACACTTTTTTCATCGGCACAATCATCGGGAACCTCCGGCGGCTTTTGTCAGTCCCCGCTTCGCAAGTTTTCCGCGCACGACGGCGGAAGTCTGCTGATCGCCCAAATAAATCTGGATTTTCTTGATGTTCGCGCCCGTTTCCGGGATTTTAATTTTTTCAAAAAGATTCACGCGCTGTGTGGTTATGCGCAATTCACGGTCGAGCCGCCTGCGCTGCTCTTCCATTATCTGGGCTTCAAGGTCGATGAGAAGAACCTTCTGCATACGCTCAACCGCGGCGTCGAGCCATAGCGGGGCGCTTAAAAGATCGTAGGGGCTTACGGTAAATTCCGCGCCTTCGAAAATCGGAATGGCAACGCCGGCGATATTTCCCTGGGCGGTTTTCAGCGAACTGATACGCACGATATCGGGTGTAAAAATTCCCGTTTCGCCAAACACGGCAATCCATGATTTGAATGCTTCGTCGAGCCGGTTCTTTTCTTCGGTAAGTTCCATGATGCGGAGTTCGGTTGCGCGTATTTCCGCCTGAAGCTGCTGTTTTTTGAGTATAAGCGTGGGAAGATAGCGCCTGTACATTTTCAGAGCGTCTTTCTGTTTTTTCAGCTCGTTTTTTGTGAGCTTAATCTTCGCCATCTATTATTTCCTATTTTCCAATTTTAAAATGGACGGAAAAACCGCTCCTTCGGGTTCGCGCTTGCTAAAAAGTAAAACAGCAAAAAATACTATAGGGGGCCCGACCAGTGATGGTTTGTCGAAATACAAGATAATGGATTCCAAAGAGACAATAATAAAAATCGCGATTGTCCGTCCTTTCCAGCTCATTAATCTCCAGTTGAATCTGTCTGTTTTTCGCCACTGTTTAAACCTGTTCCATGCCTTGCCGTCAATCATATCCGTTTCTCCACTCCTGGGAGCGCGGGCGTCCCCGCCTGCGTGTAACAAATTAAATGCGTGCCGAAGGCGCGCTTCAAACGGGCTGAAAGCCCGTAGCATAACAGCCCAGGGCAAAGGCGCATCGCGCCGCCGCCCTGGGGGGTCTAAGGCAAGGTGCTGTACTCTGGGCAATTTAACCACGTCGATAAATATCGTTCATCAAATTCAATTATGTTTTTTCAATAACAAAATCTGTTTGCCTTGAAATGTTCCCTTGCCCCTTCAGGGCGGCTATTTTTTATTGTTACCTACCCAGGGCGTCGGCGCGTTGCGCCTTTGCCCTGGGCTGATACGCTACGCCCCTTCAGGGCGTTTGAATGCGCGTCTTCGCCGCGCGTTTAATTTGTTGTACGCCGGCGAGGACGCCCGCGCTCCCATGTCCATTTATAATTCAGTCCTAACATATGAGCTTGTCAGCAAGCAAATCAAAATCAATACGGCTAACGCACCCATTGGCACGAAAAAACTTATTGGATAGCTGAATATGAAAACGGCTCCCAAAATTATCACGGAAAGAATCGCGCATACCGCCCATCCTTCCCAACTAACGGGTATATATTTCGCACTCCTTGTCCATTTACTTTTTATTACAACACATTTAAACCATGGTTTTTTGGTAATCAAATTTGTTTCTCCTCTCCTGGGAGCGCGGGCGTCCTCGCCGGCGTACAACAAATTAAATGCGTGCCGAAGGCGCGCTTAAATTGGGCGGTTCGCGAACCGCCCCTACATTTTGAATGCGCGTCTTCGCCGCGCGTTTGTTTATTACACGACCGGCGAGGACGCCTGCGCTCCCATGTCACGCGCTCCCATGTCACGCGCTCCCATGTCACGCGCTCCCATGTCACGCGCTCCCATGTCACGCGCTCCCATGTCTACCAAGTCATGGCCAGAATTTATCTATCAGTTCGGTGCGCAGGCCGGTTTCTTCGGGGCTGAAACATGCCGCCAGAATCTCCCAACCTAAATCCAAAGCCCGTTCAAGCGGGATGTTTACCGAAAGATCCATCATCTGCCGTTCAAACATTTCGCCGTATTTCAGGAGTTTGTCGTCCCAACCGGTCATGATAAAACCCATCGCCTTTTTTTCCAGCGTGTCCTTGAACGCCGAATAGAGCTTTATCATTCCGTCCATGAGCGCGCGATGGTCGTCGCGGGTTTTGCCGTTGACCTGCTGTTTCAGCCGCGAAAGCGATCCGAACGGCTCAATCCTGCCGTTTTTCAGGTAATACTGGCCTTCGGTAATATAACCGGTATTATCAGGCACAGGATGGGTAACATCATCGCCGGGCATCGTGGTGACGCCCAGAACGGTAATGGAACCCGCGGTTTCAAAATCAACCGCCTTTTCATAGCGGCTCGCAAGCTGGCTGTACAGGTCGCCGGGATAGCCGCGGTTGCTGGGAACCTGTTCCTGTATAATCGAAATCTCCTTCATCGCGTCGGCGAAATTCGTCATATCGGTCAGAAGCACAAGCACGTCTTTTCCATCGAGGGCAAACTGTTCAGCCACGGCAAGGGACATGTCGGGAACCATAAGACATTCCACAGTCGGGTCGCTCGCCGTATGCACGAACATCACGGTACGGGAAAGCGCGCCGCCTTCCTCCAGCGTATCCTTGAAATAAAGGTAGTCGTCGTATTTCAGCCCCATGCCTCCGAGGACGATGATATCGACTTCGGCCTGCATGGCGATACGGGCAAGCAGATCGTTATAAGGTTCGCCGGAAACCGAAAAAATCGGCAGCTTCTG
>Ga0082212_10009173_pt1 | contig 12784 bp, 11 predicted proteins | sample TergutNt197P3_FD_71548 | JGI IMG/M metagenome (GOLD analysis project Ga0082212, IMG submission 71548) | Neocapritermes taracua P3 segment gut microbial communities from Petit-Saut dam, French Guiana - Nt197 P3 | ecosystem: Host-associated > Arthropoda: Insects > Digestive system > Gut ... | reverse complement strand
TAAAAGAATTTGAAAAAGGAACCACGCCTTATCAGGTAGCCGTTTCTATTAGCGAAGGGTTGGCGCGCAACGTGCTCGCTGCCAAAGTAAACCACGATGTTGTGGCGCTCGATTTTCCCTTGAAAACAGATGCACATCTTACGTTGCTTACTTGGAACGATACCGAAGGAAAAGCCGTGTTTTGGCACTCCTCCGCGCACTTGCTGGCTGCGGCGGTTGAGCAACTTTACCCGGGTGTAAAGTTCGGCATCGGTCCCGATATTGAAAACGGGTTTTATTATGATATTGATTTTATGGAATATCCGATCTCTTCGGATGATTTTCCTAAAATAGAAGCGAAAATGCTGGAAATTGCACAGGCACGCGCAAAATTTGAACGTAATGAAATTTCTAAAAATGATGCACGGGCGTTGTTCGTGAAAAAGAATAACGAATATAAAGTGGAATTGATTGAAGATTTGGAAGATGGTAAAATTACGTTGTATCAATTAGGAACCTTTACCGATTTGTGTCGCGGACCGCATTTGTTTGATACTGCCGCCATTAAAGCGGTGAAGCTGTTGAACACCGCCGGCGCGTACTGGCGCGGCGATGAAAAACGCAAGCAATTAACCCGTATCTACGGCATCACTTTTCCCAAGAAAAAAGAGTTGGACGATTATTTGTTGATGCTGGAGGAGGCTAAAAAACGTGACCATAGAAAGTTGGGCAAAGAGTTGGAACTGTTTACTTTTTCGCAGGCGGTGGGCGCAGGTCTCCCAATATGGTTGCCCAAAGGCGCCGAACTGCGCGAGCGTTTGGAACAGTTTCTGAAAAAAGTGCAGAAAAAACACGGCTATCAGCAAATTGTTTGTCCGCATATTGGCAACGTGGATTTGTACAAAACTTCAGGGCATTACGAAAAGTACGGCGCCGATTCGTTTCGCACCATTACCACACCGCAAGAGGGTGAGGCGTTTTTCCTAAAACCGATGAACTGTCCGCACCACTGTGAAGTATATGCGATGAAACCGCACTCTTACAGAGAGTTGCCGTTGCGTTATGCCGAGTTTGGCACCGTTTACCGCTACGAGCAAAGCGGCGAGTTGCACGGCTTAACCCGCGTGCGCGGCTTTACGCAAGACGATGCGCACATTTTCTGCACCCCCGACCAACTGAAAGAGGAGTTTTGCAAAGTGATAGATATTATATTATACATATTTAAAGTATTGAAGTTTGAAAACTTTACCGCGCAAATCTCCCTTCGCGATCCGGATAATCACGAAAAATATATCGGTTCCGATGAAAATTGGGAAAAAGCCGAGCGTGCCATTATTGAATCTGCCAAAGAAAAAGGGTTGCAAACCATTACCGAAATCGGCGAGGCTGCCTTCTACGGTCCTAAGTTGGATTTTATGGTAAGAGATGCCATCGGTAGAAAATGGCAGTTGGGCACCGTGCAAGTGGATTACAACTTGCCGGAGCGTTTTAACTTGGAATACATTGACGCCAACCAGCAAAAGCAGCGCCCCGTGATGATTCATCGCGCACCGTTCGGCTCTATGGAGCGTTTTGTGGCAGTGTTGTTAGAGCATACCGCCGGCAACTTCCCGCTTTGGCTCACGCCGGAGCAGGCAATTATTCTCCCCATTTCCGATAAATATATGGATTATGCTTACGATTTGAAACAGGAATTGGAAGAGCAAAACATTCGCATTCATATTGATGAACGCAGCGAAAAAACCGGAAAAAAAATTAGAGATGCCGAACTGATGAAGATTCCGTTTATGCTCATTGTGGGCGAAAAAGAGGAAGCGGAAAGAACCGTTTCGGTGCGCGAACACAAGGTGGGCGACAAAGGAACGATGAAAATTGAAGATTTTGTGGCTATGGTGAAAAAGCGGATTGAGGAAGAATTAGCATAACAAAAAATGCTAAGTTACGAGTTACAAGACTATTATCTGGTCTCTTCCTCTTTCGTAGTTATCAAAGTAGTTGGTTAAATCGTTGTTGTATAAATTGCTAACATCAAAACATAAATCCCAGTTTTTACCCCATACTACGATGTCAGCATTATCAATTCTAAAATTTTTGAAATTATTAATATCCCAATATCTTTTAACTTGTGGATGGTTTTGAGATTTTAAATAACTTTCAAAATCTACAAATTGTTCATGCCCATCATTAAAATCAAATTTAATAATGTAACGATCAATATATTCTGCATTTTTTATTGCTATTCTATAGTTCATAATTTGTTACTTATTTTTTCAAAATCAATTTCTTTATTTAAAATAAAATAGTCAAACCATTTTTGTAAAATTTCATTAGAATATTTTGTTATTAAATTTTCAGCTTGTTTGGATTTCGTATTGGGCAATAGTTTTTTCCCTTTAATTTTTCTCTTTTTTAATGCGATTAATGTGCCATCGTTTACAATTAATTCATAAACAGTTTCGTATTCACCGGAACGAACATGAACATGCACAGGGGTGTGTTCATTGGAGTAAAATAAAAATAACAGTCCAAAATACTCGTAAATTGCAGGCATAATAAAAATTCTATTTTTTTTAATGTGCAAAAAAAGAATATTTTTTTGAATAAAAAATTGAAACAAAAAAAAAATATTTTTGCACACCTAAAAAAAAGCCCATTATGCGCATTAAATACTGCTTAATTTTTCTGTTTTTGTTTGCATTTAGTAAACTGTTTGCTCAAGAAGATCCACTATTTACTTTTTTCCCATGGGCACAAGCCGTCTATAATCCGGGTGCAATGGGCGAAAAAGAGAATCATCTCAATTTTATCGGAATATTGAGGCAACAATCTTTGTTGCAGAAAGACACAACTAAAAATTCTAATTCTTCCGATGGAAACAATAATAACAACAACAATATTAATGATAATAATAACAAAAGGAAAAACCGTGATTATATTAAATTAGATGGGCAGCAGGTGTTGGTGAATATTGATTCTTATATTAAACAAATAAAAGGCGCAGTGGGGGTTACTTTTCTTAAAGATCAAAATGTAACCGCAGCAGGTTTTGATAATATTGGTTTTAAATTAGGATATGCTACCAAACTAAAAGTTCGTAGAGGTAAGTTAGGCATTGGCATTCAATTTGGGTTTTTAAATATGAAGCCTGTAAGCACTAATTGGGATCCACTTCAGCCGGGCGATCCAACGCTTGCACTCCTCACGGGCGAACAATCGTCTGTGATGGATTTTGATATCGGTTTTGGGGTTCATTACAAAACGCCTACATGGTATGTGGGGGTATCCGGCTCGCAATTGCTGGGCGGAGTGCGCATTTCCGGCGAAAAAGATATACTTCACGTTCCACAACAACTTTATATTACAGGAGGTTATATTTGGGAATTAAAAACGCCTGTTCCATGGAGTATTGAGCCACACCTGCTTGTGAGAACCAATTTGGCAACGTGGAATTTGGGCGTAATGGCTTTGGCAAGATACAACGGCATTTTGTGGTTTGGAGTTTCCTACCAGGATGGAGGCATTGCCGCACTTTTGGGCGCCGTGCCGTTTTATAATCAAGGTAATGAGTATTTGAAAAATTTAGAGTTAGGTTTAGCCTTTACTTTTCCAACAGTAAAATACGGTTTTGTTAAAACCGGCAGCTTCGGCGATTTTGAATTAGTAGTACGTTATGGTTTTAATTTTTACAAAGAAAAAGCATTATCAGGATATGGTTCATCGAGACATTTGTATAAAAATCAATACTAACTTACAATAATGCAACAATTTTTGCGTTTCCCAAAATTATAACTTTTAAAATAATGAAAAGATTAGCTTTATTTGCATGTATTCTATTAGGCTTAGCCGCTTGCAAAAATTCAGGAGACGGGCAGTTGGTGGGAGTTTCAAGTAAAACAAAATTCATAACATTCACACCCTACGGAATGGTGTATATTCCCGAAGGTAACGTTACTTTAGGATTGGGCGAAAACGACCCTACGCTTATCTTTGCCACGCAGCCACGCACCGTTTCCGTTCCTAAATTTTGGATGGATGAAACCGAAATTACCAACAATGAATACAAACAGTTTGTAAATTGGGTAAGAGACTCCATCGCTCACACCCTGCTGGGTGATGCCGAAATTACAGACGTCGAAAAATACGGACACTTCCTTAAATATAAAAAAGGTGAACAAGCCGGAGAAGTAATAGAACCTCACGTAATTAACTGGAAAGAAGATATCCCTTGGAATTCTCTTAACGAAGATGTGCAAATTGCGCTTAGTCCGCTTTATGCAAGAAGCTCCAATTATTTTCATTACCGTCGCTTAAATGTTGCAAAATTGAATTACGATTATTGGACGTTTGATTTTGAAGCGGCTGCCAAAAAAGAAAAAGAGAGCAGCCCGCTTGGCGGTATGTTTGCCAACCGCCCCAGCCATATTGACGGCGATATTGACAGATTTATCAGCCACACCACTACAAACGTATATCCCGATACTTTGGTTTGGATTTACGAATTTACCTATTCGGATAATGAACACATGACGAAAAACTATTTTTCGCACCCACAATACAGTCATTATCCTGTGGTTGGTGTGAATTGGATACAGTGTCAGGCATTTTGCCATTGGCGTTCGCAACAGCGCAACGATTGGCTTTTGAGCAGAGGTTACCCCATAGAGCACGATTTTAAGTTGCCCTCCGAAGCCCAGTGGGAATGGGCAGCAAGAGGCGGTTTGCAAGGCAATCCCTATCCTTGGGGCGGTCCCTATCCGGCAAACCAAAACGGATGTTTTTTGGCAAACTTTAAACCCCAAAGAGGAAACTTTACCGCCGATGGTAGTTTGTATCCCGCGGTGGTGGCTTTCTATAATCCAAACGACTACGGTTTGTACGATATGAGCGGTAATGTTGCAGAATGGTGTAGCGACAGCTATAGCCCTTCAGCATCCATTTTTGTTTCCGATATCAATCCTGTTTATAATTACAACGCCAAACCCGACGACAATCCCGGAAGAAAAATGAAAGTAGTAAGAGGCGGCTCGTGGAAAGATATCAGCAAATATATTACTGTTTATACCAGAGATTATCAATACCAAGATACGTGCACTTCTTACATCGGTTTCCGTTGTATGCAAGAGGCAATCGTTAACCCCAAAGAAGCCAATAAGGGAAGCGGATCGAAGGTGTACAGATAGAATTGAGAATTAAAAATTAAGAATTAAAAGAATCTATATCACTAACACTTAACACTTAACACTTAACACTTAACACTTAACACTTAACCATTAACCATTAATAATTTATCACTAACCACTAATCATTAAAAAGTATGAGTCTTTATCAAATTGTTCGTAGCAAAGGGTACAAAAACTTTATGTCCAAGTTGTATGGCTGGGGCGCAGCGCTGGTAATTATGGGCGCACTATTTAAAATTCTTCACTTAAAAGGCGCCGACTGGATGCTCATGGCAGGTATGGGTACCGAAGCGTTAATCTTCTTTTTCTCCGCTTTTGAGCCGCTGCACAAAGAATTTGACTGGGCGTTGGTATATCCCGAACTGGGACAGGTAGAAGCCCCTCCCGCCGGCAAACCTATTGGCACAGTTTCCCAACAATTAGACAATATGTTGGCAGAAGCTAAAATAGGACCGGAACTGATAGACAGTTTGGCTTCAGGGATGAGAAACCTGAGCGAAAATGCCAGAAAACTTTCCTATACCACCGATGCTGCCGCTGCCACCGAAGGCTATGTATCTAATTTATCTAAAGCTAAAGATGCCGTGCAAAATCTTACCGGCGTTTATGAAAAATCGGCAGATGCCATTTTCACAACCTCAGATATGCAGATAAAAGGAATGCAAGAGTTGATTGACAAACAAAAACAACATGCACAAAAAATGCAGGATAATATGGCTGCTACCTCTGAAATGCAAACTAAAAGTACACAAGAGTTGTTAGATGTGCAAAAACAACAGGCGCAAAAACTGCAAAGCACCCTCACCTCTACTTCCGATATGCAGGTGAAAAACGTTCAAGAGATGTTTGAAATGCAAAAAGAACATGCACAAAAGTTGCACGATACCCAAATGCAAAATGCTCAAAAAATTGGACAACTGCAAGACCAAAGCAACCAAGCCATTTTTGATAACTTTAAAAAGATTCAAGACAGTGCATCCAACCTCGCCAATTCTATGAACGATACAATGAACGAGGCTCAAAAGTATAAAGAAGAAGTGGACAAACTCTCTAAAAACGTTGCCCAAATCAATGCTATCTACGCTAATATGTTAGCCGCAATGACAAGCAAATAGAATTAACAATTAACAATTAATAATTAAAAGATTTAAAAGATTTAAAGGATTTAAAGATTAATCACTAATCATTAATCACTAATCACTATTCACTAATCACTAATCACTAATATATGGGAGCATCAAATTGTCCGGAAACCCCCAGACAGCGAATGATAGGTATGATGTATTTAGTGCTAACCGCGATGTTGGCGCTGAATGTATCTAAAGATATTTTGAACGCGTTTTCTGTTGTAGATGACGCGCTACACACTTCTAATCAAATTACGGTGAGCAAAAATGCTCAGGATTATGCCGAATTGAATCGCCAAAGAGAAATATTGGGCGAAGATAAAGTGGCGGAAGCTATTGAAAAAGCCACGCAAATTAAAAACGCATCTAATGAGTTGGTTGAATATATTGAGCAACTTAAAGTTAAACTTATTGAACACGTGGAAGGCGTATCGGCATATAATGAAGATGGTACTGTGTTGACGGTTGCTGAGCTTAAAGCGAAAGATGACATTAGCAAAACCACTAATTTTATGATTAACGAAGGCAATGCTAAAGAACTGAAAGGCAAAATAGAAAATTATCGCACCAAATTGTTGGCAATGGTAGATGAAAAAGACGTCCAAGCCATGTCGCAAACCATAGGCATTGATGTGAATGGGAAGTATTATAATACTTCAAAATTGCCGGAGCCGTGGGAAACTCACTATTTTGAAGGCGTTATCTTTGCCGCCGGCGTTACATTGTTAAACAAAACCGTTGGCGAAGTGCGCAACGCAGAGTCCGGTATTCTTAAATATGTTATCAATTCTATTACACGCGGCGACCATAAGTTTTCGGAAGTAGCGGCTAAAGTAATCCCTGTATCTCAAATTGTTTTTCAGGGAGAACCGTATCAAGCAGATGTTATTGTGGCAGCCTACGACGACAAGCAACCCATTGAGGCTTATTGGCGCAGTGGAACAGGTGAATTGACTTCAACACAAGGCGCGAACCAGATTAAAGGCGACTTTGGCAAAGCGCCGCTGAAAATTGCAACCAATGCAGTAGGAGATTTTGCTTACACCGGTTTTATTAAGATGACCGATGGAGAAGGAAATACGAAACATTATCCTTTTAGTAGTAAATATACGGTAATGGCGCCTTCTGCCACAGCTGCAGCCGACAAGATGAATGTACTGTATGCCGGCATTGATAACCCCATTTCCGTTAGCGCTTCCGTTGCCCCCGAAAAAGTAGGCATTTCTTTAACCGGAGGCGGCACATTTACAAAAACAGGACCCGGAAAATACGATGTTAAAGTACCTGAAAGCTTAGCGTCTAAAACAATTACCATTAATATTCATGCTGATATTGACGGCAAACAACAAGCGATGGGCTCCAGTACATGGCGTGTAAAACGCGTTCCCGATCCTGTGGCTAAGTTAGGGCAATCGAAAGGCGGAAAAATGACTAAAGCCGAATTGCTTGCCAATCCTTTTATTTTAGCCGATATGGGTACCGATTTTGTGTATGACCTCTTATGGACGGTTAAATCTTATCAGGTAATTTTTATGGTGAAAGGTATTGAAGATGCGCCGATGACGTGCAATAACAGACAATTTTCGGATGCCATTAAAAACAAAATTAATTCCTGTGGATCAGGAACAACAATCTATTTCACAGATATTAAGGCTTCTTCCGTTGCAGGCGACAGAACGTTAAACTCCATTGTTGTATTCTTAAAATAACATTAAACAATATGAAAAAAGGAATCATCCTCATCTTATCGTTAGTATCATTTTCGTTTCTTTATTCCCAAACGGATGATGCTCCAATTCCTCCACCTCTTACCGCCCCTTGGGAAATTGTTGAAGTGGGCGAGCGCCCGGGCGTTGTTGCCTATCCTAAAGTGAAAGAAAGCGACGTAATGTGGTATGTAACTATTTGGAGAGATATTGACCTGCGCGAAAAAAGAAACCACGGACTCTATTTTCCCACCGAACCGCAAGGCAATTTTAAATGCTTAGGTCAAGTTATTATGGATGCCATTGATATGCAAAACCCTGATAATGAAAATGCACTTCCTGTTTATACGAATGAATATTGCAACATTAAAGTGGAGCGTAGCGAAGTGAAAAATTCATTAGGAAACACCAAAAAAATACCCACATTTGACCCTGACACCGGCGAACCTACCGGAGAAACCATTATTGATGACCCATTTACTGCATCGCAAATTATGTACTATCGCTTAAAAGAAGTGTGGTTTTTCGATAAAAACAGAGGCGAAATGAATGTGAGAATCCTTGAAATAGAACCGTTCTTTGAAGTGGAAAGAGAAGGCGCAGACTTTGGCGTTGATGAGGAAGACGCTGTAACCTTAAAAGCGAAAAGACGTTTGGGCTATATTAAATACGATGAATTAAGACCTTTCCTTGCGCAGCAACAATACTATACCCCTTCAAACGTGGCGCTTAACATTACTTTTGATGATGTATTAACGTGGAAACGCTTTTTCTCAAGCTACGTTGTTGCTGAAGGAAACATCCACAACAACCGCGAGATAATGGAATATATTACAAACCCTCGCGACCAGCGTTTAGAATCTGAAAAAATTATGAACCAAATTCGTAATTTTGAAAGTGAACTTTGGGAGTTTTAAGCAATTAAAAATTAAGAATTAAAATACACTCTCTGTTGCGTTTAATCTAATTGAATAACAATAATATACTATCACTTTCTTCGACATTTTGGTTATCAGATTTGTCGTACAGCTAAATTATAGGCTTTGTCTTTAATTTTAGACAAGTTTGGTCTACAAACAACAACTAACCTATAAAAAATAAATGTTATTAATTGGTTACTTGAAGAATATGAATACCCCTACCCTTTGCCACCAAGGCACAATAAAAGAGATTACCGGCAACACGTTGTTTGTGGAGATTGAGCGCCGCTCGGCGTGCGCCTCATGCCACGCAAAAAGCGTGTGCCTCTCGTCCGATAAAAAAGATGAAGTGATTACGGTAAGCACTAACAAACCGGAAATCTATTTTGTTGGGGAAAAAGTGCAGGTAAATCTAAAAAAATCGTTGGGCGCAAAGGCGGTGGTGTTGGCTTATTTATGCCCCTTTTTAGCGCTGGCGCTCGGACTGTTTCTTACTTATTTTATTACAAAAAATGAACTGCTGAGCATTGGCGTTGGCTTTGCGGCTACGGCGCTCTATTTTCTTTTTATTAAAAAGATTGATAATAAGTTGCAAAAGAAATTTAGTTTTGTAGTGAGTAAAATTTCTTTTTCGCATTAAAAAATGCAACAATAACAACAACAGAACTAATGATATACACAATTGATGAGGTAATTCCTGCGCCAATTAGAAAATATTTTGGAATTAAAATAAACGATAATATTACTGTAAATACCGCTCCCACAGCAGATTTTAGTATAGATATATTCAAATTTCCAATACCCGAAAAATAATGTACCAAAACATTGGAAAAAGAGATGATTAAAATACCCGGACTTAATAATAGTACTATATCTTTCACATTATAAAATTCTTCACCAAAAACAAAAGCAAAAAGCGACTTTGGGATAAGCATAACAAATACAATGCAAATGAAAGAAATAAACAAACTATATAGCGCTGCTTTTAAGTTATCTTGCATTGTTTTTTTATTACGCCCTTCAGCAATAACTTTAGAATACTGAACCATAGCAATACTACGACTAATGATCCAAATAGATTCGGAAATTTGCACGGCTGTGGAAAATTGTCCCAACGCTGCTCGTCCTGAATAAAATTCCAAAACGTAGTAACTCATACGCAAAATAAAGAACTGTAAGATATGTCCCAATTCTTCTTTACAACCATAGATAAAACACTTTTTTAACGCCGAAAATTCAAACGAAAATTTTAGAATATTTTTAAAACGTTTTACTAAGAAAAAAGAGATTATCCCCGATATTATTAATGATAAAATCAAAGAATAAAAATAAGCATATAATGTGGGTTCAATGGTATAATGAAATAGTAATAAGAGTAATAATAAAATCATTGGTTGCACAACCGACATAATATTGTATGCATTAATTTTTTGCTCGCCAATAAATACGGAAGAATAAAAAGTGTATAATCCCATAAAAAAAGAAGCACAAAAAATGAGCCATGCTATATCTGTTTTTGTCGACAGATATACAATTGCAGCTCCGGCAAGCGATACTACAAAACTCCAAACTATTGCCTGTAAAAATAATTTTGAAATATCTAATTTCTTGGAAAAAAAAGCAACGCTACTGGCAGTTAACACATTAAGCCCAATAGTGATAAGCCCCAAGTTTGCCAAAAATAAAGCAATTGTTCCTTTTCCTTCTGCACCCCAAAATTGTGTCATACAAATAGTAATCACAAAATTGAGCAATATGTTGATGCTTCTTACTCCAATGGTAATAATACTGTTTCTTTTTACTTCCTTACTATCCATCAATGAGTTGTTTATAAATATTTAACAATTTTTTTTCTTCAAATTTCCATAAATATTTTTCATTAACACAGCTAATACATCTATTTCTCATTTCTTTATAACGCGAATTTTCCAACAAAAAAATGAGGGCATTTGCCACTTCTTTGCTGTTGTGAGGATCTACGGCAATACCAATTTGTTCTTTTTCAATTATTTCTCCCGTATGTCCAAAGTTTGAACCCACAATAGGCAGTCCATAAGCCGCATATTCAAATATTTTTATGGCAAGTGCAATTTTATTGGAGCGATTTTTCGGCAATAAACACAAGGATACTTTACTGTCTTTATAATATTTACTAACCTCTTCATATTTCACATGTCCCACACAATTTACCTGTTTTTCTAAATGATATTTTTGTATGAGTTTTTTAACCTGCACTTCTGTTTTTCGAGATTCAAACCCTCCAACAACAAGAAATTTATAGTGATAACCGACATCATTGGTTTCGTGCAAGGCATTAATCATCAAAGAAATTCCATGAGAATGAGCCACTCCGCCACAATATATAATATCGTAAGTTTTTTCTACCTCTTCTATAGATTTTTCAGGTAAAAAATAGGAATAATTATAGATGGTTTCACATTTTTCATTTTTCTTCAAAAATAATGTTGCAACATTATGTTCGGTAGCAATAAGAAAATCCACTTTACTTAGAATATGTTTTTCGGCAAAAAGCGCAGGAATATCAATGAAGAACACTTTGAATAGGCTTCTTGCTTTCCAATAATCCAATAATTTTTGCAAATAAGGTTCGTGCGCATCATAAATTACTTTCGGATGGTGGGGCAACTTTTTTAATTGCATTGCAATTCTGCACAATTCCACATCGTGCAAATGATAAACATCTGCATTCAAGTTTTTTGCTACATCAAACATATCTTGTAATCTTGTTTGTTTTAATGCGGCAAAAACGGTTTTCAAACTTTTCCCTTTTCGTTTTTTTTGTAATTGAATAATGCGAATATTGTCGTTCGTTACAAAATCTTGTTTTTCATCGCCATAACAGATATGATACACATCAAATCCGTTTTTTGCCAAAGTAAGCGCTTCTTTTTTATAAATTCGGTCGTCTAGCGGAGCGTGGCAAACCGACATAAAGCAAACTTTCTTTTGTAACACCATATTACTTTTGATTGGGGTTGCAAAACTATTGTTTTTTGTCTATTATCAGAATAATAATATTTTCGCCGCGCTAATACTCTGTGAACTCTGTAAACTTTGTGTCTCTGTGTTGTATTTAGCACAGAGACACAGAAAGCACAAAGAAACACAGAGAAAACATTAATCACTAATCACTATACACTAACCACTATTATGAAAATCATCGGCATCACCGGAACCATCGGCGCAGGAAAAGGCACTATTGTTGATTATTTAGTTAACAATTATGGTTTTAAACATTACTCCGTGCGCGGCTACTTAATTGAGGAAGCGCAAAAGCAAAACCTTCCCTTAAACAGAGATACTTACGTGCAATTAGCCAATAAGTTGCGCGAAATTCATTCGCCTTCTTTTATTATTGATGAGTTGTACAAAGAGGCTGAAAGAAATAGGAAAGATACTATTATAGAAAGCATCAGAACGCCCGGCGAAATTGCTTCTTTGCGTACCAAAGAAAACTTCTCTTTATGGGCGGTGGATGCCGATCCAAAAATAAGATATGCGCGTATTTTCGCCCGCCAATCGGAAACCGACCATATTTCGTTTGAAACTTTTTTGGCAAATGAACAGCGAGAAATGAATACGGACGACCCTACCAAACAGAACCTTACAGAGTGTATTCGGCAAGCGGATCTGTTGTTTCTGAATAATGATGGTTTAGAAGAACTTTACAAACAAATTGAAACCTCTCTGTGAAACTCTGTGGTTCTCCGTGTGCACTGTGTTGTTTTTTTATAGCACAGAGGTCACAGAGAGCACAAAATTGCACAAAGCATACAATCATATCTAAAAAATAATATTTTTGCACTCGTTCATTTTTAGTTAAAAAACAATTTAAAAAATAAACATTATGA
>Ga0082212_10009172_pt1 | contig 12784 bp, 17 predicted proteins | sample TergutNt197P3_FD_71548 | JGI IMG/M metagenome (GOLD analysis project Ga0082212, IMG submission 71548) | Neocapritermes taracua P3 segment gut microbial communities from Petit-Saut dam, French Guiana - Nt197 P3 | ecosystem: Host-associated > Arthropoda: Insects > Digestive system > Gut ... | reverse complement strand
AGCCGTCTTGATCTTTTGCGTTGATGTCCGCGCCGTCTTTGATGGCGTCTTCCACTGCCTGCAGCGTCCCCGTCAAGCAAAGATTAATGAAAGCATCGTCATCAACAGCCGCCTCGGCACAACAGCCAAGCAGCCCCACAATCGCCAGAACTAATAAACCGCACACAAATTTCACAATCTTTTTTACCATTGTTTTCACCATATTCCTTTCTTTGTTATCAAAAACTATGTTCGTTCAGTTCCTTAAGAGCATCGGTATTTTCCAGGAGTTTGTTATTTTTAGCGATATCTATGGCCATCCGCCCGCTGTTATCTTTTAATTTTGCGTCCGCGCCGTTTTTAAGCAGCATGGTGATGGTTTCAGGGTTGACATTAATCACCGCCAGCATCAACGCCGTCTTGCCATCATTATCTTTCGCGTTGATATCCGCGCCGTTTTCAATCAGCTCGACTATTACGCCGGTTCTATTATTCCACGCCGCAATTATCAATGCCGTCCAGCCGCCTTGATTTCTTGCGTTGACATCCGCGCCATTTTTGAGCAATACGGTGATGACTTCATGGTTGCCACCAGCCGCCGCCATTATCAATGCCGTCTTGCCTTCATTATCTTTCGTGTTGATGTCCGCGCCGGCTTTGATGGCGTCTTCCACTTCCTGCGGCGTTCCGTCCCTGCAAAGCTCAATAAAGGTGAGGATCGGGTCTGCGGCTTTTAGCGCGTCGATCACTTCCTGAAAAAAATTCTGTTCTTCCGCAGCCATCAAAGCCGTCTTGCCTTCATTATCTTTCGCGTTGGCATCCGCGCCATTTTTGAGCAATACGGTGATGACTTCATGGTTGCCACTATCCGCCGCCAGCATCAAAGCCGTCTTTCCTTCATCATTTTTTGCGTTGATGTCCGCGCCGGCTTCAATCAGCGTGTTTATTACTTCGGGATTGGAATTTCCTGCCGCCAGCATAAACGCCGTCAAGCCGCGCCCGTTTTTCGCGTTGACGTCAGCGCCGGCTTTAAGCAGCGTGTTTATTACTTCGGGATTGGGATTCAACGCCGCGGGCAGCAATGCTGTATCGCCGTTTTTATTTTTTGCGTTGATGTCCGCGCCGGCTTTGAGCAGCGTGGTAATGACATCGGGATTGGGATTGTACATCGCCGCCAGCTTCAATGTTGTTTCACCCATATCATTTCTTGCAACGATATCCGCGTCGGCTTCAATCAGCGTGTTTATTACTTCGGGATTTGGGTTGAATGCCATACTCATAAATACTGAAATGCCGCGCCGATCTCTTGCGTCGATGTCCGCGCCGGCTTTGAGCAGCGCGGTAATGACATCGGGATTTGGATTGTGCATCGCCGCCAGCTTCAATGCCGTTTCGCCCATATCATTTCTTGCGTTGACGTCCGCGCCGGTTTTAATCAGCGCGTTGATCACTTCGGAATTTGTATTGAACGCCGCATTCATCAATCCCGTATTGCCGGTCCGATTTCTTGCGTTGATATCCGCGCCGGTTTTAATCAGCGCGTTGATTACTTCGTGGTTGGGGTTGAATGCCGCACTCATAAGTCCCGTATTGCCGCTTCGGTCTCTTGCGTTGAGGTTCGCGCCGTCTTTGATGGCGTCTTCCACTGCCTGCAGCGCCCCCGTCTTGCAAAGCTGGATGAAAGCATCGTCATCAACAGCCGCCTCTGAACAACAGCCAAGCAGCCCCACAAACGCCAGAACCAACAAACCGCACACAAATTTTACACACTTTTTTACCATTGTTTTCACCTCTGAAAATCTTTTGCCTTTTAATTCCGAATTATGCATTACGAATTACGCATTGCTTTTCTAATTTTTCGGCCTCATCGCGGGGAAAGGGATCACGTCCCTGATCGAGTGCGAATCGGTGAGGAACATTACCAGGCGGTCTATCCCGACCCCCATTCCGCCCGTGGGGGGCAATCCGCTCTCTATCGCGTTGATGAAGTCCTCGTCGAAATCGTGGGCTTCCTCGTCCCCCGCCTCTTTTTTCTTAAACTGATCCTCAAAACGGCCGCGCTGGTCTATGGGGTCGTTAAGCTCGCTGAAAGCGTTCGCCACTTCCTTGCCGCAGATGAAAAGCTCGAACCTGTGGGTATAGTCGGGATTTTCGGGGTCGCGTTTTGAAAGCGGGGAAATTTCGACCGGATGGCCAATAACGAACGTGGGCTCGACGAGCTTGTCCTCGCAGAATTCCTCGAAAAAAAGGCTCAATATCACGAAACGCGATTCGTTTCCTTTTATCTCGATATGCTTTTCTTTGGCGAGCTTTCTTGCCTGTTCGTCGTCGGTGATCGTCATGAAATCGATCCCCGTTTCCTCTTTGACCGCGTCGAGCATCGTTATCCGCTTGAACGGCTTGTCGAAATCGAGCTCTATCCCGCTCCATACGACCTGGCGGCTTCCGACCGCGCTTGCGGCGTTGCGTATGAGTTCCTCCGCGAGGTTCATCATGTCCTCGTAGTCCGCGAATGCCCAATAAACTTCCATCGCGGTAAACTCCGGGTTGTGCATGGTATCGACGCCCTCATTGCGGAAGTTTTTGCCTATCTCGTAAACCCGCCCGAGCATCCCGACGATGAGGCGCTTCAGGTAAAGCTCCGTCGCTATGCGAAGGTACATGCTCATCGCGAACGTGTTATGGAAAGTCGTAAACGGCCTGGCGTTCGCCCCGCCCGCGATGGACGATAAAATCGGGGTCTCGACCTCGAGCGTGCCGTGATCGTCGAGCGTCTTGCGCACCGACGCTATTATTTTCGCGCGCTTGCGGAAAACATCCCTGACCTCGGGGTTGGCTATCATGTCGGTGTAACGCCTGCGGTAGCGAATTTCCGTATCGGTCAGCCCGTGCCATTTTTCCGGCAGCGGCATAAGCGATTTTGAAAGCAGGCAGCATTCCTTGACGAAGACCGTCAATTCCCCGCTCCTCGTGCGGCACGGTTTTCCGGTTATCCCGACCCAATCGCCGGTATCCACCCATTTTTTCGCGAAATTGTAAGCGTCCTCCCCCATTTCGTTGAGCTGGAGGTAAAGCTGAAGCGTTTCCGTTTCGTCGGCAATGTTCGCGAACATCGCTTTGCCGTGTTTGCGCAGCGCCATCACGCGCCCCGCGGTGGTTACCTCGGAATTTTCCGCGAATTGTTCGGGTTCGAGGTGAGAGAAATTTTCCTTGATATATTGCAGGGTATGTACTCTGTCCCATTTTTCGTGGACGTACGGGTCGTAATTTTCCTCCTCCCTGAGGCGCATAAGTTTGTCCTTACGCTGCCGCACTATTTCGTCTTCGGAAATTATCTCCTCGGGGGCGTTATCGGGTTGGTCTGTCGTATTCATAGTAAAAATCTCCTTCATTGGGGTTTAATTCCAATTCTCAATCAACCGTATACTTCGTTGTTTTTGCTCCCCTTGCTCGACGTAGGTCTGTCTACGCCCTCGCGGCGGGTCGCAAAAGCCGCCTCGCCTACGCTTGATTTAGAAATGGAATAAGAAAAAAACAAGGCCGTAACAAAAGCGGGCGGTTCGCGTAACGCAAAACGTCCGTTTCATACCGCCCCTACTTTTTAAATTATAACAAACGTGTGTTTAAAAACAATATGAAAATATCCATCTTGTATGGAAACAACGGGCCAAAGATGATCAGGCTTCGCGGTCAGCTTCCAGTTCATGTAAGGCTTCCTCCATTGAAATACCGGAAAGCAGGCTTTCACGTTCGGCGGTGTAGTCGCCTTCCCCTCTGTCAAATTGCTGAATAAAGTAAGCCATCCCTACTGGCCCAAGTTCTTTTGTGAGGGCCTCGATCCCCATTTTGCTTATTACATTGGAATTTCTATAATCAATAGCAATATTACCGTTCATTTCGCAACACCTCCATGAACCACACGACGGGGTTCGCCACAATGATATTTGTTGAAATCCTTTCTTTTGCCTTGAGCAAGGAATCGTCTGTCGTTAAAAATACATCTATACAGTATACCTCGGCAATCGCTAAATGCAAGCTGTCAAATACCTTTATCCCACGACTTTGGAGCTCTTCCGCTCTGTGTTGAACTTGTTCGGTTAAAATTAGCCGTTTGCTTGCCACAGAATAAAGCGCTTGTACTTTTTTCAGCCTTTTCAAATTGGTTTGCTTTTTAAACTCCAAATCAATAATTTCACTCGACACAAGTGTCCATTGTTTGGATTCACAACGGGCAATTATTGATAATACCGCATCCGATTCAAATTGTATCCTTTCTTGAGTCAAATCATCAAATGGACGATTTAAGCAACACACATCCATGTATATTTTCATACGGCACTCTCCCGCTGATTCATCATTTTTGCTGCAATTACGTCGAATTCATCATCCAATGGAATCTTCTTCACTTTATGCTGACTCCATAAGATTATAACAAAATCGCGCGATAACAAAAAGCCGTTATTCTGTTAAAAAGAATAACGGCTTTTATAGTGACTTCAACTTTTGTAGAGAGTGATATAGCCGAGAGTAATTAGGCTTTTGGTATCGGAATCAGTTGATTACCGTCTACAAGAAAATACTTGGTTCCAAATAATCCTTGCTGGATTTCCACCATCACCTGTGTTGGTAGTTTATCTTCTTCTATTTTAGTAGGTATTGTGCCTCGCAAGCGAAAATGACCGAGTGATCCTTCTATGAGAAAAATATCAGTACCGAAAGAGTGCGTAAACACCGCCAAAAAATGAAAAATGACGGGTTTAAAAACATTTACATTTCAATTACCCCTGAGCATAAACTTATCTTGCAAAATTTTTGTAAAGACATGCAAGTCTCGCAAGCATTTTTGATTTCTTATCTTCTCGACTGCGCGGTAGATGGGGTACTGCCAAAGATAGACGAACCTTTTTCATAAAAATTGAGAGCAAAAACAAAAAAAGACATCTTCCGGAAAAAATCGGAAGATGTCTTTTTTATCAAATTTAATATTTACTGCTCACGTTAATCGCGGGTGTTCCAAAAGTCTATGACTTCACGGAGTCCGCGGATTGGAATAAAAAGACGCATGGGCTGATTTTTGAGTTCTAAAAAACCATGCCGTTTGTAAAATTCTTTCGCTTGCATGTCAAGCGCGTCCACTATCACCGCGTAAGATGCGATCTCCAGACTTATCACAGCGGCCTTTTTAAGCGCGTGAAACAGCAGCGTCCGCCCGTATCCTTGCCCCCGATAACGTAAATCAACCGCCAAACGCCCGAGCAATGTGCAAGGCACATTTCTTTTGGGAGGTAATTTTTTACTGGTGTTATCCGGAAATTCGTCCACTGTCAGCGAAGCTTGCGAAATGGCATAATAACCGATTATGCGCCTCGTATCTTCCGTGAGAACAAAAATGGACGTTAAGTAGCGCCTTAGGTTTTGCCCTGCTTGATTTTTCAGATAAAAATCAAGTTCAGGCGCGCCTGATTCAAAAGACGCCCTGTCATGCCGGGTATCGAGGCGTTCCCAAAATAAGTTCACGTTTTTACGTCCTATCCAGAATGTTCAAAGAATCGTTGTGTTTTTTCAAGTCAAGCAGAGCTTGGGTTGGTTCAAATTCACGATCCAGCGCCTCTAAAAAAATTTTTGAATCTTCCGCGTCCAAAACCAACGGAACGACATCACGCATCATTATAACCCGTTCTTTAATGACTTGTTCAGCTTTTTCCAGCGCAACGGACAATATGAATGCGGTACGCGTCTGGTTGGTATATTTGGCCGCATGGTCCAAAATAGCCCTGGTGTAATCATCCATTCTGATCGTCGTTGTGTTAAGTGACGCCATAGATGTAAGCCTCCTCTCACTAAATATATATCTGCCAGATATACAATTTTATAATAGTATATCTATCCGATATACAATAGTCAAGGACTGTTTTATTCCATTTCTAAATCAAAATGGAGGCGAGGCGGCTTTTGCGACCCGCCGCGATGGCGTAGATAGACCTACGTCGAGCAAGGGGAGCAAAAACAACGAAGCATACGTTTGATTTAGAATTGGAATAAATTCTGTTACTGTTATATTACTTTATGATCATATCCTCGCAGCCCAGCCCGAGTTCCCTCAGGCGCATAAATATCATCGCCGCGGCGCGGGCGTCCGAGGCGGCGTCGTGGTGCTTCAGGGGGATGTTCAAATGCGAGCAGACGCGATCCAGTGAATTTTTCCGGAGCGAAAACCCCCTGCGGCAGCCTTTCAGCGTGCACAGAAAAGGGATTTCGGGGTACGCGAGGCCCCAATATTCGCAGCACGATTTGAGCACTTCCCTGTCAAAGCGGGCGTTGTGCGCCAAAAGATAATCGGCGCCTTCGATGAATCCGAGAATATCGTAAAATATTTCGGCGAACGTCGGACAGCCGCGCACGTCCTCCCAACGTATCCCGTGAATGTATGTGAACCGGAAGTTGCGGTTCGGCGGCTTTATCAAAAAAGAGGCTTCGCCCTGTAAAAATATTTTCGGCGTTTTTGGCATTTTGGGTAAGCAAAAGCCCGGCTCCGCGGCGTTTATATCTTCGCGCAGACGAACCATGGCGAGCGCGCAGGCGCTTTCCATCCCGTAGTTCGCGGTCTCGAAGTCAATAGCAACGACAGTTTTCAGTTCCGCCCCGCCGCGCAAAAATTTCCCCTCCTTAATCAATATAAAAGGCCGCTCAGCCGGCCTCAGAATATTTCTTCAATTTCAGCTTGTTTGCATATACGGTTGGCTGTTATGTTATCGAAGTGCGAGTGACGTTTGAGAGGGATCATCAGTGTTCCGTTGAAATAAATGGTATGGGTTCCGCCCTCACGGCAGAAATAAAAACCGTTGCGTTCCCAATGGCGCACAATATCACGCCGGTTGAGCGACATTATACTTCGACCAAAATGTGATCAATTGCGTCAGATGGCTCAGGGACAGGCAGGCCATTTTCGCGGTAGGCGATCGCCATCTCATGCGCGGCGTCTTTCAGCATCAGGCTACATTCTTCCAGCGTCGCGCCTTCGGTAACAACTGCCGGCCACTCCACAAGCTGGCCTAAATATCCGGACGGAATACGCTCGAATCGAGCTGTGTATGTTCTGGTCATTTTTTTCAATACCTCCAGATATGTCTGCATTAATAAAAATAGCGGGGTTTTCCCCGCTATAATAACACTTTTGAAAACCCTGAACAACCGTGAAAAACGCTGTGAAACTTGTTTTGGTCGGGGCGAGAGGATTCGAACCTCCGACCTCTTGGTCCCGAACCAAGCGCGCTAAACCAGGCTGCGCTACGCCCCGCAAAACGAATGAAATTCTATCACTTGAACGGCAAAGAGTCAAATGTTTAAACTTTTACTGTCCAACCATGCTTATCCGCCTGAGCGCCGTATTGTATGCCAACAAGCGTGTCGTACAGTTTCTGCGTCAGCGCGCCGATCTTGCCCTGATTTATAGTGACGCTTTCGCCCTTGTAAGTAAGCTCGCCAACGGGGGACACCACAGCGGCAGTGCCCGCGCCGAACGCTTCCTGCAGTTTTCCGTTTTTTCCGGCCTCCATCAATTCGGCAATGGCGATGTTACGCTCTTCCACTGGGATCCCCATGTCCTTCGCGAGCGTAATGATCGAGTCCCTCGTGATGCCCGGCAAAATGCTTCCATCCAACGCGGCCGTGCATAATTTGCCATCCAGCAGGAACATCATGTTCATGGAGCCTACCTCTTCAACATACTTCCGCTCTACGCCGTCAAGCCATAACACTTGTTCACAGCCTTTTGCCGCGGCTTCTTCCGCCGCCTTTAAACTGGACGCGTAATTTCCGCCCGTTTTTGCAAAGCCGGTGCCGCCTTTGACCGCGCGGATATATTGATCTTCCACATAAATACGGATGGGCGCAAGCCCGCGAGGGTATAATGCGCCGGAAGGCGAACAAATGATATAAAACAGATAGGTATTAGAGGCGTGTACGTTCAATCCCACTTCACTGGCGATCATCGTCGGGCGCAAGTAAAGCGAAGTTCCCGCGCTCTTTGGCACCCAATCCCTTTCAATATCCACCAGCGTTCTCAGGGCTTCCGTAAACAGTTCTTCTTCCACGGGAGGCATACACATGCGCCCGGCGCTTCGATTGAACCGCTTGGCATTTTCCTGCGGGCGAAATAGCAATACATCGCCGTTAGCGGCGTGGTACGCTTTAAGGCCCTCAAAAATTTCCTGCCCATAATGCAATACCATCGACGCGGGATCCATGGACAGTTTCTGGTAAGGCTGCACGCGCGGTTCGAACCAGCCTTTGCCTTTTTCATATTCCATCATGAACATGTGGTCAGTTAATATTTTTCCAAAACCAAGCGCGCTTTCGTCCGCGGGCTTAAGTTTTGTAACTTCCGCTTTATTGACAGCGATCTTCATTCCTTATCCCTCCTTATGATTATGTACAGGGTTGTAAGGTAAGAAATAAAATGACCCGGTACTCGCCCTGTAACGAAATAAAATTCTATCACCTAAGCACGCTGAGAGTCAAATGATGAGGTCTATTCACCAATTTATCAATTTGTTGTAATATATCTATACGCCGCTTTTTAATAGTTATCTTATAACTTGGATAAGAAAAAGGAGGATGGCTATGCAACTTATAACGAAGCACCCCATCTTGGAATTTGCTCATGGCGAAAAAGTGAAGTTCAGCTTTGACGGCAAAGAAATGGAAGGGTTCGAGGGGGAACCGATAGCTATGGCTTTGCACGCTAACGGAGTTCGGATCTATCGCGTAACGCCTGAAAAAAAGAGGGCGCGCGGATTTTTTTGCGCGATCGGGAAATGCAGCAGCTGTTTCATGGTGGTTGACGGCGTCCCGAACGTGAGGACTTGCGTGACTCCGCTCAAGCCCGGGATGAAAATTGAAACTCAGCGCGGGAAGGGGGCTGTCGCTTCATGAGCGTGAAAACACTTACGGCCGATATTCTCGTTATCGGAGGAGGAGCCGCGGGATTGAGCGCGGCGGCGGAAGCGTCCTCAGCGGGGGCGAAGGTGCTCATACTGGAAAGCGACCTGCACCTTGGCGGCCAGCTTGTGAAACAGACGCATAAATTTTTCGGCAGCAAGGAAGAATATGCCGGAACGCGCGGATATAAGATATCCGACATACTTTTGAACGAAATAGAAGAACACAAGGCAAACGTGACCATTCACACCAACACGACCGCCACCGGATATTACCCCGAAGACGGGATATTTTCGGCAATGCGCGGGGAAGAAGAATATTTCCACATATCGGCAAAAAAAACCATAGTGGCGTCCGGAGCTCAGGAACGCCTCATCCCGTTTCCGAATAACGACCTGCCCGGCGTTTACGGCGCGGGCGCGGTTCAGACCCTTATGAACGTTTACGGCGTCGTGCCGGGGAAAAAAGTCCTCATGGTCGGCGCGGGAAATATAGGGCTCATAGTGAGCTATCAGATGATGCAGGCGGGAGTTGAAATAGCCGCGGTTGTCGAAGCCGCTTCACGAATAGGAGGGTATTGGGTGCACGCGGCGAAAATTCGCAGGCTGGGCGTTCCCATAATGCTCCAGCACTCAATAAAAAAAGCGCTTGGGACGGACACGGTCACGGGCGCGATCATTCACGAACTCGACGATAAATTTTCCCCGACCGGCAAGGAAGCTCAGATAGATTGCGACGTGATATGCCTTGCCGTGGGGCTCAGCCCCACCACCGAAATTTTATCGCAGGCGGGCTGCGAAATGCGGTACGTCCCGCAGCTTTGCGGATACGTGCCGAAGCGGGACAGGACGCTTCGCACTTCGCACCCGGACTTTTGGGTCGCGGGGGACGCTTCCGGCATAGAGGAAGCGAGCGCGGCAATGGTCGAAGGGCGCATAGCGGGGCTTTGCGCTGCGAACGGCCTTGGGCTGCCCGCCGATATGAACAAACTCGGCGAGTATGAAGCGCGCCTCGCCGCGCTGAGAGCGGGGGAAGTCGGCGCTAAGATCAGGGAAGGGATAGGAAACGTTCTCTGTGAGACGTGGTAAACGGAGAGATTGACTATGAAAGATCAATATCTCGCAATTTTTTTTATCTGCGGAGGACTGTTTTCTATTTTTTGCGCAATAATGGACTATGATTGGTTTATCAAACACAGTAAGGCATGGATATTTCTAAAACTTTTCGGAAGAACCGGCACAAGAATTTTTTATGTTATCTTAGGCATAATTGTCATTATGTGCGGGATAATGATGATCGTGACGGGAAAAGCATCATAATCTAATATAATACCTGAATTTTCATGTAATAAGGAGGGGAAATAAATGACCGAAGCGGAAAAATTATTCAACAGCGGAGTTCTTACCGGCGACCAAATGGGGAAAAAAGGAGCCGTCCTTCCTCCAAAAGAACTATGGGACGGCAAAAAAAACGGGCTCGTCGTCGTCGAATGCCCACAGCGTATCCCGTGCAATCCTTGCAACACGAGCTGCCCCACGGGGGCTATTTTGGCCTTCAAGGATATAAACGACACGCCTGAAATAGATTACTCGAAATGTACGGGCTGCGCGATGTGCGTGGCGGCGTGCCCGGGGCTGGCATGTTTCGTCATAGATATGACGTTCGGTGATGAAGATGCCCTTTATAAACTTCCTTACGAGATGCTGCCGCTCCCTCAAAAGGGGGACAAGGTCAAATGCCTCGACAGGACGGGCAAAGAAGTGGCCGAAGGTACGGTCCAAAACGTTACGGAGCCGCGCAAGGACAGCACATGCGTCGTCCACGTGTCGGCTCCGGGTAAGTTATTCAACGAAATACGCGCGGTTAGGGTGGTGAAATGACATGGACAGCAAAAATAATGAGGAAATTTATATCTGCCGGTGTGAGGAAATAACGCTCGATGAGATCCAGCTTTGGATCGACAGGGGGTACGATACTTTCAACGAGCTCAAGCGGGTCATGCGCGTGGGGATGGGGCCGTGTCAGGGGCGCGGATGTCAGGACATAATTTTGAGGGAGATATCAAAAAAGACGGGCAAGCCAATATCGGAGATCGAGTCCGGAAGGGTGCGCCAGCCTGTGAAACCTATTCCGATAAAAATCCTCGCGGGAGGTGACGCGTGATGCTGGGAACGGCTGACGTTGCAATTATAGGCGGAGGAATTCTCGGAAGCGCGACCGCGTATTATCTCGCGAAATTGGGAATAAAAAATATCGCTGTAGTTGAGAAGGACACCATATGCAGCGGTGCGACGGGAGCGTGCGGCGCGGGCATACGCGCCCAGTGGGGAACCGAGATGAACTGCCGTCTCGCGATCGCCGCGCTCGATATCTTCGAGCAGCTCGACGATGAGCTTGGGTTCCCGACTGGGCTCAATCAGGGAGGATACCTTCTGGTGGCTTATAAGGAGACCGAATGGGAGAACCTCAAAAATGGCGTCGCGCTCCAAAATAAATTGGGGATCAACTCGAAAATAGTTTCCCTGAAGGAGGCGCGAGAGATCTGTCCCGGGCTCGCGGCGGACGACGCGATAGGGTTCACTTATCACGCGCGCGACGGGCACGCCGACCCGTTCCTCACGACTTTCGCCTACGTGGAGGCGAGCAAAAAACTCGGGGCTACATACCACAGAAAAACTGAGGTCACGGGAATAACGGTGGAAAACGGCGTTGTGAAGGGGATAAAGACCACAAATGGCGACATAAGCGCGCCGATAGTTATAAACTGCGCGGGAGCGTGGGCGCAGCAAATAGCGAAAATGGCGGGGGTCAATCTGCCGAACTGGGGCGAGCGCCACGAGATAATGATAACCGAGCCGGTCGATCCGGGCGTATGCCCGTGCATGCTGATGAGCTTTTCGGGAAATTATTATATACAGCAGAGGCCGCACGGCTCGATTATTTGCGGAATGAGCCCAGCTGGACACCCGGAGGATTACAGCAACCTGACGACCTGGAACTTCGTCGAGTCGATGAGCAGGACGATATTGAAAATGCTTCCGCGCGTGAAGAATATCCGCGTTGTGAGGCACTGGTCGGGCCAGTACGATATGACTCCCGACGCGCAGCCTATAATAGGCGAGACGGACGTCAAAAATTTCTACCATTCGACGGGATATTCGGGCCACGGGTTCATGCTCGGCCCCATAGCGGGAAAGGTACTCGCGCAGCATATAGCGGGGGTAAAGCCGGATATAGATTTTTCGATGCTCGACTATCGCAGGTTTGAGCGCGGGGAGCTGATTAAGGAACACAACGTGGTGTAAATAAAGAAAATAAGAAAATTCACTGGGGGGGAATTTTATAAAATGAAGCAATTAAAAGCCTTATCGGACAGGTGTACGATGTGCGGAGCCTGCATGACGGCCTGTTCGAGCGCGTACTTCAAGACCGGCGATCCCAAATCTTCGCGCATTCAGGTCGAGGAAGTCACCGGAATGCCAAAGATGAAGGTCTGCAATCAATGCGGTGCGTGTATCGCGGTGTGTCCGACGAACGCGCTCGAGCGCGATCAAAACGGCGTGGTGCAGCTTCGCGGGAATAAATGCACGGGATGCCTCATGTGCGTGGGATTCTGCGACGCGGGAAATATGTTTTTCAACGCCGGGCGCCAGCCTGAACCTTTTAAATGCATAGCGTGCGGGTTATGCGCGAAGGCGTGTAAATCCGAAGCTCTCATATTGGATCAAAATTAACGGGAGGCGGCCAAGAATGAAAGATAAAATCAAGTTAGTCAAGGAATGGAGCTACTCGCCCAACAAAGTCGAAAGGGGATACACAAAGCAGACCCTCACCGTTGATATAGGCAGCAGGGACGAGAACTATA
>Ga0082212_10009171_pt1 | contig 12784 bp, 9 predicted proteins | sample TergutNt197P3_FD_71548 | JGI IMG/M metagenome (GOLD analysis project Ga0082212, IMG submission 71548) | Neocapritermes taracua P3 segment gut microbial communities from Petit-Saut dam, French Guiana - Nt197 P3 | ecosystem: Host-associated > Arthropoda: Insects > Digestive system > Gut ... | reverse complement strand
ATAACGGGCGTTTCCATGAGCCTGCTGTTTGTGGCGATAGGCTCGGTGCTTAAGTTCGAGTTCGGATTCGGCACGCTGCTCATCGCGCACATCACGTTCAATATCCCCTATGTGATACTCTCCATCATGCCAAAGCTGCGCCAGCTGGACAGCAACCTTGTCGACGCCGCATGCGACCTTGGCTGCACCTGGATGAAGGCGTTCGTAAAAGTGATAATCCCCGAGATCATGCCCGGGATAATCAACGGGATGATGATAGCTTTCACGCTGTCCGTGGACGACTTCGTTATTAGCTATTTCACAGCCGGTAAAAACATAATGACCCTGTCTATGAAAGTGTTTTCCATGACCAGGCGGCGCGTCAGCCCGGAGATCAACGCGCTGTCGACAATTATGTTCATGACTGTCCTCGTTCTCCTGCTTGTGATAAACATCAGGCAGTCGAGGCAGGATGAGAAACTGAAGAAAAGGAGTAGAATAAAATGAAAAAGAGATTTACTGTACTGATGGTTGCGCTGAGCATCCTGCTGGCGCTGATGTTAGCGCCCGCTTTGTCCGGGTGCGATAAAAAAGACGATAACAGCGAGGGCGGCGAGGTCTACGTATATAACTGGGGCGGCCCGTATATCGAAGAGGACATTTTCAAGGATTTTGAAAAAGAGACCGGCATAAAGGTCAACTATTCGGAATACCAGAGCAACGAGGAAATGTATGCAATACTGAAGTCCGGGAGCGCTTTCTACGACGTAATTATCCCCTCTGACTACATGGTTGCAAGGCTCATTAGCGAAGGCATGCTCGAGGAACTGGACTTCTCGAACATACCTAACTACGAGCTGATAGACAGCAAGTACAAGAACTTGAACTACGACCCCAACGGCAAATATTCTGTCGCATACATGACCGGCACGGTCGGGCTCATATACAACTCGGCGCTTATCGATGATGATATCACAAGTTGGGCTTCCCTGTTCGACAGCGCTTACGCGGGGCAGATACTGATGTTCGACAACCCGCGCGACGCGTTTGGCATCGCCCTCAAGTATCTCGGCTACAGCCAGAACAGCGAGTCCGAGTCGGAGATACGCGAAGCATATGAGCTGCTTGTCGGGCAGAAACAGATCCTGCAGGCCTATGTCATGGATCAGATTTTTGACAAGCTGGAATCAGGCGAGGCGTACATCGGCCCGTATTATGCCGGGGATTATCTGCTGATGCTCGAAAATAACCCCGAACTGGTGTTCGTCCGCCCCATTGAGGGCTCAAACGCCTTTGTAGACGCTATGTGCGTCCCCAAAGGCGCCAAGAACAAAACCAATGCGGAGATATTCATAGATTATATGTGCAGCACAGACGTCGCGATACAGAACATGGACGCCATCGGTTATGCTTCCGCGAACTATGAGGCTGCGGAGGAGTACGCCGAAGAGCTTGACTCCGAGGACTATGACGTCATGTTCGCCAGCGACGAAGTGCTTGCTTCATGCGACGTGTTCACGAACCTCTCGCAGGAAACGCTGGAACTATATAATGATCTCTGGACTGAACTAAAAAGGTAGAGGAAGTTACCACTACACTTTCTGTATAATACCAGCGTCTTTCAAGGTTTCGTTCGCGCTTGTACGTTTTGTGATGCTTCCGTCTACGGTAAACGGTCTGTTCAGAATCGGAGTGAACCATATTTCATGGTCTCCCCTGCCTTGTCTTAACAAATAACACCCGTTGGCTGACAGTATCTTCTTAACCTGCCTCGTGTAGTCCGCCACTAAGAAGCCACCGCCTTTAGTTTGTCAATGCGATCGATTTCAAAGGATAGATCGATTTCTCCTGTATAGCCGCTCAGCTCTAACATTTCGGGAACAGCATTCTTTACTTTTTCAATAAGGTCGTCAAGAGAAATTGATTCTAGTGTGAGTCCAAAGCTTTCATTCATTGATTTAGAGTACCAAAAACTCTCTTCTTCGCTCCAAATTAGCTTAACGATGCAATTCATATATGTCCTCCTGCAAGTTGGTCGAAAACATCCAATGCAAGTCTGATGGCGCGATCTAATTAGCAATTATGCAAAATGCACGTCCAGCACCGCGGGCCTCCCCTTGCGGACGGCGTCCAGCGCTTCGCTTATCGCCTGCTCAATATCTTCCGAGCGCGTCACTTTGCGCCCGTATGCTCCGGCGCCATGGGCGATAACGGCATAGTCCGGGCTGAAATTCACTGCTGACTCAGCTATGAATTTTTCCCCGGGCTTTGTGTCGCCCATCATGGCCCATTGCCCGTCGCGTATCGCGCCGTAGCCTTTGTTATTGCAAATGACTGCAAGGAACGGGAACTTGTAATGCGTTGCGGTCCAGAATGTGGACGTCGGGCAGCCCCATATGAAGCCCCCGTCCGTCATTACCGCCACGACTGTTTTGTCCGGCGATGCCGACGCCGCCCCGAGCGCTGCGCCCGGCGCCCAGCCTATCGCGCCTGAGGGGCATCCGAACCATGTTCCGGGCTTAGTCCGCACGATCTGCTCGGTGACGGAAGCGCAGTGGCTGAGCGTGTGGTTGACTACGATCGTGTCTTCGTCTATGGCTTTGTTCAGGCAATAGAAGAAGTAGTCGGCGGAGATAGTTTGGGCGGCTGATTCGCTCTGCGCTTTCTCAAACCACTCTGCGCGCGCTTTATTATAACGAGCGGACAGGCGGTGGTTGCGCTCGTCGATTTTCGCCTGCTGGTCCAGAGACAGTTTTTCTTTCAATATTTTTTCCAGCGCAGGTATGGCTTTGCGCGAGTCCGCCTTTATGAAGATATCGGCTCCCCTGCCCCATAGCAGGCGCCCCTGCGTCAGCGGGTCGACGTCGATGTGGAGGATTTTTGCGCTATCCTTCGGTCTCGGAGCGCTGCCGACGTATGGCATGGCATAATCTATGGCGAGTATCACGTCCGCTTCGTCATATCCCGCATCCTTTTTACGGCTGCCGCCGATCTGCTCTATGCCCGCGCATAGCTGGTGGTCGGTCGGGAAGTTCATCCAGCTGTAGCCCGTGATGACCGTTGCGCTTATAGTTTCCGCCAGGTTCACCAGTTCATGCACGTTTTCCTCAAATCTCCCGGCGTTCCCGCTGACAAGCAGCGGGTTTTTCGCGGCCAGGAGGATATCCGCCATTGTGCCCAGCGTTTCCATGTCGGCGTCTGGCAGTGGCGTTGTTTTTTTGACTTCTGTCGGCGCTGAGGGTACGTCGGTCTCTTTGTAGAGATACCCCATCGGGAAGCATATATAGACTGGCCCCATTGGTTCTGTGCAGGCTATACTGAATGCGTCCGCGAGGACTTCGTGTATGTCTTCGTCGCCGCTGAGTCGGCGGTCGTATTTGACGCTGTTTCTGACGATGCTGCCCTGGTCGTAGGGGTTGCCGTTCCATAGTTTCCGCTGGAGGTCGCCCTCTTGGTAGCCTGCAAGTATCAGTGCGGGCACGCGCCCCCATTGCAGGTTCTGGAGGTTGCCGCCGAGCTGGAGGCTGCCGAGTTCCGAGTGGACCATGATGACTTGCGGTTTCCCTGTTACCATGTAGTTGCCGTACGCTGCCGAGGCTGTGACGGATTCATCAGGGCATAACACGAGTTGCGGCGCTTTGCGTCCGTCCGCGCTTGTTCTGGCTGTCGCTATGTTTGTGAGTATGTCGATAAACTCGAATCCCGGGTTCAGGAATATTTTTCGACTCCATGCGCGTTGAGTACATCAATAAACGCCTCGCCGCTTTTATACTTCGCCATATTTATCCTCCTAACTCAACGCTCACGCAAAAGTGTTACGCCGTCCCAGTTGATGTAGGCGTCGGCCATGCTTTTGAAGAAGGTTTGCTCGCCGTCGTGGAGTTCTACACATTCGTAATAGCATACGCCGGATTTGCTTTTGAGTTCCGCAAGGCCGTCTTTGCCTTTGGGGCCGATGTATCTTATCCTTACTCCGCCGGGGAGGTTGTCGGTGAATATGTTCTCGAAGCCTTTGCCGTAGAACATTTCCAGCGTTTTGTCGTAGTCTTCCGGCGCTATCGCAAGGCCCATGTGGTGCAGGCCGTAGCCGTAGCTGTCAATAAACTCTTTGTAGACTGAGGGGGTGTCGTCATGCTGCTGGATGAGTTCGATGAAGACGTGTCCGTTGTATGCGTGCGCGATGCTCAGTTGCGGCATTTCGGAGCTGCCTCTGTACCAGCCGTCCGGCGCTTTGAATCCGCGCGAGCATGTGAATGGGCCGACTTTCATGGTCTCCGCATAGAAGCGCATCGATGCGTCTACATCCGGGACGATAAACCCAAGTTGAAAGACTTCCCCGCTCTTAAACCCTCCAAACGAAAATGCTTTTGCCATCACTTTCACTCCATTTCATTATAGTAAACGTACACCATCGCCGACGTCCAAATTAGAGCTTTAGCTTTTTGTAACTGTTCAGGTCTAAGCTTAAATACGTACGGCAGTCCGTAGCCGGCGTTCAAATTGCATTCTTCTAGGCGCGAGTATTCTCTGCGGAGAATACCTTTTCCCCACTAATACAGAAACTGTCGCGCCTTCTAGGGGGAACCAGTTCCCCCTAGATACGAGCCTTGCGGGAGTCGGCTCGATACCCCCTCCGGTCTCCGACGGGGACGAAGGCTTTTTTGTTCCGCTGTCAGAATGCAATTTGAACGCCGACTACGGTCTGCTGTACGTTATTAAGAATCAGTTACATTGACTGTCTTTGCTCTTATGCCTCAAAGAACCTTTGCAGTATAGTTGCGGTTTCGGCGCGCGTCGTGTCGCCGTCGGGGGCGAGCGTCGAAGCTGTGCGCCCGTTGATTATGCCTTTTGCCACAGCCCACTCCATCGCGTCGCGCGCCCATGGTGATACATCATCAGCGTCGGAGTAGTCTGACAGGTCGGCGCGCTCCGACGTATCCAGTTCGAGCATGTTGGCAAAGCGGAAAACCATGGTCACAAATTGCTCGCGCGTGATGTTGTCGTCAATATTGGAACCGTCGGTAATGCCGCTTTCGACGCCCCACGCGACGGCTTCGCTGTACCATGTGTCGCCGACAGTTGTGTCAACGCCCGCGGCGCGCGCCAGAATCGTGATCATCATTGCTCGCGTGAGCTGCGCTTCAGGCGAGAACTCGCCGTCGCTTGTGCCGTTCATCAAGCCGTGCGCCTGCACATATGCGACAGCTTCGTAATACCAGCTATCCTCATCCACGTCTGAATACGGATTCTCCCAGTCTTCAAACCATGCAAGCGGCACTTCCACCGGCGCGATGTCGACGTCGTCGCCGCCGTCGCTGCCAGCGGAGTCTGTCTCATTTGAACCACTGGACCCGGAAGGGTCATTCGTTTGGTTCTGGTTCGTACCTACGGGATTCACGTCGGGCGCGCTAAGCCACTTATTCCATGTTGAGCTGTTACCGGCGCTGCCCTCGAACCAATCCGCCACCTCAAAGATGAAGTCGTTAGTATAGTGCCATATCACAGCGTCGTTGTTGCTGAGTATACGATTTTGCAGCCCGCGCCCGGGATGCAGCCCGTTTACGGAATACATCCACCCGCTGTTGGGGCCGTTGTCCATTTCAGAAAGCTTGTAGCCGCCAAGGGCCGCTGGTGCGAAGATCGCGCTGACATAGTCGCTCCCAGCGCCCTCGGACGCAAGCCCGGCATCGCTGAGAGCCCGGATAAACAGGTCGTACACAGTGGAGTCTCCGGGCATAGAATATGTCTTTGTAGCGATCCAAGTTACGTATTGCGCGCCTTTGTAGTCGCCGGGCTCGAAGTAGAAGCTGACGTCGCCGCTGGATTTCGTTGAGCCTATGAGCCGGAACGTAACGGTAATGTTGTTGTTACCCGGAGGTGTGACGATTCCCCCGCCCAGCTTGACCAGCGCCGCTATCGCGTCACTGAGCTTTTTTGCCGCTGCGTCTATCTGCGCTTGCGCAGCGTCTGCGCTCAGATTGTACGCCTCGATTTCCGCAGCTTCCAGCGCAGCCCAGCTCGCGGATGTGTACTCGGACTTGACAAGCGCCCAAACGGCTTTCATCGCATCGTCCAGCGCGCTCCAGTCAGTTACCGCGACCCCCGGCCGCAACTCCAGCGCGGCGACAGCGGCATTCAGTGCGCCCGTTGCGGCGCCGACCTGCGCCTGCGTTGCGAGCTTGTTGCCCGACACGGCCTTCGCTTGCTTCAGCGCCGCATACAATGCTGCCCAGCTCGCGGGCATGTAATTGCTCTCTTCCAGCGACTCCGCAACCAATATCGCATTGTTAAGCGCTGCCTTGTCAGCGGGGTTGAATATGTCCGACAGCGGGCGTATCTCCGTAAACCTTTCTCCAGAGCCGGTGTCGTTGAAATTTGCGTCCGCAGAATAGGCGGCGACGTCAGCGACATATGCGACAGCAATCGCCGTGCCGTTGTTGGTGAATGCAATGTTACCGCTCCCGAAAACAGGCGGCGTCATATCGTGGAATATTACTCTTTCCAGTTTCGGAAGATTGCTCAGCGCTCCTGCACCGATGCTGCTGACCTTGCCCGGGAATACGATTTCTTCCGCAGAGACAAAGTACCTCGACCCGCTGAACGCGCTGGATGTGGGCGCGGCGAACGATATCCCGCCGGAGTAGTCGGGGAAGATAATCCTCGTCACCTTCCTGAGCGCGTTCCCGTCCGGTACGGAGTTGATCAAAGATCTGTCTCCATTTGTATTTCTCAAATCCATACCGGAAAGGTCGAACACATTGTCTACCATCGGCCCGGAGCCGCAGACAAGCGTAACAAGCTCGGGACATCCCATGAATATCAAAAGATTGTTTGCCCAAACACCTTCAGGAAACCTGACTTTTTCAAGTTTCGGATGATCCATCAATCCAAAGTTCGGGATTTGGGCTACGCTTGCGCCGCCAAGATCAAGCTCCTCAAGCGCCGTCAGGCGTGTGTAACCAGGTTCATTAGACTGATATGCCCGTCTGAGTCCGTTAGCCGCGCTGCCGAAGTCTGCGTTCGCCATCGTTCCGACAATACGCAGCTTTTTCACAACAGAGTAGTTGTATCCGCGTGGAGATGTTGAACTGTTCGGCGTACCGGGCTGCTGGTTGAAAGGCTCCCCCATCAGAACTACGTCGATCCTGCTCAATAGCTCGCCATTCGGATCGTAGATCGTGAACCATCCTGTATCCGGGTCATAGCTGTCTTTGCCGTCGCCTGATTCGACGTCGACTGTGAAATCAGGCATAGTTGAGAACACCCCTGAGATCGTAAATGCGTTCACATTGGCGCTGCCCGGTATTGTCTTGCTTTTATCGGAGCCGAGGTAGTCGCCGTACCATGATTCACTGATCGCGCCGTCTGTGAATGTATAGCTGCCCTCTGCGGGGAACATTACCTCAATGCTGTTTCGGACCGCCAGGTCATACTGTCCGGAACGGCCCTGATGCGCGCCGAGGGACGACTTGTACTCCACTGCCGCCGAAGACCCCAGTATGGGGTTGTAAATGGAAGCGAGTTTTGGAACAGGCAGTGTGACGCCTTTGAAGCTAATCGATGTTATCTCGCCTGCTCTCGGCGCTTCTCCCGGGTTCGTTTTGTTTGTTATATTGATTTCTATCTGCCGCGCCTGTATGATTTCGTAGTAGTATCTGCTTTGCCCGTCGACGCTTAAAGCTTTTATCCCGACGATGTTGTTCATGTTTTTGAGCGGCAATGTGTATGTTCCGCCGCTGCCTGTCACAGGCTCGCCATTGCATATCACTTCGACGCTCGCCGCTCCTGATATCGCCGGAGTTATGTCGAAGTCAGCGCCCCTGTCGCCGGTGAAGTAAATCGTATCGTACGGGTAGCGCAGCCCTGTATTCAAGGAGATGCTGATTCCGTCGGCGGCTTCATCAGTCACGTAGTATACTACATAAGCCGTATTCACATCGGAGTTAGCGCCGAAAGGTTCTGCGCGGTTGGGGTGCTTGAACGCGTCATATGTGACCTTCACGATCGTCACGCCGGGTTTCACCGCCGCGACGTCGGCCACTGTGATAGTCGCACCCGGGTTCATGTGGTTACCGGCCAGCCCGGAGATGCTTCTCGGCGTGACGCTCACGCTGTCGCCTTCGACTATCTCGTAGTTGAACAGCGGCCAGTATACATCGTTGTTAATATTATGCGTAACCGCTTCCGGCGCCCTGCGCGGGAAAATACCCGCCGTTTCGCCTATTGCAAGCTCCTTATACGTATACTGGAGCTGCAGGTCGTTTTCAAAATCGTCCGGAACGCCTTGTACCGCAGTCGGCTTATAGCTTCCCCAACCGTCTGCCGGTTCTGTTGGCGGCGGTTCCGTCGGTTCTGGCGACTCCGTCGGCGGTTGCTCGGTTGGCTCAGGCGTCTCAGTCGGTTCTGGCGTCTCAGTCGGCGTTGGTTCGGCCGGTTCCGGCTCCGTGGTTATCGTCACGTCGGGAAGCCGCCCGAAATAGGCCTCTGTCACAACGCCGTTGCCAAGGTTTGTGCCCGGGCTATACGGGTTAGCTTTTTCAAATATGCTGCCGCCCGTCAGATGATATTTCCCGTCGCCTAGCCCGGTTATCGTCAGCTTTGAGAGATCGTTGTTTGCCGACTTGACCGTTTCCTGCCCGGGGACGTCGCTTTGATATACGATTTTCCGCTCGCCTCCGCTGTTGCTGTTCCACTGGCTGGGTATAGTTATTATCGGGTGTTCAAGCGGCGGGGTGAACGTTATGCTGGCGGTATCGTCAGCGATTGTGACGTCTATCGCCACTTTTTTGTTCTTCAGGCTGTATGTCTCCCCGTCGGCTGTGAATTGCGTTTCTGATATGAACTCTACTGTGCTTCCGTTGTAGGTGAATTCTTCCGTTTCGAGATAGTAGAACGTCTCGTACCGGTTGTATGCAAGGTGCGCATCTGTGATGACGCCTCCGCTGCCCGTCTCCAAGGCCAACGCTCCGGCGCCTGTCACCGGCAGCATGCCCAGCGCCATGATCAGCGCTATGACTATAGCGGTAATGGATTTTGCTTTTCCTTTTCTTTTCAATTTTGTCTTCCTTTCAACATGTTTTAGTTACTTTGCTCTCTAGGCGCGTTAGGCGCGATACCCTCCTCTCCCAATTTTCACAAAACAAAAAAGCACAGCGGACACAGGCGCAAATTAATGCCTCATGTCGCGCTGAACCTCGGTTTTTCCGTCAGTCCAGACGGCTTATTTATTTTTACTGTTCAGTGTTTGCCTAAAACTACGCTTTTCTTGATCTCTTCCGCGCGGACAGGTTTGCCGTCCTGCACTATGACGCGGATTTCACCGTATTTCAAATCGCGGATCATATGTATCAACTGTTTTTCCGCAGCGTTATACCGTATTTCCGCGCGCTTCTCCGTATCATTCATTCTTCACTTCTCCCTAACCCCTAAATCCTAACCCCTAAATCCTGCACGCGAGTAGCGCATTTGCGCCTATGGCGCGCCTAAATCAACCATGCCGCGTCCAGCATTCTGTACAGCATACCCGCTATTTCGCCCCGGCTTACGTGTTCGGCTGGCGAAATGTTCAGTACGGAGTCGTCCAATATCCCTGTATCATAGCAGAACGCAAGCGACTCCTGCGCCCAGCCCGCGGCGGAGCGGTAGTCGGTGAACTGCGCAAGGGTGTTGCGGATTTGCGTTTCGCCGCGCGAAGTGTCGATCCCGCACAGGCGGGCGGCGCGCGCGGTCATGACGGCGGCTTCCTGGCGTGTGATCGTGTTGTGCGGGGCGAACTGTGATTCCGACACTCCTCTCACTATCTCGTAGTACGCCGCTGTTATCACATACTCATAGTACCAGGCGTTAGAGTCGACGTCTTCAAAACTATTCTGCGCTGCTGATTCTGGATTTTGCATAAGTCCTAGCCCGCGGGTGACGATGGCGGCGAACTCGGCGCGCGTCATCGTAGCGTCCGGAGCGAACTCGGTTTCGCTCTTGCCGTTTATAATCGCGCGTTCGGCGAGCATTTCGATCGCTGTCTTTTCCGGATGATCCGTTGTGTCCGCAAATGCTTTTCCGTGGTGCTCCACAGGCATGAAGTTCACATCCGGGTGCTTGCCGGGCATGCCATGTGTGCTTTCATGCTCCGAGTCTGTATGGTTGCCTGCGGATTTACCGCGCTTTACCGCATCGTCCATCCGGTACAGGCTGTTAGTTACAGGCGTCGCTGTGTTTTGAGTTTTACCGGCAGCGCTTTGTGCCGCGCGCTGCGCTGCTGCAAGGCCGTACAGCGCCTGCTCGGTCGCCATCTGGTTGCTCCCGCCGTCGTCATGAGTATGCCAGTAGCTGCCGTCGGCGTTTTTATAGCTTAATATGTTGTCGACAAGAGTGTTTCCATCTTTGACGAAACTCTCGTCGTCCACTGGTATGCCAAGCTCGCAAAGCGCCACGAGCGCCTGCACAGCGCTCTCTATGTCTGTTGTGCTGCTGGAGAAGACGCTGGAATACCCGCCTTCGCTGTTTTGCTTTTCGGACAGGAACGCAAGCGCTTTTTCCGTTGCGCTTTTTACCTCCGGCATATCCTGATACTTGGCGAGCGCCTGTAAAACCATGCCCGTCATATCCGGGTCGCTCGGCTGATTGCGCGTGGCGCCTGTTACGCCGCCGTTGAGGTTCCATCCCCCGTCGTCGAGTTGGCGCCTGAGTATCTCCGCTACATATTCGCCGCGCCAGGAGTTCTGGTAGTTTACGCTGTCAAGCGCGAGCAGCGCGAACACCGGGCCGTTGATCCCCTGCCAAATCGTTTTATCAAAATCCTCAAGAGGCGCTGTCAGGTCGTACCCGGCAACATCGCGCGGGTCGTAGCCTGCAGCTGTGAGCGCAAGCACGACGCGGGAGTATTCCGTATATTTCACGCTATGCAGGACGCCTTCGCAGTCCCTGACATATTTTTCGACCGTCCTGTAGTAGCCCTCATAGTACGAGTCCGGCACATCGTACCCGCATCGAGCAAGCCCCATGACAGCCCATTCGCCTCCGATCGAACTGACCTGCGGGCTCTTGACAGCCTCGAGCATATACTCAGCCGCATCGCGGACAGCCGCTTCAATCTCCGCGGGGCTGACAGCGCCCGCTGGCATAGCCATCCCTGCAAGCAGCATGAAAACGATGATAATTGATACTAATTTCCGCATTTTATTACCTCTCACTAACCGCCAGGCGCGAGTATTCTTTGAGGAGAGTACATTACGCCAATCATTGTTACCGTCGTGTATTCCATCAACCCCCGCCGCCTATCGGCGGTTCCCCCTTCCCAGGAAGGGGGCTCTTCGATGTATGATCGATCCGCAAAACAAAAACGTCCGTAACCGTTACAGGTAAACGAACGTTCAAAGACAGTCCGCAACCAGGTCTAGGCAGGCGCGATGCTGATCCGGAATGTTCCTGACTTATCCCCCATTGTTGGTCTTGTTACTCAAAACAGGGGGCTTCACAGTGACCTGCTCGCGGGGCTTCTCACCCCATTCCATTCTTTTCGCCCGGGATCTTTCACGCAAGCTCCTTGCGGCGAACCGAATCAGCAATATTCAATTGTGCTCAATTACGTCATCTCGAATCGTAGCATCTCGCGCCGTGCTTGTCAATGCTGGTTTTTGTGATATTTTACGAAGAATTGTAATTATCTCAACAGTCGTGATCCGGCGATCATTGCTGCCGCGTTCGACATATACCGCTCGGAAGGCTTGACCGCAGTCCTCGCGGTGAAGAATTTACAAATTGTGGTAACTGTCCAGAGGGCAGTCGGAAAGCTGTTTATAACAAACAATACTACGAATGCGGCGGCACAACTTGACGCCCATTCAATTTGTCGAGAGGGATAAGCAGTATCATATTCTGCATTTGCTTGAAGTCGGCTACGAGCCTTTTCATCTAACAGGAGACGAAGGCGTTCTCGATGAGCTTGATGCAATTGTAGCCGAACAGCAAGCTGCCGCTCAAGAGGCGAAACAGCCGCAAAAAACGCTGTCATAAACTTGAAACAGCTGCGCTCACAGCGCTAAACGCCCGCCGGTCAATGCTTGCGACCGGCAGGCGCTTTTTTTTATTAGGCAGGGTATGTGGGCTTTGGGGTCGGAAATCGTCAGTCGCGGTTTTGTCGGGGGAACCATTGCATTACTCGATCCATTCTGTCGGCAGAACGGCTTTTGCGTAAAAATGCTCTTCTTTTACTACTCGCTTGCCATCGACATACTCGATAATATCGCCTTTATCAAGCGGATCGACTGACTCGGGCCATAGCGTATCTTCTGTTACCAGCCCTGCTATTAGCGCCCACAGAGCGTTTATCATAGGCTCGGCAAATGTATACTGATCGCAGTATTCAGCATACCGCCATGCGCCGCTGTCCTGCCCGTTTTTCCTCATCTCTAGCAAGTTGGAACCGCCTGCGCATGCAATACATGATACGGCTGTAAGCCCCAGCGCCTCGACAGCGGCTGCCGCGCCCATTGACAGATCATCCATTGCGGCTGGTATCAGCCAAACCTTGATATCAAAACTGTCGTCGGCCTGAATTTCTTCAATTATCTCAATTACGCCCTGTGTTGCTGCTTCGGCGTCGAAACCCGGGTTTATAGTCCAGAAGTTGCGCGGTTCGCTTTGCGGGTCGTACGGCCCGAACCCGGGAAACCCTGTACCAGGCTCGCACCATGCCATTTTAGAGCCCTCAACTCGCTCGCCCAACTGACCCATGCCCGGGAATCCGGCGCAAATGACTCCAACATTGTCCCAGCTCACGTCGGGATGTGTCTTGATTTTCCATTCT
>Ga0082212_10009170_pt1 | contig 12785 bp, 12 predicted proteins | sample TergutNt197P3_FD_71548 | JGI IMG/M metagenome (GOLD analysis project Ga0082212, IMG submission 71548) | Neocapritermes taracua P3 segment gut microbial communities from Petit-Saut dam, French Guiana - Nt197 P3 | ecosystem: Host-associated > Arthropoda: Insects > Digestive system > Gut ... | reverse complement strand
GGTCTCGCCATTTGTCTGGCCGCCCATACCATAGTGGTTGTTTGAAAAATTGAAGATTACGGGAAGCCCGCCGCGATAGCCCTCCTCCCAAAGAGTCTTGAACTGGGCCATGGCCGCGAAATTGACGCCTTCCCAGGTCGGGCCGCAACCGAGCGACCCGTCGCCCGACGAGGCGACAACAATACCGCTCTTACGGTTGCATTTCTTATAGAGGGCCGCGCCCGAAGCGAGACTGGCGGCGCTGCCCACGATGCCGTTATTCGGATATGTGCCAAATGGCGGGAAAAACGCGTGCATCGAACCGCCAAGGCCGCGCATAAATCCGGTTTGCTTGGCAAAAATCTCGCACATAACGCCATAGATATAGAAGTGGATTGCCAAATCTTTGACCGTGGAGCCGCTATCGGCCGCCAACTCGACCGCCTTTAAGATAGCGCCGTTTTGGGTTCTTTCCATGATGGCTGATAGTTCCGGGTCGGGCAGTTTGCGGATAGCGGAGAAACCTTTGGCCAGAATTTCGTGATGTGCCCTATGCCCACCGAAAAAGAGGTCTTCCGGGTCAAGGTGCCATGCCATACCGACCGCCGCGGCCTCCTGCCCGATGGCGACATGGCAGGCGCCGGGGAATATGAACTTTTTGCCGTTATAAATCCCTTGCACTTTTATATTATTCAACATGGTCTCAAATTCACGGATCGCGACCATATCCCGATAGATGTTCAGGAATTCCTCTTTTGTGAAATTCTCACGTTCGTCTTTGACTTGCTTTTGATACTGGTTTACCGGAATGTCGTTAAAAGCAATTTTCCCGGGAGCGCGTGTTTCTACCGGGTCGATAAAAATAGATTTAGGCATCAATTAACTCCTTTCACAAATACAAAAACCACAACAGGCGAAAACTGCCAACGCCATTACCACGTATCAGACTTGAAACGAACGCCCCATTCCTTACGCAGATGGTCGATGATCTTTATTATCTCAGTACTCTCGCTCAGCGGATACAGGCTGCTTTCCTTCTCCCCCCGGCGAATACATTCGTTGACATGGGCGATTTCGTATTGCATACCGTGCGACTGATAATCGTCTTCAAATACTTCGACGCTGAGCCGGTTGAACTCATCCGCGGAATCATATGAGAATAACTCCGCGCGCCTTGGATTGAAAAATCTCGGACCGAGTACGATCATGCCCTTATCGCCGTAGAAAGCGGCGGTATAGTTCGTAGCCATATTGAATGACGCTGTGATGATCGCGGCGCGATTGTCCTCGTATTTTAATAGAATCTCGCTATGATAATCAGCCCCGTTCTTTAGAAAAAAGTTTGAAGCTATTTCTACCGGGGATTGTCTGTTAAAACCAAGGGATACCATCGCCAAAGGATAGATGCCAACATCGCGCATCGCGCCTCCGCTGTATGCCACGTCCGCCTTCCACGCCTGCCAGCCCGGAGCGGCCTTAAGCCCGAAGTCGGCGCGTACAGAACGCAATTGGCCGATCCTGCCTTCTTCGATCCACTGCCTGGTTTTTTGCGTCGCAGGAAAGCAGCGGGTCCAAAGCGCTTCCATCAAAAACAAATCCTTCTCTTTCGCTTTTTCTATCATCTGAGAGAGCTGGCCTTCGTTGTCAGCCATTGGTTTTTCACAGAGTACATGCACACCCGCGTCAAACGCTTTCATCACATATTCCAGATGCAGATTGTTTGGAACGGCGATATATACGATATCCAGTTCTGCATTTGCCAGCATATCGTCGAAGTCGTCGAACCGCTTTTCAAAACCATGCTTGTCGGCGAAAGCGTCCGCCTTAGTCATACTCGTCCCGGTCACGGCTTTTTTCTCGGAATCCGGCACGAGGGACATACAATCCGCGAAGTTATTTGCGATATAACCTGTCCCTAAAAAACCCCATTTTAGTCTATCCATAATTATTCCTCCCGATGCCGTTTACAATTCTATGTTACCATACAATTATGACCGGGGAGCTGAACTGGAAAAAAAATATCGCGTTATTCCTTACCGGGCAAGCCGTGAGCCTTATCGGGTCTTCGCTTGTGAGCTACGCCATCATGTGGCATGTGACGCTCAAAACCGGTTCGGGCACCATGCTGATGGTCTTCACCATAGCTATCATGCTGCCTACGTTTTTCATATCCCCTTTCGGCGGCGTCTGGGCGGACAATTACAATCGTAAAAATCTCATAATGCTATCTGACGGCTTCATAGCGGCCGTAACGCTTGTGATAGCCATATGCTACTCAATGGGTATTGAAAGCCTTGGCTTTCTCTTGTCGTGCTCCGTCGCCCGCAGCCTTGGACAGGGAGTGCAAATGCCGGCAATAAACTCCCTGATTCCGCAAATCGTGCCAAAGGAGCACCTGCTGCGCGTCAACGGGATCAACTCCACGATCATGTCCGTCTCGATGCTCGGAACGCCTGCTTTGGCCGGCGCTATCCTCACCTTTTTCCCGATACAAACCATCCTGTTTATAGACGTGGTTACGGCGGCTGTGGGGATATCGATCCTTTTGGTATTCGTAAAAGTCCCGGATCCGAAGAGAAAAGACAGCGCTGAAGAAGGCGGCGGTGAGCCGGAAAAGCCGTCCGTACTGGCGGACTTAAAAGAGGGCATTGGTTATATTCGCGGCCACACCTTTCTTTTACGGTTCTTTATAATAGTAGCCTGTTTTACATTTCTGCTTGCCCCCGCCGCGTTGCTCACTCCGCTGCAGGTAATACGCAATTTCGGTTCCGATGTCTGGAGACTTACTTTCATCGAAATTGCTTTCTCGATCGGCATGCTGGCAGGCGGGGTGCTGATGTCGACATGGGGCGGGTTCAAGAACAGAACCTTTTCAGTAGCCGCGAGTTTTATCCTGATGGCGGGGATGTCCGTGGGCCTCGGGGTGACAAGGGTATTCACGCTCTATTGTATATTCATGGCGGTTATCGGGTTGACGGCGTCTACCTCAAACACTCCCGCCTTGACAATACTTCAGCAGAAGATCGATCCAGACTATATGGGGCGCGTAGTCAGCATCATGACGATGATCACAAGCGTTGTCATGCCGCTCGGCACAGTGGTATTCGGCCCTCTCAGCGATCGCTTTTCGCTGAACTGGATCATAATAATAACGGGCGGGTTGATAGCCGTCCTGGGAGCCTATCTGTTCGCGGATAAGGAGCTGATAAAAGCCGGGCGCCCCTGACAGACACCCGGAATACAGTTCTATGCCCTTTCCCGGTAATTTACACAAACCAAAACCATGACATATGTAATGTATAAATAAGCGCCAGTCACTTCCCCGCAAGACGCTCTGTTGTTACCATAAAAAAAATAGTTGATAGTTGATGATTGTATTGTTTGTTTGGAGGTTGAAATGGAAGATTACATCATAGTAGCCGGGCTGACAAAGAAATACGGGGACCTGATTGCCGTGGACAATCTTAGTTTTTCGGTTGTCAAGGGCGAGATTTTTGGCTTTCTGGGGCCGAATGGCGCGGGCAAGACCACGACGCTCAATGTGCTTTCGACACTGTCCGACTTCGATCGCGGAGAGGTCAGTATAGCGGGATACGATCTGGCGAAAGACGAATTCAAGATAAAGGGGCTTATCGGGCTGGTCCCGCAGGAGATAGCGCTCTATCAAAACCTGAACGCGGCCGAGAACGTGGCGCTGTTCGCGTCCCTGTACGGACTAAGGGGGAAGGCGCTGAAAAAAGCCGTGAGCGAGGCGCTTGAGTTTGTCGGGCTTGCGGGGGACCACAAAAAGCGTGCCGGGAAAATGTCAGGAGGGCAGCAGCGCAGACTCAACATCGCCTGCGGTATAGCGCACAAACCGGAACTTATCATAATGGATGAGCCGACAGTCGGCGTGGACGCCCGGAGCAGGGAGCAAATCCTTGACTCGATCAAAACGCTGCGGGGAGAGGGGGCGACCATCATCTATACATCGCACTATATGCCGGAAGTGCAGGATATAGCGGATCGTATAGCCATTATCGACAAGGGGAAACTTGCCGCCATCGGAGCTGAACGCGAGCTTCTTGAACTCGTTACCGACCACAAATCCATCAGGATAGGCGTAAGCGCGCGCGGTGTGGCGGACGTCGAGATAATGGTCGCGGACATCCGTATGCTGGCCGGGATCAAGCGGGCCCGCTATGACTCTGAAAGCGATGAGATAAGGCTTGACGCCGACCTGACACTGTCCGGCATCTCGCCCATACTGAGAATCATAATGGACAGAGGCGTCGCCATACGTGAGGTCGCTGAAGAGGCGCTCAGCCTCGAGACGACTTTCCTCGCGCTGACTGGCACTGACTTGCGTGAAAACAGGACAGTTTCGTGAAAAAGGGAGGAAGGATAAATGTTTGAATGGATGCTTCACAATATAAAAGGACTGGTCCGGGAAAAGTCGAATCTGTTTTTTGTAATGATTTTCCCTGTCATGATGGTCTTCATACTCGGGAATATGCTGGCGGAAATGGACAACCCGGATACCGCTATCGGAACGATAAACATCGCTTATTACGCCGAAGAGGCGCCGGAGGTAAGTGACAGCGTTCCTTTGGTTGAACATATGGGGCGGGTCGCGGAATCCGTAGCGGTAAACTCGTTTATCGACGCCCTCGCTGAGAATGAAGGCATCGAGATGGTCAAAGCAGCCGGCGCCGAAGCGGCGAGGAACGAGGCGGGTTCCGGCGATATAGATACGGCGATGATTTTTACTTCTCCTATCGGCATCGAGGTGTCGGAAGGCGACGACGTATACAAGAACCGCGCGACCATGCTGATGGCGCAGAGCTTCGCGCGGCAATACGCCGCGTTCAAAACCGCGGCGGTAGAATCGCCTGAAGTATTCGCCGAGCTCGCGTCCGGCGGCATCCCCGACTTTCAGGGGCTTTCGAAAGACAAGGATCTCGGCGTCAGCCGCAGCATGATAGACTACTACGCCGTCACTATGATTATTATGATCATCTTTATGGGCGGGGGGATCACCGGCGCGTCAACGGTATTCATCGCGCGGCAGGATGGATCGCTGCGCCGGATGGCAGCGTCGCCGCGGAGCCGGGCGCGGCTGTTTCTGGATTCTGTCCTCGGGACAACGCCTCAAAATATTATTCAAGCGCTCATCGTCATGGCGCTTTCCGCCATCTTCATGGGCGCGAATTACGCGGGCACATGGCAAGGGAATATTCTTCTCCTCTGCTTCTTCGTCCTGCTCGGGCTGGCGGTTTCCGCGGTATTTATGCTGGTGGGGCTTTTTACACGCGTCAATCCGTATATCCCATTGCTCGCCATCCTCTGGGCGCTGCTCTTCATATCCGGCACATTCAGCAAAGAAATGATTATCGAAGGGTTTTCCGAATACCTTCCGATGAATGTCGCGCAGCGGGCAGTCTTTGATTTTACGGTATTTGGCAGGGCTGAGCAATTGCTGGGCGTCATGGGTCTGTCGGCGGTTGTGCTGCTCGTTGCCTGCGTGATCGGTGCCGTTTTGTACAGAAGAAAGGAGATCATGTTTTGAATATTTTTACCGCTTTATTAAAAGGCTATTTGTCCCGCTCAAAAGGGATATTGCTCACGGCAATGGTTTGTTCGATAGGCATCGCCTTAATGGTAGTAAGCGCGTTTAATACCGCGGAAGTCGGGCCGGACACGATCAAGCTTGGTTTTATCGATAATGATAAGAGCGCTGTGTCCATCGGATTCGCGAAGTATCTGACAGACGAGCTGGGAATAGAACTTGTGACGGTGGGCGACGTAGACGCGATGAATACAAGATTGGTGGAGAAGCAAATATCGGGGCTCGTTGAGGTACCCGCGGGTTTTGAGGCTGCTCTTTTCGCGGATACCCATAAACAGGTACAGCTCACTTTTATGGATGACTACGCGAACGAGGCGTTTACAAAAGGGTATATCGATTCATATACACAATCGCTTGGCGCGTTGTTGGTAGCGGCCGAAGGGGAGCCGGCGAAGCTGGATCCGCTGATGGGGCAGATGGAAGAAAACCGTGTATTTGTGACCACTACCGAAAAGGACGTCGCGGCCGTAAAAGCACAGGCTGACAGGGATAGTTACCAGTTGATGATAAGTTTCCTGCTGATGTTCTCATTTATGATGTCGATCTGCCTGGCTTTGACGCTCCATTCCGATAAAATGGCCGGTACCTACAGGCGCGTCAAGGCGGGCCGCGTGACTTCGCTCGAGTATGTATCGTCAGTCGCCGTGATCGGCGGGGTGCTGATGCTGCTGATCATCCTGCCGTCGTTGATTATTTACGCGCTTACAGGCAGCGATCCGGGCGTGCCTATACTCGCCACCGCCGGGGCGTTTGCCGCGTATTCGTTCTTTGTAATCGCGTTCGGCATATTGATCGGACTCGTGATGCCCGGTCAAGGCGGCATCATCGCGGTGATCATCGCGGCCACGACCATCACATCCCTGCTTGGCGGCGCGTGGTTCCCGACTTCAATGGCCCCGAAGTTCTTCCAGGCACTCGGGCATATCACGCCGCAGCACTGGTTTTACGAGGCTGTGAACGCGTGGCAGTCCGGAGCGGGTAGCCCTGCCGGGGCAATTACTATTATCCTGCTTGCCGGCGTTTTGTGCCTCGTCATCGCGGGCGTGCAGTTTACCACGAACAAATCGCTGTCGCGGATTTGATAATGGTACAAAATGGATTATTTTTGTTGTATTATTAAAACCATAAAAACACTAAACCACACTAACCAGAAGGAGCAAAGCATGAGCGAGACTAATACCGATAACAACGAACTCTTACTTTTTAACGAGTTGTCCAAAGAGCAGAAAAAGGCATTACAAAAGGAATTTTCCCAAACCACTGAATCTAAAAAAATGAACAGGATGATTATAATTCTCGCTGTTATATTTGGCGCAGTGGTGATGGTAAGCGCGATAATCGGAATATATACGGGCTCCGACGGCTTTTACATAACTTTCCCGGTATTCTTTATTGTTATTTGGCCCGCGATTATCAGTCAACAAAAATTTGAAAAATGGCTCGCGGACGAAAAAGGCATTGCAATGAAACGGGAAAAATGACACAGCGGGGACGGTTCTTTTTGTGTTGCTGATCGCAGGGTTATTTGATATAATTCTATCATGACCAGACGAGCAAGAATTGAGAGCGAAACAGGCATATACCATGTAATGCTTCGCGGTATTAACAAGCAAAATATGATATGAAATAGATACCTTTTTGACGATGTTATTTCAGGAGGATAAGGAATGAGTTTATGATTGAGAATAATATAATTCTATATCAGGACGATAATGGTATAACACGGGTGTCCGTGCGTTTTGAAGATAGTGATGTTTGGTTAACACAAAACCAACTTGCTGAGATATATAATACAACACAGCAAAATGTAAGTCAGCATATTGAAAGCATCTACAAAGATAATGAATTGATTAAGGAGGCAACTCACAAGAAATTCTTGTTGGTTCAGAACGAAGGGGGCAGGCAAGTAAAACGCGATATAGGTCATTACAATCTGGATATTATTATCGCAGTTGGCTACCGCGTTCAATCACAAATAGCAACACGCTTTCGCCGCTGGGCTACCGAACGATTGCATGAATATATCCAAAAGGGTTTTACATTGGATGATGAGCGCCTGAAAAGCCTTGGCGGGGGCGGGTATTTCAAAGAGCTTTTACAGCGCATCCGCGATATTCGGGCATCAGAAAAAGTCTTTTACCGGCAGGTATTGGATATTTATGCCACGAGCATTGACTATGATCCAAAAGCAGATGTTTCGCTGGAATTTTTCAAAAAAGTGCAGAATAAAATCCATTATGCTGTTCACGGTGAAACGGCGGCGGAAGTGATATATAGCCGAGTTGACGCCGAGAAGGACTTCATGGGATTGATGACTTTTTCAGGGAATCGTCCGCACCTGACTGACGCGGTTGTTGCCAAAAACTATTTAGATGAAAAAGAACTGCGCTCACTTGGTCAGATAGTATCAGGATATCTAGATTTTGCTGAGCGATGTTGAAAAGGCTTATCTGGAGTCCTTGAAAGATGTTCAAAAAAAGGTTGGAATTGATTTCAAATAATAATGATATAATCGAAAGTTGAATTGATGATTCTTTATGTATATAGGAGCAGGGAATGAAAAATATCTTGGTAATCGCGGTAGTTCTTACCTTGGTGATTTCACTTGCGGCGTGCGGCGGCGGCAGTGGGGGTGGTGCTGGTGTTGGTGGTGATGGCGGTAGCGGCACCACGTCCGGCGGAGGAGATACAGCGAGTGTGGACGAACATAATTGTCCATGTGATCCCAAATGTACAAACAAGGAATGCGAAGGAGGAGCCAAATGCAAATGCGGTACGGATGAAGAGTATCCGCCTTTGACTTATGATATTGAGATAGAAGCGGAGTTGATTTGTGACGAGGGGTGTGGTCTTGATGGCTGCGGTATGGATACATTCGGCATGGCGAGAGTAACGATGGATTACATCGATAGTAAAACAGGTTATTTTGGCGAAGGCATGGGTTCCGGCGCGACCACAAGGAATGGTATGCACGAATTGGCAGTCAAGTTTGCTGTAGTACCGGGCAATCTGCCGGATTTCGATTTTACCTCGCAGTTATCTGTCCCGAGTGATAGCAAGACCTTCTTCGGAGCTGGCGAAGATTGTAAAACAATGTTGCTCAGCGTCGACAGGATAGGCCCGGACGAGACAACATATGACTTTTCCGCTTGGGGCGGCGGTATAGAGCCCGCACCCGGCCTCTTAAACTTTTCTTATTGGGGGGAAACTTTTCCTTCCGATGTAGGGACTGCTTACAATGATCTTGACACCGGGTTAATGGTTTTTGAATTGCCTTTGACGGGCGAACCTATAACTATACTATTCATGTGGGGCGATTATGTGTCTATCAACGTCACTCTCACTCCTGTGGACTGATTGGCATGTGATGAAATCTGTCTTCTGAGTGGTGCTATCCGGCATGATAAAATCAATTCAAAACACAAGGGGGACGGTTCTTTTTGTGTTGTTGATCGCGTGGCTATTTGATATAATTCTACCATGACCAGACGAGCAAGAATTGAGAGCGAAACAGGCATATACCATGTAATGCTTCGCGGTATTAACAAGCAAAATATATTTGAATACAGTGAAGACTATGAACGCTTCAAGTCGTGTTTGCTTGACGCGAAAGAGAAGAGTGGAATTAAACTGTTCGGCTACTGTCTGATGAACAACCATGTCCATATTCTAGTCGGGATAGGCCCGGAACCAATTGGTGTCGTTTTTAAGCGCATGGGTGTCAAGTATGCCTATTGGTATAATAAGAAATATGAACGGCAGGGCCCGTTGTTTCAAGACAGATTCAAAAGCGAACCGGTTTTAGATGACATACACTTACTATCGGTATTGCGATATATTCATCAGAATCCTGTAAAGGCCGGTGTCTGCAGTGATATATTGGACTATGAATGGAGCAGCTATAGGGATTACACCGGAGAAGGCGCCGGGCTCATTGATACTGATACTGTGCTGGGAATTATCTCGGAAAATCCCGCGGATCAAGTCAGGCTATTTAAGGATTTTACTTACGAGGAGAGCTTAGGTGTTTTCGCTGACATTGACAATGTGACGCGTCCTACGGATGAAGCATTGCGCGAAAGAGTGATTGAGATATGCGGAGCCAAAACACCGGGTGAGTTTCAAAACATGCCAATAGATGAGCGAACTCTTGCCATAAGAGCAATGCGCGATAGTGGAATGTCTATACGGCAGATTGTTAGATTAACAGGCCTTCCGTTTGGAGTCGTGAGAAATGTTAAGAGCGTATGAGCGGGAACACAAAAAGAACCGTCCCCGTTGTGTTGTAAATTTCCACTATCATTTGAAGAAATGATTCAACAAGAATTAATAACAAGAGTAGTAAAATAGCAATGACAAAAGAAGAACTAATAAAGGTCTTAGAAAAAAGCGGTGTTCCACTAAATAGTTACAGCCTTGATGGAGGACTGCAAAATGACAGGCTGTGCCTAGATAAAACAAGAGAAGGGTGGATCGTGTATTATAGTGAAATGGGAGAAAAATATAAAGAAGTAGGCTTCCCCTCAGAAGAAATTGCATGTGATTATTTTTATAATCGTATAATTGAAATTATGAAGTCGACAGGTGTTGATGTAATACCTGTCGGTCGCAATAAATAAAATCGAGCCAAAAAAACGCAAAACTGCTCTTATAATAATTAGGTTACATTAATATGTTACGAAATCTGAAAATAAAGATATTTATTGTTTTGATTATTGTCTTGACGCAATCAATTTTCGCATTATCTTGCGCTAATGAGAAAAGTATTGATTTGACGAATTCTAAACCTCAATATATGGGAAATACAATAGGAAATTTACTCAACTTTGGAGTTATTGCTAATGATGATAATAGTATTTATTTCACGACATTTAAGGGTGCACAAGCAACTTTGAACAAAAAGAACGTGGACGAGGAACATCAGGTGATAGGTAATGGATTGTATTTATTTTTGAATGTTGCTGGCGACTTCATTTATTATGTTGACGATACAGATGGAGCAATATATAAAATGGATACAAACGGCTCGAATAGCGAAAAATTAGGCGATATCAAAGCGAATTTCATATTTGTCGTTGACGACATAATTTATGCCTTGGGCGGTGATTCTGACAGATATATTGGTAATTTATACGCTATGAACATTGATGGTTCTGATACTAGAATTCTATCAAGTGATAACGTAAGACAAATGTATTTTTATGATAGCAAATTGTACTACGCTACTTTGGGCGACGGACAGATTTTATTATATAAAATGAATATGGATGGAGAGAACAAAGAATTGATTAATCCTGACCAAATCGACGAGAATACGAAGAGTGTGAAGTCGATGAAGTGGTTTTACATTTATGATGAAGATATATATTATTTAACCTCTAGCGGAATGAATGAAATCAGGAAATTTGATGTGGTTAAAAAGGAGGATTCTTTACTATATGAGGTAGGCACAGAAATGCCAAATGGATGTATTAATGCTATGGATAATATTATATATTTTCTGGCTGTGGAAACCCGGCAGAGTTATACATGGCTTAACTTGGATACAGGCGAATGGGAAACCTCTACACACAAAGATGTCAATACTGTTGGAATGTATACAATTGGTAACAAAGTTTTTTACTATGCAAATGAACAGCCTTACACAATGAACATAGATGGAAGCGAGAAAAGACGGTTTAACTAAGGAGACGAAGACTAATAAGGTTGTCGGTCGCAATAAATAAAATCGAGCCAAAAAATCGCGCAAAACTGCTCTCCGAAAAGCTGAATCCGGGGAGCATTTTTCATCTCGTGGAAGCGTTTTTCGTCGAAATGCGTCGGCGAGGTTTTTGAAATGGTAATGTCTTCAAGCTGTAGACTTTGTCGAGTGTTGTCAAGGGCGTAATTGGATTATTTACAAAACGGATATAAAAAAGGGCGCAAAACGCGCCTTGTAGAACGATTAAAGCCGTTTCGTGGGGTGGGTGGGGTATTATCCCTCTGACCTCACAAAACGGCTTGTAGGCGTAACAAAAAGCCTGTATTCATGCACCTTTCAAGGCTGTCAAAAAGCGGTAAATGTCAACATATCGGTGTTACGGTTTCGCCCTTTTCCTGTTCCTTGTTTGAGGTCGGGGGCGCGGGGCGCGTAGCCCCGCAAAGCCTACAATCTGCCGCGCGGTAGTGCAGACGGTTTTGCCGTATAATGAAGCAGACGAAAGCGGGGGGCAGGGTTTACCCTGTTCCCCGTTGTCGGCGGCGAAATGACACGGCAAAAATCAAGCCTGTCAATGGTTTAAGGGTGGAGATTTTCCGCGCTCGTTGCGGAAAATACTACCCGTCCATTTACAGGCTTGATAGTCGGAACGGCGATTATTGAAGCTACTGGTTTTGAGTTTTGCCATACGAAAATTTTACAAAAATACATATTGACATATATCTATGTATTTCATATAATATACATAGACGATAATCAATGTGAGGTGAAAGGATGAACGAAACATATAAGGAATACGCCAAGTTTTTCAAAGTGCTGTCCGACCCAAACAGGCTTATGATAATGGATATGCTTTCTTGTGGTGAATTGTGTGCCTGTGTGATTTTAGAGGAGTTTCAAATAACACAACCGACACTTTCACACCACATGAAAAGTCTTTGCGATTGTGAGTTAGTGATTGGACGCAAAGACGGCAAATGGACGTATTATTCGCTAAATGATGAGGTCGTGCAGAATGTCCGCACGTTCTTGGAAGAACTTACTAAAGCAAAAGAAAACTGTATCTGTCATCTAATAAATATTAAGGAGGATTGTTGTAAATGAGCGAAAAAAACACCTGTTGTAGCGCGGGGGATAACTGCTGTGGTGAGCAGTCCGTTACTCAAATCGTAAAGGAGTATTACGGAAAAACGCTACAAAGTAATGAGGATTTATTGTCGGGCGCGTGTTGCGCTCTTGACAAACCGCCTGCGGAAATCCGAAAAGTTTTACCTTTGATTGCAGACGAAATATTGACAAAGTTTTATGGTTGCGGTTCGCCGTTACCGCCTTTGTTGGACGGCATGACCGTTCTTGACTTGGGTTGCGGAACGGGCAGGGACGTATATATCGCGTCCAAACTTGTGGGCGAAACAGGGCGTTCTATTGGCGTTGATATGACTGACGAACAAATTGCAATCGCAAAAAAATATCAAGAGGAACAGCGTGAGCGTTTTGGTT
>Ga0082212_10009169_pt1 | contig 12785 bp, 9 predicted proteins | sample TergutNt197P3_FD_71548 | JGI IMG/M metagenome (GOLD analysis project Ga0082212, IMG submission 71548) | Neocapritermes taracua P3 segment gut microbial communities from Petit-Saut dam, French Guiana - Nt197 P3 | ecosystem: Host-associated > Arthropoda: Insects > Digestive system > Gut ... | reverse complement strand
TAACACGGATAACCCCCGCAACACAGGCAAGGCGCTTGAAGGGCCAACCCTGGCCGGTCTTTGGCGCTACCGCGTAGGCGACTACCGTATTTTTTGCCGAATAGATGACAAAATAATCTCTGTTGTCGTAATCGAAATTGGCCATAGGCGCGAGGCATACAAGTAACGGTCCGGCTCTTAAAACAAGTCGCCCCCCGACCGGCCCCCGGTCGGCCTATCCCTAATTTCTGGAAGAAATCTTCGACCCGGAAGCCCCGGCGGCTGAATAATCCGGGCCTACGGCCCTTCGTCCCTGAGGCTACATCCGAAAGCCCTCTATGCGACAAATACTTGATTTTTTCTCAAAAACCTAATATAAGAAAAGTAAGGAATTAAAGGAGGGGTACGCTTTATGGAATTGGAACTAGCCAAACTGACCTCCAAGGGACAGCTCACGGTGCCCGTAGCTATCAGAAAAAAATTGAACCTGAAGGAAGGGGACAAAGTGGTCTTCCTTTCAGATGATGATGGAATTCGGATTGTTAACGCCTCGGTTCTAGCTCTTGAAAGAGCCCGGAAAGCTTTTGCGGGCGAAGCTGAGCGGCTGGGTTTGAAAACGGAACAGGACATTGTGGATATGGTGAAAGATGTCCGCAAGGCAATGAATCAGGAACGCCATGCGAATTCTGATTGATACAAATATTGCGCTTTCAGCTATCCTTTCTCCGGACGGGCGCACGGCGGAGGTGTTGAAACTCGCTATACGTGACGAACATACGATATGCCTTTGCACGTGCGGCATTGACGAAATGCGGAGTGTGGTAAACCGGAAATTCCCCGCCAAAACACAGGCCCTAGAATTGTTTCTGTCGGAATTTTCTTATGAATTGCTTTTAACTCCAGCTATTTTGCCACAAGGTTTACCGTCAATAAGAGATGTAAACGATTTGCCCATTCTGGCTTCAGCTATAATGGGGGACGTTGATCTACTGCTGACCGGCGATAAAGACTTGGAGGCTGTTGACGTGAAGCGTCCGGTTGTCCTTTCTCCAAACAAATTCATGGAACAATACGGGTAGACACGCAAAAATGGATTCCGGCTTCCGCCGGAATGACGGGCGCCACCTCGGGCCGTCACCCCGGCGAAAGCCGGGGGGCAGGCTTCACTCCGCCTTGCTCGATTTTCCCTATGATGCGATTTTTCTGGATTGCTTCATCTTTGAAGCTCCTCGCAATGACGGAGCGAAAGTGGTCCTGCTATTTCAGAATAACCGGTTGAGCATTAATTTTCGTCATAATCATTTAACCAGTATTCAAATGACACAAGTCAAATAGGCAATATTTTCTCCCAAATCCTCGGGCTGTTTTCTAGATAAGGCTGGAACTGGCCAATTTTTAAGGCGTCAGCATAAACCTCCTTGCAAATAATTGACTTGTATCGTTGTCTCAAATCCCATTGAAAACCCACAATATCTATGGCTTTACCGTTCTTGAGAAAGTGAAGGAAAAATCTTTCGTCGCAAGAAAATATATCCGTGCGTGTGAGGGTAAAAAATTTGTGACGCTTACTGTAAATGGCATAAAGGCCTTCTGAGAGGGGTAGCCATACATTTAGATTTTCACTTAGCTTATGGATAACGCACGTCAAGTAGAAAGGATATTGCTGTTTTGATCCTGGTATTGTTTCAGAAATTATAAAATATGGCATGCCGTTGATACATTTGTCCAGTGAATAAGCTTCATATGGATTCCAAATCAACAGCGTCCCTCCGACTTCAGTGAAATTCCATTGATGAAATCCATGATAGCGCGTGTTCAATCCCTCGTTTAAATTGACTTTGAAGACAACGCAACAACCCTCTTTGCAGACCTCGAGCATGCTTGCAATGGCTTTATGTGGTTCTTGGGCGTGATCCAGCGCGTTTCTCGAAAAGACTAAATCAAATGAATTTTTCTCAAAATGGAGTAAAAGATCTTCTCCGGAACAAGGTACGGTCTTAATGCTCTGCGATATGCCAAATTCCTGCAACAATTTTTCATATTCGTTGCCCAAGGGATCTACCCCAACGATATCTAACCGGTTGCCGTTATGCATCCCACCTATTATTGATGTTGGCCCACATCCCACATCCAGTACCTTCAAACGATTCTGCCCGCCCGGGAGGGGAGGGAGATAGGCGGCGATGGACGAACTCAGTTCAACATCTTCCATATTGCGATAGCCGCCTTGTTGAGCCAGCTTCTTTCTCCAATGAGTTAGTTCAAAATCAATCCCGCGTTGACGAATTGCATCTGAGTACATGTGTCCTCCTTCGTATTTCGAAGTATTCACAATATTGTTGCTCACAGGGCATCACGTTCCCTTGTGCCAAAAAAACCAACATCGGCTTGACTTTTCGGGGGCACTACATTTTCGGGGGCACTACAGGTACTTGTAAGCCTTACAAGCCGATAACCTTACCACTTTCAGGTCCAAATAGCATGACCATATCGAGCGCTGAAAGGCCCGAGATATAATAAGGTGCGGGATACACTGGAGGAGTAAACGAGTGAAATCGTACTGTTATACCTGCTTCATCCCATTGCTGCATATCCATGTAAGAGCGCCCGGTGGGCCCGGAAAGATACACAGAAGCACGGCATCGTCTGCATAAATCGACAAGCAGTGCGGTGCCGCAGCTCTCGACGGACAGTTCGGAGGCTCTGAGCATAGGTGTGCTAACAGATAAGATGCGCCGAAAAAAAATAATCAACGCCATGTTGATGTCAAACAAAAAATCATAATGAGTCTGGACAATCTGTTCAAGCTCGCCACAATAATCCTTCCAGAAAGGGTGACGACAATAGGCGTTATGCATTCTGCCCCAATATTTTTTCCTCCATTTTTCGGAATTGTTGATCTTGATATCTCGGATAGCGCACGAGGTATGCCCTTTCGTCAAAACAGGGACCGTAAGGTAGCACTCAATACCTTCCCGTGTGACAATACGATTTCTGTTTTGCCAATAATTTGTCTCGAACTGAACTGTATCTAGCAGCACATATTGATCAGCCTGAGCCATCTTATGGAAGAAGCCTGGCCATGGCATGTGTTCCGGCTGGTGAATGGTCACGATCACAACTGCCTCTTCTCCTGATATTATGATATGGCCTTAAATCAAATAATTCGGCTGAAAAGCCTGAAAGCCTCCGCATAATCATTACGACATTCGATCCCCCGGTACCTAGCCCACGCCTTAATACCGTCCGGAGAAAGGTAATTTTTTCCTTCACGGACCTGGCTTGGAAAGCATTTTTTGAAAACTTCCAACTTGTGGTTGACTTGCTCTTCTGTGAGAGAACAATACATAGTGGCCAAAAAATCCGTGGACGGCCCCAGAGAATGCACATAGGTTGGGTTTTCCATTATATAGATTTCCGGCGGATAGAACCTGGCCGTCGGCCGTGTGGCGGCAACAGCGGCTTCATAGGTGACCGTGTGGTCATGGTGAAATGATGGACCTTGACAGATAAGAACATCCGGGCGCACTTCCGCTATGATCCCTTCAAATGCGGACACGATCTCACGCCTTGGCAACGTGTCGAGTCGCGACTCCAAGTCAAAAGGGAGCCCACCGCTTCTGTGCCATGTTGCCTGCAAATGTTTCATGTATGCCGTATATTCTTCGAGCCTGACATCTCGCGGCACTATTCCGGCATGGTACATGGTCAATTCGGAAACAGAAGCCAACGCGAAGTGGTACTCATATTCTTTCGTGTATTTTTCGAGAAATCCAAGTGCGCTGATAGCAGAATCATCACTATGCGCTTCAATGACTAACAGTTTTTTCATGAGGAATATACCTTCAAGCTGAACGCGTTACCAATCAATTCACATGAAAATGATGCCTAATCTTAACGATTCAATATCCATCCGCCGAACCGTAGCACCGGGTGTTTGGCATCAGCGAAGAACTGCACCGGATCTTCCTTCAATTTCTTTTTATTATTTTCGCCAAGATGTCGGTTGACCAAAGCGCAAAATAGTCTATATGCCAGTCTTTTCTTAATTATTTCATTTTTTTTGTTCTCTTTATTTTTCATCTTATCCAATTCTTTTTTTATTTTAGCTAGTTCTTCATGAATTTTATTCAGTTTTACTCTTTCTGAAGTTATACTATCAGGACATTGCTGAATTTGATTAGAATATTGACTTCCTTCACCGTCAGCCGAATTATTTATTATATATTCCAATAATTTATTTGAAAGACATTCAAAAAAATCTCTAAGTTGTGTTTGATTTTTCGTGACTGAATTCAAATCGTTGCGGACGGATTTCATTTGCTTTTGCAGCTTGTCCAATAAAATTAACTTATTTGCACGCCTCTTATGCTCAGTATCAATAGCAAACTTTATATACTTTTGATGATCATAATATCCAGTCAATTTTTCCTGTAATTCTATCATTCTTACGTGACGCAGATCTTTTTCACTACCATCAAAAGACTTTCTTTGTTTGATCAACTCAAGATTTAAAAATTTTAGGCCATTGAACATAAAATGCAAATCATGATCATTAATTATGATATCGTCTGTTAACTTATTTCCTTTTTCTTCGATTTTTGTATAATACCCTTGTCGTGCCATATCTACGCGAGTGGAAAATTTCATAGCGTCACTGCCAAATTTCGCCCTCACATTTGAAGTGAGTATGAAATCTATATCCTTTATCTCATTTTCCAGTCCAAAAACACCTAGACCACCACTACCTACCACACAAATATCCTTTTGTTCAATGAAATGAAGAGGAAGAATTTCTTTTGCTTCCCTGCACAAATCCAAGAAACTGCCCGTTGCTCCACATTGCATACGCATCTTAAGATATTTCAGATTGTTTGGCGATAACAAGATATCCGCCATATGGCGGCATTCTGCCGGGCTGGATGAAGTATGTACGGTGCTGAAAACATCTTCTGAAATTATATGGTCCATAAACTTTCTTATATCTTTTTTAACGTTGGATAGCACTTCATGGATTTCACTTTTCTTTGATTTATCCTGATTGGTAATCAGCAGGATGGTAACTGTCAAAGGCCATGAACGCAATAATTCCGCTTTGGCGACAATGGTATCATGGTTAGCTTTTTTAGAATATGAGTGATTTGAATATGCGTATATCTCCAGTAGTAAATTAATAAAAGCGATATATTGATCTTCAAAGGACAGAACAACTTCGCCGACAATATCCAATTTTTTGGAGATAAGGACTTTGATCTGGCCAAGGTGCTCACGCACTGGTTGGTAAACCAGCATAATTGCGCTTCGTTCCGGATGTATCTCGATGAATCCTTTCAAAATCCGCAATTTGTCATCAAGAGTGAACCCATTGCTATTGAACCACTCGAAATCGAATGTCGAACCTTCATCACCCGCGATTCGGGCATAAACATCTTGGTCAAGAACCTGGCAACATGCAATTCTATGGGCACCGTTGTATAGTAAACCGGATGAGGAAACAGGGACTGCATGCGACGAATCGAATCCACTATGGGAAATACTTTTCAGTAGATGAGAGACTGATTCGATGTATTCTTCAAGAGTATCTTTACGCGTATTTCCGAATTCATTAATAGGCTCTTTTCCGCCGGTTCGCATAAAAATGTGCCTAGCATAAAGACTTTCAATATTTTTGTTATTTCTTTTTTCCCATATATTGCGCGCAAAAAGGTATTTGATGATCAAATCCAGACGGCGATAATGAAACAGACTTTTGGGTGTGACCTTCTGAATTGATGCGCTTAGGTATGGAGGTATTTTCGTCATCTATGGTACTCCCTTTTGCGTCATTCCGAATAGACTGAATTTAACAAAGCTGGAATCACTTACTACCCTTGATATTCTGCCAATATTCATCCTTAAGAACTATCAGGCGGTCAATAGCTTCCTCGGCGGTCATGGGATGACCGCCTTCCGCGGCGTAATGGGTATATAGCCCATAAATGATGAAAACAAGCTCATCCAAAGTTCTTTTTCTTGTGCGGCGAGGGCATTTGAGATAATCTATGGTCAGACTCCAGCCGGCGTAGGCGGGCAGACCGAAGACATGCACGGGTTTACCGGCCATCAATGCCTCCAACCCCATCTGGCTGGAGACGGTATAAACGGCCTTGACCTGCTCAATAACCGAATAGGGGTCGGCCTCGACAGTCAGAGGTAATATTCGACCCTCGGGCTTAAGCCCTTGAAAATACGAAGTTCGGCGGCTCGCCCCCTCTCTGGCGATGGCATCGGGGTGCTTTTTGACAATGATGTCCGCTGCCGGGTTTTCTTTAAGAGCCGTCTTCAGCATCAACCAGAAGGTACGCGTCGAAGCTAGAGCATTAGGCACCGAGGCGTCCCCGAAACTCTGGTCAACCACCAGAACCTTTTCCCGGCCAGGCTGGCCCAAATTCTCCCCAAGCGGCGGCTGATGGTTGTATTTACTCAGATGGTTACAGACCAATTTTTCTCTGATGGCTGCTCCGCGCCTTACCTCCTCCCCTCCCAAGTCTACACTGTTCAACAGCATTTCCAAGCGAGAGGGACGTGCAGCTGAGTAATGATAAGCTAGATCATCAAAAAAGACGGCAGTGTTGCTCTTATAACGCTGAGGGCCGGGCAGGGTGACCGTCAGGACGGATTTCAAAAAGGCGTCTTCGGCCAATAAAACAGGTTGGCCGCTTCGACGGGCCAATGACGCCACCCGCCCAAAATCTCGATGAAGCCAAGATATGAGCAGATCGGCTCGGCTGGTTTCTTCTTCATCCAGCTTAAAACAACATAGCCTCCCGCCTGGGAAGAAACGTTCCAAACCGTCCACCCGCTCGGTGACAGCAACTAGAGGCCGCGGACACGCCTGTAAAAAAACAGCTAGGGGAAAAAACGTTTTAATGCGCGACCGGGCCATTTGGCCCAAATAGTCTTCAATCGACCCATTTTCCCATATTTTCCAGCGCCACAAGATCCAAAAATGCCAAATCAAGAGTCGCCAATGATATCTGAACCAAGCCAGAAAGTCAGGCCGCTTTTCTGGACTCCGAACACAGGCGACCAACAATCCAAGCCAAGCGGCAAGGCGGACAAGGTGATTCCATCGCCCGGTCAAAGCAACCTTCAAGCAAGAAAAATCCAAGGTCATGGGTTTTTACTTTCAACTTGGGAAAAAAAATCCCCCAAAATTGCGGTATTTCTGATTTTTCAAAGATTTGAAAAAAAACCCCGGATTCTCTTTGAATCTTTGAAAATTTGCTGTATTGGCTAGCTTTTTCACAACCGGAGTTATGAGCCAGAAGACTATCTTTTGTTTTAATGAAAGCTTGTGAGAGGTTCTTTTTAACTCCGCCTTCTCAAAAACGAGTCGTCCATTGCCAACAATGCATCGATAGATGACCCACATCCGCTCAAGAATTACAGCATCAATAGTTTCAGGATCATCATCCGTTATTTCGGGAATGCTTTCATCTAGGAACAACCTGCCGTCCTTTCGGTTCAAAAATTTGGCGGCAATGATGGCGTTCCCCGCCGCGTAATTAGACAAAATGGCGCGCCGCTGCGGTCTGGAAAGCATCTGCGGTTTGATGACGCTGGACCCAAAAAAAATAGTGTTCTTTACAACGTTGACGAACGCGAGATAATGCTTTGTATCGGGGAAGGGAAGCGCATTAAAAAATCGCATTAGGCTATAATACGACTTGGGGTAAACATAATCGTCCCCCAATTCCCGGGCAGGAAGGCGGAATGTCCGTCCCGGCACTACGCCGGCTCGATAACAGAAGTCGGCTAGCAGACTGTTATCAACAAATTGAGACTTCTCGTAGGGAACTGGTTCGACCTTCCCCCTGCCGAACTCAGTCTCCCATTTCGACACAAACGAATAGTAATCCATGCGTTGAGCCTGAGCAGGGGCGGCCAGCCATTGCTGGACTGACAGGAATTCCCGGTCAGCAATCCCGCCGCCTAAGGCATCGCAATATTGCGAATTGGCCCAATCGTCCTGCCGCCTGAGATAGACAATGACACGCACATCAAAGTCGGCCAAATACGTTCTGAGGTGTGTCGGCGCCATGTCCGAGAGGAAAAAAGCCTCTGAAGAGAGGATTATTCGGTGCACCTTATCCGGGAACAAACTCAAACCCTCTGCTAGGCGATCTAGAAACGTGCTCTCACCTCTGGCCGCGTTCCCTAACACGTCTGCATGTCCAGCCTGCTTATATTTACGTTCATCTTGGCGGAATATCCCGAATTCTGGATACCAGATTCCTTGTTCCAGCAGGGCATGGCGGTTCATGTCCATCCAAGCTTGCAGAAAAGTGCTGCCTGTCTTGGATGCGCCGACATGTAGCAAGATCTCCGGACGTTTCGCTGGCCAGCCGGTTATTTTTTGAGAAGGGGGCAGCTGTTCGAAGGCACTGATATAGAGGTTAAGCGCGTAAACGAACTCCTCATCGTAGCGTTCACCAAGCAGACGATAATACTCAGCCTGGCTCAAGCGTCTTCCGTCAAGAATCATGGAAATCATCTTCGCATCGCCACGCTTCAGGGCCGCCAAGAGCATATGGTAAAAGCCCTTGTTGAAGCGCTCCTTATGCACAGCCTTCGAATCTGCCAGCAAATCCCAAACCTTGACTCCGCTTTCCCTGAAAGCTGCGGCCAGGCGGTCAAGTAGACGCTGTCGCTCCGCCTCTGGTGCCTCCAGAATCATTGGAACGACGAAACCGTTACAATAAAACGCCACATATTGTGAAGTTATAAAATTTTTGTGGTACTCAAAGCCTTCTCTGGCAGCAAATTCTTTGAAAAGATCTACAACTGCTTCAAAATTTTCGACTCGCATTTCGACGTCTCGTAAGCTTTTGTTGTCTCTACGCATGGTGGAATTATGCCGTACTCGATACCGTGTCGCATCACAGTTAACCATGGATATGGTCTTGGCGGTGAATTGAGCGCGCAGCAGAAACGGCCGTTCTTCCCATTGGGTCGTCGTAAAGCGCACGGCGTTGCGGTTCAAAAACTCCCTTCGATAAAGCCAATTCCAGAAATTCCTGCTATGCAATAATTCGGTGTCAGCCTCAAACGTCATTCGGTCACGGTTTTCAGTAAAGTGCTTCTCCGTCTCGTCGTACTGATTCTTGACAAAAAGACCGTTAGCGTCTTCTAACCTCTCAAACAGCTTACGCCCGCGCGTCATGTCCGCGTTGTTGCGGGTAGCCGCTTCGTATAACCGTTCCAGCGCGTCGGATTCAGGCATGAAGTCGTCCGAATCTATAAACCAGATGTAATCTCCCCGGGCCACATCCAGGGCCTTGTTCCTGGCGAAGCCCTGGCCGATATTACGCTCCATCCGTAACATCCGGACTCTTGCGTCCCGTGCCGCAATCTCCTCCACTATCTCTAAGGTTCTATCGGTACTGCAATCCTCGGCCACAATGACTTCGATATCGCGAAGCGTTTGCCCCAGCACTGAATCAAGGCATTCCCGAATATATCGTTCTACATTGTAAGCAGGGATTATTACAGAGATCTTGGGCATATCCTTTCGCGAGCGAACCGATGGGCCAGCTACCGCCGGACGATACTTTAGGATGTACTCCAACACTTCTTCTATCTCGCAGGGACCGTTTGATTCCGGCGTATGATAGTGGGTGTACCAGATGTAAAAATAATGGAAAATATCTACAAGGCTCCGCTGGCGGTGACGGTGAGGCACCGGCATCCTGTCGTCCGTGATGCCCCAGCCCGCATAAAAGGGAGCACCAAAACACACTACTTCTTTACCCATTAAAAGTGCCTCAACGCCCATACCGCTCGTGGCCACATAGACTTTGTCCATCTGTTCCAGAAGCCGCATTGGGTTCATGGGCACGGTAAGAATCCTGACATTGCCATAACCCATCAATCCGCTAAAATATCCCGTACGCTTATAGTAATCGCCGTGATTATCGGGATGCGTCTTTACCCAGATTTCAGCTTCTGGATTTTCCCGGACAGCCGCCATCAGCATCTCTTGGAAATTCCTTTCCGAAACCTTGCCGAACACCACCGAAGCGTCGGCGAAAGACTGATCCACCACCAAAACGCGCCTAGTGTTTTCCTTGGCCTCGCCCAAATCAATATATGGCTGATGGTTATATTTCGAGATATAGTGTTTGGCGATGAAGTCCATGCAGTGTAGCGCCCGATCGCGCTGCTCCACTGTCAGTTCTTCTTCGCTGTTTAGTTTTTCCGTCAAGCGATTCGGATAGTCGGCCATGTAATACTGTGCCACGTCATCGAATACATAACCGAGACAGGCGTTAGTCGGATCGGGATGCCTAAAAGCCTTCTGCCAAGTCTGGGTGGTGGCGAGAAATCCTATTTCAAAAAGGACGATGGATGTAGTTTCTGGCGCGCATCTAAACACTTTTATGAGACCCTCATTCGATGTTTCAGGGTTTTCGAGGATGCAGCCCAAACCGAAATACGCGGTAACATCGCGCCAACCAATCTGGCTGTCATAAGCAATTAGCTGGGGAAAAGCAGCATCAAGGTTTCGCGCCCAAGCCCTTCGTAAATTCATATTGACATGGCCAATGCCAATCGTCTGGTAACGTAAGGACTCAAGGTAATTGCGCATATCGCGACCTAGAGGGGCATTTTTCTGCCGATCCTCCAAGAAGGCATTAAATCGTGCTTTAACAACTGAAAAATCCTTCATTTCTTTCCCCTGGACATTTGAATGACCTTCGCCACATTCGCACCCGCTCCCTGGGCAACCGCTTGTTCAAGCGCCGCCTCCGGCCATTGATGAAGTATATTGGCTTGACGGGCGACAGGCTCGGAAATAGCTGCCGTCTCTTCTATTAGCGCCAGCCACCGTTTACCGAAGGCTTCTGGTGCAAATTCTTTCTCGTATCGCTCACGCCCTGCCTTCCCCATCTCGGCCAGGAGAACGGGATCGCGCATAAGCCGTGTCAATGCTCTAGCTAGCCCAGGGCCGGGATCGGTCAAGAGACCGGTGACTCCATCCCGCACCAAGGCATCCATTCCCTGGCAATCCTTACAAGCTACGACGGGAAGGCCATGGGCCATAGCTTCGATGACAACCAGGCTCTGGGCTTCCCACTCTGACGGAAGCACGAGAATCGACGCTGCCCTGTATAAAGCATAAGTGTCCTCAATCCGGCCCATAAACAATATTTCATCCCTGCTTAGGCCCAATTTCCCCGCCAAAGTGCGCAATGGCTGTTCCTCACGGCCGTCACCGGCAATCTGGAGCCGCCAATCTGGCGCTTCCTTCACCGCTGCGGAAATAGCCACAAGCAAGTTGGCTACACGTTTTACGGGTACAAGCCTCCCCACATACAAAACTGTTTTTGGGCCAGAGCCGCTTTCCAGTCTGGCCGGCAATTCAGGCTCGGTAGCGGTATTGGGGATAATCCTTACCCTGTCCCACAGGGAGGGAGAGAGGGTCTCGAGAAAGGTGTCGGCGAGAAGATGTATCCGGTCCGCCCCGAAAAAAATCACATCCCGCTCTTCCTTGAAAAATCTGCCCATCTTGTGCGTATAAACCGGATTGTCGTGCTCGGAAAGCAGAAGGGGCACTCCCAATCTGTGGGCATAATAGACATATTGGTAAAAACCGCGGTCTAGGTGCAGCCCTATGACTAAATCGGGACACTGGGTGGTCAATTCCAGTAATATCTGCATTTCATTGACAGGTGTCGGCCGCTCACGATGGGTGCGTACTTCAATTCCCGTGTGCAATGGATAGGTTGGTCTCCCTCCGGCATTGTCGAAAGTATGGATGAATACCCTGTGCCCTTGTTCGGCGCACAGGTTGGCGATCATAGTGCCGACGTGCTCCGTCCCTCCACGATTTTTGGTTATCCAAGGAATGAAGATGGCTATTTTCAAAACATTTTCTCAACAACCGAATACCCAGCAAATCGGCCAGAATGAAGGGCGACATTATAAACCGGGATGATGACTGAAACTGTTGGAGTCACAGCGGCCCATCCGGTTTCCTGATGTTGAGGCCGGTCAAGGGCGACCAGGTGATGATCATGGCCGAAAGGCCGGCCTGAATTTGAGCCACATCGCCCTCCCGCCATGCCAGGCGGGGTATGCCGGTCAAATCTTCCAACATTTCGGCCCGGGCCGGCGAGGCCCGGCGGGAGCCGTGGCAATAGGCCCAAAGGGTGGGGACCGGGATATCGACGAGCCGGGCGAGACTGCTTATTATTCCGTGGGCCATGGCCTTACCCCTTGTTCCGGGAAACAGGGCAAGAAAAACCCCAGAGGCCCGCGCCACGGGCAAGGCCGGGCCAAACAGCGCTAAAAGAATTTAATGGTGAAGGGGGGTTGTTGACGAGAGAACCGTAGAACAAGGCCGGCATGAGCACTGTCCAGTTTTCGCTGGATGGCCTCTAAATTTAAAGAGGCCGGGCGCTCACAACAGTCAGTAGAACTGCGGACCTATTCCCTAACGGTATTATATTCAGCCCACGCCCGGCCGTGCCGACCAAATGAAAAAAAAGACACGGCTACGGGCGTGCGACCGCTACTGGGTATTGTGAGTACCTGAAAAAATTACATCATAAAGCGAATAAAAAGTCAAGAAAGGCAAAAATTGGGCCGGGCAGCCGGCTTCAGCGGTCCCGGGGCAGGAGGCGTTCGGCCAGGACCACCAAAACCACTGTGGCCAGGAGCACCAGGGTGGACAGGGCGTGGATCTCCGGGCTGAGACCCCGGCGGATGGAGGAATAGATGTAGATGGGCAGGGTCACGGAATCCGGCCCGTGGGTGAAGAA
>Ga0082212_10009168_pt1 | contig 12786 bp, 9 predicted proteins | sample TergutNt197P3_FD_71548 | JGI IMG/M metagenome (GOLD analysis project Ga0082212, IMG submission 71548) | Neocapritermes taracua P3 segment gut microbial communities from Petit-Saut dam, French Guiana - Nt197 P3 | ecosystem: Host-associated > Arthropoda: Insects > Digestive system > Gut ... | reverse complement strand
GCCGGGATGGCAGCCGGAGACGAGCACCCCGTCGGCCCCGTCCATCAGCGCGTTGATGATGTAGATGGGGTTGATCCGCCCTGAGCAAGGCACCCTGACGATGCGTATGCTCGGCGGGTATTGCAGGCGGCTCGTGCCCGCAAGGTCGGCGCCGGCATAGGAGCACCAGTTGCAGAGAAATGCGATGATCTTCGGTTCCCACTTGCTTGCTTCCATAGTCCTGTCGTCCTCTTTTATCTAAACAATCGCCCTGTCGCGGAGCAAATTCCTGATCTCGGAAAGCACCTGTTTGTCGGAGAAGCCGCCGACGTCTATCGCCCCGCAGCGGCACGTGGCCGCGCAGGTGCCGCAGCCCTTGCAAAGGACGTCGTTCACGACGGCTCGCCTGACAGTGCCGCCCCGCACAGGGACGTCCGTTACCTCTACGGCCTTGTACGCGCAGACGAGCTCGCAGTCGCCGCAGGCCGCGCACAGATTCGCGTCCACGGTGGCAATCGTGCCTTCGGTCTCGAGCTGCGATTTCGATATCACCGTCGCCGCCCGGCCGGCCGCCGCCTTGCCCTGGATGATGCTCTCCCTCATGCCCTTCGGCGAGTGCGCAAGCCCGCACATATACACGCCCTCGGTGGCGAAGTCGACCGGGCGCAGCTTGACGTGGGCCTCCAGGAAAAACCCTTCCTGGTTGAGCGGCACCTTCAGCATCTGCGCGGCCCGGCTGTTGTTCTCCACGTCCGGCTCGATGGCCGAGCTCAGTATCAGCCCGTCTGCCGGGATCGTTATCTCCCCGCCCAGCACGGGCTCGAACGCCTTGACGGACAGCCTGCCGCCCTCTCTCGACACCTCGGGCTTCCGCTCCGCGTCATACCTTACGAACGCGACCCCCGCGCGCCGGGCTTCCTTGTAGGCGAGCTCGTTCGTGCCGTAGGTACGCATCTCCCTGTAGAGAATCGTAATGTTGATGTCGCTGTCGTACTCTTTCAGGAGCAGCGCGTTCTTCACCGCCTGGTTGCAGCATACGCGGCTGCAATAAGGATGGTCCCCTTCGCGCGAGCCGACGCATTGGATGATGACGATATCCCTTACGCCTTTCAGGCCGGCAAACCCGTCCTTCGCGTACTGCTGCTCGAACTCCATCATCGTCACGACGCGCTTGTCCTGCCCGTACAGGTACTCGGCCGGCTTCCGCTCGCGCGCGCCCACGGCGACTATCACGACGCCGTGGCTGATCTCCCTCGGGATCTCCCCGCATTTCAGCGTCGTTGTGTAATTGCCCACATAGCCGCTGATTTCGTCGACCGTGGTGTTCAGGCAGACGTCTATGAGCGGATGGCCCTGCGCCTGTTCCACCATCTCCTCGATATACGGCAATGCCGGCCGGCCCGCGTTCGTGAAGGCCAGGTCCAGGGCGTTGCCCCCGAGCCGGGAATCCTTGTCTATCAGGCAGGCGCGGTAGCCCATCCCGGCAATCTCCAGCGCGGCGGACATGCCGGACACGCCGCCGCCTATAATGAGGGCCGACTTCTCGACGTCGATCTTCTTGCGCGTAAGCTGCTTCGCGTTCATCGCTTTCCCGACCGCCATCCGCACAAGCTCCTTGGCTTTGTAAGTGGCCGCGTCCGGGACGTCCATGTGCACCCACGAGCATTGGTCGCGGATATTGGCCATGGCGAACAGGTAGGGGTTGAGCCCCGCCTGCATGAGCACGTCCTGGAAGAGGGGCTCGTGAGTCCTCGGCGTGCACGACGCGACCACGATCCTGTTCAGGCCGAGCTCCGCTATCGTGTCCGTTATCTGTTTTTGCGCGTCCACGGAGCAGGTATAGATATTCTGTTCGGCGTAAGCGACAAACGGCAGCGTCTTCGCGTAATCGACGATCCCGTCGATGTCGAGGTACCCCCCGATATTCACGCCGCAGTGGCAGATGAAGACGCCGATTTTCACGGGCTCCTTCGATACGTCGCGCAGGGGCGGCACGATCTTCTCCGTGAAGAACCTGGCGTAGTCGCCGTACAGGTCGACCTCGCTGTCCTTCGCGGCCTTCGCCGCGCCCGCCGCCGCGGCGCTCGCTTCGATGACGGTTTCCGGGATGTCCTTCGGGCCCGCCGCTACGCCGCAGGCGTAGACGCCCTCCCTGCTTGTCGCGGGCGGGCCGAACTCGCCCGAGCGGATGAAGCCATACCTGTCCGTGCTGACCCCGGACCTGTTATAAAGCTCCACGTTTTCGGCGCGCGGCTTCATGCCCACGGACAGCACGACTATGTCGTAGGGCGCGTCCGCGCCCGCCCCGGCTTCGTCCGCGTACCTGACGACGAGCCGGCCGCCTTCGTCCCGTTCGATGCCCGAGATACGGCTCCTCACGAAGCCGATATCGTATTTCGACTTGGCCGAATCCACGTACTTGTCGAAGTCCTTGCCGTACGCCCGCATGTCCATGAAATATATGTCTATATCCTCCACGGACGGCAGGTGCTCCTTCGTGATCATGGCTTCCTTTATCGCGTACATGCAGCAGACGGAGGAACAGTAGTCCGCCCCGCACTGCTTGTCCCTCGACCCCACGCATTGTATGAAGGCGATGCGCTTCGGCGGCCTGTTGTCGGACGGCCTCTGCACGTGGCCGGAATACGGGCCGCCCGCCGAGAGTATCCTCTCGTATTCCAGGCTCGTGACGACGTCCTCGTACCTGTCGTAGCCGAATTCCGCCGGGATATCGTCGGGCGTGTCGTAGCCGGAGCAGAAGACGACCGAGCTCACGGGGATCTCTTCCACATGCCCGGCCTGGTCATGGCATATCGCGTCGGCCTGGCAGGTTTCCTCGCAGAGCCTGCATTCGCAGCATATCGAGCAGTCCACGCACCGTTGCGCTTCCTTCTGCGCCTGCCTCTCGTCAAACCCGAGCTCGACCTCGTAGAACGTCTTCGTCCTGATGTTTTGCTCCAGCATCGGCATTTCCGTCCGGCGCTGCCTTTTGGCTTGCCGCGTGTCGATGTCCTCGAGCCGCGTCTGCGGCAGGAGGAAGGGCTCGATCGGCAGGTCCTGTTTTTCCAGGTAATTTACAATGGCCTTCGCGGCGCGGTTGCCGTCGGCGACAGCCTCGATCATCGTGGCCGGCCCCCTGAGCGCGTCGCCGCCGCAGAAGATGCCGGCGATCCCGACCTTCATCGTGTCCCTGTCGCAGGCAATCCTGCCCTTTTCGTCAAACACGTCGAACCCCGCCGCTTCAAGGGCGAGGTTGTCCGCGAACTGGCCGATGGACTTGATAATGATGTCCGCCTCGATCGCGAACCCGGAACCCGGTATCGCTTCCGGCCGCCTGCGCCCGCTCTTGTCGGGCTTGCCCAGCTTGTTCTTCTCGCAGAAGAGGCCGCATACCTTGCCGTCATCCATCACGATTTCCCTGGGCGCCGCCAGGAACTCAAACTTGACGCCCTCTTCCTTCGCGTGCTCCACTTCCCATTCGTTCGCGGGCATCTCGCTTTGCGTCCGCCGGTACACGACCGTCACGTCGCAGCCCAGGCGCGCGGCGGTGCGCGCGGCGTCCATCGCGACATTGCCGCCGCCTATCACCAGTGCCTTTTTGTCAAGCCGTTTTCTCGAACCCAGGTTGACCTCCCGCAGGAAATCGACGGAGGACAGCACTCCTTCCGCGTCCTCGCCCGGTATGCCGAGCTTCATGTCGCGGTGCGCGCCGATCGCGAGGAATACGGCCTTGTAGCCCTGGGCAATCAAGTCCTTTAGCGTGAAATCCTTGCCGATCTCCGTGTTCAGCCGGATCTCGACGCCCATATCCTGTATCAGCTCTATCTCTTCTGCCAGGACCTGCTTGTCCAGGCGGTAGTCGGGTATGCCGACCTTCAGCATCCCGCCGGCTACGGGCAGGGCCTCGAAGACCGTGACCCGATAGCCTTCGAGCGCGAGCTTGTACGCGCAGTTCAGCCCCGCTGGCCCGGACCCGACGATGGCAATCTTCACGTCCTTCGGCGCCGCGTCCGCCTCTATGCCGATCTTGCCCCTGGCCTTCCTCTGTTTGTCCGCCACGAAGCGCTTGATCCCCGCGATCGACAGCGGTTCCTCGACGTATTGCCGCGTGCAGTTCGTTTCGCACGGGTGGAGGCATACGCGCCCAAGCACGCCCGCGAAGGGCGTAGTGCGCCTGATGACATTCAAGGCCTCGTCGTACTTGCCCTGGCCTGCCAGCGTGATGTACGCGTGGGCGTCCATATGCGCCGGGCACTCGAACTTGCAGGGCGACGTGCCTTTTTTATCTATGATGGCCTTGTTCGGGACGGCCTGGGCGAAGGGCTTGTATATCGCCTTGCGGCTCCCCATGGCCATGTCGAATTCGCTTTTTACGGTGACGGGGCAGGTGTCAAAACAGTCGTTGCAGCCCTTGCACGCCTCCTCGTCGATGAACCTCGGCTTCCGCCTGACGACCGCCGTCAGGTCGGGCGCCTCTCCCTTTATCTCGAGCAGGTCGCTGTACGAAAGCGTCTTGACCAGCGGATGGTTGAAACACGAGGTCACCTTCGGGGCCAGTATGCACGCCGAGCAGTCGTTCGTCGGGAAGGTCTTGTCGAGCTGGGCCATGCGCCCGCCGATGCTTGGCGATTTCTCGACCAGGAATACGGGGATCCCCATCTCCGCGAGGTCGTGCGAAGCCTGTATGCCCGCAATGCCCCCTCCGACTACCATTACCGGTTTTTTCATTCTTACGTCTCCTCTTCAGGCGGCGGTTGCTTCGTCATCTTCGGCTCTTCGCGACGGTTGCCGCCCCTGTACGCCACATCAGCCCAGCAACTCGTTTATCCCGGCCAGGCGCAGCTTCCTGGCCTCTATATCCAGTTCTTCCACCCTGCCGGGCAGGCCCGCGTCCGCGAATCCCTGCTCCACCGCCAGCTCCCTGAGCGCCCGGAGCACGTCCGCGAACCTTACGTCCTGCGGGCAGTGCGACACGCAGGCGTGGCACTGGTTGCACTTCCAGATTTCCTTTGAGGACAAAAGCTCGTCTTTTTGGTCCAGCAGGACCATCCTCATTATCTTCCTTGGGTTGTAGCCGTCGTCAAGCTCGTTCACGGGACAGCCCGCCGTACAGGAACCGCAAAGGAAGCAGTTCAAGGCGTTCGCCCCGCCGGGGGTATTCCGCACTTCGTTCTTGAAGCCCGTCTTCGTATCCATGTCGCTCATTCTCCTCACAAAACTACAGCTTCGGCCGGGGCAGGAGGCCTGCCCTCTCCACGATGGTGGGCACTATGTCTTCCCAGCCCACAGCCATTATATGTATGCCGCTTACGCCTTCCACGCCCCTCAGCTTGCCGAGGAGCTCAAGCGCGATATTCATGCCTTCGCCCTTCGCGTCTTCGGCCCTCTCCATGCGCTCGACGAAGATATCGGGGATGTCCATGCCGGCGACGAGCTGGGTCATCTGGATAGACCGCAGCGACTTGTTGACGAGGATCCCCGCCTGGATATAGGCGCGCTTGTGCAGCCCCCTCTCCCTGACGCGCCCCATCCATTCGCAGAACCTGTCGAAGTTGTATATCGCCTGCGTCTGTATGAACCTCGCCCCGGCGTCGATCTTCTTTTCGAGCCTGATGAGCTGCAGCTCCTCGGGGTCGGCGAACGGGTTCGTTGTCGCGCCGAGGAAGAACTTCGGGGGGAACTTGCTCTTGTTCCCGCCGATGAACTCGCCGCTTTCCTGCAGGCGGGCGAGCGCCTTGAGCAGCTGGATCGAGTCCACGTCGAACACGTTCTTTGCCTGCGGGTGGTTCCCGAAGGACTGGTGGTCGCCGGACAGGACCAAAAGGTTCCTGAGCCCCAGCGCGTACGCGCCGAGCAGGTCGCTTTGCAGCGCGATCCGGTTCCGGTCGCGGCAGACCATCTGCACCACGCACTCGACGCCTTCGCGCTCGGCTATGGCGGAGGCCGCGATGCTCGACATCCTGACGATCGCCGTCTGGTTGTCCGTCACGTTGGCGGCGTCGACGATGCCCGCGACGTCCTTCGCCTTTTCCCTCACGACCTGCGCGTCGGCGCTCATCGGCGGCCCGATCTCGGCCGTGACGGAAAAGTGGCCGGCCTCAAGTACCCTTTGCAGGTTGCTTATGTGCCCTGGCATGTTTTCTTTTTCTTCCGACATCCTGTTCTCCATTGCTGTCATATCCATTACTGTCATATCCATTGCGGGACGCCGAGGGCGGCGTCCCCTGCAGCCTGTTTCGCCGGGCGGCGGCGCGCCGCCCCTGCGTTCCTTTACCCTTCTATATTGATATCCGGGCGGCGCAGGCTCCTCGGCCCGCCGTCCCGGCTCGTGCTCCAGTCGCGCGGCTCGAATATCTCCGTCAGCCGGTCGAGCCTGCCGAAGCCTTTAAGCCTGTCGTATATGAGCTGCCACGCGCAGTCGGTGTCCGGGTCTATCTCGCACTTGCCCCCCTGCGACCCGCCGCAGGGGCCGTTGAAAATGCTCTTGGAGCACCGTGCCACCGGGCAGACGCCGCCGGTTTTCTCGAGCAGGCAATTGCCGCAGCCCTGGCAGTATTCCGTCCAGTAGCCAAGCTCCTTCGCCGCGCCGTAGAAGCTCGTGTTCAGGCCGGGCATGACCGGCTTGCCCGCGTACTTTTCGGCCAGGAACTGGACGCCCACCCCGCAGCCCATCGACAGGATGGCGTCGCCATCCAAAAGCTCGGGCTCGAGGTCGTCCAGGAACTCGTCGTCGCATTGGCGCTTGCAGTTGACGACCGATACCTCAAGGCCATCGCCGCCTGCCTTTGCCAGGAGCAGGCCCTTCAGGGCCAGCGCCTCCTTTTCGCCACCCGACAGGCAGACTGTCACGCAGGTCCCGCAGGACGCTATCACGACCCTTTTATACCCCTTAAGGGAATCCATTATTTCGTCTATACCCTTTTGCTCAGCGACTATCAAGGCAATCCCTCCGTTCTCTACTGTATCTGTCTCTCATCTGCATCCTCTGCCTGCATCCCCCAAAAAAGCCGCGCCTGGCTCTTACAAGAGAAACGCTTTTACATCCTCTTCAAAGGCCTTCGGCATGGCGTGCGAAACCTTGACGCACTTTACCTTCTTTCCCTCGATCCCCGATTTTTCCAGCAAGGCCACCGTGCGCTCCACCTGCCTGCAGGCCCGCCTGTCGCCGTCCATATGCCTGCAAGCGTCGCCATAGCAGGTTGCCACCAGCACCTTGCCGTAAGTGGCAAGCGCGGCGGTGATGGTTTCCTGCCCGAGCCTGCCTCCGCATGGCATCGCGGCAACGCTGACCTTTTCGGCGGCGTCGCCAAGCCCTTCCAGGATTTCGCCCATGACCGGCGCCGCGGAGTTTTCGCAGCAAAACACCTTGCAGCCGGCCTGGTCGCCGGGCGTCACGGCGTCGAACGCCAGCCCCTCTTCCCCGCCCGTCATGCTTATCGCCTCGCCCGGGCAGATCGCGGCGCAAGCGCCGCAGCCCATGCAGGCGCTTTCCACGCACGCCATCGCGCCGGCGGACGCGTCGGGCTCAAGCGCGGCGTGCGCGCAAACCCTGTAGCAGGTGTAGCAAAACGCGCACTTCTGCGCGTCAACAGAGGCGTGGGCGCCGCCTTCCACGGGCCTCGCGTTATTCCTTATTTCGTTGATGACGCCGGGCAGCCATTTTTCCAGGCTGGCGCGGGCGTCCCTTCCGGCCATGCCCGGATGATAGCAAAACACGTCCTTCCTCGTCGTCAGCGCGGGGTTCATGAAATACTTGAATTCGCCGGCTATCCCGCCGGCGCCCCCGCCTTCGCCCCCGCCGCCGCTTTCGCGGGCCAGCCGGAATTTTTCCCTCAGGCCGTCAAGCGCCGAGAAGTCCGTCTCGCCCGTCGCCGCGAGGTATGGCGTCTCGATCGCGGTGCCGAAGACGCCGTCGGATACTTCCACCGTATACATGCCCAGGTCCCCGTCGAAGCCCATGCTCACGCTCTCGTATTTTATAAAAGTGACGCCGGCCTGCCGGGCCTCGAGATACATCTGCTCCATCCCGTCCGAAGCCGCCTTTACGAACATCGACAGCACGAACGCTTCCTTCTTCGCTTTTGCCAGGGCCGTCGCGGATTCCAGCGCCATGGCCGTTATATACTCCGGCGTCTCGCCGGGATAGTCCAGCAGGAACACGATTTTCGCGGGCCCTTTGACCGCCTTCAGCCTGGGGGCCAGATCCCCGTCTGCCAGGTTCAGTGCCTTGACCCCGAAAAACTCCGCGTCCTTCACTGCCGGTTTTTCCGTAATGATCACGGATGCCGCGCTGTATTCCTTTTTGGCCGTGGCCACGGCATACTCGTCGCCCCTGCGCCGCACGCGGACTATGTCCCCGGGATCGGCGATCGTGGAAACGGAAAAGCCCTCGTCCCGGAGCTTCAGCGAAAGCGGCTCGTTTATCACGTTATTCCCGACAATCAAGACGTTCATGCGCACCTCCTATGCCAGGGCAATCTCCCTGGCGACAGAAACAGCCTCGGAGAAGGCTTCTTCGATTTTCTTCGGGCCGCCGGCGCACCCGGCCAGGAACACTCCCGTCCCCCTGGCCTCGGAAGGCCCGCTGGTATATTTCAGGAAACCCCTCTCGTCCTGGGAAAGCCCGCAGATTTCCGCCAGCCTGTCCGAGTCCGATGTCGGATGGATGCCGTCGGAAAGGACGATGGCGTCAAAATGGCGGCTCTCCCTCGCGCCCGTCACGGGGTTGTCGAACGCGATATTCCCTTCGGCGGCGTCGATCGCGACCGGCCTGCATTTGACGAACCCGGCGCCGAGCCCTTTCAGTTCCTCAAAATAATTTCCCTTCCCGACCATCTGGAGTTCCATGTAGAAGAAGGTTATTTCGCATTCCGGGTAATAGTGCCGTATCACCTTCGCGGCCCTTGTCGAATACGCGCAGCATACCTTTGAGCAATACATTGCGTTTTCCTTGCAGTCGCGGGAGCCGTAGCACTGGATGAACGCTACGCTCTTCGGCACTTCCTCGAACAGCCCCTCGGCCTCTTTCCCCTCGGCGCCCCTGCCTTTGCAGATCCTTTCGAGCTCGCTGCCGGTAATGACCCAGCCGCGCCCGTCAAGCTCCACAAAGCCATTGAAGCTTTCGACTGAGGTCGGCTCAAAGCCTGTCGCGACCACGACATCCGATATATCCGCGATATGCCTGACGCCCCCGCCGTTCTTGACCGCGGCGGTGAAGCCCCCCCTCTTGCCTTTCAGGTCTATCAGCCTTGAGTCCGCCAGGATTTCGATATTGGCGTCGCGTTCTACTTTTTCCCAAAGCCCGGCCGCGAGGCACACCCCGCAATTGTTGCAGGCGTCGGTGGCCTTGCAGCCGTAGCCGCGCACCTTGCCCCCGATCCCGGAGGCCGCCTCGACGATCGTGACATGGGCGCCGCGCCCGGACAGCTCCTTTGCTGCCGCGCATCCGGCCAGCCCGCCGCCTATGATTAAAACATGGCTCATATCTACCAACCTCGAATAATATATAAAACTGTATTTGTCGTTTATCATATTATTAATCCCGCGCGACTTCAACAGTGGGTTTTACAAAATCATGCCCTCGTTTTTGTATGAAAATTGAAAGCCCGTTACTACAATAAGTATGAACCCCCTGCCGGGCGAAACCCCGTGCCCGGCGCAACCCCCTGCCGGGCGCAACCCCGTAGGGGACGCCGCCCTCGGCGTCCCGCCCGCGCCGTTCAGCCCCGCGTGGCGAGCAGGCTCTTGATCCCAGCTTCGAGGCCGCCAATCGTGAGCGGGTACATCGGCAGAAGCCCGCCTATGATCCCGATCGTCTCCGCGCCGCGCGCCTTTGCCCAGCGCCCCTCGGCGATAGGGTTAAACCAGGCGAGCCGCCTGAAATGCCGCTTGAACCGCACGAGCCATTCATAGCCCGACAGCTCGTTCGGTGTCCCGAAAAAGCCGGCCCCCTCCTTCTGCATGAGCTCGTATGCGGCCATCGAGCCGTCGCCGACGAAAATTGCCTTGTAGTCCGCCCCGAGCGCCTTCAGCACGTGCTCCGTATCGACCCATTCGCCGCGCCGGCACTCCGGCGACAGATAGAGCTTCTTGTAGACGCAGTTGTGGTAATAATAAAACTTGAGGTCCTTGAAATGGTTCGCCGCGCTGACGGCCGCGAACAGCCGCCCGGTCATCTGCGTGAACGGGTACATGGATCCGCCCGAGTCGATAAGCACGAGCAGCTTGACCGTATTCTTCCTGGGCTTTTCGAATACGAGCGAGAGCAGCCCGGCCCGTTCGGATGTCTCCCGCACCGTCCCGTCAAGGTCGAGCTCCGTCCGGTCCGCGCCAACGCGGGCGGAAAGCTGCCGCAGCTTCCTGAACGCGCCCTGGAATGTCCTTATGTCCAGCTGTTTGTCCTGGCGGAAATCCTTGTAATGCCTTTCGCCCGCCACGCGGACAGCGCCGCCGCCGGCCCCGTCCCCTCCCGCGCGGACCGCGAGCTCGCGCCCGCCCGCGCCCGAATGGCCGAACGGGGACGCGCCGCCCGTGCCGATCCACCAGGCGCCGCCGTCGTGGCGTTCCTTCTGCTCCTTCTTCCGCTCCTCGAACATGCGCATGAGCTGCCCGTAGTCTTTTACGAAGGCTTCGTATTCGGCGTCCGGGAACGCCCTGGCCGGCTTCGGCGCCCTTAGCCACTCCAGGAAGCGTCCGGGCAGGTCCTCCGCCCGCTCTATGCCCTTGAAGTATTCATAGAAGGCCTGGTCCAGCCTGTCATACTGCGACTCGTCACAGGCCAGGATACACCGGCACAGATTGTAGAAGGCGCTCAGCCCGTCCTTCGCCAGCCCCTTGTCCAGCGCGCCCTGGAGCGTCAGCCACTCTCCCGGCGAAACGTCAAGCCCCCGCGCCCTCAGCAAATAGAAGAAGTCCGTGAACACTTTTGTCAGTACCCCGCAAACCCCCCAAGGGAATACCCCTTTTCGAGTATCTCCCCGTAGACTTCCGTGTCCCGGTCCTTTTTCAGCAGCACGCCGAGGAACGGCAATGCCTCCTTCGCCTCCCCCGAGAGCGCGCCTGCGTCCAACCCCGCGAGCACGAGCGCCTGCAGCCAGTCGAGCAGCTCCGACGTGCTCGGCTTCTTCTGCAGGTCCTTCATCGCGCGGATCTCGTAGAACCTCTCTATGGCCAGGTCCATCAGTTTCCGCGGCAGGTCCGGATAGTGCACGCGCACGATTTCCTCCATCCTGTCGGGCCCGGGGAACGCTATGTAGTGAAAGACGCACCGGCGCAGGAAAGCGTCAGGCAGCTCCTTCTCCGCGTTCGACGTTATAAGGACAAAGGGGCGATGTTTCGCCTTGACCGTCCTCTTCGTTTCCGGGATATAGAATTCCATGCGGTCGAGCTCCCAGAGCAGGTCGTTGGGGAACTCCAGGTCCGCCTTGTCGATCTCGTCGATAAGCAGGCAGGCGCGCCCCTCCGACGCGAACGCCTCGCCGAGCCTGCCGAGCCGGATATAGCGCGCGATGTCGGCGACGTCGCCCTCCCCGAACTGCGAATCGTACAGCCGCTGGACGGTATCGTAGAGATAGAGCCCGTCCTGCGCCTTCGTCGTCGACTTGATCGCCCACACGATGAGCGGCATCCCGAGCGCCTCCGCCACGGCGTCCGCGAGCAGCGTCTTGCCCGTGCCCGGCTCGCCCTTGATCAGCAGCGGGCGCTCGAGCGCGAGCGCGACATTCACCGCGTCTCTCAGCTCCCTGGACGCGACATAGGCCGCGCCCCCCTCAAACCTGTCAAACCCCGCGTCCATGCAAAACCTCCCCCGGCCCTTTCATCCAAACCCTCATACATCGCTTTCCTGCGCCGCCAACCATATACATCCATATATTATACATTACCTTTCAGGGGCGGGCGTTTTCGCCCTTGGCCGATCGCGCAGTCGCCCGTCAAGTCGCCCGTCATCATCCCTGCCCTGCCGCCAGCGGGAAACGGGACGGCGACTTTTGCCTGCCCCTGGCGCGTATGTGATAGAATCTTGGGAGCGGGTTTGAGAAATTTTGGGTTTGACGGGACCAAAGGAGCAGAAATATGGAAAAGTATCATTTGCGTATATGCGTTGCGGGCTTGGCGGCGATAGCGCTTGCGGCGCTGTGCCTCGCCGGGTGTTTTCTGTTTTTTGGCAAGGACGATCCGGAGCCCGCGGCGCCCGGGCGGGAAGAGCCGATGGCGGATGACGGGACGATACCGGGCAGCGGTTGCGAGATAACGGGATACGACTCGGCTGAATTCAAGTTCACGCCGGGCGAATCCGGCATTTGGCTGATCCGCATGACGGTGACCCGAGACAGTTTCTCGAATCTGGAGATCATCGACAAGATTGGCGGTTTTGTCGCGAAAAGCGACGGGAGGCTGGGCGACTACAATTCGTTTATCGCCACGCACCTTTGGGCGGGCGAGGCTTACACTATCAACGCGGTCAAGCATACTTACTCCGCCGGGTCGCCGGGGGACTACACGCTTTCCGTATCGCTTGCCGAGGCAATCCCGGGCGGCGGGGGCGAGGTGCGCGTGGACGAAATCACGGTATACACTTTCGTGCCGGCCCGGTCCGGCGAATGGACATTCCGCACGTCCGAAAACGACGGCTGCGACCCATCCCTCGTCGTGCACGACCTGGACAACATATTTATCTTCCATGACGATGACGGGGCGGGGGACAGGGACTCGCTCATTGCCGAGCATCTTGAAGCGGGAAGGCTGTACCTGGTGAACGCCTATATGGGGGTCAACGAAGAGGGCAGCTATACGCTCACGGTGGAGTAA
>Ga0082212_10009167_pt1 | contig 12786 bp, 8 predicted proteins | sample TergutNt197P3_FD_71548 | JGI IMG/M metagenome (GOLD analysis project Ga0082212, IMG submission 71548) | Neocapritermes taracua P3 segment gut microbial communities from Petit-Saut dam, French Guiana - Nt197 P3 | ecosystem: Host-associated > Arthropoda: Insects > Digestive system > Gut ... | reverse complement strand
TAGCCCAGCAATGTTGATACCTGAATAGGTATAGTTACGCTTCAAATTGCGAAGAAAGATTTTGAGATGGTAAAGCATAGTTTTTGGTTTTTGATTTGAGGCAAAAATACAAAACAAATGATTATCTTTGTCAAAAATTTGGCATGGTAAAAACAATAAACCTGAAACAGATTTCCTCAGAGGTTGTTTAGGAATGGAAAAAAAACCAATAACAGTTTTGAATTTTTGCAACCGTATTCCGTTAGGAACCCCGAAGGGCTCGACGAAGTCAATACATCGCTCAGTAGAAAATGCGCAAACACCTCTCTCCTGCATCCTGTTAAGGATGCATCCCTGTCGGGATGTAAAAAACTATTATAAGTTATTTATTTTTCATGCCTTAAATTTCGGTATAGGCCTCCGAAGGAGGTAATCTTACCCCCGCGCATCGCACGGGGTTTTCCACATAAAAGTCCTTACCGACTTTTGAATTGCGGTATACTTCACATCCATATAATGAACATCAGATCATGGTTCCGTGGAATCCATCACCAATGCAGCGAAGAACACCTTCAAGGATATTTGGATGAATATCATTTTTAGATTCAACCGTAGAATTATGTGTCGCTACGAACAAATTGTGATATTAAGGCATGTGAAATAAAAAATTTATAATCATAGTTAAGGCTGAAAGCCTTTTTGCATTAGCATCGGGCAACGCCCGATGGAATAGGTATATTCGCGAATTCAAGCCCTGTAGGGGCGTAATCCGGCACAATGCCTGACGTCGCCCTTACAGGGCTTGGAATAGTCCGGTTTTCCATTCACAGGGCGTTGCCCTGCGTTGATGATTTTGCCCTTTCCGGGCATTGGCTGTTGCTTTGAAAACCAGTATATGTTTTTTATTTTCCATCCCTAAATCTTTTTCACTTTAGGTAGTCTATTCCAATTTCGGCAGGAAGTTTACCCCGATTTCGACGAAAAGTTTCCGTGTTTTCTCTGTCATTTCTGCACGGTGCCACTCGCCTCTGATTTTCATTTGCCAAATTGCCTTGGACTGTTCAATGATATCCTTTGGTGGTGATGAGGTAAAACAAATATTTCCGTTAGGATACCAGCAACCTGTTGCATTTTATGCGCCAAAATACGATACACCTGAAAAACGGAATGCACAAGCGCCAGACAAGCGTACTACTATCCATTGGCAGCCCGTAGTGCAAACAAACAGCGAGGGAGTAGCATCGTTTGAGTTTTACACAGCAGATGATGCAACTTCGTATACGGTAGTTATTGAAGGATTGGCCGATAATGGAAGTATCATTTGGCTGATAAGAAGATTATTGTAGCAGATGATGGAAAAATGTCAAACAAGAAAAATCAAATACATTCAAAATGGGTTAACGATGAGGGCAGAAAATCGGATAAATACGAATTCAAAAAAATGTATCTTACTCATCATCAAACGTAAACCGCAACTTTCCCGTATTTTCCGGCGCAGTTGGTTTTACTAATGTTGTATCCTTTTTGAACCACCCAAATTCTTCGTTCAGGATGCTTTTCAACGTTTGTTTTTCGTTGCGGATATCTTCGGCGACGGATGCCCTGGCCGACTGCTGGTCATAACTGATTTTGAAATCGCTGCCCTTTCCGGTAGCTTTCAGGTACAGGGCAGTGCGCTTGCCGCCGTCTTCCACGTATTCATTTTCCTGATTTTCACGTTTTGCTCTGCGGGCTTTAGCGGCCAGCAATTCGCTGAGCAAAATCTTTACACGGTAGGTGTAACTGTTGTCGAAATAATGTTCACCTGACCCCATAATATCGAAAGCCGATGTCTGAATATCCGTTTGCGGAAAGCTGAGTTTTTTGTCCCTGATGGAAACCTGTGTGCGAAGTTTTGAAAAGCTAATGTTTTGCAGTTCTTCGAGCGCCACAAAGCGCGACAGATTGTTGAGCGGTTCGAAATTGACCAATTCGCCGCCGTCAAGATCCATCCTGCCTTCTACGGCTACCTCGTCCTGACGCAACTGCATCCGGTCATCCCAACCGATGAAAAAGCCGAGATCGCCTGAAAGTTTACCATGCACATGTTCTGCACGAAGCTGATCCTGCCCGAAATTATCGAATGTACGGAACAATTGCCTGACGTCGACCCCGTTAAGCGCCGTTTCGCCATATACATGTATGTGATTGGCATTATTGTTGGCAATAGTACCGCTTCCCGTTATTTTCCCCGCCATAGATGAAAAACCAACCGACACTACCTCCAAAACACGCGGTTGATAAACCAACCGAGCATTCATTCGTTCCGCCTCAAACTTTTGGTAACTGAATTTCGCCACTTCTATATGGGTATCAAATTCAACATTTTCGGGAAGCAGAAGCGCTTTGCTTTCCGGTTGATTATTTGCCACGGTAGATGTTGAATTGCTGTTGTCCGACATCAACAACGAATCCACGCACAGATGTTGCGATGTTACGTTAGCCTTGATATACAGGGTTTTGCTCCGGTTCAGCAGATAAGGTATCAGTCGTTCCATATATCCGTCTATGGTATAATCGTTACCGTTGTGCATCAATGTCAGGTTGTTGGTAGTAATGCGATTGTCCAACCGCAACGTACCCTTGATGTGGCTGAACCGGTAGGCAGGTTCGTGCAGGCGCATCGAAACATCGTTGAAGCCGGCGGTTCCTTGCAGTTCCATTTGCTCAATGTCGTCTGTTTTGGTCAGTGAGAGTTGTTTCAACCGTGTTCTTACCGTCAGGTCGTAATTCACGCGTCCATCCACCGATGCAATCTGCTTGACGGGGATAAACTGAAACAGTTGCTCCAAATCGGCATTTCCGGCTACTTTGGCCGTTATCTGCGGCTTGGAGAAGTTCTGTAGCGAAAGACTTCCCTTGAGCGTTCCGTTACTGATGTTGCATCCGAAATTGCTGATATGTAACGCGCTTGTTGTTCGACGGTTATTAACGCCGGTGGTGAATGAACCGGTAAACGACAAGTCCGTCAGCCTGACTTTGCTTTGCCGGTGGGTAATCTGTCCCTGCGTCATGCCGAACTGCGCTTCTACATGCGGAATGAAGCCGCCGCCCGCCTTGTCCGTGATGCTTGCCGTAAAATTCACATCACCCTTGCCGGGATAGTCGTTCAGTGTTCGCCGGTAGGATTCGGGAAGCGCCGACACCAACGAAGCATAATCCAGATGTTGGCCTTCAATATGCACATCAAGATCGAGCTCATCACCCGTCAAAAATCCGCCCGATACGCTCATTCCCACTTTTGCAAGGGTAAAATCGCTCCGGCGGATGACGAACATATTGCTGTCGGCATCTAACTTTCCCGACAGTTCCAACGCCTTATCGCGGATATAAACATCGTTCGCCACCGAAAAAAGTTGTACTGTCCCTTGCCAGTCTGCGGTCATGGTATATTGTTGCGAGGCAAATCTGCCGCTGAGTTGCGACCAGTCGGCATGAAGAGCAATCACCGTGTTGCTTTGTTTGTGTCCGTAGTAGACGCCCACGTTGCGCAAGGTTACGTTTTGCAGTTCTATTGGCGAACTGTCGCCGGTTGTTTCGGGAGTTTTCCAGAATATGAAGTTGTGTTTGCCGTTTTGGTCGGTTAGCAGATGAATATTACCGTCGCGCACCTCGATACGGGTAATGCGGTACGTACCGGTCAACATACGGAACAGGTTCATTTCGGCAAAAACGCTTTCGGCCGTCAACAGATGACGGCTGATGACGGAATCAAAACTGAGCGTATCAAAATCCCTTGCCGGACTCATTACCACCTGTTTAAACTCGACCGCTGCATTAGGAAATTTGCGGACTACCGAGAAATGTGCCGATTGAACCTCTATGCGCGAGGTGACGTGCTTGCTGATACTTTCGACGACAAACCTAATCGTTTCATCCTGAAAAAAATACGATATGACGCCGCTGCCAAGCGTCAGTAAAGAGGCAAAAGACAGAAGGCTGATAAGAATAATTTTCAGGAACCGGTTCATTCATTCAGAAAGAGAAACTCAAACCTCCGTTCAGAAAGGAAATACCATAACCAATTTCGCCAAATACCGAAAGGTTACGGGTAAATGAATAGCGACAACCAACAGTGGAACTAAAGAGAGAATATATTTTGTCATCCTTAGGTTTTCTTTGAATTCTAATGTAAGCTCCCAACATGGCTGTTCCAAATACTTCAAATGAATTGTTGATAGCGTAACGGTAGGTGACCCTTGGAGCAATGCCCCATCTTTTAGTCCACGCATCGAACCCAGCATAGGCGCCGATAGTGAAAATACCCGGCCCCCATGTGTCGACCAAACCATAGTCATAACTGACGTTTAAACCCCAACTTGAATGATAGCCATAACCATCAATGAGACCAAGCCCCACATTGAATAAACTCATGCCTCTTTGCATCTGCTGGGCATTCATCACATGGATACCCATCGTACTTAATACTGCTAAAACGATAAAAAACCTTTTCATGATTATATAACTTAAATGTGATGTATTTAAAAAAACGGCCAAAATTACGAATTATTATGTATCTAAAGATTGAAAGCGTCTCATTTGGATTTATTCGTCCTCGTTTTTTTGATTTCTTCTGCAAAAGTATTATGTTTGCACCCCGAATGAAATATCACATCACAATACTATTGTTGTTTTTATGCGGCGGACTGTTTGCTCAAAGCGGAGAACCTGACCGTGTCACACAGTACGATATGGAGGAAGTTGTTGTTTCGTCAACCAAAGAAACCAACGAACTGAAAACGCTTCCGGGATCCATTTCTTTTGTTACTCCACGAATGATGGAAGACAGAAAAATTATCTCGATCGTGGATTTGAGCGCCGTTATCCCCAACTTTTTTGTACCCGACTATGGTTCCAAAATGTCCACACCGGTGTATATTCGCGGGATTGGGGAGCGTAGCACGGGGCAGGCTGTCGGTTTATATGTCGATAACATGCCTTATTTAGACAAGTCGGTTTTTAATTTCGACTTTATGGATGTGCAGCGCATCGAAGCGCTACGCGGGCCGCAGGGAACACTTTACGGACGAAACGCCATGAGCGGCATCGTAAATGTATATACGTGGTCGCCATTGGATTACGAAAAAACAAAAGTATCGCTCACAGCAGGCAATTATGGCTTATTTCGCGCCACTGCTTCTGTTTCAAAGAAAATCGGAGAAAAAACAGGCGTTTCGCTGAGCGGGTATTATGACGGAAGCGATGGCTTTTTTGAAAATCAATATGATGGAAAACATGCAGACCGTTTGCGCTCCGGCGGCGGTCGTTTTCGTCTGGATATACGGCCTGCCAAAAACTGGACGCTGCAACTGATGGCCAATTATGATTACTCCGATCAGGGCGCATTCCCTTACGGACAGTATACTGACGGAAAGATTGCAGCGCCCGATTACGACCATCCGGGAAAATACACACGCAAAGTAGCAGGCGGCAACGTTAATCTGGAATATCGGAACGACAGGATTGTATTTAGTTCGTCTACCGGCTTCCAGTATTTCGACGACGACATGCACATGGATTTGGATTACACACCCCGTCCGGTTTTTATTATCAACCAAATCCAAACGGAACGAAACTGGATGCAGGAATTTGCCGTGAAATCGAATACGCAAAAAAAATACCAATGGTCGTTTGGCGCTTTCGGATTCAGCCGCGATTTACGTACCGATGTGATTACCACCATGAAAGAAGGAGCCATCAGTGATATACTGCAACCTGTTTTCGACAATATTCCCCCGATGATTTTAAAGATTACCGACGACGAAATACCCATACCGGGAACATTCAAAACACCGGCATACGGGGGCGCTGTTTTTCATCAATCTACGTACAATAATCTGTTAATGGAAGGTTTGTCGCTAACGGCAGGTATTCGTTTAGATTACGAAAAAACAAAATTGGATTACAACACGTCCATGACAATGAATTTACACGTAACTCCGCCTTACGGTCAACCAACAACGTCTCAGGTAACTACAACGCCTGCGGGTTCCGGTAATGTGTCGTTTGTCGAATGGTTGCCCAAAATCGCTTTGAAATATGCGATTGATGCCCGGCGTTATGTTTATGTATCGGCGTCAAAGGGTTACAAGGCGGGCGGATACAACATTCAGATGTTTGCCGACATCGTGCGGGATATTGCGGAGGAAAAGGGGAAAAGCAGACAAAACGAAATAGGGAAAGAAATGCCCGACTCGATACTTGCTTTGGTGTCGTACAAACCGGAACACAGTTGGAATTACGAACTGGGATTCAAAGGCCATCTCATTAAAGATGTGCTTCACGCTGAAGCGGCTGTTTTCTATGTTGATGTGAGAGATGTTTTGATTACTCAATTCGTGCAAAGCGGTCAGGGGCGTTTGTTAAAAAATGCAGGTCGTGCCGAAAGCATGGGAATTGATCTCGGATTGACGGCTACGTTGGCGGATAATTTGTCATTGTCAGTAAATTACGGATACACTCATGCTGTTCTCAATGATTACCGGACAGATGAAGCAGACTATTCGGGCAATTACATTCCGTTTGCCCCGCAAAATACTTTCTCGCTCAGCGCAGGGTACAGCCGTGACTTGCGAAATCAGCGGATCATTGACCGTTTCAACATTCAGGCACAATACAACGGCGCGGGAAAAATCTACTGGACGGAAGCCAACGACGCCTCTCAAAATTTTTACGGATTGCTGAACCTGAAAGCGGGAGTAAGTAAGGGTATTTTTAGATTAAACGTGTGGACGCGAAATACTTTAAATACAGATTACGTCACATTCTTTTTCAAAACAGGCGGACAAACGTTAGCACAAAAAGGCGCTCCGTTTCAAGTGGGAGCTGATTTTATTGTGTCGTTTTGATATCCAATTGATATTCTTTTCCCTTTTTCAATACTATTTTTTGCGTTTTGTCATGATATTTCACCTGCACGGAACAATCATCGGCTGCAAGTAATGTAGCGGACGTCAACCGGTTGTTTTCCCACTTCATGTCGACGGTGATATTGCCGCGCGCTTTTAATCCTTTCACTTCCCCCTTGTCCCAGTCTTTCGGCAAGGCGGGTAAAAGTGAAATCAGATTTTCCTGATGGCTTTGTATCAACATTTCGGCGATACCTGCCGTAAATCCGAAATTACCATCAATCTGAAACGGCGGATGGGTGTCGAACAGATTGAGCAGAATACATTCCCGCTCCAACTCCACCGCTTTTTGCCAGGCTGCATCGCCATCGCACAGACGGGCGTAAAAATTAATCATCCACGCCTTGCTCCATCCGGTTGAACTGCCCTGTCCTTTACGGGCATATTCCTGACGGCGCGCAATCGTTTTAGCGGCGGCTTCAAAAAGCGTACGGTTAGCCGGCGTTATTTCCGAGCCGGGGTACAGGCCGAAAAGTTGCGACATGTGCCGGTGCCCCGGTTCCACTTCTTCGTAATCTTCAATCCATTCCTGTATGATTCCGTAACGCTGGCTCACTTTGGTAGGCGGCAAATCTTTGATTACCGATTGAAGCCTGCTCATATACTTTTTGTCGTCGCCCAACAAATTACCCGCTTTGATGCAGGCGTTGAAAAGTTCGCGTATCAATTGAATGTCCTTGGTAGCGCCATAAGTCAGCATATAGGTTTCTCCGTTGGGCAACCGGTATCTGTTTTCGGGCGAGTTGGAAGGGGCTGTCACCCATTTCCCGTTTTTATCTCTGACGATAAAATCCAGAACAAAATCCGCCGCTTCTTTCATGGTGGGGTATACTTCCCTGAGATAGTTCAAATCCTTTGTAAACATGTAGTGTTCCCATTGATGCAGCGCCAACCACGAGGCGGCCATAGGATACGTTCCCCAGCCCACTCCGTCGGAAATTGCCGTGCGACCAAAGACATCGGTCAGATGGTTCATCGTCCAGCCTGTTGAATGATAGGTCTTTTGCGCAGTTACACGTCCGGGAACGCGAAGGGCGTTAATCAGGTCGCTCAGCGGGATAACCGTTTCGGAAAGGTTACAGACTTCGGCAGGCCAGTAGTTCATCTGTATGTTGATGTTGGTATGGAAATCGGAATTCCATGGCGCATCAAACTCCTGATTCCAGACGCCTTGCAGGTTGGCCGGTAAAATACCCGGTTTTCGCGATGAGCCCATCAGCAAATAACGGCCATACTGAAACAGCAACGTGGTAAAACCTTTGTCGGCGTTTCCGTTTTTCACTGCTTCCAAGCGTTTGTCGGTTGGCAGGTTCGCATTGGCGCCGTCAAACAGGTTAAAGGAAACCCTGTTGAACATCGCGGCATGGTCGGCAACATGGTCAGTTTTCACCGATTCGAATGGTTTGTCTTTCACCTGCGACAGAATGGCCGCGCATTTCCGGACAGGGTCGATGCTCCGGTCGAAATTCAGTTGCGAAAAGTTATAATCGGTGGCAGCGGTGAGGTAAAAAACGGCTTCGTCGGCATTTTCAACGAACAGGGAATTGTTCACGGCCGTCAGTGTACCGCCCTGATGATAGCCGGCGATACGGGAAGCAAACTTCATGTGCATACCGGCTGGCGATGAGTTGGGACTTGGTAAATCGACAATCTGTCCCGTCATGGTCAGTTCATTGTTGCCGGTTACACTGACTGTTGCGTCCTGTTTTCGGGTAAGCGAGAGTTTAAACGTCAGTTTGCCCGCCTGCCCGGATTTTATCCTGATGACAATGATGTCATGTACCGCCGACGCAAATACTTCCTGTGTATATTTTACGCCATCAAGCACGAAGGCTGAAGATGCGACGCCGGTTTCGAGGTCTAATTTTCTTTGATAATCAGGATGCGGCGCATCCCTTCTTCCTGCAGGCGAACCGGCATAGTTGATGACGACGTCGCCCACCGGTTGATACGAGCGGATACGAAGCGGGTCGCTTTTTAATGTTTCTTCGGCTAATGCGGCGGCTTGGGCAATTTCACCGTCCAACAGCAGTTGCTGTATGGTTTTCAATGATGAACGGGCGTCGGCGTCCGATTGGGTTTGGCAGCCGGCCCACAAACTTTCCTCGTTGAACTGAATGATTTCATTCGGGTAGTTACCATAGACCATGGCGCCCAATCGCCCATTGCCTATAGGAAGCGCTTCATTCCAGTTCCTTGCAGGCTGTTCGTACCACAAGGTATTTGGCGTTTGTGCCGCAACCGTAAGCAAACAAGCGGCATAGATTGATGTCAGGATTATCTTTTTCATTGGAGTAAAATTTCATTTAGAGATATGAAATAATTAACTTGTATCACTTTTCTCTCTATGATGCTTTGTGTTCTTTGCGCCTCTATGCTGAAATTTCCAACACAGAGAAGCAGAAGTCGCAGAGTTTTCACAGAGCATGATATGTTTTTTGTCTTTCAAACCATATCTTTTCTTTTTTCAACCCCGCAAAGTAACCCATTTTTTTGGAAAAAGAGAAAAAAATAATTTGCGTCCCCAGGGCAAACGCATCTTAATTTGAATTTCAAGTGGCAGGCCGGGAGTTCTGTTTTTTTTATTCTGCTGAATTACTGTTTCTTCCCCCGCATGAAAACGCCCAACGGTAAACGCTTGCCCGAGCGGTCGGGGATGAACAGTTCGCCGCATTCGCCGGTGATTTGTGGAAAATACGAGTGGACTATATTTTCAGCCACCAATGCCGAAAACCCCATGGAATAAAGATTAAGCACAAGTAATGCCTCGTTGTGCGACAACAATTTACCGCAAAGTTCCATCAGTTCATTGATACCTTCTTCGAGTATCCATTTTTCACCGGCAGGGCCGCGTCCATAAGCGGGAGGGTCGATAATAATACCCTCGTATTGCTTTCCCCGCTTGACTTCACGCCGTAGATACTTCATCGCATCTTCCACCACCCACCGAATGTCTGTCAGGCCGCTTGCTTCCATGTTTTCGCGGCTCCAGTTCACCACTTGCCGCACCGAATCAACATGGGTTACCTCGGCGCTTGCCGCCCGCGCCGCCAAAGAAGCCCCGCCGGTGTAGGCAAAAAGATTCAGTACGCGGGGTTGTGCCGTATTCATTCCGCGAAGACCATCATACATGTAATTCCAGTTTTCTGCCTGTTCGGGAAACAGCCCTACATGCTTAAACGCCGTTAATCCGAGGCGGAACCGGAGTTTCATATTTTTAAATTTATAGGATATCCACCAGTGTTGCGGCATATCTTTTTTAAGAATCCATTCGCCGCGTTCGTTTTCGTGTTGGCCGTTCTTTTTGGTTTCTTTTCTGAAAATGGCGTTGGCCATTCTTTCCCACTGGTCAAGCGGCAATGCTTTGCTCCACACGGCTTGCGGTTCGGGACGCAAAAGGATGTACTGACCAAAACGTTCCAATTTCTCAAATCCGCCGGTATCAATCAATTCATAGTCTGCCCAGTGTTCAGGGGCGAGTAGTTTCATGTTTCGAGCTTCAGGTTTCAGGTTTCAAGTTTCAACATGGTTCAACTTTCATATATTCAGGTCAAAACTGCTCCAATACGGCAATCCGTTTTTCGATGGGTGGATGCGTAGCAAATAAGCCCGATATTCCGGCGAAGAGTTTTTCTTTTTTGCGGGGATGTTCGATAAACAATTGGGCTACATCGGCTCTTTTTACCGCTTCAATGTCAGGGTCGCGCGATATTTTACGGAGAGCGTTTGCCAGCGCGTAAGGCCGGCGAGTTATTTCTGCTGCGCCGGCATCGGCCATATACTCGCGGTTGCGGGAAATGGCAAAACGCATCAGTGATGAAAAAAAATAGCCAATGGTCGCTACAACCAATGCAATGATAACAATCACAATGGATCCTTTACCGTTCTTGTTGTTGCTTCGGCTCCTGCCTGAGTTGAGCATTACACGGAAAGTAAGTTGCGTCAGCATGGCAAAAATACCGACAAAGACAATGGAAACAATCAGCAAACGCACATCGCGATTACGGATATGTGTCAGTTCGTGCGCGATAACCCCTTCTAATTCCTCGTCGTCCAACTTGTTGATGATGCCGCGGGAAAGACTGACGGTATATGTCCGGTTGTTAATACCGCTGGCAAAAGCGTTCAGCGAATCGTCTTCAATGAGATTGATTTGCGGCATGGCCATTCCCTGCGTCATGCACAGGTTTTCCACCAGATTGTAAACACGCTTGTTTTCTTTACGCTGCAGCGGACGCGCTCCGGTTGCCGAGCGTATGATGGCGGTGTTTGCAAAATAAGCGATTAGAAACCAAATCGCCACGCCAACCAGTATAAATGGCGCCAATTGACTGAAAATTTGCATGGATTGCTCCCAAACATCCGTATTCATTTGGGAGTCGGATGCGAAAAACACCAACAACACTGAAAAAAGCAGGGTCAGCAGAACAACCAGGCAAGGGAACAGAAAAAGCAGTAAAACCGACCGGAAATTATTCCGGACTTTCTGCGTATGTAACCCGACGTATGGCATGGTTTAGAAACTGATGGTTGGCGCCTGTTGCAGATTTTGACGTTCCGCTGTGCCGAGGTCGAACATCATTTCTTTCCTGAAGCCAAACATTCCGGCAATGATATTTGCAGGAAACATTTCAATAGCCGTGTTCAGTTCTTTGGTAGCGGAATTGAAGAACCGCCGTACCGCCGCCAGTTTGTTTTCGATATCCGAAATCTCTTCCTGCAGGTGCATGAAATTCGTATTGGCTTTCAGGTCGGGATAAGCCTCAACGGTAACTTTCAAACCGGCAAGCGCAGAAGTCAACGCATTTTCGGCAACGATTTTTTCGTCAATGCTTTTGGCGTTGATGGCTCCGCTACGTGCGCTAACTACCCGGTCGAGCGTTTCTTTTTCGTGCGAAGCATAACCTTTTACGGTAGATACCAATTGAGGAATCAAATCGTGCCGCTGCTTCAACTGCACATCAATATCCGCAAACGCATTTTCGCGGTTGTTCCTCAATCTGATGAACAGATTGTATTTGGTTATGGCCCAAAGAACCAGAATCGCCAAAATACCTAATATTACCCATATTCCAATCATAATACTTTGAATTTATTTTTTGCAAAAGTACATGAAAATTTATTTTTTCCAAACGTGTGCCTTAAAAAAAAATAAAATGTCGCATTTTATTGATATTTAAATCCTAACGGATTATTCCAACTCTTGATTCTCATTCCTAACGAATTTTTTTCGAGAGAAACGATATGCCTGCAATGCAGGTTAAAAAAGCCATATTGCGACAGGATTTCATCTATTTGGGAGCTAAATTACCGTACTACCTCATCATTCCGGTATTCACGCCACACATTTTCAAACCAGTCGTCATTATCCGGTATGGGACGCACGTCTTCCCATGTAAAATCACAGCCTTGCTGTGAATAGTGTACTTCCTGTATTTTGCTGGAAAGTTTGTCGTTGTCCGGCGAAAATTTAAAGGAATCCGGAACATCAATTTCTCCGTTCTCGTCGGCTATGATGTATGATCCGCGGCTTCCACCTCCCACAGCGATGTAATTTTCCATAGCGGCGGCGTATACTTGTTGTGCGGTCAGCAAATCGATATTTTCAAAAGCCGTCAACAGGTCGGTTGGGTTTGATATAACTGATTGTTCGGCAATGTTCTGTAATTGCGCAGTTGCTTCATTGCGTACCTTGCGTATTCCGTCGGCAGTGCGGATGTGCGCTGCGCAGGCCGACATCCGGTCGCCCAACCCGGTACGTATTTCCTGTGGGGTACGTCCGTTTTTGTTTTCGAGAAATTTTCGGGCTAATTCCAGTTTTTGATCAATTTTTTGGGTGGCAAGACGTATAAAATCGGCG
>Ga0082212_10009166_pt1 | contig 12788 bp, 9 predicted proteins | sample TergutNt197P3_FD_71548 | JGI IMG/M metagenome (GOLD analysis project Ga0082212, IMG submission 71548) | Neocapritermes taracua P3 segment gut microbial communities from Petit-Saut dam, French Guiana - Nt197 P3 | ecosystem: Host-associated > Arthropoda: Insects > Digestive system > Gut ... | reverse complement strand
TCCACATATTCTTTGGTGCGCGCCGCGGCCAGGGTCAAAGAAAGGTAATCCGGTATGGCCGGAATAATATAAGAATGGGAAGTGGCCAAGGCGTTTTGCGTCAAAATGCTGAAATTGGGCGGGCAATCGATCAACACCAAATCGAACAGGCCTCTTAACTGGCTCTGGCTCAACAGCTTGGCCAGAGCGGCCCGGGGCACTGTCTGCCCTTGCGGCAGCAAACCATTCTGAGCATCCGCCAACTTCATGTCGGAAGCCAAGAGCGAAATATCAGACACCCATCTCAGGTCCGACACCTGCGGCTCCAGGCAGTCAACTAATTCATCAGCGTTTTTATTTTGAAGAAGAAAAGGCGCCAAGGTGCGGCCTTTTTTGTGCAGTTTTTCCAAATTTTCAGGCCCCACCAGCATGATCGAAGTGTCACACTGCGGGTCAATATCCACCACCAAAACTCTTTTACCTTCAATAGCGAAGGCCTCGGCCAGGGCCACGGTCAGGGTGGTCTTGGCCACGCCGCCTTTGAGATTGAGTATGGAGACCACTTTGGTCGCAGGTGCACTACCGGCCATGTTCGTCACACTCCTTATTGTTTTTCGCTATTATATATTGGTTATATCACCATGTAAATCTAGTTTTTTAGTTGCGCTTGTCACCTAGGCAAGCGGCTGATATAGTCCCGCGTGGCCGTGGCGATGAGACCGGAGCGGGTCATACCCAGGCGATCTCGTATCGTATCGACCTCATCAACCAAGGCCTTGGCCAGAGAGACATTCAGGCGCATCGGGGTCATATCCAGCACCGGCGGGGCAATATACTGATAAATCGTGTCTTCGGGATAAGGTAAGCCGTCCATCTCTCGTTCTGCCCTCACCTTGATCCGCACTTCTTCCAGAACTGAGGGCTCGGGAATGGAATTGTTCTGTTCAGTCAACCCGCGCAGCGCAACATACAAACCGGACGTGGCGTTACCAATGGCCTCCTCAACTGTCTCGCCTCCGGCGGCCACATTGGGCAGATCGGGCAAATATACCGAAAACCCCCCGCCTGATTCCGCTTTTTCCGGGACTATCCCGGCGATATAATACTTTTTCATATGCTTCCCTCTTTTTGGGGAATGCTCCTCCCGGTTATCGCAACTTTATTCCTGTCAGCCTTTCAATTTTTTTCAGCGTACCTATAGGAATGTCCTTTGACGGATGGTTTGAGATGGGAACCCTTCGGCCGCTGGGGCCTACTGCTTCCAGGGCGTGTTCCCGTCCTTGGCCTTCAGTCCACCCCGCCGCTTTTAACTTTTCCATCACCTCGCGGGGTTTCATCGTAACTCCTTTCAGAGTTTAGCACTACTTATAAATACACAATTTTTTACTTATTGTCAAACCTGCTTCAGAATATGGCAGACTCCGCAATCCAGTTGTTTCTGGCTAATCCGACTGAGGGATACATTTTCATAATTTTACCGTTTGACGTTTACCGCTTAACAGTATATATTAAATCATGATATTGAGTTTCGCCTGTAAAGAGACAGAAGAATTGTTCTTGAAAGGCTTCAACCGGCGTTTCGCGAGTATAATGCGTCAAGCTCTGCGCCGTTTGTATATACTCAACGCGGTTGTAACGCTGGAAGAACTTAGAAGGCCGCCTGGCAACCATTTAAAGGCTTTGTCCGGAGATCGAGCCGGGCAACATAGCCTACGCGTTAATGACCAATGGCGTTTGTGTTTTGTATGGAAAGACGGCCATGCGCATGAGGCGGCCATCGTTGACTATCATTAGGGGAGTAGGCTTTGAAAAAGCGGATCCGCATTCATCCTGGTGAAATCTTGCTGGAAGAATTTATAAAACCTCTTGGCTTGTCGGCTAATCAACTGGCCATAGAACTAAGGGTTCCGGTGAGTCGAATTTATGATATTATTCATGAGCGTAGAAGTCTCACTCTGGACACGGCAACCCGCCTGGGACGATTCTTCGGCACTTCTTCCTATTTTTGGATGAACCTGCAAAACACTTACGACTTGTTCAGGCTTGAAGACACTATGGCTGAAGAATTATCTCGTATTCAGCCGTACTTGGCAGTTGAACCTTCAGCCCCGCCGCCGGATGTTTGAGACGAAAGGCGAGTCATAGCGCTTATCATGTGACGAGGGTTTCACTTTTGGAATGATTTACACAAGTAAGCCAACATAATTTCAAAGAGTTATTTAATCAACAACATTCTAAAAGTGAAACCCTCTAGAAAAGAGTCCTCTTGAGGTTGAATGACGAGCCCTGGCCTCCGGCCGCGCCGGCGGCCAGGACTTTTTTCAGGGTCCGCAGTTTCTCAGCCAGGTGGGTTTCGCGCCGGAGGTCCAGGATGAAGCCGGCCCCGCCCGGAAGGGGCGGCTTTTTCAAGAGAGGGGCCAGGAAGACCGGCCGGTCGGAGGTGACGATGACGGCCTCACCTTCCCGGGCCAGGCGGAATTTTTCACCCTTGGGGCTGACCAGGGTTTCCCGGCTCTCCAGGGGCAGGCGGGAGGTGAAGAGGGCCGGCCGGCCATAGAGATAGATGAGGCGCTCAGCCGCGGCCGGGCGGGCCCAGAAGCCGGCCGCCGTTTCCTCATCCATTTCCAGGCTCAGGGTCACCCCGCGGCAGCCTAAAGAGGCCAGGGCCGCCTCGGCTTGGTGGTTCAGAACGCCCAGGCGGTGGTCGGCCCAAATCTCCGCCTCGCCGGCCCGCTTAAGGATGTTCAGGTGGCCGAGGTTGGCGGCCAGGAAGGTCTTGAAGCCCGCATCCAGAAGCCCCCCCAGTTCCCGCCCCAGCCAGGCCTGGCGGCGGTGGAACAACAGGGGCGGCAGGCTCCAGGCCAGCGCACCCGCCTCCTCTTTGAAATGGCGGCGGTTGCGCCGGACATGGCGGATATTGGCCTCGGTCAGGGGCAGGATAAGGCGGGCGGCCCCAAAGCCGGCCGCCTCCCGGATATCTTCGGCCCGCTCCAGCCAAAGCCAGTAGCGGTTTTTTTTGGATTCAGGCCGGGGAGGTCGGCCCGGCTCGGCCCGGGCCGGACGCCTGAGTTCCGGGGGCAGGCTCCGGGGGGCCGGCGACTTTCCAGCCGTAAGGCTCCGGACCAGGGGGGAGGCTAAAAAGGCCCGCTCCTCCCGGCCGGAGGCGATTTTAAAGAGCCAGCCTCCATGCTCCGGCAGGCGGGGGGCCTCCACTATCACCTCGACCCCGGCCGGAGCCGTTTCCACAGATTCCTGGTCCAGCCACAGGCCTTTGAGATTGAAAGCCGCGCTCTCCTCGCCGGTTTTGGCCTGGAGACGCAACCGGTCCAGCCGGGCCACCGGATTCAAGAGGGTCACGCGGCCCCGGCCGGGGCCCGCCGGTTCCATAAAGCCCAGTTTCAGGCCGGAGGTGGTCTCCTGACTAAGAGGCGCCATAGGCCCTTCCGCCCTAACCGCCCAGCCCCCCCCACAGGTGCGGCGGCCGGGGACCCGGGCCAGGATGCTTTCAGCCTCGGCCCAAGCCCGGGGCCAATCATCATCCGGGGCATCCAGGAGCAGACGGTAGGCCCGCACCACCCGGCCGACATAGTCCGGCCCCTTCATGCGGCCCTCTATTTTGAGCCCGGCCAGGGGCAGTTGTCTCAACTCCCGGAAATAGGGAGCCAAGGCCAGGTCGGCCATGGAAAACAGGGCCGCCTGACGCCGTCCCTGGCGGTATGAGCGGCGGCAGGGCTGGGTGCATCCTCCCCGCAGGGCGCTGCGGCCGCCCAGGAAGCTGGACATCAAACAGAGGCCGGAAAAGGAAAAACACAGGGCCCCGTGGATGAAGACTTCCAGGCCGATGGGGCTGTGGGCGCTCAAAGCGGCCACTTCGTCAAAGGCCAGTTCCCGGGCCAGGACGGCCCGGGTGAAGCCGGCTTCCTTAAGGGCCACCAGGCCCGGCAGGCTGTGGACAGCGGTGAGGGTGGAGGCGTGGCGGGGCACTTGGGGGAAATACTTGGCGGCCAGCCGGTTCAAACCCCAGTCCTGGATGATCAGGGCGTCGGGGCCCAACTCGGCCGCGGAGGCCAGAAGTTTCCAGGCGGTTGCCAATTCGGTCTCTTTGACCAGAGAATTGAAAGCCAGGTAAATTTTGACCCCGGCCCGGCGGGATTCCCTTATGACGCCGGCCAATTCGGCCAAAGTAAAATTTTCCGCATAAGCCCGGGCGGAAAACTCCCGGAGCCCCACATAGACCGCGTCCGCCCCGGCCTCCACCGCCGCGGCCCAGGCCCCCTTGGAGCCTCCGGGGGCCAAAAGGGCCGGGGGGCCCCCCGTAGGGGGTTCAAATAGGGCCTGGCCCGCACGGGGCTTTACTGGTTTATGGCTCACGGTCAAGTATTGGGCGCGAGCCCCAGGGCCCGGGCCACGGCCAGGGCGGCCGCGTCAACATAGGCGGCCCTGTCGGCCGGGCTCTGGGTCCGGCCGGGCTCGGGCTGGGGCGCGCCGGCCAAGTCCAGGCTGAGAGGCTGGTTGACCAGGGCCGGGTCGGTCCTGACCCCGTAGTCTTGCGCCAGACCGCCGGCCCAATAGGCGGCCTGGAAATCGGCGAACTTCAGGGCGTGGGCCGTGGAATCCACCAGGGCCCGGTCGCCCGGCCGGACCAGCCCCAATTTGAGAGCCGTAGCCAAACCGGCCAGCCCTTCCCCGCCCTGGGTGCAGATCGTCAGCCCGGCCCGGTTGGCCCGGATCATGTGGTCCATGATCTCGTTCTCCGTCACCCGGACCACGAAGAAACGGTCGGCCCCGGCCAAGCGGCAATATTCCCCGGCCAGCCGGACCACCCGGGGAAAGGAAACCGGGTCGCCGATCATGGCCGCCTGGGCCACGGACGGCCGGACCGTCACCGGCTCGTAAACCCGGTCCGGACCACTCTGGCTGAAGTAGCGGAAAACCGGGTCGGCCTGGGCGGACTGCACCGCCCCCACCTTGGGCAGGTGCTCGACCACCCCGTAGCGGTGGAGCTTGAGGAGCCCGCTCAAAAGGGCCGTGAGGTTCCCGGCGTTGCCGACCGGCAAAAACAGGGCCAGGTCGCCCATTTCATAGTCGAAGGCCTGGGCCGCCTCGAAGGCGTAGGATTCCTGGCCCAGCACCCGCCAGGGATTCTTGGAGTTCAGAAGAGCCACCTCATAGCGCTCGGAGAGGCGCTCCACCACCTTCATGCAGTCGTCAAAAACCCCCGGCAGTTCAATGACCCGGGCCCCGGCTCCCAAGGGCTGGCCCAATTGGGCCGGGGTGACCTTGCCCCGGGGCAGAAGCACGGCCGACTTGACAGCCGGACCCAGGGCGGCCGCGTAAAGGGCGGCCGCGGCCGAGGTATCGCCGGTGGAGGCGCACACGGCCAGCACTTCCTCCAGACCCTGGGTCCGCCGGAGATATTTCAGATAGGACAGGGCCGCGGCCATGCCCCGGTCCTTGAAGGAGGCGCTGGGGTTCAGGCCGTCGTGCTTGATGAAGACTTCCAGGCCGAAGTCGGACGCCAAATGGGGCGGGACAGCCACCACCGGGGTGTGGCCCTCACCCAGGTAAACCACGTCTTCCAGGGGGATCAGCGGGGCCAGGAACTCGTGGAAGGTGAAAACGCCCCGGAGGGGCTGGAGATTGAGGAGCCGGCGGCAATCAAAGAGCCGCTGCCAGAATTTTCCGGAAAAGCCGAGAAGGGCCTCGTCGGCCCCATCCTCCAAAAGTAAGAGGCCCCCGCAGGCGGGGCAGGTGTAGTGGAGACGCCCGGGCGGCTCGGCCCGGCCGCAGGCCAGGCAGTGGTAACTGAGCCCCGGCCGGGCCTTGGGGATGAGATGGGGCCTAAGATCGGGCGGAGCCTCTTCCAATTTCATGGATCACCTCACGCAAAAGCGGCTTCCGAAGGTTCGGAAGCCGCTTTTTAGCCGCGCCGCTTAAGGAAGCTCAGCCGCCGATGATCTTGAGTATCGCGCCTTGGTAGGGGATGCCGTAGATGATGATCAAGGCCACCACCAGGGCGTAGATACACAGAGATTCGATGAGGGCCAGGCCGATGATCATGTTGAGGCGGATGACGCCGGCCGTCTCCGGGTTGCGGGCGATGCCGGACAGGGCGCTGAAAATGGACAGCCCCTGGGCGATGCCGGTGCCGAAAGCGGCAATACCGATGGCCAGGGCGGCGGCCAGGGCGATCTGGCCCACGGTGCCCAGGGCGGCGATGGTCACGGCGTTGTCGGCGGCCAGGGCCGCGCCGGCGGTGCCCAGCACGGCCAGGGCGGCGGAGAGGGAAACGAACTTCTTCATGGCGAACTCCTTAAACAGTCTGGGATATGGGCGTGGTGCTTGGCGTCAGCCCGGCCGAAGACCGGAGCCGCTGCCCGGTAAATCGTCAGTGAGCCTCGTGCATGGCGTCGCTGATGTAGATCATGGCCAGAAGAGTCATGATGAAGGCCTGGAGGAAACCCGTCAAGAGGCCCAGGAACATCATGGGCAGGGGCACGAAATAGGCCCCGGCCAGGGAGAAGAGGATGAGGACGACCAGATCCTCGCCCATGACGTTGCCGAAGAGACGCAAGGTCAGGGAAATGAGCCGGGACAGGTGGCTTATGACCTCAATGACGAACATCAGGGGAGCCAGGACGGGCATGGGCCCCATAAAGTGCTTGACATAACGGAAGCCGTGCTTGCTTATCCCGACTATATGGGTCATAAGGAAAATCAAGACGGCCAGGCTGGCCGTGGTGTTGAGGTTGGAAGTGGGAGCGAAGCTGCCCGGGATCAGGCCCTGGAGATTGCAGCACAGGACGAAAATGAAGATGGTGCCCAGGAAGGGGAAGAAGCGCCGGCCGCCTTCACCCATGATGGTGACCTGGAAGTTTTCCAGGGACTCGATGACGTATTCAAAAAAATTCTGGAGGCCGCCCTCCGGCACCAGCCTGACCTTGGCCGTGGCCAGCTTGGACAGGATGATCAGGACGATCATGATGAGCCAGGCATAGGCCAGATGGGGATAGTGGTGAACGAACTCCCCCGCCGATTCGCCGAAAAGCTCGGCCAGAATCGCCAGAAACATGATGGGATGTTCCATGTTTCAGCCTCCCTAGAGATTGCCCGAATATATTAGCAGAATTCAAGGCAACAATCAACAAGGGGGCCAGACGAAATAATTATCAATAATAATCACTATTTACTATTATTGTTAAGTTGGTCCAACTGGCTGGTCAGATTATCCGAGCTGCGGTTCAACTGGGCCAGGGCCATTTCCAGGCGGGTAAATTTCTGCTCCAGGCGGCTTTTGTACATCTCAATGCGCTTCTCTTCCCGGGCGATCTTGGCGTCGATGCCGCCTTTGCCGTCGCTGCCGCTGATGATGTTTTTGTAGTTCTCGGCCAGGACCTTGGTGATGCCCTTGGCCGACTTGACGACCTGACCGGTCTGGGGGTCGATGACGTCGTTGGCCCGGGTCAGATCGGACATGCGGTAGCCGAGCTGCACGGCGAAGCCCGACAGGCGGGGGCGGGCCGCTTCGTCCAAGTGGACGACCACCGTGTTGTTAATGGGGAAATCGTTATCCCCGTTGGTGAAGGTGAAGAGCTTGAGCACCGCTTCCGGGTTTCGGGAGAGGCACTCTGTCAGCCTGGATTCTTCAATGACGTAAACGCCTTCCTGGCTCTGGTCGGACCGTATGCCTATGTCGCTGAGCCGGGTGTAGAGCAGCCCGTTGTCCTCCAGGTATTGATCATAGAGGGCCTGCTTTTCCCCCCGGGTGAGCTTGTCCCGGGCCCCGGCGTCCGGGAATTTGGCTTCGATGAATTCATCCACGGAGAAGATGGAGCGGGTCATGAGCCGGTCCAGTTCGCTCAAAGAAATCTGAAAGCCGTAGTTGCCGATCATGATGCCGTTTTCTTCGCCGCCCTCGGTCTTCCGCTCCACAGTGCCGTTGCTTAGGAGATTGGAGACCAGCTTGCCGCCCCCCCACTTGGTGTTCTGCTTGATGAAGCCCTTGGTCAGGTTGACCGATTCCACCAGGGACTTGATCTTGGTCGCCATTTCGGTGACATTGTTCTTGATGGTGATGGTGGCCTTGCCGACCCCCATGAGGTTGACCACAGTGCCATCAATGACGTCGCCCACCTCGTTGGTCGGCCGCTGCAGCCAGGTTACTATCCCCATCTGGTCTATGTCGTTGGGGTAGCCGTCGAAGCGGGTCATGCTGTTGGAGGCCCGGCGGGCGTGCTCGAAATTTTCCGGTGAACACTTCATGAGGGTGAGGGAGGTGCTGGAGAGTACTTCAATGCCGTATTCCGTCCCGGTGTGGGCCCCGGTGAGCACCAGCCTATAGGAAGTGGCCGTGCCCATGCCGTCGTTGATGACGCTGGCAATGACCCCGGGGTTCTGGGAATATTTGTTGATGGCGTCGGCCAGGCCCGAGAGACCCAGGCCGTCGCCTACGGGCACGGAGTATTCCTGGCCGGCGTAGCTGAAATTAAACTGGGCGGCCCCGCGGGTCACCGGGCTGGTCTGGTCCATCCAGCCATGGTGGATCCACTTGTCGCTGACGGCCATCCCGCTGTCGGCGGCCTGCTGCATCTCCGGAACCTGGCAGTCGATGGTGAAGGCCTCGTTGGCGATGAAGTTGCCGTTGCCGTTGGTGCCGAAGAAGTCCAGCTCCAGGCCCTGGAGCACTTTCACGGCTTTTTTCAACCCGCCTCGGCCTTCGTTCGCGGTCGGGTCCCAATCATCAGCCTTGATGGTGAAACTGCCCTTGTTGATCTCGTTGGTGTCGGACCAGGATATGGTGATGTCCTTTTCGCCCAGCACCCCGGCGCCGGTGACCACGAAGAGGATGGTCTTGTTGCTGGTGCCGGTGTAAGTCGAGCCTTCGGCTATCATCGGGCGCGCCGAGGAGCCCACCAGGCTGGTGGTCACGGGGTCGTCAAAACGCTTTTGGTCCAATTTCAGGTTGGTGGGGTCGCTGATGGTGATGTGGTTGGCCGAGCCGCCCTCGCCCCCGGTGATGACCAGGCGGCTGAACTCCGTGTCTGTTCCGTCAATTCGACGGGTTTTGTCGTCGATAATATCGACCGAAATGTTCGGCCCTTTGTAGCCCGGGGCGTTCACCTTGTCGTTTATGGCCTTGGCTATATCATTCATGGTGTATTTGCCGGTATAGTAGCCGGTGGTGCCGAGCGCCAAGTCGTCGTCGTATTCCAAGGTCAGTTCCAGGGTATTGCCGCCCATGGTGATGGTGAGGGGCCATACTGCTTCGGGGGGAAGGGATTCCAGGGTATCGTAGAGGATATTGCCGTCGCTGTCAGCCGGATAGCCGGATATGCCGTTTAAGGTTACAATTTTTTCGGGAGGGTCACCAGTATTTCTGAGCAAGTCGCCGTTGTCATCGACCAGATGGCCGTTGGCGTTGACAAGGTACAAGAAATTCCACTGTACCTTATATTCTTCATCGTCATCGTCCCAAACCACGGGGTAACCATTTTCTCCGTCCAGAACGTAATCATCATCCTCGTTGTACATGGGATTGATTATGGGTTGGCCATTCGCACCCAAAAGGGCGAAGGCGATGGGTTTACCGTCTTCTAAAAGGGGCTTTTTATCATCCTTCAGTACTTTACTGGGGTCGAGGCTGATGGGCTCGCCGGCCTGGAGGGAGGCGGAACCGATCTTCTCCCGGATATTTTCGCCGACTTCCACCTCATAGACTCCGGTGGGGGCGGTGGAGAGGTTGGTCAGGGTGACCACCTTGTCGTCGGAACTGGCCGCTGTCCGGCTCAACAGCTTGTCCCGGGTGTCATAACTATTGGCGTCGATCTTCAGGGCCGACAGCCGGGTGTCCAGGCCGGTGATGGCGGTCAGCTTCTTCATCCACTCGTTCTTCCAGGTCTCCTGGCGCTCGATGACGCGCCGCTCAATGGCCACCAACTGCTCGACCACACTGTCGAAGTTCGTGTTCGAAGCCAGGCCGGTCCACTTGATGCTCCCGGAAATCGTCGATACCGCCATGTTGGCCTCCTTTGATCCGCCTCAATACTCATCGGCACCCCAGCCGAATCTTTTGAATTCGGCCGCCCTCGGAACAGACCAAGGGCGGGGCCTTCGGCCCTAAGGTATGCAATAAGCATTCCAATGGCCGGAAGGTAAATTATGCCGGGTCGAGGGCCGGGCGGGCGGCCGCGGTGGGCAAATAGACGCGGAAGGTGGTCGGGCCGGAACGCCGGGAATCAACAGTGATGTCACCGCCGCCCTCGTGGAGCAGGCGGCTGACCGTGGGCAGGCCCAGGCCGTGGCCGGTGGATTTGGTGGTGAAGAAAGGTTTGAAGAGTTGGGACAGGTTTTCCGGGAGTATGGGCGGGCCGTCGTTGGTCACCTTGAAAACCACATGGTTCGGCCAGCTGGAGTCCAAGCCGATTTCGACGCTTATGGTCAGGCTTTCCTGCCGGGCTCCGGCCTCCAGGGCGTTGTTCAAGAGATTCCAGACTACCTGGCTGAAATGGCCGCGATCGAAAAATACCGGCGGAACCGGCTCAAAACGGCTTTCCAGTTTAAGGCCGGGCCTGGGATTGCCGGTGAATATCTGGAGGTGGTCTTCGACCAGGGCGGACAGGTCCAGGAGGCTGGGGGCCCCCCGCACCGGCCGGGCAAAGGAGAGGAAGTCGTTGGTCAGCTTGGCCAGGCGGTCCATTTCCCGGCCGATGATGCCGGTCAGGCGTCTCTGGTCCTCGGGGTCCGGGGACTCCTTGGCCAGCATGTGCCAGGCCCCGGTCATGGAAGCCAGGGGCGTGCGCAGTTCATGGGCCAGGCCGGCGGCCATCTCCCCCAGGGCGGCCAGGTGTTCGGCCCGGCGCACGGCCTCCTCCATCTTTATCATGGAGGTCAGATCCTTGAGTACGAAAAGGCGGCCCCAGATCTCCCCGCCGGGATTTATCAGGGCCAGGACATTCAGCTCCAGGGTCAGTTCCCGGCCGCCTCTGGGCCAGATCCGCTTGAAGCGCAGGCTCCCGACCTCGGTGCCGCCGCCGGGGACGGTGGGGATAAGGGCCTGGGCCGATTCGGGCAGAAAGAGGGTCCAGGGCCGGCCGATGAGATCCTCCTGGTTCAGGCCAAGTATCAGCAGCCCCGGCCGGTTGACAGTGAGGATCAGGCCGTCCCGGTTGGTGGTGATAAGGCCGGAATCAATGCTCTGGATGATGATCTCATTGAGATCGCTCAAACGCCCCAGGTGGGCCTGGCTGGCGACCAGGGCGCGGTGGGAAAGGGCGAGTTGGCTGGCCAGATGGCCGCTTAAAAAGGCCACCAGGTAGCAGGCCCCCGTGTTGATGACGATGCTCTCCAGCCGGACGGCCAGAATGGTGTTCAGGGGCAGGGCCGGCGCCAGGCCGGGACCGGCCAGGGCCAGGAATTCCGCCAGGAGGACCCCCTGGGAGGTGATGAGCCCGCCCCAGAGCAGGGCGGAAAAGGTGGCCACCACCAGGGGGAGGCGGGGGCCGCCTAAAAAGGCGCTGTTGATGATGGCGATGATGAAGAGAAAGGGAAAGGGACTGCCCTCCCCTCCGGTGATGAGGGTCAGGCACATGGCCAAGGCCAGGTCGGTCACCACTTGGGAGGCCACCTGGAAACCGACCCAGACCGTGTCGCGGACCAGGTAAAAAACAACGGCCAGACAGAAGTAGAAGCCCACCACGGTCAGCCCGGCCTGGAACCAGGAGAGGGGCAGGCCGCGGCCATAGCCGCGAGTCTGGAGCAGCACCAGGGTCCCGCCCAGAAAGAGGCTGATCCCCAAGCGCAGGATCATCAGCCAGCCCCGGCGCGGAGCCGAGGCCGGGCGGGTTATGGGGGCCGCCTCCGGGCTCATGCCTGATTCTGGTTCACGCCGCCCCCCTCGAACGGGGAACGCTTCAGCCCACGGCCTCGCCCATGGTGAAGATGGGCAGATACATGGCGATGACCAGAGTACCGACGGTCACGCCCAGAAAGACTATGAGCATGGGCTCGATGAGGGAAGTCACCGCGTCCACGGCCGCGTCAACTTCGTCGTCATAAAAATCAGCCACCTTCACCAGCATGGAATCCAGGGCGCCGGCCTCTTCGCCGACGGCGATCATGGAAGTCACCATGCCCGGAAAGACGCCCGACTCCAAAAGCGGGTCGGTCAGGGCGCGGCCCTCGGCGATGGCCAGCCGCGATTCGATTATGGCCTCCTCAATGACCTTGTTGCCGGCGGTGCTGGCCACGATGTCCAGGCTGGCGATGATGGGCACACCCGCCTGGAGCATGGTTGACAGGGTCCGGGAGAACTTGGCCACGGCCACCTTGCGCAACAGGTCGCCGAAGACCGGCAGTTGAAGGCCCACGGTATCAACGGTCTTCTTGCCTATCTCGGTCTTGACGAACTTGGCCATGATCACGATGAAGACCGCTATGGAAACGCCTACCCAAACGAAGTTTTCAACCAGGATGTTCGAGGCCTTGACCACCATCTGGGTCAGGCCCGGCAATTCACTGCCCAGGCCGGCGAAGACCTCTTCAAAGACCGGGATGACGAAGACCAGGAGCACGATGACCACGGCCAGGGCCACGAAGAGCACCACCGCCGGGTAGGCCAGGGCCGATTTGACCTTGCGCTTGAGTTTTTCCGCCTTTTCTATATATTCGGCCAGCCTCTTGAGGATGGAGTCCAGAATACCGGCCGCCTCGCCCGCGGCCACCAGGTTGCAGTAAAGCTCGTCGAAAACTTTCGGGTATTTCCGCATGGAATCGGACAGGGTGCCGCCGGACTGCACCGAGCCGTTGATGTC
>Ga0082212_10009165_pt1 | contig 12790 bp, 6 predicted proteins | sample TergutNt197P3_FD_71548 | JGI IMG/M metagenome (GOLD analysis project Ga0082212, IMG submission 71548) | Neocapritermes taracua P3 segment gut microbial communities from Petit-Saut dam, French Guiana - Nt197 P3 | ecosystem: Host-associated > Arthropoda: Insects > Digestive system > Gut ... | reverse complement strand
AAGCGGTTACAAGCGGTATCTTTGGATACGTCCTATTAATAAGCCGCTGCTTCGGCAATTCGATCTCATTGCTCCGCAGAACGAAACCTACGCCGGTTGGTTTCGTCGACTCGGCGTGTCCAGCGAAGTGATAAAAATCACCGGTTCGATTAAATTCGATGGGGCAAACACCGACCGGAATAATGCCGATACGGAACGGTTCCGAACGTTGGCGGGAATTACTACGGACGACATCGTCTTTTTGGCAGGCAGTACCCAGCATCCCGAAGAGGCGTTTGCCGTCGAGTGTTATGAACATCTGAAAAACGAATTTCCCCGATTGCGGTTAGTGATTGTCCCGCGTCATCCCGAACGTTTTCAAGAAGTGTCGGCAATGCTCAACGACAAGGGAATCCCTTACGAACGACGTTCCACGCTTTCAGAATCAAGCGCAAGCGGCGTAAGAGCGGGGGGCGTAAGCCCCCCGGTACTCCTAGTCGATACGGTCGGCGAACTCGGCGGCTGGTGGGGAACAGCAACGATTGCGTTTGTCGGCGGCAGTATGGGAACACGCGGCGGACAAAACATGATCGAACCGGCGGCGTATGGAGCAGCTGTCTGTTTCGGACCGAACACCAAAAACTTTCGCGACATCGTGGAGATGATGCTTCGGGACGATGCCGCCCAAGTGGTTCACGACCAACGTGAAATGGAACAGTTCGTTCGCCGATGCCTGGAAGAGCCGAACTTTGCGGCACGACTCGGCACGAATGCTCAAAATCTGGCTCAACGCCAAGTCGGGGCAACGCAAAAAACCTGGGAACTGCTCCAAGCCCTGCTCGAACAAACCCGCTAATCCCTACACGTTGACCGTTTCCACCGGCACAGTCCGACTTTTCGCTACACCGGTCATTCTAGTCATTCTAGGACATTTTGGTATTTCGAGACATTTTGTTATTTCGGGATAAACCGAAATGACCCGACAAAAAAGCCCATCAGCAAAGAACGGAGAATCCCCCTGACGATACCCACCCATAGTCGGAGAATCGGTAAACGGCGGAGTCCGTTTATTAACCGGCAATTTAACACGGAAGTTATAAAAGCAAAGGATTGCACTCATGACAGGTCTTTATGTACGTTCGAACGTCAATTCGCTCACTTCGCAGAACTACCTCAACCGGAATCTCGGTGAACTCAGCACGATTTTGACCCGGCTCAGCACCGGCTTGCGAATCAACTCCGGTAAAGACGATCCCGCCGGTCTCATTGCCAGCGAACTGCTGAAAGCCGACATGACTGCCACCACAAAGGCAATCACCAATGTCCAACGTGCGAACAGCATGGTCGGCATTGCCGACTCCGCACTGGGACAAATCAGCGGTCTGCTCAATGACATTCGGGGACTCGTCAACGAGTCGGCAAATACCGGCACGATGACCTACGAAATGCTCCTTGCCAACCAACTGCAAGTCAATGCCGCTCTCGACTCGATTGACCGAATTGCCAAGACAACAAATTATCTGGGCAAACTCCTGCTCGACGGTTCGATGGACTTCCAGACTCGCGGATTAGACCGAAGAGCCGTCATAGACCTCAAAGTCCACGAGGCAAATTTCGGCACCGGCACGGAAGTGAACATCGGAATCGACATCGTTGAAGATGCGACCCGCGCTCAACTCATTTACGATAAGTGGGGAGTGAGCGTCGATACCGTCATTGAAGTTGCCGGTAACGACGGTTCAAATCTCGTGAACATTGCCGCCGGTTCGTCGGTTGAGGACATTGCCGCTGCCATTAACCTCGTTTCGGACTCCACCGGTGTTCGGGCGATTGTCGGAAAAGATGCCACTGCCGGTCAAATTTTCATCACCAGTGCTGGTTTGGACAACGATATCAACATCACTGCTCTGGTGGCGGGGGCTGCTTCTGGAAACTACACCATTAAATTCACTGCCAGCGATTCCAACGAGACCACGTACACGATTACCGAACCGCAAAACGGTCAGCCGGGCATCATCGACTTCAAATTGAAGATGCAACCCCATGCCTCTCCGTATGTCGATAAACTCGACGAATCGTACAACGGGCTTTACACGTATGATATTTCGGGGGGAGGAGGACCGGTGTTTTTGGGAGGGAGTCCGGGTGATAAGTCATCGGGGACACTCACTTTCATGGCGAGTACATTCACCATCACCGCCGATCAACCGGGAATAAATGGCGACATCGCCGTCGTTTTTGTTTCAGGTGGTGGGAGCCGATGGACAGCCGCAGGAGCGATCACTATTGACACCGACACCATCGCTAGTCTTCCTGCTGATATTAGCACTGCTTCCGGCTTTAACATTTGGTTGACCAATCAAATCAATTCCGCTGCCCCTAACGGTTTTAAGCCAGCGGGGCAGTCATGGACGGTATCAGGGGGTACGGGTTACTCCAACCCAGGCTCGACTACCCTACCCACTGCGGAAACAGCTACGGTTACAGGCGGTTCGGCTCCTACCGGTGCTTTGGTGGACTTTAATGTCGTTGTGCAAACCTCCAACGGAGACCAAATCCGGCACATCGAATGGGTGCAAAGTGCGGGTCCCAATGGGAGCATACCGGGCGGCGTGGCGGCAACATACAACAAAGTAACCGGTAAACTGCAAATCCTGTACGATGCCAGCGGAAGCGTTACCGAGGAAAACCTGCGTCGGGCTATCAACGCCATCGACGGATTCGAATTCATGGGAATTTATGACGGCAATACGAAGGTTCCCAGTATTAACATTTCTACTGAAATTGGTGCTGCCGGTGCGGCACCCCTTGTAAACACGGGACTGTACCTTAACCATACGGATAAATCACTCGACGATGTTGTGATTAACTTTGTCGTTACGGGAACAGGCAATGGTGTTACGGTAGATTTCGGCGGTCTTCTTCCTGGTCCGCCACCAGAAATCACCGTTACAGCCGGAGTAAGTGCCACGTATGACGATGTTCTTGCCGCTCTCAATGCAACAGGCACATGGACACTTGGCGGCACGGCTGCTCGTCCGATGCCGAATAGTTTCAAATTGACGGACGAAGGCGGGCAACCAATCAAAGGGACTGATAAAATCGATTCCCTCATTAACGGTACAAACGTCACTTTGAGCAAGTTCGTCGACCCAAAATCGACACAGGTAGCACTGTCGCCGCTCGGAGACGATATCTATCTGCGAACCACTACCGATGATTGGAATGGACTCTCTATCAACATTACGTTGCCCACGAACATCATAACCACGAGTGTTAGTACACCAGCAGCAACGGTATTGTTGGATTTTCTACCCGAAGACGCGGTAAAACTGGAAGGACTTTCGTTTAAGTTCATCGACAGCACACTGGAACCAGACGGCACTTTCGATTCTTCCACAGGAACGTTGATCATCAATCTGAACGGCGTTGCAACCGATGCCGCCCTCCAAGGACGCATTGACAATCTTTTTGTGTCGGAGTCAACGGCAATGGCAACATGGCTCAATGCCCGCAATGGAACCAATTTGCAAGCAAGTGCCATCGCCAGTATTGCCTTGAATGCGACTCCCGTACTTGTCGATGCACAAACTGATGAGAGCAATGGTGCCATAACGAGGATGATTATTACTGATCCGGCGGTTACTTTTGACAAAGATACCGGAGAAATTTTGGTTGCTGCTACTCCGAAGGCAACCTATGCTGATATACTTGCTGCACTCAAAGACACAGCGAGTTGGACGGTAACTCCGTTCACTGGTGTACCAGGGGTAGACCCTGAATTTTTTGTACCGACGGACACCGAAGGTCTTGCTGGCTTGCTCTTTACTGATTCCAAAGGCGCACCGGTCTCAATAGCCGAAAAAATTTCAGCAACCGGCACTGCAAGGGCTTTGAGGGACGTGGTCGTTTCCGATGCGACTGCATTACTGCGGTCGTGGCTTCGGGATTACGGCACCGGCACAAAAGCCGCTTACGACCTTCGGGCAAACAATGCGCTGAACATCACGGCGGCGGTGCCCGGCACAAAATTCGAGAACAGCGACATCGTGTACGTCAAAGCCGAAGGAGTTACCTTCTCGGAATCGTTCCGGCTCGGCTATCAGGATGTTTATCTTGCATCAAATAATCCTGCCACCCAAGGATACACGATTCAATTTCGGAGTACGAGCAATCCGGGCGCCTCTTACGCTGTAACCAGCAGTGATTTGGCAAATAAGTATGTGGTCATTGACATCGGAGATAATGCCACCGTTCAGGACGTTGAGAATGCCATTAGAAGTATCGGTACAGATTGGAGCGATTTCAAGTTTGTTGACCCCACGCAGGCACCCATTGACCCGAACAGAAATGCGTCTTCGATGGCGGGCAAAACGCTTCACCTCGGTAATGTGCAACTCGATTACCGCGACACGCCGACACACGCCGCCGCCACGATTACGCTCGACAACGGCAATGTCCAAATGCGAATCGTTGCCGATAAGGTCGGGACGGAATTCAACGATGTAACGATTGAATTCGAGCAAGACGATGCCTTCAAACCGGGAGACGTTTCGGTCGTTTATGATGAAGTGCGGAAGATTCTGCACATTCGTGGACAAATTGACGGTGCCGATGCCGCCACTTATGGGGCACTCAAATCCGCCATTGAAGCCGCCTCGCCGTTCCATGTGGATGTTACTACCACCAGCGACAACAAAGCCTATCCGCTTAGCAATAAATTGCACAGCGGATTATCCAGTGCCGGTGATGGAACAACCGGCTTGACCGAAAACCGACCGAAAGGAAGTTCCCTCATCAAGACGGGACAGTACGTCGGCGATCTCGGCGGAAATAATCAAACGCTTTTCATTACCGTCGCTTACGACCCGACCGGCGCGAATAGTGCCACCGCAAACGATGTCGTCGATGCGTTCCGAAATGCGAAGGGACCCGCCGCACAGATCGCTTCCAATTTCATTGTTACCAGTGCCCTCGACAACAACGGTACAGGAGCGATTTTCAGCAGTGCATTTGACAAGGATATTCACGTTCGGCTCTTCACCAGTGCGTTGACCGGCGGAAACAGCGGTTTGACCACGAATGTTACCGCAAAGGAATTGGTCGATTTCATCAACAACGATGCGGTGTTGAGCAAACTGTTCATGGCAGATATTGCACGCGGACAGGTCGGCAATGGATTCCTGACCCTGTTCGACGAAGCCGCCTACTACGGAAGTACCGTTGATGACAATGCGTTGCAATTCCTCGGTCCTCCGGGTTCGCCGGATATTCTGTTCGTGATTGACGGTCCCAATTCGGAACTCGGTCTTTCCTTTGTGGATAACTATGGTTCCGGTTGTATTTCTGATGGTCGTCCGGTGGCGAGTCTCAATGCGACCAACGCCAACGCTGCCTTCTCGGTGCAGTCGCTCAGCGGAGGTTCGGAATACGACGATATGGTCATCCGAATGATTCGACTCGACAACAACCACGCCGTGGAAGACAGTTATGCGCAGTACATTTCCGGTCCCTCCAATTCGATGGCGTATTGCAGTATCAATAACGACCAGACGATTGATGGTACGATACACGAAAAAGGAAAATTCATCGTCTATGCCAACCAGCAAGGGGATCGGTACAACGACGTGGACATCGTGGTCAAGTTGGATGTCAACCAAACGGAATCTGCAAAAACCTATTACGATGAAGCGACCAAACGACTCATCATTACGGTCAACGATGGTTCCGTTACCCTTTCCGATGCGGTTGCCGCTATCAATAACGAAGGAACGTTTCAAGCCGAATACGATTACAGTTTTAACACAGACCCAGTGGACGGCACCAGCAGTGATGGTCCCGGTCTGGAAACCTTTGCAAAACTGTTGAGTGCGATGGGAACCACAGAAACGGTCATCGGAAACACGGGAGACACCGGCGGTCATAAAGGTGGCGTGTTGGAAGTGTACGTCGGCGGCAAGGCAGGGACGGGAGAAATTACTGCAAACACCGTCATCAACACGATTAACAGCAGTCCGACGGTGAAAAATCTCTTCTCCGCCTCGGCAATCGGCGGAATGTATGCGGGAGCCGGTGAAATCCATTTCCGATCAGACAACGTTCGCCAAGTCTTGGGTTCGGACGGAAAGATGCGCAACGAAGTCAATATGGTAACAGGTATTCTCGGCAGCGATGAAAATGCCAAGGGGTACATGGTCATACATCTTGCGACCGATGCGAATGGTAACTCGATTACCTCGGCACGAGACCTCGTGAAATTTTTCGACCAACTCACGCCGGAACAGACTCGCGGTATCAGCGTCAGTGTAGTCCGACCGCCGGGAGTCGATAATCTCGACCGAGTTTGGACGTATGACAGTTGCGGCAATCTCATTGAAACGCAACTCTGCGAAGATGCCTACGGCTACGGTTTATTGCAGCCGACTTATGAAGTCGATGATTGTTACAATTACACCTATTATCCGATTGAGTTTTTCTCCTATGGACAAGACCTCCGACCGGGAAACGCTTACGGCAGCGTCATCGCCCAGAATGGACTCCATGCGTCGCTGGACATTCGTTCCAAAGTACAGGGACCCGACTTCAACGGTGTCGGATTCAAGTATGTGAAACTCAGTGATCCGATGGCGGAAATGTATGCCGATTATGACGGATACAGCAAGATGATTACCGTCTATATTCACGATGGAGCCACGGCAAGCCAAGTCAAGCAAGCCATAGAAACCAGCGAGCAGACGAAAAGTCTGTTCGAGGTCTCGCTGCCGGGCAATGGTTCGGGTGTCGTGTCGTTGCAAGACGACTATCTCCTGTTGAAGGGTGGGCTTTACGATGCGGGTTATCGGGGCGGAGCGGCAATGCTCGGTGCCGCCGATGCCGACCCAAATAAACTCACGTTGGAATCAACGGGCGAAGGTTCCCGGCAGTATGTTTCGGTGCGTTGGTTGGACGGCGGTCCTTTCGATGTGAAAGATGCCAACGGCTGGACGGTGGACACCGCTTACGGAACCGATATGAAAGCCACGATCAACGGAATGGCAGCGAAGGCGGACGGTCGGGAACTGTCGCTCAGTTCGGCAATGTTGAAGGTGAATGTCATTTTAAGTGAAAAAGTAACCACCGGCGACAAGATCAATTTTACGATTACCGGCGGTGGAGCGTTAATTCAGATGGGACCCGACGTGGTTTCGAATCAACAGATTCGCTTTGGTCTTCCCAGCGTCAGTACGGCACATCTCGGCGGTGCGTCGGGAAGACTGTACCAGTTGCGTGAAGGGGAGATGGCAGACTTGATGACTTCGGACGGCAGTCGACGACAAGCAGACCGGATTGTTCAGGAGGCGATTACCTCGGTGGCGCAGTTACGAGGGCGATTGGGAGCGATCCAGCGAAACACTTTGGAACCGCAGATCAATGCGTTGCAAGATTCGTTGGTGGCGATTTCGGCGGCAGAGGCACAGATTTCCAATGCGGACTTTGCCGAAGAGAGTTCCCGATTGACGAGAGCACAGATTTTAGTGCAAGCAGGAACGAGAACGCTGTCGATAGCGAACCAATTCCCGCAGTATGCCGCATCGCTTCTCGGCGGCTAACATTTAGCCGATACTCCAGCGCAAGAACGGCGGGTATATGCCCGTCGTTCCACGATCTCTGCATGAGTCAACTCTTGATCTGCAACGTGTGTTTTCTATCATTTCCCAAAAAGGGAAGTGAATGGTTTGGGCGTTTTTCCATCGGATTGATCGAACATCCTGACTTCGGCAGGTTCTTGTAGATGCTCTTCAGTGGCGACATTCGGTTCCGTGAGCCACAACGCCATCGTGAGCGGCGACATAAGGAAAACCCAAATCGCAAAGTACCACAGTTTCCCCTTTTTGAGCCAATCCAAAAGAAAAACGAGAGCAAGAATGCCCGCTATGCAACTTGCCAATACGCCGACGAACAAGAGTCCATTCGAGAGCGACGCAGTACTCGCCTCCGGTTGCTCCTCTTTGAGCATCGAGTGTAATTCCAGCAGTCCGCTCCCCGCAATGACAGGGATCGAAAGGATAAAGGAAAACGCCGCCGCCTCCTCTCTTTTAAGTTTACAAAACAAGGCAACAACGATAGTCGTTCCTGATCGGGAAAGACCGGGCAAAATCGCGACGGACTGCGCACAACCGATGATGAGGGCATCTTTCCAAGACATCGTGAATGTCGTTTTTTCCCCTTCCGGGCAGCGCAACGTGGCAAAAAGTAAAATGCCGGTAACGATGAAACAAATCGAAATGAGCGGTAGAGAATCTTGAATCCACGGCGCAAATTTATGAATCGGATAGCCGACAACCACGACGGGAATCGTCGCAACGATCAGCATGGGAATCAATCGAAAATCTTTGGTGAGCATGTTGATAATCCGTTGCCGAAACACGATCAAAACGGCAACGAGCGAACCGACGTGCAACAGGATATTGAGTTTAACGAATTCGGAACTGTCGTTGGTCAAGGAGTTTCCGAGCCGTTCGAAAAGATGCTCAATGACGGCATTGTGTCCTGACGAACTGATCGGCAAAAATTCGCCGATTCCTTGGGCGATACCAATAAAAATGACTTGGAGGAGTTCGATCATAGGGGGTGGGAAAACAGATAAAATATTTGGGCTAATATACTAGTGCTTTGACAATTTTTAATTTTGGGATAATAGAACTGTTTCATGCTCGAAAATCCAGAGTCAAACGAAACACACATCCCAAAATTTAAGGCTTACAAAGCACTAGAGTTGTTCGGAAACTTGTTTTTCCCTTTTCCGACGGCTTCATGATACGCGATTCCTGACCAGAAGTCAATCGTCCTCAGCGAAATTTTCCTAAATTAACGTTTCCGAACAGGTCTATTATGCTAAGATTGCGCCACAGAACCCGAAGCGTAAGCAAGGGTTGCAAAACAACACATGTGTTTCAAAATGATACAAAAACGGATTTTTTTCGACCAATAGTGAGAAATAACAAAACTGTGGAAAAATAAATGCTAATTCGCAAACCATTGAAATATAAAGAGTTAAAGCACTTTTAAAATCTTAATCCATGTTTTTCCATTTTTGGCACAAAAAATGCTTCTCTATGGTTAATAGAAACACATTCCGTTTCAGGCGAGTCGCCCGAAACAAAATCGAATGTCAAAAAAAAATCGGGATAATTGATGAAAATTCAATTCCCAAAATATAAGGAGAATTATCATGTCACGCTTTATGAAAACTATCGGTTTATCGGTTACAAGTTTTGCTCTTGTTACTCTATTTGCAATGACGAATGTTCAAGGGGAAATCGTTAAATACGAATATGGTATCACCACCATTAACAATCAAGGGAATTGGCAAGTCGCAACGCTTCTGAGAGAAGGACAGCAAGGCTATACCAATCCGAAAACCGATTACGGTTGGGTCGGCACGTACAATCCCAATATTCCCTATGATCAAAATGTTTCCGGCTATACCTATACTTCTACGGGTACAACTTGGAATGACGTGGTCGACAATAGGGGCAGAGTAACGCAAAAGGGCATTGCAGGAAACTATACTGGCAAATGGGATACGCTTAATTGGAGTACAGCCGCACAGGGTAATCACGGCACTTGGTATAACGGGGGAACGGATTGGGCTGTCGTCGGAAGTGGACGTAATCAACATGACAGTTGGGATCGTAACGGTTTTTATGCCTTCAAGCACACGTTGACGACGGATATGACTGGTTATGATCAACTGACTTCAGCCACACTGAACTTGAACCTCAGTGCAGATGACTACATTACTGCCATTTATGCCAATGGACAACTGTTGTATTCGGAAACCATTGCCGTCGGAGGGAATGCCGGTTCGGATCACCAGAAAAATGGTATGTGGTATGGTACGACATTTATGGATTTCGATGTGTTTGATTTGTTTGCTGGTGGTCAACTTGATCTGATTTTTGTCATTCATAATACGGAAGAAGGAAAGAGCAATCTTCAGAACCCTACGGGCTTGTTTGTTGACGGTTGGTTGAGTGTGGAGGGATGGAAAAATCCTATTGAAATTGATCCGAATGTCGTCCCGGAGCCTGCGACGCTTGCGATGTTAGGATTGGGACTGGCTGGTCTTGGCGTTGTCCGTCGGAAGCGTAAGAAGGCGTAGTGGTTGGATTGATTGCTTTTAGATTGCGATGGATAGAGAGTCGGCGACACAATCGCCGACTCTTTCGTGCGCAGAAAACTCTGCGAATTTTTCCTATAACCCCCACGATTGTTACCCACATTAAAAGAAGCAGAACGTTCTCCGCGGTTTTTCTGGTTTTCAAAGAGTTTAGAGACGAAGTTAACAGGGAGAGCGATATTCGACTTTCGTTGGAGAGAATCTATGCGTCGAACAGTTTCCGTCTGTGTGTGTGTCTTATTGACAGGTTATTATGTCGGTTTGAATGCTCAAATTCCCGAAAGAGCCTCATTTCAGCCGGGCAGTTATGCGATGCCCTATTATTACCGTTCGGTACAGCAGTTTCCAATGGCGGCGGTAGCGGTGAAAACTGATGACGAAAACGCAGAAGAGGGGGATGATTCGAAGACGGAATGGGAAAAGAAATTTAGTCCGCAAATCATCGAACCGATGGCGGCGCAACCGTTGCCGCAACCTTATGCGGTTCCTCATTTGACGTATGTCTATAACCACAGGACGGGGCGTTTTCACATTGCTCCTTACGAGCCGGGCTATGCGGCTAATCCGACGGCATTTCCCACGCAAACATCTCCGTTGCATATTTGGGTTTCATCCAAATCGTCGTCTGCCCAGTTAAATCCGCAGGTACCATACATGAGTTATTACGATCCTGATCCGGTCATTCTTCCGGCAGAGATTCGACTTCGCGGATCGAAATTTTCTGGATTGTTCACGCAGATGCAACCGATTCCATTGCCACTTCCGCGACCGGAAACCGCTCGGCTTACGCCGCCAAGAACTCGGTTTGGGGAAACTCGAATGGGAGAACAGATGCGAAAAACGTTTGGAACATTCATCGTGCAATAATAAAATTGGTATTCGTTTCTCTAACCATGCGAAACGAACTGTTTACCTCGGCGAACACTCCAACATGCGTTGCAAACACAACAGCGCATCGGCAGCCGTTTGGTTGTCCACGCGGATAATGTTTTTCGGCAGTCCCGATTCAATCGAATCCAACACCGCCGCCAATTTGGGCAAGTCGATCAACCCCATTGTGTCGCAGTAACTCGGTTGAGAGGACAAATTGACCACCGTTTTGTCGGGATTCTGCTTGGCAAGCCGCTCCACGAAACGGGACTCTGTACCTACTGCCCAAAGTGCACCCGATGGCGACTCGTTTATCTGCTGTAAAATGAAACTCGTCGAACCGGATTCGTCCGCCTTTTCGACAACAGTGCGGCGGCACTCTGGATGCACAATCACCTGAACACCATAATAGGTTTTGCGGACAGCATCGATGTGTTCCGGCAGAAATTTTTGATGAACGGAGCAATGTCCATTCCACAGAATGACCTGACAATTTCTGATCTGATTGACACTGCTCCCGCCGAAATCGACCGCATCATTGTCCCAAAAGGAGATTGCTGAACTCGGAATGCTCATCTTGAGGGCGGTGTTCCGACCAAGATGCTGATCGGGAAAAAAGAGCACCCGTTGTTTCTGTCGCAGGGCAGTTTCAAGCACGGCTTTTGCATTCGTCGACGTGCAGGCAATCCCGTCGTGCTGACCGCAAAACGCTTTCAGTTCCGCTGACGAGTTGACGTAAGTTATCGGCACCACTTCGTTTACATCGACGACCTCCGCCAGTTCATTCCAGCATCGTTCGACATCTTCCCGCGTTGCCATATCAGCCATACTGCAACCGGCATCGAGGTCGGGCAGCAAAACGTTGACACGTTTACCGTTACGGCGTGCCAGATTTTCGGCACTGTTTGCCAAGATGTCGGCAGTTTCCGCCATGAAGTGAACGCCGCAGAAGACGATTGTTTCGCAGTCGGTATTTTCAGCTGCGGCGGCACTTAACTGAAAACTGTCCCCCAGCAAATCGGTGTGAGCGATCACTTCTTCACGTTGATAGTGATGCCCAAGTATGAGCAGTTTCTTGCCAAGCCGTTGCCGAACGGAGTCGATGTGTTGATGTAAATCGGTCATTGTGGTTTTATTGATTAGATGGTTTTCGGGTACGTTTTTTGTACGGTTTTGTTGGTTCAGGAAGGATTGTCGGTTGTTTTGTCAATTTTTAACATATTACCATCAAGATGGCAACGATGGCAGATTCGCTCTTGCGTTGAGAACAGCCTGCGCTAGTTGTTTATTTCTGCCTTCTGTTGATCTGTTGCATCAGTCCAATGAAAATTGTTGTAAACGGAATGTCACTGTACCAATTTTATGGTTTTCCCGCGTGATTGCGGATTAATTTTATAGAGTTGCAAGCGTAACGTTGGTCGTTACAATGGTTTAAGTCAAAAAAACTACTGTACCTACATTCCAACGTTACACCATGCAAATTGACGGTCTTGACAAACTCCTCGGCTTCAAAGGATTCATCATCGACAAGATAACATTTTCTCCCGAAATTGTCCAGTACCACCTTCACCGCGATCGGCGGCGAAAAATGGTTTGTCCCAACTGTTGTCGCAATATGTCTTTCAACAAATCAATCACACGAACAATCCTCTGACGGCAGAGCGGAATGTATGATAATGGGAAGGATCATTTTTCTGGACATGGTCCAGAAAGGCAACGGTCATTGATTTGACGGTAATACTGCCAACGAGTGGTGCAGGCTGTCCCGGTGCGACATCG
>Ga0082212_10009164_pt1 | contig 12791 bp, 11 predicted proteins | sample TergutNt197P3_FD_71548 | JGI IMG/M metagenome (GOLD analysis project Ga0082212, IMG submission 71548) | Neocapritermes taracua P3 segment gut microbial communities from Petit-Saut dam, French Guiana - Nt197 P3 | ecosystem: Host-associated > Arthropoda: Insects > Digestive system > Gut ... | reverse complement strand
CGCTGTTTCATCATGCCTTGCGGCACTTGGCCACAAAACGCTTTGCGTCGATTTTGACACGGGGCTCAAAAATCTTGACCTTGCTTTGTCCATGTCCGACTTTGCGGTAGCGGATTTCATGGACGTCGTAAACGGGCGTTTGGACCTGATGGCTGCTTGCCATGAATCCCCGCAGGTAGCAAACCTGTTTTTCCTTGCGGCGCCGACGGTTTGCGAGGCTGATGTTCCTGAAGCAGGGACTGTCCGCCCGATGTTCGATGATATACACCGTGAATTTGAATACTGTTTTATCGATTCTCCTGCCGGTATTGGCGCAGGGTTCAGGCTTGTTCACGCTTTTGCCGATATGTCGATAATCGTTACTAACGGTGAATTGCCTGCTATCAGGGATGCTCAGAAGACAGCAGAGACAGTACGCGATATGGGTATATCCGAGTCGCGCCTCTTAGTGAACCGTGTCAAACCAAGAAATATCAACCGGGTAATGAACACTATTGACGATATTATCGACTCGATAGGCGCACAGCTTCTGGGAATAGTGCGGGAGGATAAATCTGTTTTCCTGTCGCTCCACGAGAATACGCCGCTTATATTATTCAGGAGGCGCTACGCCGCGTATGACTTCCTCGACATTGCCCGTCGCATCAATGGTGAGGATATTCCATTGCGCCTGTGGCGGTTTCTGTAATTCATAATTCACAATGCATAATTCATAAATACTCTGTTTTCCCGCTGGATGAGGTGCTAGGAGGTGGCGTTATCAATATTGCTCTTATGGCGCATGACAGGAGAAAAGAACTGATGGTTCAGTTCTGCATTGCTTATTGCGGGATTCTCGCAGACCATTCTATATGCGCTACAAATACCACAGGCCGCCTTGTCAGCGAGGCGACCGGGCTTCCTGTTTCGCTCTATCTGTCATGCAATCAGGGCGGAAGCCAGCAAATCGGGTCGCGGATCGCTTTTGATGAACTCGACATGGTGCTGTTTTTTTGCGACCCTCTGCTTTCAGACGAGTATGGGGGCAACGTCATGGAGATAGCGCAATTGTGCGACCAGCACAATGTGCCTTTCGCAACGAATGTGGCGACGGCGGAAGTCCTGATCCACGGTCTCAAGCGGGGCGACCTTGGCTGGCGTGATATTGTAAATCCGAAAACGTAGTGCGTCACACAACTCTCTTTCCTCACTTCTCTTTTCTCACTTCTCTGAAAATGTGGTTTTCCGCAGAAAGGTATAGTCATTAGCATGGACAAAGTAAAGCCGAGGACTTTATCAGGGTTTATGGAGCTTTTACCGCCGCAGCAGGTACTTTTTGACAGTATGGCGCGGAGGCTTCGCGAGTCGTTCTCTCTTTATGGCTTTACCCCGCTCGACACCCCTCTTATGGAAGCTGCGGAGATTCTGCTTGCCAAGGGCGGCGGGGAGACTGATAAGCAGATCTATACGCTCCAAAAAAGCGATACGGACCTGGCGCTTCGTTATGAGCTAACCGCGTCTCTTGCAAAATACGTCGCGCTGAACTACAGCCATCTGGCTTTCCCTTTCCGGCGGTATGAGATAGGTAAGGTGTACCGAGGTGAGCGCGCGCAGCGTGGGCGATATAGAGAGTTTTACCAGGCTGATATAGATATTATCGGCGACGGCAGTTTGGATATTCTCAACGAAGCGGAAATACCAAGCGTTATCTATAAGAGTTTCATGTCGATGGGACTCGAGCGGTTTGTTATCCGAATTAACAACCGCAAGACCCTCAGCGGTTTTTTTGAGATTGTAGGCGTCGGCGCGGCGACGCCGGACGTGATGCGTGTCGTGGATAAACTTGACAAAATCGGAGTTGAAAAACTGACCGATTTGTTCACGGACGATCTCGGTCTGTCTAATAAGCAGGCGGATGAAATACTAGGGTTTGTCGCTTATGGTGGCGATCCTTTTGAAATTCTGGATAAATATAGGGGCACAAACGCGATGTTCGACCTCGGCGCTGACGAACTCGCCGCTGTAAAGAAGCATGTCGAGGGTTTCGGGGTGCCTGATTCTCATTTCAAAATCGACCTTTCCATTGCCCGCGGGCTGGATTATTACACAGGCACCGTATTTGAAACGACATTAACCGACCATCCCGGAGTCGGCTCTGTCTGTTCGGGAGGCCGGTATGATAATCTGGCTGAATACTACACTGACAGGAAGATGCCCGGCGTCGGCATTTCCATAGGACTTACACGTTTGTTCTCAGTCTTGCAGGAGCAGGGTTTGCTAAACGAACAAACTCTGACCGCGCCGTCCGACGTGCTGATAATTCCAATGACTGACGATCTTTCGCACGCAGTCGCCCTAGCCGCTTCTATGCGGGAGGCGGGGCTGCGCGTGCAAATTCATGGCGAGGGCAAAAAGCTTAAATCGAAAGTTTACTATGCCGATAAGCTCGGTATCCCGTTCGTGATTTTCCTTGGCGAGGATGAGATAAATGGCGGGACGATAACTGTCAAGGATCTTGCAAGCGGCCAGCAGACTACCGCGTCGGCGGGGATTCTGACAGCCGGGATAAGTGAAAAAATAGCGACGCTCAGAAGCGGGTCGCCTATAAGGGAAACATGATACTAACCTAGGCCCCCGCGGAGTTCTATTATGCGGTCGCGCAGGGCTGCGGCGTATTCGAATTCCAGCAGTTTGGCGGCTGCAGCCATTTCTTTTTCAAGTTTTGTTATTTCCTCATCAAGCTCGCGCTTTGTCATTTTGACAACGCTGCCGGGCTTTTTGATATTTGTCTCGCGTTTGGATATTTCCAGCAAATCGCGTACGCTTTTTATTACCGTTTTTGGTTCGATGCCATGCGCTTCGTTGAACGCCTTTTGCTTTTCGCGCCTGTTTTCTGTTTCTCCTATAGCCGCGCTCATAGACGGAGTTACCCTTTCCGCATACATTATAACGAGTCCCGATGCATTTCTGGCGGCGCGCCCAATCGTCTGCACCAACGAGGTCGAGCTTCGCAGGAACCCTTCTTTGTCCGCATCGAGTATAGCGACTAACGATACTTCCGGCAAGTCGAGCCCTTCGCGCAACAGGTTGATGCCTACCAGGACGTCGAATTCGCCGAGTCGCAGGTCGCGGATTATCTCCATTCGTTCAGTGGTGGAAATGTCATGGTGCAGGTATCTGACGCGTATGCCCGCGCCGGTGAGGTAGCCTGTCAGGTCTTCCGCCATTTTTTTTGTCAGCGTGGTAACAAGCACGCGCTCGTCCCTTGCGGAACGGGCGTTTATTTCCGAGATCAGGTCGTCTATCTGCCCGTCTACCGGTCGGACAGATATCTCGGGGTCGAGCAGCCCGGTCGGGCGTATGACTTGCTCGACTACCTGGCTTGAGCGCGAACGCTCGTATTCGCTGGGCGTCGCCGAGACGTATATGACTTGGTTCAGGCGGGTGTTGAACTCCGCGAAATTGAGCGGCCTGTTGTCGAAAGCGGACGGCAGCCGGAAGCCATATTCGACAAGGCTTTCCTTGCGGGACCTGTCGCCCGCGTACATCGCCCTGACCTGTGGCAGCGTGACATGGCTTTCGTCTATAAACATTATGAAGTCTTCCGGGAAGTAATCAAGGAGCGTCATCGGAGCGCTCCCGGCTTGACGCCCTGTGATTATTCGCGAGTAGTTTTCGATGCCGTTGCAGTATCCCAGCTCCGAAAGCATTTCGACGTCATACATCGTGCGCTGGTGTATGCGCTGGGCTTCGATCAGTTTATTTTCGTTTTCAAAGTATTCGATGCGCTCCTTCATCTCGGTTTTTATGTCAGAGATTGCCCTTTTTGTTTTTTCCTCCGTGGTGACATAATGCGAAGCCGGGTACACCGCCACATGAGACAGGGTTCTTGCCGGTATGCCTGTTATTACGTTTACTTCGCTGATGCGCTCTATTTCGTCGCCGAAAAACTCAACTCTTATCGCGTGGTCGCGGGCATAAACGGGGAATATCTCGACCGTGTCGCCACGGACGCGGAACGCGTTGCGTTCAAAGGCTACGTCGTTTCGCCCGTAGCGAATAGACACAAGTTTTTGCAGCAGTTCGTCGCGGCTGCGCTCCTGCCCCGGCCTGAGCGATATGACCATATTGGAATAGTCTATCGGGTCTCCAAGTCCGTATATGCAGCTCACCGAGGACACGACGACGACGTCGCGCCGTTCGTACAGAGACGAAGTCGCGGAGTGGCGCAGGCGTTCTATTTCGTCGTTTATCGAGCTATCCTTTTCGATGTATGTGTCGGTGTGCGGGATGTAGGCTTCGGGCTGGTAGTAGTCGTAATATGACACGAAGAATTCAACGGCGTTTTCGGGGAAAAATTCCTTGAATTCGCTGCACAGTTGCGCCGCCAGCGCCTTGTTATGCGCCAGCACCAGCGTGGGGCGCTTGACTCGCTCTATGATTTTTGCCATCGTGTATGTTTTGCCCGAGCCTGTGACGCCGAGCAGCGTTTGCTCCTCAAAGCCCATGTCTATCCCGTTGACGAGCGCTTCTATCGCTTGCGGCTGCCCGCCTGCGGGTTCGAATTCGCTTATTACCTTAAATTCAGGCATTGTCTTATCACCCGGCCTTAATTTGCTTATCTGGCTTGACTGGATCAATTACTCATGAAGTCGTATGCTTTGTCCAACTACTATTTAGGGACAAAGCTCGCAACAACATTACCTATCATGACGTTCTCCGGTGAATCTGAGTTCAGCTCCGCATACCTGTCTGAACCCTCGTACGTAAACGTTGCGTTTGCCTGGACTGTGGATGTTGCGCCGCCGACGTCTATGATGCCGGAAAACACTACGTAATTCTTCCAGCGCAGCGTCCCCTCAACAACAAACACATACTCGCCGGGCGGTACTTTCTCATCGTCCAAATCGGTCAGGTCCCAAGTATACGACTGCGCGCCTGCCCTAGGCGTAGCTCCGGATACTGCGTCTACGTCAGATTTTTGCATCTCCTCAAGACCCGACTTAGAAACCCACAAGGCGACGGAGTCCGGTCTGGTGACATAACCGCCGGTTGCCGTCCATTGCGTCACATAAAGCGTTTTCACCAGGTTTCCGCCCATATCCTCGATCCATACCGCGAACTGGTTGCTTGCCGAACCGGATTGCCGCGTGTAGTCAAGCGTGACAAGAACCTCGCCGGAGACAACCGCCGGAGTTTCCGGCTCGTCAGGTTTGTCCGGGTTGCCCGATATGTCCGGGTTGCCTGATTGCTGCTCGTCCTGCGGGGCGGAGGTGATGCTTTCATCCCGCGACGCTGGTTCCTGCGGCGTCTGCTCCTGCTCGGCAATGCCCGGAGAAACCTCGGACGGCGGCACAACCACCTGACCATCCGGTTCCGGCTTAGCGCAGCTTACAAGAAAAATCAAAATAGGCAGCAACAAACTGAAAAAACACAGCCGCATTGTCATTACTTAAAATACCTCGTTTTCTGAAGAATACACATTACCCACGCTGCCACGCGGCACTACGGTTTGCGAAGCTTTGAGTCAATGAAATAGAAAACACAACCTATCAAGCAAAAGAAAATAAGAAGGCCCCCGATATACGCAAGGGACAACGCACCGATCCTGTCGAAGTCGAAAAAGAAGTAAGGGAAGCGGATCGGCTTGTCATCGGCTGAGGACATACCATAGACATGACCTGTAAGACCGGCAATGGACGAAAAGACCACGTAGCACAGGGGGAAGATCGCCACATAGAGAATATCGCGTCGCTTCAGTCGCCGTGGCTCTGAGAACAGGATGTAGTCGAACAGGCATAACAGCGGTGTTATCGCATGGACAGCCAAGTTCCCAAACGCCCACAGGTACATAGTGTCGCCAAAATATGGCACAAGGAGCACCCAATAGACAACGAAAGTGATAAGGACGTCGATTGTGCAAACCATGGCGAATCGGGGGAAGTAGCACGAACCCCCGTTTTCCCCTTTGCGGATACCGTTGACCGTGCGCACGGCAAGCATCACAAATAGGATAATGGCCAGAATGTTGCTCAAGGTCGTGTAGTAATACAGCGTGCCGATGTACGCCTTGCCGCTAAAAACGCCAAGGAGGTCAAGCAGCCCTGCCAACGCTACAAGAAGCGCCGCAACTCTGAATATCAGTGCTATACGTTTGTCCTTTATCATACTTAATGCCTTTCTTTGCTACAGACGGGGTAACACTTAATATGAGTCGGTTTATTTTCACCCATACACGTGTTTTAGCGGGGGCCATATTCGCTTAGGTATTTTTGCATTTTTGCGGCCCGGTCGTCGCCTTTTGGCAGCGAGTCTATTATATCGCGCGCGGTGATGATTGGGTATACGTTTATGCCGTATTCGTCGTGGAGTTCCTGCAATGTGGAACGGTCGCCTGTGCCGCGTTCCATCCTGTCTACCGATACGAACAGCGCGGTGACAGAGACTTCGGCAGCGGATTTGAGCAGCGCGAGGCTTTCGCGCACGGCGGTACCGGCTGTGACGACGTCTTCTATTATTGCGAGTTTGTCGCCGTCTTTCGGGGCATATCCAATCAGCGAGCCGCCTTCGCCGTGGTCTTTTGCTTCTTTGCGGTTGAAGAAGAATGGGATGTCTATTCCATGATTGCGGTATAGCGCACCGGCTGCTGCCGAGGCTAGGGTTATCCCTTTGTACGCGGGTCCGAACAGCGCATCGGGTTTTTCGCCGCTTTGCACGATGCAACTGGCGTAATAGTCGCCGAGCATCGATATATGTTTTCCGGTTTTATAGTTGCCGGTATTGACAAAATATGGCGTTTTCCGCCCGCTTTTTGCCGTAAAGTCGCCAAACGTCAACACCCCGGCGTCTGTCATGAATTCGATGAAGTCTTGTTTGTTGCTCAAATCGTCGCCTCCTGCTGCATATACTTTAATATCTGCGGATTGCTTCTTAGTATAACAAATATCTCTTGTTGTCAATAATCTTTTTGCCTTGTATGTTTTGCTCTTTATGTGGCTCCAATCGCTATGGTGAATCCGCTACACCCTGTATGGGCGCGGGGACGGGGCTTTTGGGCGGACACAATATCCGCCCCTACAGCGGGGGACGGGGGTTGGGCTTGTTGGGTGTACGATATCTCCGAATAGCATTGTTTTGCCTTGGGTGCATATTGTTATGAAATACATGCCGTTGGTTGAATAGTCGTAGTTTTTCAGCCTTATGGATTGTCTGTGGTAGAGGTTTGGGTCATATTTCATGAGGACCTCGTATCGTTATTGTCCATGGTTCCGGTTGCAGCATTTCTTGCAGCTATTCAGGGGGTGTCCGGAAAAGTGGTTTTTTGAAGCGGATATTTGTAGCAGGAGGCGGTAGCCACTGCAAATGGAAACCACTAAAGTTTATGAGAGCTTCGAAAAAGCAGTTTTTCGGACACCCCCTGAATAGTCATCATTTCTTTTAGAATCGCATGTCCGCAATTATTGCGCAGCAATATTTGCGGACTCCTTTTGTGGGGGGACGGGGACGGGGGTTCCGAATAAATACTATCAATAAAGATTATAAGTACAATATCCATGCATTTTATTGACACTGCACATATAATGTGCAATAATAGTGCATATTATAAAAGGAGATGTGTTGATTTTATGAGAGCAGAAACAATTAACCTGAGCATACGCATGGAAAGAGAGTTGAAAGAACAGGCCGAATCCCTTTTTTCTGAGTTGGGAATGAATATGACAACCGCTTTTACTATATTTGTACGCCAATCGGTACGGCAGGGAAAAATACCTTTTGAAATTACGTTAAATAAGCCAAATCCTGAGACGTTGGCTGCTCTGCGTGAAATTGAAGGTATGCGATCAGGGGCAATCCCCAAGCAATCTATGTCAGTCGCCGATTTTGCCAAAAAAGAAATGTGTGAGTAAATGAGAACCCCTGTATATTCGTCACAATTCAAAAAGGATTACAAACGATGCCAAAAACGCGGATGCTTAATGCAAAATCTGATTGATGTCATGATTGACCTTGAGAGTGGGGTTACGCTAAATCCGCAACAAAAAGAGCGTCCGCTGTCCGGGGATTATGTCGGCAACTTAGAGTGCCATATCGGACCCGACTGGCTTTTGATATATCAGATTGACGATGAAACCAAAGAGGTGTATTTCGCCCGAACGGGTACGCACAGCGATTTGTTTTGAGCGACGGGCAAATTGGTACGGGGGACGGAGGTTGGGCGGACACGAGATCCGCCCCTACAGCGGGGGCTAATTAAGCTCGCGGGGGGTTCCGGGGGTTTCTATGGTGTAGCCCCCCAGGGCTTCGAGCCTTTGGCGGAATGCTTCTGTTTTTAGGGCGTCCAGCAGATTTTGGACCATTGGCGTCTCCCATGCGTGGTCGGGTATCAGCAGGTCGTATTGCTCGTCGCATATGTGCAGGAAGTCAAGCCCGTACATCTTCGCCGCTGAGTAAATGCCTAGCCCAGCGTCGGCTGAATCTGCTTGAATAAGGGCGGCGACCGAGGTGTGCGTGTATTCCTCCCTGTCGTAACCGTATATTTTTGACGTGTCAATTCCGTCTTCGCGGCACAGATAGTCTATCAATATCCGCGTGCCGGAGCCTTTCTGGCGATTTACGTATCGCAGCCCGTCCTGCGCCAGATCTTTTACGCTTTTGATTTTCTTCGGATTTCCCTGTTGCAGTATCAGGCCCTGCGAGCGTTTGACGCATTCGACAAGGCGGACGCCTCCGTTTGGGAAGTATTTTTTTATGAATTGTGTGTTGTACCCGCCTGTGTTTTCGTCGAGCAGGTGCGTTCCCGCAACATGCGCTTCGCCCCGCCGCACCGCCATGATGCCGCCCATGCTGCCCACATGGGCAGAGCCCATTGAAATATCCCTGTAGGTGACCCGCAAAAGCTCCGACAACTCGTCAAGCAGCGGGTCATGGCTGCCTATAACCACGATGCTGCGCTCAAGTTCGCTTATCGGGCGGAGCAGCCGCACGTCCACTTTTTCGCCGACGTCATACCCCTCCGCATCCTGGGGGACAACTACAACGCCATCGGCTTTCATAAAGGACGTCACCACGCCGCTGCCCCGGCTGAGCGGCGACGCTATCAGCCGCCCTTTGACATATCCCATGCGGACCCGGACAAATTCCTGATATTTCAGCGTTGAGACGACCGCCTTTGACAGCGTGGCTTGTACGATCTCATATGACTCGGATGTTTTGCCGCACAAACGCTTTATTATAGGGCGAAGAATTTCCTCGATTACTATTATGCCGGATACGGGGTAACCGGGTACGCCGAGAATCGGTTTTTCCCCGCTGTATCCCAGTATTGCGGGTTTTCCGGGCTTGATTGCAAGGCCGTGGTATAATACCGCCCCTGTATCTGCGATTGCGTCGGCGGCGTAATCCTCGCTGCCCGCCGAAGAGCCGGCGTTTAGTATAACTACGTCGCATTCATCGACCGCTTTTTTCAGCGCCTCGCGGATCAGCGCAGGGTCGTCGTAAACGATTGGGTACGTCACCGTTTCCGCGCCCCATTGATTCAGCATAGATGAGAATATCGCGGAATTGAATTCAAGTATGTCGCCCGCCCGTGGGTCGGTGGTGGGCGGAACCAATTCGTCGCCTGTCGGTATTATTCCCACAATCGGGCGCTTGATTACCTCCGCTTCGGTTACTCCCCCGGCGATCATTGCTCCGATTGCCGAGGGTGTTATGGGCAAATAAGACTGCATCAGCATTTCCCCGGCGCAGATATCCTCGCCTATTTGCCGGATGTGCTGCCAAGGCGCCGCAGCTCCGTATAGTTTTATGACGCCGTTGTCGTTTATTACGTCTTCGATCATAACCACTGCGTCGCAGCCATGCGGCAGCAGGTCGCCTGTATCGACTTTTGTGTACTGCCCGTCTGTGAGCAGTACCGGTGTTGTTTCGCTAGCGCCGAAGGTTATTTTCGCCTCAAGCGCTATGCCGTCCATTGCGCAGGCGTTGTAATGCGGTGCGTTGATCCGCGCATAGATGGGCGCGGAGGTTATCCGCCCGCTGGCTTGCACGACGGGCACTTTTTCCGCCTTGGGAGACATGCCGTTTTGGATGAGGGTCTCCATGTATTCCTGTTTCGCCTTGTCAAGCGGGATATTCGCCAGGTACTTAAAAGCCATAGTGTTCTCCTATTGTTTGTGGCGGTCGGTGGTGGAACCCCTACGTTACGACCATAGTGTAACGGATACTTCCGCGTTTTGGGGGAGACCTTCGAGGTCGCGTGGGACGCTGATGTAACCGTCCGTGTTGGCAAGGCTCGCTATCAGCCCTGATTTGCCCCGTATAGGACGCGCTGTTTTATCGTTTTTTTCTAGTACCACGGCTATGTATTCAGCCCTGCCGTGGTTTGCGGATATCGCTTCGCTTATTCGCGCTGTTACTGTGCGCTGTTTTTGTTTGGCGCCCATAAGCGAGGCGATATAAGGGCGCACGAAAAGCTCCGTGACGAAATACGCCGCAACAGGATGCCCGGGCAGCCCGAAAACCGGCTTTCCGCCGATATCGCCCAATATGGTCGGCTTGCCCGGTTTCATTGCGACGCCGTGGAATAAAGTGATTCCCGCAGATTCGATCACGCGCACCGTCAGGTCCCTCATCCCTGCGGACGAACCGCCGGATATTAGCACAATGTCGCAGCAGTCAACCGCATGTGAAAGTGTGTTTTGAAGTTCTTGCTCATCGTCCCGGACTATGCCGTAACTTTTAGCTGTCGCTCCAAGCTGTTGCATGGTTGCCATCAGCAGCGGTGTGTTTACGTCACGAACCTGCCCACGCCTCGGTGTAGCGGTGGTTTCGACAAGTTCATCCCCTGTTGATATAACCCCCACCAGCGGTCCGCAGCGGACGTTCACCGTAGCGGCTCCGAGCGCGGACAGTATCCCGACGTCATGCGGGGTAAGTATCGTCCCTGCCGTCAGTATACTGTCTCCGGGGGAAACGTCGTCCCCTTTGAATATGATATTGTTGCCCGGCGCAACGGGCGAGGTTATCCCAATGAGGCCGCCGCCATATATTTCTGTGTCTTCCAGCATAACGACCGCGTCAGCGCTGTTTGGCAGGTCGCCGCCTGTAGACACCGCGAAACATGTCCCGGCACAAAGATCGTTCTCTGCGGATTTTCCCATCAGGATCTCTCCTGTGAGGGTCAGCATAGCCGGTATAGCCGCCGAGCAGCCGAATGTGTCCGAAGCGCGGACGGCATATCCGTCAACTGTGGACCGGTCGAATCCCGGCACGTACTCCGTCGCTATGACGTCGTCATGCAGCACTCGCCCGAGCGCTTCATTTATTCCGATTTGCTCTGTCTTTATTGCTCGCGGCGGAAAGTGTTCGCGGATAATTTGCGTAACTTCGTCAGGCGTTTTTACGGTCAGCATTTTCCAACACCTCTGGTTGAGTGTTGGTTTTTATTTATTACAAAAATGCCGTTTTGTCAAGTTTATGAACACCATCTCCCCCTTATCTGGTCGATGACTCATTCTCGTCCTCAACGATGAACCCACACCAGTTATCCGCATATTGTAATAGCAATGTCAGAGGGCGCTCATTCTTTGCTACTGAACGATTGTCCTCAACATACTGACCGTCATGGTAGACAATAGCCTGCGCTTCTTCCTCTGACAACTCCATGTATGGCAATATAAGGTATAGGCTGCGCACCGGAACGCTGAGATAAGTCAGGTCTTTGCTAAATCTATACGGATATGTCGGTCCATAACCTGCCGCGCGTTGTCGCTCGGTCGGTTGGTTCTTCAAATATTGCGCTCCTTCGGAAGTTCCGGCTTTGCCTAAATCATGCAGCAGTCCGACAATAACGCAGGATTCATCTTCAATAAGCGGATATAGAGTGTCCTTCATCCGCAGTAGTGTTTCCGCAACATTTACTGAGTGTTCCAGTAAGCCGTGTTCACGGCTTAAGTGAAAGCGAGTGCTGGCAGGCGCCATCAACCAGGCTGTTTTAGTTTCAAGGAACTCTATGAGGTCGGCAAAGTCATCGGCGCGGCGCACGACCTTTGATTTTAATGCGTCGTATCTCTTTTGCAGCTCTTTATCCATCATTTGACTCAACTCCTCCATTGATTTTATCAGCCACATGCTGAATGACGGTCATAAGCTCCTGAATCTGCCCATCTGTGGACTCGCTGGTAAGCTGCCATTTGAAGTTTCCGCTTGGGGTTGGCTCGAAAAAACCCAGCGTCCCGATTAGATCCTTATACTGTTCAAGAACATTGCTGCTCATTTCTTTTGACAACCAAAATGTCGTTTCAATGCAGTTTTTTCTGTTGTCCCATTGTGCATCCGTGCCATATCCAAACAATAATGTGTTTGTTTTCTTATTAGCGCCAACGATATTAAATGAAAACCCCGCTGTTCCCATTCCAATCTTGTAACTGTGCTTATCAGCGAAAGCAAACAAATCTCTGTACAACTTTTCGACAGTCGGGACGTTAACAGAGCTAAAGAATTCGTCGCGGTTGGCGTACTTCTGCTTTGAACCACCGCTGCCTGCGCTTTTTGCAGTTCTGCCTATAAGGCTCGGTACTAAAGTTTTTGTCACTCCGTCCGTCCCCACGAACTGTTTAATCTCAATGCCGAAGACCTCCGTGTCTGTCATTTTCTCATTAAGATACTCAATAATTGCTTGTAGTGAGTCAATCGAGTAGAGGCTAGGCGCAGTGGCTTTCGCCCCTCTCACACCACCGTACATACGGTTCCGTATACGGCGGTTCAACTCGTAGCAAGTAAGTGTGCTTTGGCATAGTGGCTTGCCAGCGACG
>Ga0082212_10009163_pt1 | contig 12792 bp, 9 predicted proteins | sample TergutNt197P3_FD_71548 | JGI IMG/M metagenome (GOLD analysis project Ga0082212, IMG submission 71548) | Neocapritermes taracua P3 segment gut microbial communities from Petit-Saut dam, French Guiana - Nt197 P3 | ecosystem: Host-associated > Arthropoda: Insects > Digestive system > Gut ... | reverse complement strand
AATGGTATGCCCATCGTGCTCTTTTTCAAAAATATGATATTCATGCCACTTTTTTTATTACAAGACCTCATTTATTGGATTCCAATCAGATTAATAAACTTAAAATTTTAGAATCTGATGGACATGAGATCGCTTGTCACAGTTACAAACATAAAAATGCCACTGATTTTCAATCGCCTGAAGAATATATTAATGAAGAAATTGAACCTGCTTTGCAAAAATTACAAGATATTGGGTTTCATCCTGTTTCTTTTGCGTATCCTTTTGGGATATCAACGCCGGCTTTAGATTCCGTACTTTTGAATTATTTTAAAATCATCAGAAAAGCAACGTATAACATACAGGATACCACTATTGACCAATATTCTGAAATATACGCCAATAAAGATACTTACCGCATTGTTAATGCCATGGGGATTGATTTTAATTTTAATATTTCTTTAGAAAATTTTGAAACAGGTATCCGTAGAGCGGTAAGAAACAATGAAGTATTAATTATATATGCACACATTATTAATACCTCCAATGGCAATTATTCTATTCATCCCGAATATTTGGAAAAGTTGTTTTTACAATGTCAAAAACATCATATTAAAAGTTTGACAATGAATGAAGTGTATCATCATTTTCAATCACTTAATTAGTCGTTTCTTACATTTCAATATTTTCGTTTGTAGCATGGACATTTATTTGTTCGCTTGTTTTGCCAAACCGCCTTTCACGCAATTGATATTCGTATATGATTTGCCAAAGGTCATTTTTTGTAAAATCGGGCCACAAAATGGGCAAAAAAAAGAGTTCTGAATAGGAGATTTGCCAAAGCAGAAAATTACTAAGTCTGCATTCTTTGCCTGTCCTTATTAGAATATCGGGATCAGGAATTTTTGAAGTTGTCAAATAGGAACTAAATGAATCTTCATTAATATCTTCCAATGATAGATTGCCGTTACATGCTTCCAAAACCATTTGTTTTGCCGCTTCTGCGATTTCCCAGCGAGAACTATAATTCAATGCAAATATTAATGTTAATCCTGTATTATCTTTGGTTTCTTCGCTGGCAATTTGAAATTCTTCCCGACACTCAAGCGGCATAGATTTGAGGTTGCCAATGGTCATCAGTCTTACATTATTTTTCTTTAAATCTTCCAATTCAACCTGTAGAGAATAAACAATCAAATAAATCAATGCATTGACCTCATCTTTTGTACGGTTCCAGTTTTCGGCGGAAAAAGTATAGAGAGTCAAATATTTCACCCCTGCTTCGTTGGCGCCTTCAATAACGTTCCTAACGGCTTGAACTCCGCTTTGGTGTCCAAAAATGCGCTCTGCTCCTCGTGTTTTTGCCCAACGACCGTTCCCATCCATAATAATTGCAATATGGATAGGAACGTTGCTTTTATCTATCAATGAAAACATCGCCACTGAAATATGTTTTTACGCAAATAAATTTTATTGCAACAAAGTCAGAAGTTCTTGCAAAGTTTGACCTTCAAACGTCTTAACATCTGTTTTAATAGAAGCAATGATCGCCTTTCCTTCTCTACTTTCGGTAATGACTTCATATTGATCAAGCAAATCTAAAAGAGACAGGGTTAATGTTTCATCAAACATAATTTCTGTTAGATGCCCGGCAGGATTCACAAATGCTTCCATAACAGGATTAAAATCTCTGAAAAACAACGCAGTATTTAAAGCTAAGAGAAATCCTATTTTTCCTTTGTATTCATAACTTAAATAATAGTAATCGTCAACATAATTTTCCCCTTTTTCTGAATTGTACAATACATTATCTCTAAAAGAATGCATCAAATCTGCATTAATAAACATTCTTTCTACGGACCTCGCTTCAAGTAGTTGGTAGGCACATTCTTCCGAAGCGCATAAGTCTCCACAACCTTTAGGTATACCACCTTGTACTTTACAAGGGCCACGCCCACTAGTACATGGTCTAGGACAGTAGTCTTCATCCCAACTAAGTGATTTTGCATTAGATTTTTTGACTTCGTAGCGTAAACCTGTTCTATATTTATTCTCATTTTCCCATACTTCTTTAGCAAAATTTCCATCTACTATAATAAATGATTTATTTTGGGGGGCATCAAATACATAATTATCAAGATAAAAAAGAGGATGACTAGTAGACACAAACGGCACAGCTACTTTAACATTTTCAATGTCGATAAAATCTGAATTACTATCTTTTACAAACAGATGGTGCATTATTTTCCTTCCCGCCACTTGATACAAACTAATTCCTTTTATGTGTTCATCTGTTACGTTACATGACTCACTGAGTAAACAATCCAAGTACAGAATAAAAGCCATTGATTGATTGTCAACGGCAATATTATTGCTGATGCAATATGGTTTTAAAAATTGAAAAACCTTTTCACCTACTAATGGCAACAAAACAATTTCTGTATTATAGCCATTATCGGAGCTTTTATAAAAGGCAAATTCCGCTTCCAATGTCTTGTCCATTAAATCAAATGAAACTTGCTTTGTTAAATCTGGTGGTTGTGCTTCACATTTGTTACATTGTCTTTCTTTTTTACACATGGTAAAGATGATTAATACTGCCATTACTGCTATGGGTATGACACTTAGATAAAATAGATTTTTTTTCATACTTAATTATTTTTGATAAACATGCCGCAAAATAAAAATAATATCTCTTTTTTTATTAATATTTTATGGAAAAATTTTGCCACTTTTTGCGGAAAAATTTGCCACACTATGTTATTATTTAAGCCGTTAGATATACCTTAATTTGCAACTGTTTTTTTTACCTCAAGTCGCATACTTCTTAAGAAGAACCATCTTAATTTAAATGAAAGTTTCACGTATCTTTTTTGATTTTTGTCTACCTCATCTGCTAATTCACCAAATATGACAATATCTGATTTGTTGTTTTTATTTTCAGAATCAGTAAAAACATAATTTTCAAGACATAAATTGATTTGAGCACAGGGTATAAATGGTACTGCAACATTAACATTTTTGATTTCATAAAATTCTGAATGCTCATTTTTTACGAACAAATGATGCATTATTTTTCTTCTTTCAACTTGATACACGCTCACTCCCTTTATATCTTCATCGCTTATTGTTAATAATGATGAAACAGGTAAATCACAATATAGAATAAAACAATACACCTTATCATTAAATAAAATATTAAGTGGTTTGCAATACTCTTTTACAAGTTGAAATAATTTTTCATCAGCAGGACGCGAAGCGGTTTCTCTATAATTATCTTTTACATAAAAATTTGCAATTATAAACTCGCTCATGAGCGAATCGCCTACTAAGTTAAATGTAATCTGCTCGGTAAGATCCGGTTCACGCATTTCAGATATATATTTCGTAGTTCTACATGCAGAGAAGAAGATTACTGATATACCCACTACAATACTGATATTTAGGTTAAAAACATTTTTTTTCATAATTTTTTATTGAATTAATGATGCCACAAAATAAAAATAATATTTCTCTTTATTATTTTAAGGAAATTTGTTTGCTTTTTTGTAAAAAAAAATAATTTTAACTATCAATTCCATCATTTTCACTTTTATGTAACAAACTAGAATAATAGGTAAAAAAATCATATTCCAATACTTTTGAAATGCGATCAAGCAATTCGGTATGTATGTACTCAAGTTTCAATGCCTTGTAAATATTACTGCGGGTATAGCCTGTCTTTTTAGACAACCATGTAACAGTACGCTCCTCTTCCTTCAATTTCTCCTTAATCAAATCTCCAATACATTGATATTCATTTTTCATAGTATTCGTTTTAATTTGCAATGAAAAAGCGTGGAATTTTATTTTTATTCGCTTCCGAGGCCTCGCATGCCTACAACTCGAAATAAAATAAACCCACGCCATCAGGCGTGAGCGTTGCTTATTCTTGAGTTGTTTGTAATTGCGAGTTACGGAAGCAAGAATAAAGCAAACGCTCAATCATCAATTGTTAATATTCAATTATTCAGTCATAAAAATTATTTTTTTAGTTTATAACAAAGTGCGGAAATACCATTTATATTTTACCAAAAATCCGTTACTATCAATCATTCAACTATTAGAATATTTTAAAATTTTTGTTCAATATTGAACTCCGGTTTGCTTTGATAAAGGTGCGTGGGGTATTTGCCATTGTAGCACGCCAAACAGAGGTCTGTTCTGTTACCGGCTTTGAGTAAATATTCTTCGGGAAGGAAATAAAGCGAGTCTGCTTCAATGGTTTGGCGTACTTCTTCCAAGTCCGAGTGGGCGCTTATAAGTTCGTCGTAAGTAGAAGTGTCCACGCCGTAAAAACAGGGGTGCTTCATCGAGGGGCAACAGATGCGTACATGTACTTCTTTTGCGCCGGCATCTTTCAACATTCGGACAATTCGCTTGCAAGTGGTTCCACGCACAATAGAATCATCTAACAATACCACTCTTTTTCCGGTAATAATTCTACGCACAGGGCTTAATTTAAGGCGCACTCCTTTTTCTCTCAACTCTTGCGAAGGTTGAATAAAAGTACGTCCAATATATTTATTCTTAATCAATCCTATTTCGTAAGGGATTCCGCTCTCTTCGGCATAACCGATGGCGCCGGAAATGGAGGAGTCGGGTACGCCCATCACCAAATCGGCTTCCACAGGCGCCAAACGGGCTAAATATTTGCCACAATTTTTACGATATGTATGCACGTTAACATCCTCAATTTCACTGTCGGGGCGTGCAAAATACACCAATTCCATGGCGCACATTTTATACGAAAACTCTTCGGTAAACAGGATGCTTTCCGGTTCTTTTCCGGTTTCAAAAATCACCATCTCTCCGGGTTCTACTTCCCTGTAAAAAGTGGCGCCCACGGCTTCAAATGCACACGTTTCGCTGGAAACGATGTACCCGCCGTTTATTTTTCCGATAGAGATGGGGCGCAATCCGTTTTTATCTCTGCAAACATACATCTTATCTTTCGTTAGAATAAGAAAAGCATACGCGCCTTCAATCATCGTGAGCGCTTCTCCAATGGCGTCAATTCGGTCTTTTCGACGATTCATTTTTATCAAATGCGCCAACACTTCCGTATCGGAAGAAGATTGAAAAATGCTTCCCTGCGCTTCCAACGCCAACTTTAGTTGCCGTGAATTGACCAAATTTCCGTTGTGCGCCATAGAGAAATCGCCGGTATGATGCCTGAACAGAAACGGTTGTACATTATCCAATCCGCCACCGGCAGACGAGTAGCGCACATGCCCGATGGCGCTATTGCCTTTAAGTTTGGCTAATTTTTTTTCGTTAAAAATTTCGGTTACCAAGCCTTCGCCGCGTTCACGGTAAAAATCTGCGCCGTCTGTGGTGCAGATGCCGCACCCTTCCTGTCCGCGATGTTGTAACGCATGCAATCCGTAATATATCAACTCGGCTGCATTTTCACAATTGATAACACCTATAACACCCATTCTTTTTTAAAGTTGAAATTTATCCACATTTTGAGTAAGAACACGCCACGCAAGTGAGGCATCCCTCTTTAAATTCCATTGTATCAGGTTCGCCGCATTGAGGACAAACTTGCCCTTTGGCTTTCGTGCCGTCTGCAATAAATTTTTTCAAAGCGCGAATTACTCCGTTTTTCCATGAATTGATGGATTCTTCCGGAAAATTAAGCCCTTCAATAATATTTACCACATTATCCACAGGAATATCGTGCCGCAGCAGTGCAGAGATCATTTTAGCATAGTTCCAAAATTCGGGATTAAAACAGCGAGATAATCCTCTCAGAATCACTTCATACCCATCGGCATCAAAATACATAAAGTCGTATTGCTTTTTTCCGTCATGCATTTTATTTTTAATAATGGCGCCATGTGTAATAGTTTTTGGAATCGGGAATCTGTCGTCTTCTGCTTTACCTGTAAATATTTCGTAGGGTCTTCCGTCTTTGGTGCCTATAAATGCTACCCAATCTTCGTTGTCGTTTTTAAAACGAACAATTTCCGCTTTAAGTTCTTTCGGTCGTTTCAAAGTTTGTGTATCTATATTCAGAGCCTCTTTTTTCTTGTTATCTTTTTCATTATCTACCAAAACGCCGCTACGAGATCCTTCCCTATATACGGTCATTCCCTTGCATCCCGATTCCCAAGCTTTTACATACAAAGCGCTCACGGTATCTTGCGTAGTATCTTCCGGTAAATTTATGGTAACCGATATGGAGTGATCTACCCATTTTTGCACGCTGCCTTGCAACTCCACTTTTTTCAAATAGTCGGTATCAGCAGCTGTAGATTGATAGTAGGGTGATTTTTCGTAAATGGTTTTTATTTCATCATTACTCATTTTAAATAGTTGTTCTTTGGTAATGCCTAAAGTTTCCGCATATACAAAAAATTTGGGGTGAAACACATGATATTCTTCCCAGAAATCTCCGTTTTGGTCGCGAGTAGTTTGACGGTTATTCAGGTCATTGGGGTTCACTTTGCGTTTACGAGTATATGCTACTTTAAAAGCGGGTTCGATGCCGGAGGTTGTTTGGGTGCAAATACTTACACTTCCTGTGGGAGCAATGGTTAGTAAGGCAATGTTTCTTCTTCCAAAACGCACCATATCTTCGTAGAGTTTTTCGTCGGCATCTTTTATCCGTAAGATGAAAGGGTTAACCGCTTCTTTCATACCGCTGTAAACAGGGAAAGCACCCCGTTCGCGCGCCATAGTAACTGAAGAGCGGTAAGCCGCCACAGCCAACTGTTTGTGCACTTCGGTAGAGAACGCGATACCGTGGTCTGAGCCGTAGCGAATATTCAGAGCTGCCAACATGTCGCCTTCAGCGGTAATTCCTAAGCCGGTGCGACGCCCTTTCAGTGTTTGGCGTCTAATTTTGTTCCAAAGTTCTATTTCCACTCGCTTAATGTCATCAGATTCGGGGTCGCGGGCTACTTTTTCCAAAATTTGGTCAATCTTCTCAATTTCAAGGTCTATAATGTCATCCATCAAACGTTGTGCGTACTGCACATGTTCTTTAAAGAGCGGCATATCGAAAGTTGCTTTTTCTGTAAACGGATGGTTAACATAACTATACAAATTTATAGCAATGAGGCGACAACTGTCATAGGGGCAGAGTGGGATTTCGCCGCAGGGATTTGTAGAAACGGTTTTAAAGCCTTCATCTTCGTAGCAATCGGGGATAGCCTCACGACTGATGGTATCCCAGAACAACACACCGGGTTCGGCAGATTTCCATGCGTTGTGAATAATTTTATTCCACAATTTCTTAGCATCAATTTCTTGTTGTATTTTCGGAGATGCGGAATCAATTGGATATTTTTGAACATAGGGTTTTCCTGATTTTACGGCTTCCATAAAATCGTGGTCAATTTTTACAGACACGTTGGCGCCGGTAATTTTTCCTTCGGTCAGTTTGGCATCAATAAAATGTTCGGCATCCGGATGTTTGATAGATATGGAGAGCATGAGTGCGCCTCTGCGTCCATCTTGGGCAACTTCGCGGGTAGAGTTGGAGTAGCGTGCCATAAACGGAACCACGCCGGTGGAAGTGAGTGCGCAATTTTTTACATGACTCCCTGCAGGGCGAATGTGCGAAAGATCTTGTCCCACGCCACCTCTGCGTTTCATGAGTTGCACCTGCTCTTCATCCATCTTCATAATGCCTCCGTAAGAATCGGAACTGCGATTATTTCCTATCACAAAACAGTTGGATAAAGAAGCTACCTGGTAAAGATTCCCGATGCCTGCCATTGGACTTCCTTGGGGAATAATATATTGAAATTTTTTGAAGAGTTCATAAATTTTTTCTTCGGGGAGCGGGTTGGCGTATTTTTTTTCTATGCGGGAAAACTCGCGGGCGAGGCGGCGGTGCATTTCGTCGGGGTTGCGTTCCATCAATTCGCCTTTCTCGTTTTTCAATGAATATTTATCAATCCAGACACCGGCAGCGAGTTCATCTCCTTCAAAATAATCTGTTACTTCCTGAAAAATCTCTTGTTTGGTATAAGTTTGTGGGATAACATCAGTAATTAATTGCTCCGATTGCGGCGTTGCAGAGAGTTGCGTAGTGAGTGTTTCTAAATGGGTTTCCCGCATCTCAACCATATTTTCTATGGAAATTTGGGTGGATTGGATTGGCTCTTCTTTTACTGCAACAGGGAGGGATTCGGCAAACTCTAATAACGTGAACTCACTACTCATAATTCTAAAAATTTCAATATCAACAAACTAAAAAATACTACCTAAAGGCTTTTTGTACTTATTAGCAAAAATAGCAAATTGAGTTTAATTGAAGAGTTTGAATATCAGATAAATATCGGAAAAGCGAAAGAGCCAATTCGGTTCGGCTAAAATAAATTTTGCGAGCGATTTTTTACAATTTTTCTCCATAAAAAATTAACAAAATGAGGTTAATATTTTTTTATTTTGAAAATTAGAGCATTGTGTTTTTTTTAGAAAAATAAAAAAAAAGGCAGTGAAAAAACACCGCCTTTTGTTAAAGATGTATTGAACTAATTTTTATTTTACAATTAGTTTTTGAGAAGTCGTTGCATTCGGAGTTTTTACATTTACAATGTAAACACCAGGAGTAAAGTTAGAAACGTTAATTGTTGTAGCATTGTTTGCAGTGTGCATTACTTGTCCCATAATATTAGTTACCGTAACAGTGTATGGGGCATTGGCATTTACTTTAACATAAACTTTATCGGTAGCGGGGTTAGGATAGATTTCGGCTTTGATAGTAGGTTTTGGTTCAAAAATACCATTACCATCGCCATCACTTTCAAAACTTTCAATATCTTGCCACAAACCTTGCCATACTTCACTAATATTAGCATATTTCGGGAAATCTTTTAAGCTTAAAGCCAAAGTAAACACAGATATAGGAGATTGAATGATAGTGGCAGTTCCGCCCCAGAAAGGTTCTACATGGTTATACCATTGTATAATAAACAGATTTCCATATAGATTGGTGCTCATTGTAGGATAACCGTTTTCTGTCCGTTGGCTCATTGTTATAGTACCATCCCAGTAAGGTTCTCCTTGATTATCGTATTGAGGACCAGAATAATTTCCCCATTCACAAAAGAATATATCCGGATGGTAAGACACCCAGCTGGTATTATTAGGCACATCCCAAGTTTCTCCACCGTCCTCAGAAACAGTTACAAATATACCTCGGTAGAAGTTTTCCAAGTCTCCTTTGTAAATTAGAGGATTTTCGAGAATAGATTGAAAACTTATATATACTCTACCATCTTTAGCAATAATTCTTGGGGAATATGCAAATAAACTGCCGCGGAATTGATCCCAAAGATATGCGGGCGCAGGCGCATCATCACCGTCCCATTCGCCGAATTCATCAAATCCAAGTACACTGGGCAACGGAATGTAACCTCTATAATTTTCCCAAAGAGTATAAAAATACTCGCCTACTACCTCACCTTTTACATCTTCCGGTTTTATCGGGTCACGCTCATCGTTCCAGTAGATTAGCCCTATTGGCATCTCCGGTAGATATTTGTAGCCGCCGTCATTTTCATCAATAAGAACACAATGAGAAGAAAAAGCTACATGCACTTTGTCGTTTTCATCAATGTAAATAGTTCCTGCCTCAGGCGCAAGGTAATACTCTCTGGGAGTTGTACCGGGGTAGCTAAATTCACCATTATCTAATATGGTTTTCTTTGTCCATGTATTACCGCCATCTTTTGATTCCATATAATGGAGACCTGCATTAGGAGCGTAGAGGTAAACAACATGATCACCTTTTACAGCCAAAATGTAGTTGTCGCCGGAAGTAGTATGAACTTCATAATCTTTCATTCCTTCGCCTCTAAAGTCGTGGGCTTTAATATCCCATGTTTTTCCACCATCGGTAGAGCGATAATATAAGGGAACTGTAGCGAAATTATGTACTCCGTCCGGTTTATATCCATAATCATATTCATCAGGTCTGTCGCCGGCTTTAGGGAATTGGTCTGTTACACAAACCATATGAACAACATTTCCGTTTGTTACAAGAGTGGGCCAAAGAATTCCAGTGGATTCTTTAAGAGTATTACCATCATGAATTTGGTATTCAGGACCATTCAGTGTATATTGATCCCACTCGCCTTCTCCCCATTTTTCTCTTGTCATAACATAGATACCGGCATCCAAACTTACGAGAGCGCTGTGCGAAACAACAATTTCTCCTTCTTCGGTAAACCCGTGTGTTCCCCAGCCGGAACGCAATGTTTCTATTCTATCTGCAGCATCTGGAACGGGACCCCAACCATTTTTAAAATAGTTAATCCCTGTTCCTCGTCCGGGGCTGCTTGGATTGCCTCCCGGCGCTGTAGTCCAAACAACACCTACATTACGAGTATTAGGTTCAAAACTAACAGTATTACGAGAGAAAGCATTGGTAGGCGAATTGTAGTGAGTTTCTCCCACAGGATCTAAATAATCTCCTTTTTGTAAAATAGTGCGGCTTACAATAGGAATAAAGCCTTCGGCTTCTTTTTCAGTGCCATAGCAGTATGCATTTTTATTCAATAGAACTGCTCGATCTTTTGAAATTTTTGTTTTGTGTTGTGCCATTACTGTGGTGCACAAAACAATTGTCATGATTAATAATAAAGTTTTTTTCATAATAAATAAATTTTGGTTAATAAAAAGATAAAATTATTGTTTAATGTTTTATGTTTAATTAGCGTGCAAAAATATATTTTTTTTAATACTATGACTACGAAAAAAGAATTTCTATGTCATTTCCGGTTCTAACATTTGCCAAAGCGGCAATATTTCCTTTATATAGAGTGATTTCTATAAATCCCAAGCGATTGCAAACAAGATACACTTCCGGTTCATTAGGGTTGTAATAAGTATGGTAACGTGTAATTTTTAGAGACCTTGTACCGATAACAATGGCTGTAAATGTTTTTTTTCCAACCGTCTCAAACATTGAAACAGGAATGTTGGTTACCGCATTGCAATGCGAATCAATATAGGCAATTTTGCCTGAAATCACTTTTCGCTCTTCATTATAATCGGGTTCTGATAAATTGCTTAGTTGAAATTTTAAGGCAGGATAGGGGGTAGTATTTTCATTGTAATTACCCTGAAAAACCCACTGTGCCATGCAGGCTAACTTTTCGGTAGCTGCAAGCGACATATCTCCATTATATTGATAAGCGTCAGGCGCATGTTCCGAGCCAAACATCATGGAAAAAACACCTGTGTCTTCTCCCAAAAAAAAGTGTCCCTTATGAAAAAGTAATACAGGCTTAGCATCAGATGAAAATGATAGTCCCGAAAGAATAATGTGTAAACTTTTTTCCGGAAAAAAGGCAAAACTGTTTTTAGCAATAAAAGCGGTTTGAGAAAGATTAAACTGTTCTAAATGATGCGTGATGTCAATGATTTGCACTTGAGGTAACACCCTTAATAATTGTCCTTTAAAAATTCCTATGTAAGGATCTCGCAGTTTCCAGTCGCTTATTAATGTAATCATAGATTTTAGATTTGGGATGGTTTCAAAATGGTGTTCAATTTAAAGTGCAAATAAACATGAAATTCTCAAATTACACACAGACAAATAAAAAATAACGAACTCTATCTTCTTACTTCTGGCTTCTTACTTCTGGCTTCTTACTTCTGGCTTCTTACTTCTGACACGTCCGTATCATAAAGAAACAGACGAAAGAATAGATAATATTGGGCATCCATGCTCCTAACGCCGGCGAAAAACCGCCATAGATAGAGAAAACGGTAGATACTTGTTGCAGAAAAATGAAAGTAAATGCAAGTGCAATGCCAAAAAAAAGGTGAACGCCAATGCCGCGCCGGTTTTTTCGGGAAGCAACACTCAATCCTAACAGCGTCATAATAATAGCGCCCAGTGAGTTGGCAATCCGTTTGTGCGCTTCAATGATGTAGAATTTTGCCATCCCACCTCCTTTTTCTTTATCTTCATGTATATACTTTAATATGGCTTTAAAAGTCATGATTTGACACGCCTGTTCATCTTGCGATAAATCTAACGGCGTTATATTAAAAATTGTATCCATGACATCTCCGCTATACAAATTTTCACCTCTATGTGATGTAATTCGTTTTTTATAATCAGAAAGTCTCCAGATTTTCAAACTGTCGTCATACCTAATTTCGTTAGCCGTTAACCTATAATTTACTCCCTTATCACCTAATTCATCATAGCAAAACCTATATCCTCTTTGTTCGCTTATATTCCAACGATCTACATAAATATAAGTATTTTTTGAATTACGAATGTGAAAACTGGAGGTCGTTTTTTCCCACCGCGTCATGTGTTGTCGCTCAAAAGTTAAAAAATTAAAGTTTGCCCTGGGCACTACTATATTCGACATAAAAATAGCAAACAGAGCAATGCAAATAGCGCCCGCCAAATAAGGAACGAGCATACGATAAAAACTCATACCGCCACTTAAAATTGCCACAATTTCATTATTGGAAGAAAGTTTGGAAGTGAACCATATAGTACTGACAAAAGCGAAAAGAGGAATAAAAAGAGTGAAAAATGGGGGCAGCCAATTAAAATAGTATTTCACAATAACATCTCCCCAAGAAATCTTATAATCCATAAAACGGGACACATTTTCCGAAAAATCGAAAACCACAATAATGACCAATAAGAGCGCTAATGCATAAAAAAACGCACTCAAAAATTTTACAAATATGTAACGGTCAATGATTTTCATAAATAATTATGCTAATGGTTTGCAAAAATAGGAATTTCTATTATTTTTGCACGTCTATTATTTAAAAAAT
>Ga0082212_10009162_pt1 | contig 12794 bp, 13 predicted proteins | sample TergutNt197P3_FD_71548 | JGI IMG/M metagenome (GOLD analysis project Ga0082212, IMG submission 71548) | Neocapritermes taracua P3 segment gut microbial communities from Petit-Saut dam, French Guiana - Nt197 P3 | ecosystem: Host-associated > Arthropoda: Insects > Digestive system > Gut ... | reverse complement strand
CAAAAATAGATTCTATATAAAATAAATCACTTATCTTTGCGCCGATTTTTCACCACGCTGGGGTATTAGCTCATCTGGCTAGAGCGTTAGACTGGCAGTCTAAAGGTGATCGGTTCGAGTCCGATATACTCCACTTTGAAAATCAATGACTTACAATCGATTTTGTAGGTCTTTTTTTATTGATGCGCCCACAATTTCTCCGATTATAGAAAAAGCGCTTAAAGAAATTTAAGCGCTTAAATATCAGCTTGTCGGGATGACAGGATTTGAACCTGCGACCACACGCCCCCCAGACGCGTACTCTACCGGGCTGAGCTACATCCCGTTGTTTAATGCGGGTGCAAAGATAATTAATAATTACAAATTACGAATTACAAATTACGAATTATTTTTAATACCAGGTTGAACTGTTGTAGGGTGAGCTGCGCTGGTCGTATTTGAGGTCTTTCAGCATCGTAGCGTTGGCTGCGATAGAGAAAGAATAGGATTTCATCGGGCCAAAAGGAAGCGCGCTGGCTGTCATCGTCCAGCAGTGCATGGAGCGTGAGATATTTACGGTAGCATAAGACAACTTGTTCATCTTAAAGTCGTAGGTAGCGTTAAAGTTGAGACGCCAGTTTTTGGTTGGTTGCAGGCTGCCATTAAAGCTGAGCGCGTGTGTGAATTGATAGTTGTATTCTTTTTTCTTAATGTTAATACTCTGGGTATTATAACCTACTGAAAGGTTATAATTAACCGAAAAACTCCAGGGGATGGTCACATTATAATACCCGTCGTCATCATAATCGCCCGTCGTTTGATTTTTCTTTCCTAACATACTGCCTTTACGTCCGTCCTTCATGTCTGTCCGAATATCTATTTGTTCGGAAGGGTTGTCCGGATCAAATGCTTCATCTGTCAAGTCGTCGTCATCAAAAGCTCCTTTTTTTCTTCCACTACTTTCATCCTTACCTCCGAACCATTTTTTAAAGGTATCATTATTAAAGGTATAGGCATAACTTGTTCCGGTGGATCTCAGTCGTCCTATGCGACCAAGTCCTTTTCCGTATTCAAAGCGTGTTTTATTTACTTGGTATAGTCGGTTTGTCTTATCATTATATTCATTGAGATATGTATCGAAAACTGCATTCAGGTTGAGGGTATAACTTTTGGAAAGTTTGATGCGCATATTCGTGTTCAGGGGGCTCCATTTTATTGAATCGGCGGCGATATTGTAACTGAGGCTCCCCGACAACTTGTCGATGAGGCTTAATTTACGGGAACCTGACGGTTCGTTGGCGTCTGGAATCTTAGCTTCAATATTATTGTCCAGACTGAAAGAGATACTTCCACTTTTACCTCGTCCGGGCGCTCCGAATAGCTGTCCGTTATAAGGTGAATAAATTTCGATGATGGTGTCTTGCGTTCCTCCGGGTAGCGTATGCAGGCCATCAATATACATATAGTATCGCCAATATCCATATTTAGGGTCGCCGAAGTCGGGTACAGCGCTGAATGAGATAGATGGGTCCATGCGATGACGTATAGCGGTTACATACTTCTGAAATGGCTTCCATGGAGTAAACATGCCATACAATGTAGTGGAAGCAGAGATAGAACCACTATAATTATAGACGCGGTTGAAGCCGTAAATCGTGTCGGATGGCAACATTCTTCCTGTCTTACGGTCCTGCTCAATGCGGTGAGAATACCAACGTTCGGTATAGCTCAAGTTCGGTGAAAGATTGATGACATCAAATAATCGGTAAGTGGCATTGACTTGGCTTTGGTGCTGTATAGCGTTTTTCCAATCTTTTATAAGGTTTGATTTAAAGAGCAAATCTTCTTTTGTTGAGATGGAATTACGCAATTGAGCGTTGTAATTGACTGATATCTTTTGGTACCAACGATCCTTTCCAACTGCGTTTTTACCTTTAAACGGGTAAATACGCGCCATAGTAACATTCATATCGGGCAAGGAGACGGTGACGCTCGAATCCTGTGAACGCTGATTGATATACATAGAAGCAGTAAGGCTAAAGGGACTGTTTGGGAATTTTTGTGATAAGCTAACGCTCGACCCTTTATTATTTTTCGTGGCGGCTTGCGAATAAAGCGAGTTCAACTGATTACGATCATAACTGCTTGATGAATAATCCACGCTGGCCGAGATCGTACGAAACGGATTTGCCTTGGGGTCTTGTTGATGTGATAGTTTTAAGCTGAAATTTTTGCTTTTTTGGTAATCATCCAATCCTTTTTCGCCTGTGACAGTCGTAAGATGAGAAAAAGAAAAGTTACCAGAATACTTATAACGCTTACGATAATATGTTTGCCCAGATAATCCCCATGACCCTTTTGTATAAATCTCGCCAGTTAGCCTCAAATCGAAATAGTCGCTTAACGCAAAGTAATACCCTCCGTTGCGCAGGTAAAAACCTCTGTTTATCTCATCGCCGTAGGTAGGCATGATGATACCTGACGAATAGGTGTCAGTAAAAGGGAACCAGGCAAAGGGTAAAACAAAAGGAAACAGCGGGACATCTTCAATAACAAGCCAAGCCGGACCTGATATGACAGACTTTCCCGGATGCACTTTAGCTTTAGTCATCCGGATATAAAAGTGAGGGTGCTCTGTTTCTTCGCATGTCGTGTACATTCCGTTATGCATCATCATGCTTCCATCGTCCATTTTTTTAGTGAGGTCGGAGATGATATAGCCCTCCCCTTGCTGAGAGGTGGATCGTTTTGCCAATCCTTTCGATGTCTTGAAGTTATATTTCATTTCTTTCGATTCGACATTTTGTTGGCTGTCGGAAAACGCTGGAAACCCAGATTCATTACCCAACGAATCGACACTGTAAGTGGCATATACCAAACTGCTATCCATATCCATCTGGATAAAATCAGCCTTCAACTCAATGGACTGATATTTCACATTACCGTCGCCAAAAAGATAAGCCAAATTGCCAGCTGTCCAGACAATCGAATCTTTGGATGAATAGTCAACGGTTGCTTCTAACGAACCTTTTTTCTTCGGGACAGAATCCGATGATAACAACTGCCCTTCCTTGTCGGTAGGGAATGTAAGACTGTTTATCGGTATATCAGTTTTTGCTATCCTTTGACCCAAACTGTCGGTCTCAAAAAGAAGTGAATCGACGCTAATCGAATCAGCTGTGGAAATAATTCTACCAAAGCTATCAATTGCAGAAAGTAACGAATCGGTTTTTATAGCCAAAGTATCAGCATCGTTAGTTACGGCAACAACAGACGTTTCCGGCTTCATGTGATCAGATGCTGCCGTTGGCTGTTCGGAACTGTTACCGGATGGTTGTATTACTTTACATCCGGCGCCGAAAAGAAGGAGTACATAAAATATAATCCGTTTCAATATATTCTTTTTACGGAAAATTCGGTTGCAAAAATAGTACAAATAAATGAGTTACACATTTATTTGTGTAATAAAAAGAGTTTACACCAGTTAATAAATCGTAAAACGGCCTCTTCACCGTGCTTTTGTAAAGATTTTTCGATTTTAACGATACTCTTTTCTTTGTCAGGTTTCGACTTACTGAAGAATTTATCGGAAAAACAAATCAATTGTTCCTCTAACGAAACAGGTAAGAAATCCTGATGAGGAAGTGGCAGGTTTTTGTTTACTATCATATCTAATGTAATCCCTGTTCCTGTATGCCGTTCACAAACTAACGCATGGCGGGGAAAGCCTTCTTTACGGAGCATTTCAGCGCCGACGATGCCGTGACATACATAATCGTATGAACCATAGCAGAATATCTCCGGCGCATCGCAATAGAGCATACCAATGTCGTGAAGCATAGCTGCTTCATCGATGAAAGGCAGGTCTAACTTCATCTCCGGATGCACCGTCGCAATCGCTAAGGCCTTATCGGCAACACTACGACTATGCTTTACCAGCAAGCTATAAGCCTCCGATTGCTTTTCGTAATACTTTTCAATAATTTTTAATACCTCCACAACTTTTATTATTTCGTTCCTGAATCAAGTTCAGGATGTAATTTGAAATTAATGAAATATCGCTGACCCGATACGTACCATAGTAGCGCCTTCTTCGATTGCGATTTTGTAATCATCGCTCATACCCATCGACAATTCTGAAAACATGGACGGGTCGATGGACGGCATTGTTCTTATCTCATCGAAAAGATGTTTCAGCGTCCTGAATTCACGCCTTGTTTGTTCGCGGTCATCCGTAAAAGTGGCCATACCCATCAAACCGCAAATCTGAATATTACTAAATTTCCCCGGAATGCCGTCTGAAAACAGGTTCCTACATTCTTCAGGCGAGAACCCGTGCTTGCTATCTTCCTTAGCAATATGTACTTCGAGCAAAACACGGATGCTCCGGTTACATTTTTCGGCTTGCCGGTTAATCTCCTGTATCAATTTTAGCGTATCCACGCTTTGAATCATCGAAATAAAAGGGGCGATATATTTCACTTTATTTGTTTGTAGCGAACCGATCAAGCGCCAGTCGATGTCATCAGGTAACAGTGGCTGCTTGGCAATCAACTCCTGCACGCGGTTTTCACCGAAAATACGTTGCCCCAAATCATAAGCTTCTTTAATTGTCTCTACTGAGCGAAATTTAGTTACTGCAACCAATGTAACCCCATCCGGAAGTGACGCAAGTATTTTCGATAAATTGTCTTGTACACTCATGGAAAATAATTATTATTTACAAAATGAAATCAAGCATTGACAACAAACGGAAAAACAGTAATCAAGGCCGTTTCTGTAACAGATGCGATAACATAGTCGGTTATTGTTCCCTTCATGCCGACGTCAATGAAGCTGATTGCGTCGTGAATGGTTGAAGCCTGTACCAGCATCTGAACAGCTGTTTCTTTTTCGACGCCGTTTTTTTCGTCTAAGGTGATTAATTTTATTTTTGCCCGGTAAAAGCGGTCGCCGTTATCATTGAAAAAGGTATCGGCAAAACGTGCCCGCTTAATGTCCATAACCGTAAAGTCGCCGCTGATAAACGGACGCATTTCCGTGATAATCCGTGCCTCCGCCTCCGTAAATGATAAAGCATCAACCAAATAGGCCTCCGTCACTTTTTTAGGAATCCCCTCATCAGTTGTCTTCTCGTAACTAATCTTACATTCAAACCAATTGTGCATATTTGTTTTTTTTATTTTTGGGACAAAGGTAAATCATATCCTTTTAAAAACAAAGTTTTTTACCAAGAAAATATCCCGATGCCAACGCTATCACTATGCCAGACAAATTTGAAAAAAAAATGAATAAAAATGCATCATTATATTGTTAATTGAAAAATATTGCTTACTTTTGCGGCGTTTATGAATAAATATTCATTATGAGCGCCAGAAAACAACGTCTATCTGTTATCGAAAATATCCTGCGTACGGAACTCATACACAGTCAGATTGATTTGCAAAAATCGTTGAAGGATAAAGGGTTTCATGTAACACAAGCAACGCTTTCGCGCGATGTCCGGCGGTTGGGAATCTTTAAAACCCATGACAATGAAGGTCGATCTAAGTACGCCTTTCCCGACATGATGCAGATGGAATCGCGTGTGCCTGCGCCGTTATTCGAAAAATCGACCATTGAGTTTTCAGGGAATCTGGCTGTCGTCAAAACCCGACCAGGCTATGCCATGGGGATTGCATCGGACATTGACGAGCGCTTGTCGGACGTGATTCTCGGAACAATAGCAGGCGATGATACGATACTTGTCATCCCGCGGGAAGGCTTTACACGTATCCAAGTGAGGGAAGAATTAACGAAGTTTTTAAAAAATAATTAAAGTATGGTATAGCGTAAGATGGAAAAAGAATTTTTTTTTAATGTGTGTGACATTGATGTCATGGTAGCCGACGAAAGTCATGAATCCTATATTGCTATGATTTTAAATACAATCGAAGCGGCGGCAAAAGTGCGTGGAACAGGTATTGCCAAACGTTCACACGATTATGTAGCGCAGAAGATGCGTGAGGGCAAGGTCATTATAGCGCTTGCAGACGATGAATTTGCCGGTTTCAGCTACATCGAATCGTGGGGGAATAAACAATATGTAGCGACCTCAGGATTAATAGTGGCTGATAAATTTCGCAATCAAGGATTAGCCCGACGCATCAAACATGCGGCCTTCAATCTAGCGCGGTTACGATGGCCGAAGGCAAAACTCTTCAGCCTGACTTCTGGCAGCGCCGTGATGAAGATGAATACCGAGCTGGGTTACTTCCCTGTCACATTTGCAGACCTGACAGATGACGAATCATTTTGGCGCGGATGTATTGGATGCGTCAATCATGATGTGCTGATACGCACGCAACGACGCTATTGTATTTGTACAGCCATGCTCTTCGACCCCGAAGATAAACGCTGCCTGATGCTTGAAAAAATGTGTCACACGCTCATTAAAAAAGAAGCTAAGAAAAGAAAAACCGATCTAAAAAACGGTAATCATGTATAAAATAGTAATTAAACAATTAATAGCTTATGGAAAAAAAGAAAAAAGTAGTAGTCGCGTTCAGCGGCGGGCTGGATACCTCCTATACAGTGATGTATTTAGCCAAAGAAAAAGGGTATGAGGTGTATGCAGCTTGTGCCGATACAGGCGGTTTCAGCTCTGAACAACTGAAAAAAAATGAAGAGAACGCCTATAAACTCGGCGCAAAGGAGTATGTTACTATCGATGTAACTAATGAATACTACGAGAAAAGCCTTAAATATATGATTTATGGCAATGTGCTACGCAACGGTACCTATCCGATCTCAGTGTCGTCAGAACGTCTTTTTCAGGGACTGGCGGTTGCGCGCTATGCCGAAGAAATTGGCGCTGATGCCATCGCTCATGGCTCTACTGGCGCCGGAAACGACCAGGTACGTTTCGACATGACATTCCTTGTGATGACTCCCGGCATTGATATAATCACCTTGACGCGCGATTCCAACCTTTCGCGACAGGACGAGATCGATTATTTGAATAAAAACGGTTTTGAAGCTGATTTTGCCAAAATGAAATATTCCTATAATGTAGGTATCTGGGGTACTTCCATCTGTGGCGGCGAGCTGTTGGATTCGTCGAAAGGACTTCCCGAAACAGCCTATTTAAAACAAATATCGAAAAACGGAAGCGAACAACTGCGTATCGGTTTCCAAAAAGGCGAGATACATTCGGTGAACGACACCGTCTATACGGATAAGCTCAAAGCCATTCAGGCAATAGAAGCGATAGGGGCGGCCTTTGGTATTGGACGCGATATACACGTCGGCGATACGATCATCGGTATCAAAGGACGTGTCGGTTTCGAGGCCGCAGCGCCCATGCTCATCATCGGCGCCCACCGTTTTCTCGAAAAATATACCCTTAGCAAGTGGCAACAATATTGGAAAGACCAGGTAGCCAACTGGTACGGTATGTTTTTGCACGAAAGCCAATACCTCGAACCTGTGATGCGCGACATTGAAGCCATGCTCACCGAAGGCCAGCGCAATGTGAACGGTACGGTGATCCTCGAATTACGTCCCCATTCATTTTCTGCCGTAGGCGTTGAATCGAAAGACGACCTCGTTAAGTCAAAACTTGGCGAATACGGAGAGACGCAAAAAGGATGGACTGCCGACGAAGCGAAAGGCTTTATCAAGGTGCTGTCCACACCGCTCCGTGTCTATTACGCAAACCATAAAGACGAATTATGATCAAAGCAGGAATCGTCGGAGGCGCCGGTTATACTGCCGGCGAACTGATCCGTCTGGCGCTCAATCACCCGGAGGTGGAACTTGTTTTCGTCAACTCTACGAGCAATGCCGGCAACAAACTGACAGCAGTTCATGCCGGTTTGCATGGCGAAACGAACTTAGTATTCACATCCGATCTGTCTTTGGACGATATCGACATACTTTTCTGCTGTTCGGCGCATGGCGATACAAAGAGATTTCTTGACGCTAACAACATCCCGGAATCCTTGAAAATAATCGATTTAAGTCAGGACTACCGCATAGCATCGCCTGCTCATTCCTTTGTTTATGGCTTACCGGAACTACATCGGAATGTCATCAGTAAAGCGAAATATGTAGCCAACCCCGGATGTTTCGCCACCGGCATACAGTTAGCATTATTGCCCTTAGCCAAACATCAGATGCTTAACCAATCGATTCATGTGAACGCCATCACAGGCTCCACAGGCGCAGGCGTGAAACCGTCAGCTACATCTCACTTCAGTTGGCGCGCTAATAACATCTCTGTATATAAGCCCTTTGAACATCAACACCTGCTTGAGATACGCCAAAGTCTGACACAGCTGCAAAACAACTTTCAGGCTTCGCTTGATTTCATACCGGTACGTGGCGATTTCACGCGCGGCATCTTCACCACCGCCTACATGGAATGTGATGTTGAGTTAGATGCAATAAAACGCCTCTACAACGATTACTACGACGACCATTGCTTCACCTTTGTCGTCGACGAGAATCCCGACTTGAAACTGGTCGTCAATACCAACAAGTGTCTGATACACCTGCAAAAGATTGACAACAAGCTGCTTATCATATCCGTGATAGACAATCTGTTAAAAGGCGCCAGCGGACAAGCGGTTCACAACATGAACATCCTCTTCAACCTCGAAGAGACTATCGGACTACACCTAAAATGTGGAGCATTTTAGAATTGACAATTTTTTATTTTTAACTATGACTTTATTTGACGTTTATCCTCTATTTGATATAGAGATCGTAAAAGGCCTTGGATGCCATATTTGGGATTCCGAAGGCAACGAATACTTAGATTTGTATGGCGGTCATGCGGTTATATCCGTAGGCCACAGCCACCCTGATTATGTGAAATCCATAACCGAACAAGTGCATACACTTGGCTTTTATTCCAATTTTGTGATTAATAGCCTCCAACAGTCCCTTGCCGAAAAATTAGGCAAAGCCTGTGGTTATGAAGATTATTCACTTTTCTTAGTAAACACCGGCGCCGAAGCCAACGAAAACGCCATGAAATTAGCTTCGTTCCATAATGGTAAAAAACGGATTGTGTCTTTCCGCAATTCATTTCATGGCCGCACTTCGGCGGCTGTACGTGTGACCGATAACCCCAAAATTATAGCTCCCATCAACGAACTCCTACCCGTCACCTACGTCCGGATGAACGATGCCGAAGCCGTAGAAACAGAGTTGAAAAAAGGAGATGTATCGTCTGTTATCATAGAGGGAATACAGGGTGTAGGTGGTATTTTGATGCCTGACGACCAGTTTTTTCGCGAATTACGCGCGTTATGTACAAAATACGAAGTCGTACTTATCTTTGACGAGATACAATCGGGTTATGGTCGTTGCGGAAAGTTTTTTGCCCACCAATATGCCGACATACGCCCGGACATCATCACTGTAGCGAAGGGGATAGCCAATGGATTCCCTATGAGCGGTATGTTGATCAGCCCGATGTTCACTCCTGTGTATGGCATGTTAGGTACGACCTTTGGCGGCAATCATTTAGCATGTGTTGCCGCTATTTCCGTCCTTGACATCTTCGAAAAAGAACAATTAGTTGAAAATGCCAGACAAATGGGCGATTACCTGCTTGCAGAATTAAAAGCGTTGAACTTTGATGGAATAAAAGAAGTACGTGGTCGCGGTTTAATGATAGGCATTGAATTTCACGCATCCATAAAAGATATCCGGACGAAATTATTATTTGAAGAGAAAGTATTCACCGGAATAGCCGGAACAAGCACGCTTCGCCTACTCCCTCCCTTATGCCTCTCAAAACCTGAAGCCGACGATTTTTTAAACAAATTCAAAAAAGTATTAATTTTTTAGTTCTTCTTTTGAGGCTTTTGCGGCTGCATCCTGGTTTGCTCCTGATATGCTGATTGGTGGTCACGTACAAATGTACAGAAATCGTGGTACATTTCTTTTTCTTTTTCACCTGTGGCACGATACAATTGATAGACCACATCGACACTCTGGTAATACGCAATCCGCTTCTTCGACAATACGCCGCTATTTCTGAATACATTCATGTAGTCGTACAGCCTTGAGCTCCTATCGCCTTTGTCAGCAAAAATGCGTTGATCAAATTCTAATTCCAAATCAAGGTCATACGCATGGGCGACATTACAGGCCTCTTCCAATCGGGAATATGGGATTTTCTCATCAAAAAAGTAATTGGGTTGCAGATAACTTGTATGAAATCCCAATTCTTTCCAGGTAAAATAGTCAGGTTCAGGGGGCGAACCTTTCCAGTAAGGTATCCAGATGAAGGTGTATCCTGCTTTTTGGATGTACTCACCTACAATTGGCAGAATAGATTTGGTATGTCCGGCTGTTTCGGCTATCCAATAGAAGCCAGCAAGCTCAAGACTACTGAATTTGTTTTCGTCGAATAAGGCGATTACATAGTCGATATACCATTTACAGGCGGTAATACGGTCATCCTGATCGTTAAAATCAAGTTTTTTCCCATTGACGTCACCCCAATAGTTTGCGGAGATTTGTTCGTAACGTGTATTTGGCCCTGTTACAATGGGTTCAGGAATGCCAATGATAATTTTTCTTTTTCGTGGAGGATTTCCTATAACTCGATTCTTTTCGTCAACACATTTATTGAGGGCATCAATACATATGCCGGATGTGAAGTAATAATCGACTAAAGATTGCCATTCGCTCTTCGTTGCCGGAGTGCCGTTATAGCCTGTTGCAAAAATTTTCCCTTTACCATCAATAATTTCGAGCATGAGAAAACCGTCGAACAGCCAGTGTTCTTTCCCCTTCCTGTCGGTATAACTGACATAAGGCGTGAAGTGTTCTGCATTCCAGTCCACAGTTCTATGCGCTCCTCCTCCGTAAATCAGTACCAAGTCGGTAATAGACAACAAGTTTTTCCCCCCGCTTTCCGAAACATCATCAGGTTCATACGATGATAAAGCGAGGCAGACAAAGGATGAATACAATAAAATAGCTCCAACAGCAATAATGTTTTTAATAAATTGTTTCATGTGTATATTTTTTATTTTTTATATTTCGGTTGTGTGGAACTCGCATGTTCATTTACTTATGTGTATTAAGGTACATGCTCGTTTCATAATAATGAATATTTTATTGGCGCTCTAAAAGGTGCAAAGATACAACTTTTGTTTCAAAAACCGATGCCGAAACGTCGTCCCCGCTATGGTGAACTTATCTTGAATGGCTACATAATTGTCTGTAAATCAACTTCAATATAAGTCAAATTTTCTGTATTTATCAGTATAGTTTGAAAATTGTTATTTGAATATGTATGGGGAAAATTTTTTGCTACTCCATTAGGAGTTATCTCATCTATTGTTCCATCTCCCCAATCAATGGTTATCTTCTTTACTGTTGTATAAAACCTATTTTACCAAAAGAATTAGGATAACCTTTCATTTCAACCTGCCCTGTTTTAAGATTGTTGCTGCTTGATTCCCCATTATCAATTTCATTGGAACAGGCAAACATGAGCAAATTTATTATGCTCAATAGTATCAATATTTTAATCGTTTCCATTTTTGCAATGTATTGATTATTAAGCATATTATTTCATTCATAATTAATATTTTATGTTTGCTTACTCTAATCAGTTTTCAGCATAACCTAAACCTTACAATTTTCTATTCTGATGATTCTTCTTATAGGAAAATGCAACTTCAGAATTAAAAAACATTACACCCAAATGGTATACTTTGGCCGAAATTAATGGGATTCTATTTTGGGTATATCCAAATCTTTGCATAAGGATAAAACAAGTTTATTATTTATATCGGGGTGGCGTGGCAGTGCTGTTATCGTATCGTTTGTTCTGTTGATGATGATTGAGTGCTTTTGCCCTCTCTGTATATCTCACAACCATATTGTCTAAAATATTTAAGAACTTTTTCACGCTTCATAAGACCGATACTTTCCCCAAAAAAACGTTTTTTCTGCTTGCTTTTTGCATTGCGATTTCACGCTCACAATCCAAAATGAGTTCAATCGCATCCTTTAAGTTTTCTTGAGCCTCCTCTATAGTCTTACCTTGTGTATGTGCATTAGGGATTTCTGCACAATGAGCAATGTAGCAATTGTCTTTTGTTTTTTCTATTATGGCTGTATATTCCATTTCCTGACTATATTGGTTTATAATGGTGCAAAGGTACTACTTTTGTTCAATCCTCCAAAAGCATTTGCCAATTTTAAAATTTGGTCATTACTTTTTTTTGCTGCTTGGTTTTGATATAGTATCAAATCACTTTAATAGTTGTACTCATTACGGTTTACACGTCGGTTTACACAAACTATCTAAAACAAGATGTAATCAACATAAAATCAACATGATAGTGGTTTACACAAATATGAGGATTTGGCCTTGATAAAAGGTGTTTTTGACCTCTGTTCCAACTGATTTTGAACTGAATTTGATGCTATTTTTTTCATTGCAGTAGCTAATTTTCAGGGATTATATCCCAACAATAGGCCTCCTAACTTGCTGTATTACAACTATTATAAAAAATCATCTTTTAGTTTTTGCAAATCCAAAATATTACACTATCTTTGCGCCGCTTTTCAGCGATGGCGAGATAGCTCAGCTGGTTAGAGCGCATGATTCATAATCATGAGGTCGCCGGATCATTCCCGGCTCTCGCTACTTGATAAAGAGAGGCTTACTATAGAATGTGAGCCTCTCTGTTTTTATTTGCATGTAATTTGCATGTAAATGTTTCTTTGTTATTTTATCGGATTTTTCTTGAAATATCCACTTTTTAGCAACTCTTCATTCTCATCATATTGTTTTTTGT
>Ga0082212_10009161_pt1 | contig 12795 bp, 8 predicted proteins | sample TergutNt197P3_FD_71548 | JGI IMG/M metagenome (GOLD analysis project Ga0082212, IMG submission 71548) | Neocapritermes taracua P3 segment gut microbial communities from Petit-Saut dam, French Guiana - Nt197 P3 | ecosystem: Host-associated > Arthropoda: Insects > Digestive system > Gut ... | reverse complement strand
ATACCTTGAACGAATGTGTACGGCGTTGCTGCGCGGAAAAGCGAAGCAATTGGGGCAAATTGCAGGGTGACAGGGCTGTATATACCCTTTTTGGCTCATGTTTAATGATTTCAGTGAATTTTCCAGTCTCTTGCGATATTCCGGTTATCTGACCTTTATGTCCATTCTTGCTATGTTTTTCATAGGTAGTTACATGAAATTCTTGATGATCAAACACAGTTTCAGAAACCTATTGCGGTCGTGGCCTAAGTCTGCGCTCTTTCTCCTGCTGCTCACAGCACTTGGCGCCATGCTCTGCATCGGCGTCAGCCTGATGTCGACGCTTCTCGGGTTTCTGAGGGAATGCGACGATAACTATACTACAATTGCCGTCTTTGAGTACATTGGCGTGGACTACCCGGACGAGACTCGCTTCGACCCTGACATCGGGCGGTGTATGGAGGAGTTCGACTTCGGCTCGCTTACGGGCAATCATCATGTGCTCAACTGGGACGAGAACGCAGTAGCGTTCGCCTCTATCGTAGGGAAGGCTTCCGAAGCCGCCGACCCGCCGTTCAAGGAAGCGATAATCGCAGTTATATATATTCTCAGTTTTAATGAGCGTATCGGGGCTTACCAGTATTCCGTCGTCGAAGACCTAATAAACAAGGATGCGGAAGTTACAAGCGGCTATATCGACACCGATATGATTGATCTTCAGATCGGGCATCTTTACTTAGTACATGGAACTTGTACTACTAGCTCAACGGGTATTATCCGCTCTCCGTATTACAAAATCGCCCTTATGAATATTGCTGCCGCCGCTCAGGCGGGCGTTGAAGTTTCGATTGAGGACATGATTTTGGACGTTAGCTCTGGGGGCGGCAACTATGAGCTTCCGGAGGAAAGCATTCTTTACCCGCTCGCAGTGACCTACGCTACTATGAATGCCGGCGTCACCGTCTTTGCGACTAATGATGCAAGCTCGTTATTCCCATTTCAGCAGGGAACACTTTCAGTCGTTGATGGAAGGACCTTCAGCGCGGAAGAGTATACCGACGGGGCGAAGGTCTGCTTACTGCCTAAGCGGTTGGCTGAGTCCCTGCATGTAGGGATCGGTGAAAGCGTCGATCTCTCTATCGCGATACAGGCGGGAGCGACCCAGCGAGAGAGCTTCTGGGCTGGTTCGGGCTTTTTATCCAGGGCTAACTATACTGTCGTCGGCATACTCAGCCCCAACGACGACTACCGAGACACTGTCTATATTCCAAAATCAGAGGCGGTCGATTTCTCCCCAAACAAGTTTTCCTTCAAGCTTGGTCAGGTGCAGGTGAGAAACGATAGCACCGACCTGTTTATAATGGAAATGGAGGAGGCGCTTCCGCCCAGGGTACGAGTTACTGTCTACGATCAGGGCTATGCCGCCGCCGCCGACCCGGTTCGCGATGTGCTGCGCATCGCAATAATCGTCACTGTGGGTTGCGCCCTCGTAACTCTGGCGATGCTCACCCTGTTTGGTTTTCTGTTCGTGTACCGCCAGCGGGGTCTAGCAAAGACCATGCGACGAGTGGGCGTATCAAGCAGCGGCATATTCCATTACTTCACTATCGGCGCAGGCTTTATATCGCTGCTCGGCGCGGGTATCAGCGCTTATATTAGCTATCGTCTTTCATGGCGGTTTATAGAGTACGTGATCCAGACTCTCGATGGTTATGGCACAGACAATCTGCGGTACTCCAACGCCGCTCTAACCGTTTCAAAGTCATTCGAGTTTATCGCCAACACCCCTCCTGTCGTGTTCGCCCTCACAGCGATTTCATTATTCGTATTTGCTGTGCTTGCGTGCTTCGTTTTTACAGCAATAAGCGTACGCTCGACACTGTCAGGCGGAAGGATCGCCATACGCCGCAGTAGAGTGCGCCACACTGAGGAGCATATGCATAATCCCGCAGTGGCTAACTCGCCACTAGGACGCTCAGGTAATCGTTCCGGAAACCATGCAAGCCGCATAATGCAATCACGCTCTTCTCATAGCAGAAAGTCGCGCAACCTCAGTGGTGGTACATGGAAGTACGCTTTGTTAAGCGTGCTGCGTGGGAGATCGCGCTCTGCTATCCCATTCGTGCTTTGCGCCCTCGCCGCAGCGCTTTTCATGCAACTGACGCGAACCACTGTCTCATATATGGACAGCTACGGCAAACTGCTCAACGACACTAATATATCCGGCTATTTGTCGGACTATCGCGGTATGCGGCGAAACGGTTTGCTGATAGACGGGGTCGTCATCAATGACCTGTACAACAGCGGCATACTATCGGGAATCTCAGTCTCGCGTTCCCGACCTTACGAGTATGGGCTCGAGCCACCAGAGAACTATGGTGGCTACGCCTTTGAGACTTATATGGATGCGCTATCAGCCGGGCCTGATTTCATCTGGACCAACGATCTTGCTTCTGTTCAGGAGTTCTATGGCTGCCCTGAGCTACCTGTGTCTTTCATGGATGGCTATGACCTCTCCGTCTTCTCATACTTCCCGCCCAATGAGAAGCCCATAAAAGAGTTTTCCGAGTTTACCAACCTCGATGATCTTATGAAATTCAGAAATGAGATTTACATTCAAGAGCGATGGGAAGCTACACCAGCTGTCGTCTCTACTGCATTCCTCGAAGCGAATAGTCTTGCACTTGGAGACACGATACATGTCCCTACAGCCAATAGAGATCACCCATACTATGAAAACATAGAGATTGTGGGCAGCTTTGTAAAGCAGGGAAGCGCGGACAACATATATGTCTCCCTTTATGGTTACTATGCTGATTATTCAAATATTCATTACAGTCGGGGATGGGGATCCGAAGGAGACTATTATAGCTACGAGTATCTCTACGTCCCCGCTTCCTATATCTATGACCCCGATCCAAACCCTGATCAGCTCCGAATGCTCACTTTCGAGAGCGCAAGCTTCCAAATGCGAGGAGCGTCCGGACTCGATGATATCAAAGCCTTTCTGTATGATCGTGGTTATTCGGAAGTGAACACGATCCGAGACATCCGAAGCTTCATCGTCATCGAGGATAAGGTTTTCCTGGTCACAGAGAGGGCCATGGCCCAGCGGCTGTGGTATATGCAGAGGGTATTCCCTGCTCTGTTCGCGTTGCTCGAGCTGCTATCGCTGCTTATACCTTTCATACTTATCCAGTTACGCAAGCGCGAATCCGCGCTAATGCGCGCGCAGGGCGCGGCGAAGCGAACAGTGTTCCTCAGTTTCTTCTGGGAGCAGGCCATGCTTTGCGTGCCTGGTGTAGCTGTCGGTGTCGAGGCTTGGTTGGTTATTTACGGTAAACCTGTTGAGCTAGGGCGCTACCTGAACCTGCTGTTCGCACTGCTCTGGATGCTTGGCGCTGCAATCTCAGCAGCTTCACTGAATAGAGGCTCTGTGCGGGTTACTCTAAGGGCAGTGGAATAATCTATACCTATACTTGAGATTTAGAACGTGCATTTCATCTATACGGGCGGGTCTGCGCGCACAGGCACGGCGGCGTCTCATCGCTATGGCGCGAGAGGGGTGCTCAACGGCATGGTCTGCATTTACGAGCGCGGGTCGTTCTTGTTTTTGCTTATTACTGTATTGCACTGATGGACGAACTATTTACAGATACGAAGTACAGTCGTTGGCGCTGTCATTACTATACCTTAAATATGATGATAGAGTTAAACCACTAAAAAGTATCTACTCGCTCGTGGATGACTTGAATTTCATGGAGCGGCATTACAAAATTGATATGAGTTTCATTGCAGGGGGGATTACTTGCATGAGGAGATCAAGTACAAAGTCTAAATCGATGTAGCCATATCAAGCCATAGTAGAGATTTGTGACGCTTAGCTTCAATGGCCGTCGCGCGACAGTACCCATCACAGTGGTAGTTAGCAGACTGCATGAAATACTGACTGCGTAAGGAAACTTATGAGCAAACCAAGGAAGTATGTAAAAAATATAATTGGACTGTTTTCGACGGTCAAATGGTGTCTGTCACTGACGTGGAAATCCTCAAAACTCTACACAGTTGTCAGACTGTGTGCAGAAGTGTTCACGCCGTTACTTGTGTTTTCTGCTTCCTTCATTGGGAAACATGTGATAGACCTCCTCTCAAACGTGGACAGAGATGTTGACTCAATAGCTATGTTGCTGCCTTTGCTGCTCGCTCTGCTGGGTGTCGCACTCGCTCGCGCCGGTTTACAGAAATCCACGCTGTACGCTCAAGTGGTTCACAGCGATATCTTAGTGGGCGAAGTGTCGCTCATGATGATGGAGCGGGCTCTATCTGTTGACCTCGAATACTACGACAACCCCGATTACTATGACAAGCTACAGTCTGCAACCCGTGACTCAGTTGCGATATCCAGCATAACATGGAGTGCGCTGTCATGTTTAAGCGCCTTAGTCTCGTTCGTGGCAGCGTTCACTTTACTTTGCAGTATGAATGCTTTGTATGGGGTGTCCATGGCTATAGCCGCAGTACCCTCGTCTATAGCGGGGGCGCGATATACAAAGCTACTGTACAAGTTAAGCCTTGATCAAGTCAATGAAGAGCGGCAAGCAAACTATTATTGCACAATAGCATCCGAGCGCGATTACGCACAAGATATGCGTCTGTTCGACGCTGGCGGCAGGCTAATGGATAGGTACAGGAGAGTCTGGTTCGAACTTTTTTCAAAGAGGCGGAGCATGGTGAGGGGTCGGGCAGTGCTGACAGGGCTGCTTGAATTCATGCCGGAGATCACCTCAGCTCTTATAGGAATCGATATCGCTTTCATGGTTCTTCATGGCAATGCGACGGTCGGCGACTACTCGCTATACACAGGGCTCGTATGGCAGCTCTGGGCTGCAATATCTGGATGGTCACTCAACATGATGCAGGTATATAACAATCGTTTGAAGATAGATAACATTAAGACACTTTACACGTTCGAGAGTCATGTAGCCGACAATGGTAGGGCGAGCCTAGCTTCTATTGAGACGATACAGTTCGACCATATAAGGTTCACCTACCCTAGCACGTCTGTACTTGCACTCGATGATGTGTGCTTTGTCTTGCGAAAAGAAGAGAAAACAGCCCTTGTCGGACTGAATGGCTCTGGGAAGACAACGCTCATTAAGCTACTGCTAAGGCTGTATGACCCAGACAGTGGCTGTATATATATAAATGGGAGGGACGCCAGGGAGTATAAACTATCTGACTTGCGTTCATGCTTCAGCGTGTACTTCCAGGACATGAGTAACTACTGCCTGACTATCAGGGAGAATCTTGAGATTGCGGACGATGGGATCGAAGACATCGAGGAAGCCGCTGCGGCTGCGCTAAATGCGGCGTATGGCGGGGACATACTAAAAAAGGCAGTAAAGAAACTGGAAACGAGCATAACGCGGCATTTCGACCCAGAGGGCGTAGAGCTATCGGGCGGGCAACACCAGAAACTAGCACTGGCGAGAGCTCTTTTCCGGCGGCACTCGGCCCTAGTCCTCGACGAACCGTCTTCAAACCTCGACCCTGTGGCGGAACACGAGATATTCGAGTCACTTCGTAGGCTCACTGAGGATAAGCTGACGATCTTTACATCACACAGACTCTCCAACGTTTATCTGGCCGACAGGGTGATTGTGCTGGAGGATGGTCGGGTCGTTGAGGATGGGACTCAGGTTGAGCTCCTTTTGAACAACCAGCGATACGCGGAGCTTTTCCGTTACCAGCAGGAGCGGTACATGACCACCTAGTAAGCGCAATGAATGACCGGTAGTGATTCAAGCAAATACTCTAACAAGAAAAGCTAGTGCGAAATTCTCTGGAAAGTTTCGCGCTCTTACTATGCCTAAATTCCGCAGAAAAATATGATATTCAGGTGGAGGGTGCGTACGATGCGTAATCCGGTCGAGTTCGACGATGAGTAACTAAAAGTGGGTTGCCTGTAAAGCGGTGGTGTGAGGAAAACGGCATAGCGAAAAAGACATACTATTACCACCTACCTCTTCTTTTGAAGAGTATTCTTTAATTTACCCGTGTTTTTTTACGTTCTCGTGTTATTTATATTTTTTCATGGCAACAGAGAATCCTCTGCATTATCTCTATCACTCATCGAAACAACATAATTCATCTCTTTACCGTTACGTTTACATGACAATAACTCACGCTCTGCCATACGCGCAAGCAATTTATACGCGCCGCTGACTGACAGGCCAAGAAGGTCGGCGGCGTTTTGTTTTGTAAAAGACCGTCCCGCAAATTCATCTAATACCCGTTTTTCACTCTTGTTGATTTTGGACTTAGGCATTGATATTTTATCTTTCGCGATCACACTTAAATTCGGCAAGCTGATAAGAAAAGCACTATTCGTTATCGGAATATCAGGTTCCGCTCCGTTTCGGGCATATGCTTCGAAAATTCTCGGTATGCCCGTTCCGTAAGCCTCGATCAGTTTCAAACGATGGAAAACCGCCGCGAGCTTTTCATTGCGCGGCACAGATACCCCCGCAAGCATGATTTCCTTTGTCACGCCGGGCAAAATGCCGCCGAGTGACATGATTTCAAGCCTGTCGTCAAACATACTGACAAGGATTGCGCCATCAATAAAATAATCCCGATGAATGACCGCGTTTATCACGGCTTCACGCAGGACGACTTCGGGATAATCGGGGTGGTCGATACGATACGCGCCCGCAAATGTGGATGCGACTTTGTTGTATACATGCAAATACGCCAAAACATCGTCAATCTGCTTGAACGCGGAGCCGGTAAACTCTTTTCTGTCTTTGAAAATTTCCTTTGTCGCGCCTTGAAAAATCGCTGCTTTAATCGAATAAGGACATTGGTCGGACAGGAGCAGCGCAAGATTGGAATATCTCCCGTCAGCGCGAATCAGTCCGAGCGATCGGCGCTGCGTTTCGCCAAACTGTACGCCGTTATCCGCAAAGACTTTCGCGGCATAGTTAAAAGATAAATTTTGTTCCAATGATAAAGATTCTATAAATTTTTCGCTGTCATTTTCACGAATTAACTGTCTAATATGTTCACGCGAAGCGGAAACCGACTCATTGCCCATGCGGACATAAACACCCTGCGGCACAAGTCCGTATGCCTTGAAGCAGTATGGTATCATCGCGCCGCGTTCGACTGTAACTTCAATTATTGTTTTGCCGTCGCGCGTGGCAGGCGCAATCGAAATATAACCGCTTGGGTCGGGTAAAACCGAATCGCGCAAACTGTTCATAGTTTTCAACATAAGGCCATCAGCGTAGTCTACGCCATAAACCGTGCCGTCGTTTTCAATTCCGATGTACAGCGTTCCGCCCTCTGTATTTAAGAAAGAGAGTAAAACCTTATTAACTCTATCGTTATACTCACGTTTGAACTCAATTCGTGTTGTTTCAAGCATAGTGACACCTCACAATTCGTTGTATCATTATTATACTCCAACTTTCCCTATGGCGTCAAGTGGATTTATGGAGAAATGGAGAAAATGATTGCTGAATTCGATAAGAAATAGATTGAAAGATTAGATCAATAAATGTATAATGATCTAAGTTGTGTCAGGTTCAAAAATAAAATGTAAGGGGAAATGAGCAATGCCGGTATATGTTTGGATATGCATTGGAGTCGTCGTCGTGATCGTAATATGGTTTATCGCGATGTACAACTCTCTTGTTAAGCTCCGCGCCCTCTGCGAAGAGGCTTTTTCCGGGATGGATATCTTTATGAAGAAGCGCTGCGACCTGATCCCGAACCTCGTTGAGACGGTCAAAGGTTATGCGGCGCATGAGTCACAGACGCTGGAAGCGGTGATAGCGGCGCGAAGCAACGCGGTCGGCGGAGCGGCGTCGGTTGAGAGCCGCATAAAAAGCGAGGGTGAACTCGGTGAAGCGATCTCACGTTTGATGGTTGTCGTCGAACGCTATCCTGAGCTCAAGGCTGACAGCCAGTTTACAAATCTCTCGCAGCAACTCGCGGCAGTTGAGACTGATATTTCACAGGCGAGGAAGTATTACAACGGCGCAGTCCGGCAGCTCAATACGAAAATCGCCGTCTTTCCCGTATCGATCGTCGCGGGGGTGGGGCGTTTTGTGAAACAGCCTTACTTCGAACTCGGCGACGAAGGTGATCGCGCCGTGCCGAAAGTCGGTTTCAACTGATTATAAAGGAATGATCGCTGCCTTGAAGAAGACGTTTTCTGTTTTTGGGACAACCGGGAATGAAAGACGGAAGTTCGCGCTGCTTGCGTTCACAGTTTTGTTTTTATTGACGCTGCTGACCTTGACTACGCCGGCCGCCTACGCGGATAGTTATAACTCATATGAATACTACATCAAGGATTTCCTTGTCGATGTGGTAGTGGGGAACGACAGAAGCTACGAGGTTACCGAGACTATAACAGTCTATTTCAACATCGAGTCAAGGGGGATATTCCGTGATATCCAGACCGTCAGTTCCGTTGAGCGGTACAGGGTCGAGAACATCAACGTTGCCGGAGACCCCTTTGTCGTCACTGAACACAGTGACTATATCAACGTCCGTATTGGCGATCCCGACGTATGGTTGACCGGCGAGAAGACCTATGTCATCACATACACAAGGCTCCAATTTGACGACAATGAGCCGGACTATGACTATTTTTACATGGATCTGATCGGTGATGGCTGGGATGTTCCGGTCGCGGATTTCGAGGCGACGGTGAGGCTTCCGGAGGACGCTGAAATCAATAGGTATACTCTGACCTCGGGGCCAACCGGCAGCACGGGTAATGATTATGCGGCCGCCGCTGTTTCGGGCGGCGTTATAACCGTCGGCATGAACAGGCCGCTCGGGCCGCATATGGCCGTCACACTCAACGTAGAGATGCCGCAAGGTACTTTTCCCGAAGTTCCCGTCTACGCAAAGCCGCTCGTCGTCCACTGTATCGACATCAGCGCAGTGCTGGATATGTACGGCGCCATGACAGTGACGGAGGTCTATGACGCGACCGTGAATGATCGCGTACCTTACTTTATCCACCCGGTCTTCGTCAGAAGCGGCGCTTCCGCTGCCGTGTGGTTCGACCCGGACGGCAATGAAAGGGGCTATGGCAGCTACTCCGCTGATTTCCTGAATGATTATATCGGAAAGCGCGTACAGTTCACGTTTATCTATAAAAGAACATTTCCGATATCCGGATTTGACAGAAATCCCTCTTTTGAAGTTGAGCTTTTTGATAATGAGTCAAGTATTACGGTTGAAAATTATAAGGTGAGCGTCGTCTCTCCGTTTGAGATATCATATGCCAGCTTCAGGGAAAGGTTCGGGGAGCGGGATCCGGGCGCTTACTTTATGTCCCTGAGCGATAACGGAAGGCGGCTTTACTTTGAAGCTGAGGCTGATCCGAGCGCGTACTATCCGTCAGTCGAGTTCTATTCTTACGGTTTCAGGCGCACTGTGTCGCCTGCCGATTTCATAATTCCGCTCTTAGCGGTGGCCGCCGCAGTGTTGCTTTGCTATTTCGCGTTCGTCAGAGATCCGGAGAAAAAGATTGTCGCGCCGATCGAGTTCTATCCGCCGGAGAACTTGAATCCGGCTGAGGCGGGTTATATTATCGACGGGAATGTTTCGGGGAGAGACGTCACTTCGCTCATATATTACTGGGCTTCCCACGGGCATCTCTCAATTGAGGTCGCCGGTAAAGCAAAGAACTTCACTTTGCACAAGCTGGGCGACCTTGACGACGCGCATCTGCCATATGAGAACGTGATGTTCAGAGGGCTTTGGCTATGCGGCGATAACGATACGGTTACAAGCAAAGACCTGAAAAATAAGTTCTATTCCACCGTTTCAAAGACCGCTTCCGCTGTCAAGAGTTCATATACCGGCGACCGTTCGCTCAACAGGCTCGGGCGCGTCGCTGGGCTGATCGTTTTTGCGATGATGGTTTTCTGTGCTGTGTTGTTTTACGCTTTCTCGCAGCTTTGGGTGTATACCGGCGACGAGACCGCGACCGCCGGGTTCTTCGCGGTTCTTTTATACCTGGTTCTGTCTGTGGTCATATTTAAACATCACCAGTACAGATATAAGGATCCGATTACGTGTAAACTTCTTCTGATCGCTTTTCTTGTGCTCGACGCCGTCTTTGCGGTATTGGTATTTACGACGACGGCGGGGAAATCCCTGACCATAGCCGGAGCGGTTGTAACAGCGGCGTCGCTTGCGGTCACGGCTTTCACAACCACGTTCCTGCGCCGTAAAACTGATTTCGGCATATATCTGCTCGAACGCGTTATCGGCTTTCAGCTTTTCCTGACGACCGCCGAGAGGGCAAGGCTCCAAATGCTGCTTGAACAAAACCCTGATTATTATTATAATATACTTCCGTACGCTCAGTGTCTCGGCGTCTCCCGCATATGGGAGAAAAAATTCGATGGTTTGCTGAGGCAGCCGCCGACATGGTGTTACGGCGACGGCGCAGACACTGTAATCGGCTCGGCCGGTTTGGCCGGTATCACAAGATCGCTGTCCAACAGCATGACCTCGCGCCCCGTGTCAATCGACAGCGGTTCTTCCGGCGGAGGCGGCGGTTTCTCCGGCGGAGGTTCTTCCGGCGGAGGCGGCGGCGGAGGAGGGGGAAGATGGTAGATAACCCCGCGATTGAAAATGAAACAGCGGCAAATACGCTGGGAACAGAGCGCGTCGGCAGGCTGATGCTCAAATTCGGCATCCCCGCCATCGTCGCTCTGCTTATTAACGCGATTTATAACCTTGCCGACCAGGTTTATATCGGTTTTGCCATCGGTATGCTGGGGATCGAGGCGACTAATATCGCCTTCCCCCTGACAGCTATCTGCGGGGCTACGTCCTTATTATTCGGAGTCGGCGGCGCCTCCAACTTCAATTTGCGGCTGGGCGAAGGTAAAAAGGAAGCCGCCGACCGCTTTGCGGGATGCTCGCTTGCCCTGCTGGCGATTTCCGGTACGGTCATCGGGGTGGTCGTCCTTATTTTTATCAACCCCATCCTGTACGCCTTTGGCGTTACGGAATCGGTGAGGCCATTGGCGTTTACGTATATGTGGATCACCGCTATTGGCATACCTTTTACAATATTCACGACCGGGGCGTGCACTCTTATCCGAGCCGACGGCAGCCCAAGGTACGCGATGGGGTGCATGCTTGTAGGGGCTTTCTTTAACCTTGTGGTCGACCCGATAACAGCGTTTGTGCTTGGCTGGGGGATTGCCGGGATTGCGTGGGCGACCACGGTCAGTCAGGTTATGTCCGCCGGAATTGCGGTATTTTACTTCCTGAAACGCACAAAGACGATGACGCTGAAAAGGGAGTACTTTCAGCCGACTGCGGAGGTTTCAAAGAAAATCTGCACTTTAGGCGTCGCGTCCGCAAGCAACCAGCTGTTGAATGCAGCGGTGCAAGTGACCCTTAATAATATCATGCGCCACTATGGCGCCCTGTCAGTTTTCGGCAGTGACATCACCCTGAGCGTCGTGGGCGCCATTTCAAAAATAAACATGTTGTTTATTTCAATCACGGTCGGCATCGGGCAGGGCAGCCAGCCAATACACGGGTTTAATTACGGCGCAAAAAAATATGACCGCGTAAAAGAAACTCTGCGACTGGGCTTGACCGCAGCCAGCATTGTTTCTGTAGTCATTTTCCTTGTTTTCCAGATTTTCCCTCGCCAGCTTATGAAGATTTTTGGCGAGGACGACCCGCTGTACCTCGAGTTCGCAGTTCGTTACCTGAGAGTTTTTATGTTTATGACTTTTGTCAACGGCCTTCAGCCCATAACGTTCAGCTTTTTTACGTCTATCGGGAAAGCTACGCGCGGGATGTGGATATCCTTGACTCGGCAGGGTTTGTTTTTGCTTCCGCTGATATTGATTCTGCCGCCTTTCTTCGGGCTGGACGGGGCGATTTTTGCGGGGCCTGTCGCAGATTTTGCCGCTGCCAGCCTGTCGGCGTTTTTGATCATAACGGAACTGAGAAAAATATCGGCGCTGCAGAGAGGTCAGGTTGCACTGCCGGCGTCGCAATAAGTCGCAATAACAAGGCCGGCGGGGTGCGATGCGTCGCGCATTACGCTGTGCGCGACCCGCGTTAATAGGGATGGGGCCTGTTGTGGCCTGCGTTTGATTCGACCGCTTTTATCCTGGCGAGGGCTCGGCTCACTGAAGCTTGAGTCCTCATGTATTCCTGGCGGCTTTGAATATTGTGTATGCGGTGGTTTGCCCTTTCGAGCGCTTCTTTCGCTCTGGCTATGTCGATTTCATCGGCCCACTCGGCGGTGTCAAGGTAGAATTTCGCATTATGAAAGTTGATCTCGCAAAAGCCCTGGCCGACAGCGGCAATCCTCCATTCGCCGTTCTCGCAAATCTCGACGACGCCTTCGGAGACTGCTGCTATCATGGGCGCGTGCCCGGCCATAATGCCGATGCTTCCCTCCGGGGTGGAAAAGACGACTTGCTCCACCTCGCCCTCGAAGAAGTCTTTCTCGGGGGAGAGTATCACTAAAAAAAACGGTGTTTGCTCCATAATGAAGCTATTCTCCTTCCGACTCTTTTTTCAGCCGTTCCGCGTGTTCGTAGACTTCTTCTATGGCGCCTTTCATGAAGAATGCTTCTTCAGGCGCGTCGTCCAGATTCCCTTCCAGGATTTCGCGGAAACTGCGAATCGTGTCGTCCAGATGCACGTATCGCCCCTCATATCCGGAGTATGTCTCCGCCACGTGGAATGGCTGCGACATAAAGCGTTGGATTTTGCGGGCCCGCCTGACAATCGTTTTATCTTCTT
>Ga0082212_10009160_pt1 | contig 12795 bp, 11 predicted proteins | sample TergutNt197P3_FD_71548 | JGI IMG/M metagenome (GOLD analysis project Ga0082212, IMG submission 71548) | Neocapritermes taracua P3 segment gut microbial communities from Petit-Saut dam, French Guiana - Nt197 P3 | ecosystem: Host-associated > Arthropoda: Insects > Digestive system > Gut ... | reverse complement strand
GCTCCTGGCCAATATGACCCGCTTCGGCTTTATGTTCTCCGGCCGGAACCGGGGCGGCGGTCACCCGGCCGCGGCCCTCCTGATGGCCTTCCTGGCCCCCTTGGCGGCCCTCATCATCCAGGCGGCCATTTCCCGCTCGCGGGAATACCTGGCCGACGACGGCGGGGCCGACATAGCCGGCACCCCTCACGGCCTGGCCTCGGCCCTGGACAAGCTGGGCGGCCGGCAGGGCCAGTCCCGGCGCTCCGTCCCGGGCGCGGCCCACCTGTATATCGTCAACCCCCTCAGCCAGCGTTCATTGAGCAACCTTTTCGCCACCCACCCGCCCCTGGAGGAACGCATCGCCCGGCTGCGAGGCGAAATAATATGACCGCTCCGCGGGCGGCTCTGGTCGTCCTTCTGCTAGGAGGCCTTTTCTGGGCCGCCCTGGTTTGGGCCGCGGACCAGGATCCTTTGGCCCCCCTGGACCCCGCCCGGTCCGGGCCGGACGGGCGGCGCACGCCCATAGTCGCGGCTATTGAAAAGGCCAAGCCGGCCGTGGTCAGCGTCTATGCCCGGATCCCCGGCGGCCCCTCTCCCTCCCCCTTCACCCGCGACCCCTTCGCCGATGAATTCTTCCAACGCTTTTTCAGCGACTTTGGACCGGGCCTGACCAGGCCGACCACCAACCTGGGCTCGGGGGTCATCATCGACGGCCGAAAGGGCCTGGTGGTGACCAACGAGCATGTCTTGAGCGGAGCCTCAAGTATTGTGGTGGCCCTGGCCGACGGCCGGGAGTTTCCGGCCGAACTCCTGGGAGCCGACCCCGGCCATGACCTGGCCGTCTTGGAAATAAAATCCCAAGGCCTGCCCCAGATCCCCCTAGGCGACAGCGACGGCCTGATGATCGGCGAAACCGTCATCGCCATCGGCAATCCCTTCGGCCTGACCCATACGGCCACGGTGGGCATCGTCAGCGCCACCGGCCGGGAAGTGCCCCGGGGCCGCCGGGGCGAGGCCCTGAAAGACCTCATCCAGACCGATGCGGCCATCAACCCCGGCAATTCCGGGGGGCCGCTGTTGAACCTCGACGGGGAAGTGGTGGGCCTCAACACGGCCATAATCCGGGGCGACGGCCTGGGCTTCGCCATCCCTTCCAACCAGATCCGGCGCGTCGCCGCCCGCCTGGCCCGGGGCGGGCTGGCCTTGGACCTGGGCCTTGACCTGGCCGAATCCGGCCGACCCCGGCGGGGGGAGACCGGCTGCCTGATAGTCAGCCTGACCGCAGGCGGCCCGGCCGCGGCGGCCGGCTTGAAAAAAGGCGATATCCTCCGGAAACTGGACCGCGACCCGGTGGACACCCTGGCCGACTATGAACTGATCCTGGCCGGCCTGGACCAGGGACAGCCGGTCACGGCCGAGGTGACCCGCGACGGCCGGCCCCTGGCCGTGAATCTTACCCCGCGCCAGTTCACGGCCGACGAGGCCCTGGCCCTGGCCGGCGCGCTTTACGGCCTTACGGTTTCGGAACATAACGGGCGGCTGGCCCTTGAGCGGCCGCCCGCTTCCTCCCCGGCCGCCCGGGCCGGCCTGCGCCAAGGCGATTGGCTCCTGGCCCTGGGCGACCGCCAGACCTCCGGGGTCCGGGACCTGGCCGAGGCCGTGCTGGCCGCCCGTTTCAAACCCGCCGTTTCCGTGACCGTCCAGCGCGGCCGCACGGTTTACCGGACGAACCTCTCCCGCTGAAACCGCAAAAAACGTTGACTAACCTGGGGTCGGTGGGCTACAATGCAATATTGACTTATGGCCCTGGACCAAAAACCACAAAGAGGTGATCTTGGCTAGAGAAGACCTGATCAAACTGGAAGGCAAGGTCACCCAGACTCTGGGCGGCGGCCACATGGAAGTTGAAACCGCCGACGGCGTGAAGATCCGGGCCATGCTCTCGGGGCGTCTCAAGCGCTTTAAGATCCGCGTGCTCATGGGTGATCGGGTGGAAGTGGCCGTCTCGCCCTACGACCCCACCCACGGGCTGATCACCTACCGCCTGAAGTGACCCCAGCCGGGCGGCCCTGAATCCCCCATGCCCACAGCCCCCATAATCGAAGATTTTCTGGACCTGGTCCGGTTGAACGTCAATTCCCTTAAGGAGCGGGCCATAGCCGACGATATTCGGGCTCGGCTGACCGCTCTGGGCCTGACCGTGGAAGAGGACGACGTCGGCGGCCGCATCGGCGGCCAGGCCGGCAACCTCATCGCCCGCCTGCCCGGCGAGGCGGGCCGGCCGGTGATCATGTTTTCCGCCCACCTGGACCGGGTGGAAAACCACGGCCGCATCCAGCCGGTGGTGGACGAGGCCCGGGGGGTCATCACCAGCGACGGCACTTCCATCCTGGGGGCCGATGACGTGACGGGCCTGGCGGCCATCCTCGACGGCCTGCGGCGGGTGCGGGCCGCGGGCCGGCCCCACGGCGAGGTGGAGGTCGTCTTTTCCGTGGCCGAGGAAATGGGGCTCCTGGGAGCCCGGCACCTGGACTTCAGCCGGCTCAAGGCCCGGATGGCCTATGTGCTGGATGTCGGCGGCTCCTTGGGCGTCATAGTCAACCAGGCCCCGACCCAATACAGCTTCATCATCACCGTCCACGGCCGGAGCGCCCACGCCGGCATCGCCCCGGAGACGGGGCTTTCAGCCATACGGGTGGCGGCCACCGCCCTCACCCGCCTTCCCGAAGGACGGCTGTCGCCCGCCAGCACCAGTAATTTCGGCATCATCCAGGCCGGCCAGGCCGCCAACATAGTCTGCGAGCGCTGTGAGATCAAGGGCGAGGCCCGCAGCACCGACCAGGCGGAACTGGAGGCCTATCTCGATAAGGTGCGGCGGGTCTTTGAGGAAACCGCCCGGGAATTCGGGGCCGAGGTCGAAATGGAAACCAGCCTTGAATATCTGACCTACCGGGTCGAAGAAGACCATCCGGCCATAGACCTGGCCCGCCGGGCCATGGGAAACCTGGGGCTGGCCCCCCGGATCACCAGCACCGGCGGAGGTTCGGACGGCAATCATTTCAACCGGCACGGCCTGACCGCGGTGGGCCTGGCCCCGGGCTTCAGCCAGGCGCACACTACCCGGGAGGAACAATCCATCGCCCAACTCGTCGACTGTGGCCGGCTGGTGGCGGAAATAATCTGGGAGGCGGCGGAAAGCCGGGGTGGAATTTGATCCCCGGGTGTGTTATGCTTAAATAAGTTGGTGTATACCGGCCCAAAAATTTTTTGGCCGGTTAAGTGAGGCGGTTCGACCCCGGACAGGCGGATATGCGCGTAGGCGTTGGCTATAGCGACAATCCAGACACCATCATGGCCGGCAAAAGGGCCGCCGCCGGCGCCTTGAAAGAGGCCGGCCGGAGCCACCCCTGCGACCTGGTCCTCTTGTTTTCCACCGCCCGCCACGAGCCGCAGGCTTTGAGGTCGGCGGTGGCTTCGGTTTTGGGGCCGAAGCCCCCCATCATCGGCGGCGGGTCCGTCGGGGCCATTACCAATGACAGCTTCGGCTACGCGGGCTGCCAGGTCATTCTGGCGGCCATCTGGCTGGAAGACGTCCAGTGCGAGATCCTGACCCAGGGCGGCCTTGACCGGGGGGAGGAGCGGGCCGGGCTGGAACTCGGCCGGAAGCTGGCCGCTTTGGACCTCGCCGACACATCGCCCGTCATGCTTTTTTACGACGCCATCAACCGCTCCCAGGGTGATCTGCGCCTCATCATGGCCACCCCCTTGCTCCAAGGTCTGGAGCGGGGCTTGGGCTTTTTGCCGGCCCTGGTGGGGGCCGGCCTCATGGCCGATTACGCCTGCTCGCCCTACTGGCAATGGACCGGCAGCGACCTGGACCAGCACAACGCCCTGGCCCTGACCTTTTCCGGCAATATCCGCCTGGACAGCATCATCATGCACGGCTGCCACCCGGGCACCGGTTATTTCACGGTCACCAAGGCCGATCGCCAGGTCATCCTGGAAATCAACGGCCAGCCGGCCCTGCCCTTCCTGGACCGGCTCCTGGGCGGTTCCATCCGGATCGAGGACTACCCTTTCTTCCTCATCCTGGGGGTCAACAACGAGGACAAATGGGCCCCCTTTAAAGAGGAAAGCTACGCCAGCCGCCTCTGCCTGGGGCTGGACCCGGAACGGGGAGGGCTGGTCATGTTCGAGCCGGACATGGTCGAGGGCACCGAGTTCCAGATCATGTATCGCAGCCTGGGCCTGGACTACATACCCCCCAAGGTGACCGCCCTCTTTGACCGCCTCGACGGCCGCCGTCCCGTTTTCGCCACCTATATAAACTGCGCCGGACGCGCCGCCGGACACGCCGGGCTGGATATAGAAGACGCCGTCATCATCCAGCGGGAGATCGCCGGCCGGGTTCCGCTCCTGGGCCTTTACACGGGCGTGGAAATAGCCTCGGTCAGGGGCCGGCCCCGGGGCCTGGATTGGACCGGCGTCCTGACCCTGTTCAGCGAGGCCCCCTGATGTCCGAAACCGACTCCAGGATCCAAATCCAGGAACTCCGCCGCGAGATGACCTATCTGCGCCGGATGTCCGAATACACCACGGCCCGCATACTTCAGGTCGATACCCAGTCCATGGCCATACGCCATGAACTGGAACAGAAGCGGCAGGGCTTCAGCCTCATGGCCGAACTGGCCGTGGGCCTGGGGCAGGATTTGGATAACGACGCCTTCTTCGCCTCGGTCAGCCGGCGCCTGAATCACGCCCTGAACATGCGGCGCACCGCCGTCCTCCTGCCCGAGGCCGACAGCGGCCTGTTTCTGCCCTCCGTGCTCCAGGGCTATTCCAAGGCCGAGCGGCAATCCCTTGAAGACCGGCGGCTGGAAATCGACCCGGAATTCCTTAATCCCCTGGTTCCGGTCCTGATCACCGGGGCCGATCCGCCCGAACGCCAGGCCGGCTTCCGCGAAACCCTGAAGCTGCCCTTCCTCATTTCCGTGCCGGTTTTTTTGCGCAACGAACTCGTGGCCCTTCTGGTGACGGGCCGGCTGGATGAACAGCGGCCTTTCAGTCCCCGCCTGGGCCAGAGCGATGTGGAGACGGTGCAGACCGTCAGCGCCTACCTGGCGGCCCTCGTGGCCTGGCGGCGCCTGGCCAAAGTGGAGGACCTGGCCAATCATGATCCCCTGACCCGCCTGCCCAACCTCAGAAAGACCAAGGACAGCCTGACGCAGATCCTCAGCCTGGCCAAGCGGGGCGGCACCAAGGCGGCGCTTTTGTATATCGACCTTGACGGCTTTAAAGACGTCAATGACACCTACGGCCACGCCGTCGGCGACACGGTGCTGCACACGGTGGCCGAAAGGCTGCTGACCAGCGTCCGCGAATCCGACCTGGTGGGGCGCCTGGGAGGAGACGAATTTCTGGCCGTGCTCGCCAACCTCAACCGCCAGGAAGACGCCGGCTTCGTGGCCGTCAAGATCATTGAAAGCCTCTCCGAGCCCATCGAATTCCACGGCGCCCGCTGCCAAATCGGAGCCAGCATAGGCATCTCCATATTTCCCGACCACGGCGCCGACGGATTCTCCCTCCTGGCCGCGGCCGACGAGGCCATGTATATGGTCAAGAAGAGGGGCAAGAACGCCTTCCTCTTCGCCGGCTCCGTCTGAATTTCCATCATGCCCAAGGCGCGGCCGGCCGAACGGAAACCGGGAACCAGGCCGGCCCTGGCGGTCGGCGGCGCCCTCGCGGTTCTAGGGCTCTTTTGGCTGGCCCTGGGCCTCTTCCCCGACCCCCTGGCCGAAGAGGCCTGGAACTGGTCGGTCCAAGTGACGGATCGCCAGGGGCGGCTTCTGAAGGAATTCCTGCCCCCCCGGCCGGCCCTGAGGTCCGAACGGCCCCTGGCCGAATTCAGCCCCCGCCTGGTGGCCGCCGTGCTGGCCGCCGAGGATAAACGCTTCAGGCTTCACCCGGGCTTCGATCCCCTGGCCATTTTGCGGGCCGGCTGGCGCAACCTTAAGGCCGGTCGCATCGAAAGCGGCGGCTCCACCATCACCATGCAGTTGGCCCGCCTGAGCCGGGGCCTGACCCCCGGGCCCCGGACCCTGGACCGCAAGTTCAAGGAATTGTGGTGGGCCCTGTTGATCGAGCGCCACAACTCCAAGGACCGCATCCTGGCCGAATATCTCAACCGGGCTCCCTGCGGCCGCTTGGCCGAGGGTTTCGCGGCCGCGGCTTCGGTTTATCTGGGCCGGTCCGTCAGCGAGTTGTCCTGGGCTGAAAGCGCCTTCCTGGCCGGTTTCCCCGCCTCGCCGGGGGCCCTTGACCCCTTCAAAGACCCGCGGCCGGCCCTGGCCCGTCGCGGGCTCATCCTCCGGCGGCTGGCCCGGCAGGGACTTTTGAGCGGCCCGGAACTGGCCCGGGCCGAAGCCGAGCCCCTGGCCCCGGCCGCCAGATCCGGCCCCTTTCTGGCCCCTCACTTCGTCAGCCAAGTGCGGCGCGGGTTCGGCCCGGCCCCGCCGCCGGTCATAACCACCACCTTGGACCTGGACCTCCAGACCCGGGTCGAGACCATCGTGCGCGAAACGGTTCAGGACTTCCGGGCCCAGGGTCTGAGCCAGGCCGCGGTGCTGGTTCTCTCCCACCCCGGCCGCCAGGTGCTGGCCTGGGTGGGCTCGGCCGATTTTTTCGACGACGAAGGCCAGAACGACGGGGTCCTGGCCCTCCGCCAGCCAGGCTCGGCCCTCAAGCCCTTTCTCTACGCCGCCGCTTTTGACGCCGGGCTGATCCACCCCGCCTCCCTTCTGGACGACGCGACCGCGGACTACCTGGCCCGGGGGGGCAGCTTCAGCCCTTCCAACTACGACCGCGCGGTCCACGGCCCGGTCCCGGCCCGCCTGGCCCTGGCCAGTTCCCTGAATCTCCCGGCGGTCCGCCTGGCCGCCAACTTGGGCCTTTCGCCTTTTCTGAGCCGCCTTAGGGCCCTGGGCCTGGCCAGCCTGGACAAGCCCGCCGATCATTACGGCCTGGCCCTGGCCTTAGGCGGCGGCGAAGTGCGCCTTAAAGACCTGACCCTGGCCTACGCCGCCCTGGCCGACGGCGGCTTATTCCGGCCGGAAGTCATCCTCAAAGAGGAAGTCCGGCCGGCCCCGGCCGAGGCGGTCTTAAGCCCGGAGGCCGCTTTTTTGGTTACGGATATTTTAAGCGACCCCCTGGCCCGCCTCACCGGTTTCGGGGAAGGACGGACCTTGGCCCCCCCCTACCCGGCGGCCGTCAAGACCGGCACCAGCCGAAGCTTTCGGGACAACTGGTGCCTGGGCTACACCACCGGCTTCGTCGTGGGCGTCTGGGCCGGCGATTTCCGGGGCCGGCCCATGAACGGAGTCTCCGGGGTGACCGGAGCCGGAACCATCTGGCGGCGGGTCAGCGATCTTCTGGCCGAAAAAATCAGGCCGGGAGAATTTTCAGCCCCGCCGGGCCTGGTGGTCCGGGAAGCCTGCCCGGTGAGCGGGCTCCTGGCCGGGCCGGATTGCCCCAACCGGAAAAAGGAATTCTTCCTGGCCAAGTTCCCCCCGCCCGAAACCTGCCCGCACCTGGAACCGGGCGAAGAAGCGCGGGTTATGGGTCGGCCCCCGGGCTTCGGGCTCGTCCGGCCCCTGAATGGGGAGGTCTACGCCCTGGACCCGGGGCTCAACGCCCTGGCCCAGAACCTCAAGGTCCAGGCGCATAGCGACGGGGAGGCGGACGAACTGGTCTGGATTTTGAACGGGCGGGAACTGAAAAGACAGGCCGCGGCCGGACGGGGATTGTTCCATTGCCTGGTGCCTTTGGAACGCGGCCGGGCCCGCCTGGAAGTGCGGGGTCTTAAGGCGGGCGAAGTGGTTAAGACCAGCGCGGCGGTTTTTACCGTCCGCTAGAAAGTTGGGGACCCATGCTGATAGCTCCGGATGTTTATTTCTATTGTTTCGGCCCTTACGGCCAGCCCGGCGAATTTTCCAGCAATGCCGCGGTTCTCGGCGGGGCTGAAAAAATCATCGTTGACCCTGGCGCCGGATTTTACTGGCCCGAGCTGAAAAAGCAAATCGAAGCCGACGGCTTGGACCCGGCCGGATTCAAGATGGCCCTGTTCACCCACAGCCACCCCGACCACATGGAGGCCGGCCGCATCCTCGGTTCGGAATACGGGATACCTCTGGCGTTGTCCAAACCAGAAGCCGGGTTTTTCCGAAGCGAGGCCGCCTGGTTTTATGAGAACTGGAACCGGCCGGTTCCCGATTTTACTTTGGTGGAACTGGACGAGGGCCTCTTGGGGCTGGCCGATCCGGGCCTTAAGCTATACCTGACCCCCGGCCACACCCCCGGCGGCCTGAGCCTTCACTGGCCGGAAAGAAAGCTCCTGATCGTGGGCGACACTTATTTTCCCGGCACCATCGGCGCCATTGATTATCCGGGCGGCTCGGGCGCGGCCATGTATGCCAGCGTGGCGCTCTTGGAAGCCTTGGGCGAGGTGGAGATTGTTTTGTGCGGGCATTTCGAGGCCCTGGTCGGCCGGGACAGGGTCCTGGCCAACTACGAGCTTTTGAACGCCGAAATCAGGGAGAAAAAAGCGGCCGGTATTTTTTAGCCCCGGAAAGGCCGTTGGGCGGAACCCCCCGGTGATCCACGGCCCGCGTCCGTCACGGACCGCTGCTTCCTTCCGGATCTGACGGGGTTAGTGGGAACGCGGCACGCGGAGCCGAGGGGTTCCGCCCAACGGCCAGGGCGGCTGGAACCTCCGACAGGCCCCCCTGGCTGAAATCAGGTCTGTTCAGCCAGGGGCAGGGGCACGGCGGCGGCGGACGGCAGGTGGTTTCTCTTTCTCATGGAGGGAGCCCGGACCGCCGCCCCTTCGCACTTGATGCGAATTTCTTCCTGTTCGCGGTCGGCCAGGGCCACGGCCTCTTCCAGGATCTCCCGGCATTCCATTTCCAATTCGGCCGTTTCCTCGGCGCTGAATTTGTGGGAGCTACCCTCGTGCACGGCCCCTTCGATGCTTAGTTCGCCGTAGTCGATATGCCCGAAAACCTTGGCCGTGCCGTTGAGCTGGACGTGTTTGGAGGCCCGGATATTGCCGTAAACCGTGCCGCTAAGGACAATGTTCTCCACCAGGATCTCGCCTATGATGACCGCCGTTTCCTCCACCACCAGGGTGCCGGAGGATATTATCTCGCCCTGCAGCCGTCCGTCGAGGCGAATGACTCCGTTAAAACACAACCGGCCCTTGAGGGTCACCCCCGCGGCGAAATACGAATAGCCGGGCGTCTTTTTCTTGGAACCGAACATGACCTGCCCTTCCTTGGAAGAAATGACAATTTTGAGATAATTCAATTTATCTTTTTAACATAAAGACGCATCCGATGCAAGGGCGGAGGAAACCTGCCGGGCCGCCAGGTCGTAGGCGGAAGCTTGGACCAAGCGGGCCTGGACCAGGCGGCCGGTTTCGGGCTGGTCGCCGTCGAAATATATCAGGCCGTCCACCTCCGGGGCCTGGAACCAGGCCCGTCCGGTCATCACCGGCCCGGTTCCGTCAGCCGGGCCCTCCACCAGCACCTCCACGACCTGGCCCAGGCGGGCCCGGTTCCGGGCCAGGGAGACCCGCCTTTGGGCGGCCAGGATGGCCCGCCGCCGTTTTTCCTTGACTCCGGCCGGGAGACGCCCCGGGAAGCCCGCGGCCCGGGTTCCCGTCTCCGGGCTGAATTTGAAGACCCCCAGGTGATCGAAGGCGGCGCGGGCCACGAAATCCAGAAGTTCGGCGAAGTGGGACTCGGTTTCCCCGGGGAAGCCCACCATCAGGGTGGTGCGCAGGGCCAGGCCGGGCCACCAGCGCCTGAGCCTTTCCACCAGCTTAAGGGGCGGGGCGGCGGGCCGGCCCATGCGCCGCAAAATATCCGGGGCCGCGTGCTGGAGGGGCAGGTCCAGGTAGGGCAGCACCTTGGGCGTCTCGGCCAATCCCCGGACCAGCTTTTCGGTCAGACCTTCGGGATAGGCGTAGAGAAGCCGTAGCCAGGCCAGGCCGGGAGTTTCGGCCAGTTGCCGGACCAGGCTCAAAAGAGCCCCCGGGCGCCCCTGGTCCCGGCCGTAGGCCGTCAGGTCCTGGGCCACCAAGGTCAGTTCCCGGACCCCGCCGGCGGCCAGTTCCGCGGCCTCCTCGACCAGCCTCCCCGGATCATAACTGACCAGGGGGCCTCTTAAGGCGGGGATGAGGCAGTAGGCGCAACGGCGGTGGCAACCCTCGGCGATCTTCAAGTAAGCCCGGAAAAACGGGGTGCCCGGCAGGCGCCGACCAAGTCCCAGGCCGTCCGGGCCAAAGGCCGGGCACCGCCGGGGGCGCTTCAATTTATACGAACCGCGAAACAGGGTGGCTATTTGGGCCTCAAATTCCGGGTATTGGCCCGGCGCAAGCCACAGGTCCACCTCCGGAAGGCCCCGGGCCAGGTCCGCTCCTTCCGCTCCCCGGTAACGGGCCGGCAAACAGCCCGCCGCCGCCAAGACGGCCCCGGGCTTCTTGCCGCGACCGGCGCTCATCAGAGCCTCCAGGGCTTCCTCCACCGCGCTTTCCAGGAAAGCGCAGGTGTTGACCAGGACGAGGTCGGCCTTGGCCGGGTCGGCCTCGGGCTGAAAGCCGAAAGCCTCCACGGCGGCCCCCAGAAGCCGCTCGCTGTCCACCAGGTTCTTGGCGCAGCCCAGGGAAATGAGGTGGAGGCGGGGATTGTCCTGGCGGCCCGCGGGGCCGGGCTGATTTTTATCAGCGAACCCAAATTTTTTTCCGGACAATATAATCTCCCTAACCTGCGGGCTGTTGTGGTATAATCAATTAACTTTTTTAATTTTTTATGATAACCATTTTGATCGCCAAAGGAAAGCAAATTGATTTTGTGGCGTAAAGTGGTCATTGTCCATAAACACGAGGCCAAGAGCGACGAGATGGCCCGGGCCGTGGCCGGCAATCTCCAGGCCCGGGGTCTTAAGGTGCGCCTGGACTGCTCCCGTCCGAAGCCCGGGGCCCGGCCCAAGCCGCGTTTTACGCCCGACCTGGTCATTTCCATAGGGGGCGACGGCACCCTGTTATATTCGGCCCGGGCCTGGGGCCAGAACGGCACGCCCCTGTTGGGGGTCAACCAGGGCTACCTGGGGTTTCTGGCTGAAACCGAGCCGGCCCGTTTGCAGGATCTTTTGGAGGAAGTCCTGGCCGGGCGCTATCACCAGGAAAAGCGCATGGCCCTGGAGGTGATGGTCCGGCGGCAGGGCCGCCCCTTGAGCCGGTTCGGCCGGATAATGGCCTTAAACGAGGTGGTGGTCAACAAGGGGGCCCGGTCCCGCATCATCACCCTGAATCTCAAGGTCAGGAATTTCGGCCGCTGGTCCTTCCGGGCCGACGGGGTCATCATCGCCACCCCCACCGGCTCCACGGCCTATAATATCTCCGCCGGCGGACCCATGGTCTATCCCACCCTGGAAGCCGTGGTGGTGACCCCCATCTGCCCCTTCACCCTGACCAGCCGCCCCCTGGTGCTGTCGCCGGACTTCCCGGTGGAAATCGTCGTGGACAGCGAAAACACGGACCCGGACATCCATCTCGTAGCCGACGGCCAGTTGAGCCTGCCCCTTGAAGTGGGCGACAAGGTGAGCGTCCGGCGTCACCCCAATGGCATCAACCTCATCGTCTACCCCGACCGCAACTTCGTCGATGTCCTCCGCCAAAAGATAAATTGGGCTTAGTTTTATCAATAATGTTTTTGGCCGTGATGGCCATCTTCGGCCCGGCCCGGGCGACTATGGTTCAGGCCGCGCCTGCCCAGGCCGCGCCGGTCTTGGAACCCCGGCTCTTGAATATCCGGCCCCACGACCCCGGCCGCTACACCCAGGGGCTCTTCATCCGGGACGGGGTCTGGTTTGAATCCTCCGGGGGCTTCGGGGTCTCCGCCTTAATTCGGGAGCCGGAAGGGGTGAAAGCAGAGCGCCTGGACCTGCCCCCGGACTGTTTCGCCGAAGGGGCGGCCTGGGCCGAGGGCGAGATCTACCTTCTGACCTGGCACAACCAGCGCGGTTTCGTTCTGGACCCGGAGACCCTGGCCGTCAAGCGGGAGTTCACCTACTCCGGCCAGGGCTGGGGCCTGGCCTGGGACGGCCGGCGGCTGTGGCGCTCCGACGGCTCGGATCGCCTTCACCCCCACCAGCCCGGCGACTTCGCCCCGGCCGGCCCGCCCCTTTTGGTGCGGGAGGGCGAGGCGATGGTGGACAACCTCAATGAACTGGAATGGGACCCGGCCACCGGCCTGTTGCTGGCCAATGTCTATGGTCTGGACCGGGTGGCGGCCATAGACCCGACCGATGGCAAAGTCCGGTTCTGGCTTGAGGCCGCGCCCTTAAGAACCCTGGCCGTCCAACGCGGGCTACCCTCCCCGGCCAGCCTGGACACGGCCTTCAACGGCCTGGCCCGGGACGGCCGGACCCTTTGGCTCACCGGCAAACTCTGGCCCCTGCTGTTTCAAATCGCCTGGCCCCCGGACGGCTGGCCCGACTGAGGCTGGTTTCCCAATCAAACCGTTATTCTTTCAAACATGGCCCAGAAAAAACCGTCGGTCTGGTGGCGGTGGGGCCAAAGGGTCAGGTGGCCGTTTTCCAGATGGGGCCGCAGGGCTTCCGGCCAGGCGGAAGGCAGGAGCGCCCTGAATTCAGGGCTGGCGGCCAGGAATTTCGCGGCTGTCTCCGGGCCTTCGGCCAGGCTGAAGCTGCAGACGCCATAGATGAGCCGGCCGCCGGGCCGGACCCGGCCGGCCG
>Ga0082212_10009159_pt1 | contig 12796 bp, 12 predicted proteins | sample TergutNt197P3_FD_71548 | JGI IMG/M metagenome (GOLD analysis project Ga0082212, IMG submission 71548) | Neocapritermes taracua P3 segment gut microbial communities from Petit-Saut dam, French Guiana - Nt197 P3 | ecosystem: Host-associated > Arthropoda: Insects > Digestive system > Gut ... | reverse complement strand
CAACCAAGTGATCGCAACCGACCTTGCAGGGCTGGGGTTGTCATATGACCTTTTTACCCGTACAACGACCCGAAACCACTATCAGGTCACTCAAGAAATCTTCAAAGCGCTCCACCAAAATGGCTACGTCGTTGCGAAGCAGGAGCAGAGCGCTATCAGTCCCAGCACCGGACGTACGCTACCCGACCGTTATATTGAGGGCACCTGCCCGATTTGCGGTTTCGACGGCGCTCGCGGCGACCAATGCGACGAATGCGGCAACCAACTTGACCCCATTGATCTAATCAATCCGCGATCTAAGGTGAACGGAGAAAAACCAAAGTTTGTAGACTCGGAGCAGTTCTTCCTCGATCTACCAGCGTTCACCCAAGTGCTAGGCGACTGGCTTTCGACCCGTGATGATTGGCGTCCCAACGTCTTGAAATTCTCCTCAAACCTTTTGAAAGACTTGCGGCCTCGGGCAATAACCCGTGACTTGGACTGGGGGGTTCCGATTCCGCTCGATGGTTGGCGCGATCAACCCATGAAGCGAATCTATGTTTGGTTTGATGCTGTGATTGGGTACCTCTCTGCTTCAGTGGAGTGGGCAAAGCGCAGTGGCGATAAAGATGCTTGGCAGCAGTGGTGGACTGACCCCAAGGCACTCAGCTACTACTTCATGGGCAAGGACAACATCGTCTTTCACTCTGTCATCTGGCCAGCAATGCTTTTGGGACATAACGGTGCTGGAGATCGTAGCGGGGAAGTCGGAGCTTTTGGAAAGCTGAATCTGCCCACTGAAGTAGTCAGTTCTGAATATCTAACGATGAGCGGCTCCAAGGTTTCCACTTCACGCTCTCATGTCATCTATGTGGGCGATTTCCTGCGCGAATACGGGCCAGATGCACTGCGCTACTTCATTGCCGTTGCCGGACCAGAAAATAACGACGCCGATTTCACCTGGGATGAATTCGTCCGCCGCAATAACTTTGAGTTGGCAAACGAGTGGGGAAACCTTGTAAATCGGTCTGTGTCCATGGCATTCAAGCAGGTAGGTTCAATCCCTGAACCGCTGATACTAAGCGATACTGATCGGGAGCTATTAGCGGCCGCCAGTAACGCTTTCGACACCGTCGGCGCTCTGTTAAGGACGTGCAAATTCAAGCAGGCCATTTCCGCAGCGATGCGGATTGTTGGAGCAGCAAACAAATACATCTCCGAGTCTGAGCCATGGAAGCTGAAGGGACAGCCGGAACGTCGGGACGCGATTCTCTACACCTGTTTGCAAGTAGTTTCTGACGTCAACACGATGCTCACACCCTTCCTGCCGCACGCCGCGCAGAAAGTGTATGAAATGCTGGGTGGGGAAGGCGTATGGGCAGCTCAGCCGAAGATCGAGACCGTCAGCGGCGAAGACGAACCGGACTATTCGGTACTCACCGGTGACTACGCCGCGCAGTCGGCGATCTGGGCTTCACGCCCGCTGGAAGCCGGAACCCTGTTGGCGCAACCCACACCGCTGTTCAAGAAGTTAGACGAGGCACTTGGCGAAACTGGCCCTGATTGGGCACCAATCGGGTGACAGCGACGAGCAGGCGTTAGCCGCTATGCGTAATCTTCCGGCGTGAAAGTCAGCGAGAACAGCTCTAGGGCGTCACTGCTGCGATATACGTACTTAAGCGAGACTCCAAAGTCCCTAAATACTTTCATCTCAGGTGAGCTTTTAATGAGATTTAACAGATCCCTTTGCATAGTGGCTTTCACCTGAGTCAATTGCTCATCAGTGAGGTCGGCTTTGGCGAAATTTATCATGGTGTAGTTGTAGATCAACATTTTGTCCGCAACCTCAGTGTTATCTAACTGGGTTTCGGCGTCCACCATCATAGGACAAGTCGCATTGATCGTTTCCGAGGCGTTTTGCAGTTCTTTATTCACATCTACGCCGAGGGAGCAGCCCGAAAAGAACGGCAATGCTAAGGCGCAGACTATTAGCAAAACGCCTGAGGTGATTTTATTACGCATGATCTCTTTCCATGTTGAAATTCTTAGTTCAACATTAACACAGACGCTGGAAATACCTGTCTATCAAGTGCTGCGCACCTGGCTTGGTAACCTGGAAGCTCTGTATGGAATGAAGCAGAACTAAGAGCCAACTAGCAGCAACTAAACCAGCCGAGCTAGCAGAGCTAGTGGTTATCTCAAAAATTTCTCATTCTTTCAGTTCATGTTCACGTACAGTTCACTTTCCCCATACGATTGGAGTGTGGATCCTGTGTTTATTTTTCTGGTCATTGTGGTGCTCACCGCCTTGGCCTTTGATTTCACTAACGGGTTTCATGACACAGCGAACGCGATGGCTACCTCCATCGCGACCAAGGCTCTTTCTCCGAAAGCCGCGGTAACGCTGTGCGCAGTTCTGAATCTTGTCGGCGCCTTCTTGAGTGTAGAAGTTGCGTTGACTGTGACCACTGCCGTGATCCGCATCCAGACCTCAACAGGTGGGGTGCGTCCCGAGCTTGTCACCGACGGCGGGTTCAACATTTTGTTGATTCTGCTGGCTGGCCTCGCGGGCGCCATCATTTGGAACGTTCTCACCTGGTTGTGGGGTCTGCCGTCAAGCTCATCTCACGCCTTGTTTGGAGGTTTGGTAGGTGCAACAATCGCTGGACTGGGCTTCAATGAAGTCAAATGGTTCGGTGAGGGTGCCAGCCTCGGCGGGGTTGTGGGAAAAGTAGCAATACCAGCATTGCTATCACCGCTGATTGCGGTGATAGTTTCTGCTATCGGCACCCGCTTGGTTTTCGCAATAACTAATGGCGTGAACCAGTACTACCGCGAAACTGGTTTTCGTTGGGGTCAAATCGGCACCGCATCGCTAGTTTCACTTTCCCACGGCACAAATGATGCACAGAAAACCATGGGTATAGTCACCTTGGCGCTCATTGCAAGCGGTCACTGGGATGATCTGCACTCCATCCCGTTCTGGGTAAAGCTCGCGTGCGCTTTAGCGATCGCGGCAGGCACCTATATCGGTGGTTGGCGGATCATCCGCACCATGGGGCATGGCTTGGTAGAAATCTCCAGCCCGCAAGGGATGGCCGCCGAGGCCTCTTCCGCTGCTGTCATTCTCGCATCCAGTCAACTGGGTTTCGCGCTGTCAACCACGCATGTGGCTACCGGATCGATCATGGGAACCGGCATTGGGATCGGGGCAAAAGTACGTTGGTCTGTGGCTGGAAAAATGCTTTTCGCCTGGCTGACCACCTTCCCTGCGGCTGGTCTCATTGGAGCGTTGATGTACCTGATTGGTAATGCGATAGGCGGCCCAGTGGGTGCGTTCACTGTCTTTGGTTTGCTTGGGGCCATCGCCTGCGGATTTTATGTGATTTCACGCCGGAACAGGATTAGTTCTGCCAATGTGAACGAAGAATGGAAGGAGGATGCGTAATGGAACAGTTTATGGCCGTACTTAATGCAGCTTGGCAGATTCTATTAGCAGGAATCCTTTTCGGTGCTGGTTTACCTGCACTGTTCGCATTCGGAATTCGCGCGTTAGCTTGGGGCACTGGCGGCGAGGCTGAAGAACATGCGGTTGGGGAAGAAAAAAAGCCGCACTTGGCAGGTCGGCTAGTCGCATATGCGGCATTCGCCTTTGTGATGCTGGGGATGCTTGCCGGGATTGGCTTCATAGCTGCACACGGGCTAGGCATCGCCATCACTTTTGATGGGATCATGCCAGTGTTTACCAAGAAGTGAGCCCCGGCAGGGCTTAGCAACTACATCGTCCAAGACCTATCAGTGGGTTTCGGCACGAATCAAAGTTGGAATGTCTTGAGCGAATGCGCTGATGATAGCGGTGCTAGCTTCCAGCGCTGATAACTCCCCTGACACTACTTCTGCTTCTAGCTCACCGGCTATGTCCTTGACTCGTTGCGAACGTCGCATGGCGTCTTCCAACTCGCCGTTGACTAGCGCCCACAGCCATTCCAGTTGTTGTTTGGCGCGCCTAGACTCTAGCTCGCCACTGGCTTCCAGCTGGGCACGATGGGCTTTGATAGCTTGCCACAGTTCGTCCAAACCTTTCCCAGTTACCGAGCTTGAGGTGAGCACCTGCGCACGCGGCGCATCGGGGTCTGAGTTAATCAGCTTCATGGCTACTTGCAGATCACGAGCTGCCATTCGGGCTTCGGTTTCGTGCTCTCCGTCGGCCTTGTTTACCGTGATGATGTCGGCCATTTCCAAGATGCCGCGTTTGATGCCTTGTAGCTGGTCACCGGCACGTGCCAGTGTGATCAGTAAGAAGGTGTCTACCATGCCCGCTACAGCGACTTCAGATTGTCCGACGCCGACAGTTTCGATGAGGGTCACATCGAATCCGGCGGCTTCAGTGATGATCATTGATTCTCTGGTGGCTCGTGCAACTCCACCCAAATGTCCCGATGTTGGGGAGGGACGCACGAAGGCCGCATCAGATGCTGCTAGCTCTCCCATACGGGTACGGTCTCCCAGGATTGAACCGCCCGTCTTTGTTGATGTTGGGTCGATTGCCAGTACTGCCACCCGATGTCCCATATCAATGAGTCTGCGCCCCATCGCATCAATGAACGTGGATTTTCCAGCACCGGGAACGCCAGAAATACCTACTCGTATTGCCTTTCCAGCATACGGTCGCAAAATCCGCAGCAGGGTTCGTGAAATGCGGCGATGATCCGGATGGGACGATTCCACTAGGGTGATGGCACGCGCGATGTGCTGCCGTGAGCCTTCCAGTACTTTTTCGGCCAGACGCTCAACTGTCATGGCTTGCCGCGAAGTAGCGGCATCTGCAACCCGTTTCGCGTCAGAATAGTTGGTCTGAGTTTGGGGAGCATTAAAAAGCCTGCCGCTGTCGTACTCATTGTCTAGCACTATTTCCCCTCTGGTCGCTCCAATCTTGGACTCATATTACCTAGAAACTGCGATCTGAATCGCAAAGAGAACGTCAAATTCAAACTGAAACACCGAATTGCAGCTAGGCTTTAGCCATGCCTGAGCAACAACTCCAAGTCCGTATTCGTGAAGAACTAGCTGGTGGGAATTTCGCTGATTTTATCCGCGCCTGGCACACCGACGAGGCCTTCGTTCTCGATTTTGCGGCTTTTTCTGAACCTCCGCGCATGGAGGACGACACCGTTATTCGGGAAGCCACTGTTGTGTCTCGGGTTCGTATCCCACCCTCGCAGGTATTTGAGCTCATGAAAGCGCTAGAACAGCAACTTAGCGCTTGGGAAAAAGAACACCCAGAGCGTAAGTCCTAACCGCGCGAACCATAACCAAAAGTTAATGCCAACAGGGGTTAACGCAAAGATAGCTGACTCAAGATCGACGCAGCACAGCGCGTAAATTCAAGGCTTTGGTGTACGAGATCAACCCGTATTGTGCGATACGCGAAGCTACAAATCCGATCAGAACCGCAAACGCAAACTGGATGACGATAACGACTATCCCTTGAGCCAAATCAAGCGTTCCAAAAGCATTGCGCACCAAACCAGTCAGCCCTCCAGACCAGGGGAAAAAGGTCAGCACCTGGACAACAGGGTGGTTGGGCGAAGTTACCATCATCCCGGACGCATACAGCGGCATAATCGAGGCAAGTAGAACCGGCGTGAACAACCCAGCTGCCTCTTTGGCAGTAGGCATGATCATCCCGACAGTCACCACCGACACCATGTTGAGGCAAAATGCGCCCAACAGCAGCAACGCGCCCATACACATCCGGAGCGGATCGAAAACCAACGTGATGCCGGCAATCGGGGTGGCAATCCACACAATTAACGCCGCAAGGGCGGGAATGAGGAATACAGACATTTGTACCAGACCGGTGACCACTATCCCGATGAGTTTGCCAACCAGCAGATTGCGGGCATTTATTGTGGTGAGAATCATCTCTGCTACCCGGTGCTCCTTTTCCTCAAGGAACGCTGAAAGCATCTGATTGCCGAGCATCACGATCAGCAGAAATAGCATGACCGGAAAAAACAAGGGAGCAATCGCCTCGGCAAGTCCATTAGCAGGTGTCCCATCGCGGAAAGTAGTTAGCTGGGTGCTCACCCCAGCCCGCACTAACGCCACCAGTTGCGGATCAGCAATGCGTTTGTCGATACTGTCTTGAAGCAGTTTCACTGCGACTGCCTCATAACGCGAATTCTCAACCAAGCCGACATCTTGGGCTGTGATTACCACCGAGTCTTTGGACAAGTCTGCCGGATAATGGAAGCATGCGGTTATTTTCTCCGCAATAGCATTTTCGGCACAAAGTTGCACATCGAATACTTGTTTTCCAGAAGATATGGGGTAGATCAGCCCAGATTCGTCTACGTACTCGAAACTGAATCTATCGTCTTCTGCCAGCTCTAGCGCAGCTTCAGCAGAAGCAAAAGAGGCAAATGCGGCGATGACACCTACGACCGCAATAAGGGCTGGGATAGCAAGAGTTGTAAACCAAAAACTCGCCTTCTTCAGCGTGCGAGATATTTCAAAGCTGACGACTTTTGAAATGTTACCCATCAGGCATCCTTCCCGTAGACCTCGACAAAGATCGAATCCAGCGAACGCCGCGAGTGTACAAATTCCGAAACTCGAACCTGGCTGTTGATTAACTCCTGCAACACGGCTTCTGAATCAACTCCGACCTTTGGCGCCAATTCAGCTTTGCCCCAGCCATCAGACAAAATCTCATAACTTTCCCCAGTCGGTAAGACTGTAGGGTGCTCGTAACTCACTTTCACACTCGTCGCCCCAAAGGCATCCTGCACTTGCGAAACTGTGCCATACGCCCTAGACACACCATCCTTTAGCAAGATGATGCGGTCACAGAGGCGTTCAACTTCTTCCATATGATGGGTGACCATGACCACAGTGGCTCCGCGTTGTTTCTGGTCTGCAATGATGTCAAGTAACAACCGTCTATTTACTGGGTCGAATCCCTTGGTTGGTTCATCCAGAATCAGCAACTGCGGGTTGTTCATGATTGTGACACCGAGTTGGACTTTTTGTTGCTGCCCTCCCGAGAGCTTGTCGAGCCGAGTTTTTGCTTTGTCTTGGAGGTCAACGCGTTCCAAATAGTTCTGCGACCAACGCTTTGCAGCCGCCGGAGCCATTCCCTTTAGCTTCCCAAAGTAGACCATCGTGTCAAGAACCCGCTCTTTTTTGTAAAGTCCGCGTTCCTCCGGAAGATACCCTAACGCACCGGAACGTCCGGGATGGAATTCTTCCTGATTGATTAGTAACCTGCCCGCAGTTGGAACGTAGATACCTAGCAAAGCTCTGATCGTCGTGGTCTTACCGCAACCGTTTGAACCCAAAAACCCGAAAGTTTCGCCTTGCCCCACTTCAAAAGATAGATCTTTGATGACGGTGTTGACCCCAAAATCCATCCGGAAACCTTCGACACTGACCGCAGCCGTCACGTCCCCTCCTATAAATGTGATATCACATTTAATCACATTTTTGAGGCATACTCAACCGGGAAACTGGCGAACCTTATTCGTTGGTACGCAAAGACCCCGAGTCCGCTTGCAGCCAGTATCAAGACAGCAGCGGTCTGCTGTCAAACCAGGTCGTTCAGGTGATCTTAGATCAGCCCTAAGCTCTTGACGGCTTCACGTTCGTCGAGCAGTTCTGCCACAGAAATGTCTATCTTTGCCTGCGAGAAAGCGTTGATCTCCAAGCCCTGCACGATTGAATAGACGCCGCCAGCCGTGGTCACTGGGAAGGAAGAAATAATCCCTTCTGCGACGCCATACGAGCCATCCGACCATACCGACTGTGACACCCATTCACCGGCAGCAGTGCCTGTGATCCAATCCCGCGCATGCTCGATAGTGGCATTTGCAGCAGAAGCCGCCGAGGACAGGCCGCGGGCATTGATAATGGCTGCACCGCGCTGAGCTACCGTTGGTATGAAATCATTCTCCAACCATTGTTCGTCAACCAACGACGCGGCGGGTTTGCCGTCAACCGTCGCGTGGAAAATGTCTGGATACTGGGTTGAGGAGTGGTTGCCCCAGATCGCCAAATTCTTGATTGCACTAGTTGGAACTTGGGTCTTATTCGCCAACTGTGCTACTGCACGATTGTGATCGAGTCGGGTCAACGCATTGATCTGGGTCTTTGGAATGTCTGGCGCGTTGCTCGCCGCAATTAGCGCATTGGTGTTTGCCGGATTGCCGGTAACCAAAATCTTAATGTCGGAGGCGGCGACCTCATTCAGCGCCTTGCCTTGGCCTGAGAAGATGTTGCCATTTGCACTTAGCAAATCGCTGCGTTCCATTCCAGCCTTGCGCGGCATAGCGCCTACCAGCAACGCCAGCGAGGCGCCGTTGAAGATGACCTTGGGATCGTCGCCGATTTCGACTCCAGAAAGGGTATCGAAGGCGCAGTCCTCCAACTCCATTACCACACCTTCTAGCGCCTTCAGCGCCGGAGTGATTTCCAACAGCCGCAGTTCAACCGGCTGATCAGGTCCATAAATTGCACCCGATGCGATTCGGAACAGCAGGGAATAGCCGATCTGACCGGCGGCTCCGGTAACAGCTACTTTTACAGGGGTTTTACTCACGTTTTTTCTCCTAACCAGTGATGCGTGCATGCTGTAACTGACGCTAGCAGCCCACAAGCAATTTTTCACTATCTTTGCGGCGAAGTACCAGAAAAACACCACACTTTTTCGCCCATTCTGGGTGGAGTTCAACTTGGTCTTTGCTTTACTGCGGGTTTTTTATCGGAGTAAGACGCTTCAAACACACTCGTAACCACCGTTACTTTGCAGCTATGGAAGCTAGACTTTCGGGTGTGCGTTTGATTCTTATCCGCCACGGGCGAACTACATCTAATCAAGACTTCAGGCTGGACACCGCGCAGCCAGGGGCTGACCTCGATGAACTTGGAAAGCAGCAGGCCAGGCAACTTGTTGACAAAATGGCTGCATACCCAATCGAAGCGATTTTCGCGTCTACGCTGGTGCGTACCCAACAAACTGCTGCACCACTAGCTAATTCGTTAAACTTGACTATTACGGTGTTGCCGGGTTTGCGTGAAGTCAGTGCCGGAGTTGAGGAAATGTCGTCAGATGCGACCAACTATGTGAAGATGATGCAAAGCTGGAAGGCTGGCGACCTAACACAGCAAATCCCAGGCGGTGAAAACGCGATAGATTTCTTGACCCGCTTCGACCTTGCTGTCGCGCAGATAGCAACCTCTGGAGTAAAAACAGCGGCACTATTCAGTCATGGTGCAGCACTGCGAGCTTGGTCTTGGGTGCGTATAGCTGGATTTACCGAAGAAATTGGTGATGGGCTCGTTAAAAACACCGGATTCATAGTTGCAGACGGCGATCAGGAACTGGGCTGGAAACTGCATCGACTTGAGGGGGTTCACATTCCGGCTGCCTATCTGCCAAACCGAAAGTGAGTATTTCCAACGCAAGTGGCAGAATTCGCCGTCGGGGTTCACGGCTTCGGTCAACTCATTAGACATAGCACTTCCCCAAGATGCGGAAATTACATCTCAAAATACGTGTATCTGTTTTCCACACCGAAAAAAACGGGCAAAGTACCCTGGTGACCTATGTTGAGCCTTCGCCCACTGGAGGCTCCTGGGAGGGCCACCGAGTCGGAACTACCCCATATAAACGACTGGTGGTAGCCCTATTCTTCGGAGGTTTTGCAAGTTCCTGCCTGATCTATTCCGTACAAGTTTTACTGCCAATGTTGGCTAAGCACTACCAAGTAAGCGCCCCAGAATCAGCACAGGTCATGTCTGCAACGACTGGAGCGATGATGGTCGGACTGGTGGTGGCCGGCCCGGTAGCTGACAGAGTTGGCCGTGCACGGTTAATGCGCTGGTCGCTGTTATTGTCTGGAACGTTCTGCCTGATCTCGGCATTCGTTCCCACCTTGCAATTGCTGTTGATTGCGCGGGTGCTGATAGGGCTTTCTCTTTGCGGGTTTCCAGTGTCAGCTTTAGCGTATCTGCGCGAAGAAGTGCATACCGATTTTCACCTCCGTGCAAATGGCATGTACGTAGCTGGCATGACCATCGGAGGAACCACGGCACGGCTACTTCCAATTCCGTTGCACGAGATCGGTGGATGGGCGCTAGCGGCGAGTGTTATCGGTCTAATCGGACTGAGCGCCTCGGCTTTGCTTTTCTTGATACTACCGGCAGCACGCAGGTTTGAAACTAAATCGGCCAACATCAAGCGTGTCTTACTTGGCACTTTTTCCTCGCCGCGTGACCCGGTCATCGCCCTGATTTGTGTCATCGGATTTGCCAGCATGGGTATCAATACCGGTCTTTACAACTCGACGACGTTCCGTCTGGCTGCACCACCACTAGAGTTGGGTGCCGCTGCCACATTGGTGTACATAGTTCACCCGCTCGGTGCCTTTGGTCCGGCTATTTTCCGCAGGCTCACTGACCGACTCGGGCGCGGATACGCCACAGCGATTGGAGTCGGAGGGTTTGCCGTCGGACTGGCCATTCTCCAAACCACCACTGTTCCCACCATCATGATCGGCCTAGCAATCGGAATCATCTCCTTTGTCGGAATCCACGCACTACTCACCGCCTGGGTGGTAGATCGCGCCCAGCGTCAAGGATCAGGCACAGCACAAGCGTCCAGCGCCTATTTACTGACCTTCTATCTAGGCTCCACGGTGATAGGTATTGTTGCCACCCATCAATGGGACGTGGCCGGTTGGAACGGGGTCGCACTGCTGGCGTTCATCCTCATCGGAATCGCGGCAGTGGCCACGTTAATTAACACCAAGCTAGACGCAAGCCCCGGGAAAAACGAAGGCCATGACGTCGCCCACTGGTGAATCAGCTACACCTTCATAACGCCGACGTGTGCTGGCACCTCGATGTGTGCCTGACTAGCTTCCAGCACTTGCTGTGGGGAAACCCCTGGAAAACACTCCCGCAAATGAAGTTGTCCGTTGACAAATTCCAACACGCAAAGGTCAGTCACCACTAAATCGACACAGGCAATCCCCGTCAAAGGCATGGTGCACCGCTTCATGAGTTTGAAGTCGCCAGTCTTGGTTAGGTGCTCCATGGCGATGATGACACGCTTTGCACCTACCACCAAATCCATGGCTCCGCCCATGCCCATCATGCGCTTACCTGGGATCATGTAACTGGCGAGGTTGCCTGCTTCGTCAACCTGGAGTGCGCCGATGACGGTGATGTCCACATGGCCGCCGCGAATCATGGCAAAGCTGAGTGTGCTATCGAAGAATGCCGCACCCGGCATAGCTGTGATAAAAGCCCCACTAGCGTCGATTAAATCAGGGTCTTCGTTCCCAGGTTCAACTTCTGGGCCGCAGCCGATCATGCCAGACTCAGCTTGTAACCAAATTTGGACACCAGGTGCCACATAGTTTGATGCTTCGGTTGGCATTCCGATACCGAGGTTGACGACGTCGCCATCTTTAAACTCTTGCGCGACGCGACGTACGATTATTTCCCGCTTATCCATCATTTGTCCTCCACAACCGCAATAGCATCCACGAACAGTCCCGGAATGTGTACTGATTCCCCGGGCAGCGGCTCGTCGGAATATTCCAGCACTTCCGCGACTACATAATCTGCTGCGGTTGCGATAGCGACATTGAAGTTTCGAGTGTTTCCGCGAAAGTACAAATTCCCGTAACGATCTGCTTTCTGAGCCCTGATGAAGGCCACATCAGCCCGCAAGGTAGTTTCTAAGATATAAGGTTTGCCCGCCACTTCAATGATTTGCTTGCCTTTTTCAACTTCGGTTCCAATACCTGAAGGAGTCAAGAAGCCACCCAATCCGGCACCACCAGCGCGAATGCGCTCACAGAGCGTACCTTGGGGGCTAAATTCGAGCGTCATAGAGCCGTCTATTACCCGATCAGAAGCTGCTGGACAGCGCCCTATATGTGACACAATCATGTGACCGACATGTCCATCTTGAATGAAGTAATAGACCTCACAACGTTCATTGCCAGCGTCTAAAGAGATAAGCGTTATGTCTCGAACGTTTTTTTCGCGCAAAGCGCGTATCAAGTTCTGTGGATGTCCAGCGTCAAGAAAGCCGCTGACCATCAAGGAACTACCGTCATTCACCGCCTGCGCAGCTTGCGTAAAAGTTATGCGTTTGTCCATATTGTTCTCCTGGAACCGTGCCCGGGCGAATAATCAACTATCACTTGACCACCCTTGCCTGCTTAAGTCTCAATGAGACCATAGCTATCATATGCTGCTAGCCCTCTGCCAGAGAGCTATGCCCTATGATCGCTAGCGGCCTGGCCGGAGCTCCGGTCGCACCGACGAGACGTAGCGAAGAAAGTACGAACAGGAACTCGTAAACGCCACGGCGGCTGAGTTCTTCAAGATTCATAGTCTCAATCAGATGAATGCCATTCTCGACGATCAAAATACGGTGTGCCGGTTGCAAAAAGAGTGTTTCGGCAGCGACCGGTACTGGATCAAAAGCAATGGTGTCAATACCACAGGCGCGTGGACTATAACTGGCTAGCCAAGCCGCAGCTTCTCCCCCAACTCCGGGCACCCCTGCTGACCCGCCCTCGAACGTTTCACGATCTGGCCAATGCTGCGCCCAACCGGTACGAATGAGCACTACGCACCCGGACGTCAACTCGATCCCTTCGGCTTCGGCAGCTGCTTGTAGATCGTCAGCGGTAATTTCATACGCTGCGGGCAGCACTTCCAAACCCTTGAGCTTTGGAATATCGAGAAAAACTCCCTTTGTAAAGAAAGGGGCGATAGTTTCAGCACCATGGACTGT
>Ga0082212_10009158_pt1 | contig 12797 bp, 11 predicted proteins | sample TergutNt197P3_FD_71548 | JGI IMG/M metagenome (GOLD analysis project Ga0082212, IMG submission 71548) | Neocapritermes taracua P3 segment gut microbial communities from Petit-Saut dam, French Guiana - Nt197 P3 | ecosystem: Host-associated > Arthropoda: Insects > Digestive system > Gut ... | reverse complement strand
GGACTTGCTCAGGATTGGGGCGGTCATACGGTATTTTGTAACCCGCCATACGGTCGCAACATTGTACGGTGGGTAGAAAAATGTTACTGTGAAAGACAAAAACCAAATACGAAAGTGGTGATGCTGATACCTGCAAGAACAGATACTTCATATTTCCATAAGTATATATATAAAATTGCAAAAGAAATCCGTTTCGTTAAAGGCAGATTGAAGTTTGGTAATGCCTTAAGTGGAGCGCCATTTCCAAGTATGGTGGTAATATTTTGAAAAAAAATTCAGATAGGAAGAAAGGGGATTCGAGAAAGGGTTTGGAATCTAACATGGGCAAAAACAACGGGCAGCGATTTTACACTGTCCGTTGTTTTATTATGGAATTTTCAAACAATTATTTTTTATAATTAGATTATTTAGATTATTTTTGCAAAAATATTGTAAGGAGTATATCAATCTTATTTATCAATCCCTTTTAGGTTCAAATAAAGTTGAATTATGCTTTTTTATATGTCATTATTAACTATTTAAATGATACAATTATGTCTTACGGATACAAAACAAGTTTAAAATTAGGTACTACTATTTATGATGCTAAAGCTGTATCATATGCTTTTGATAAAGGCATTAATGACTCCGGAGAAGTTATAAGTCCGCCGGTTGGAGGCAGAATTTATCTGTCTCTTATGGACATTCCAAAAAAAAGTATTTTAGAATGGGGAATAAAACCACGTATTTTTAGAAGCGGGATAATTGAAACTACAGGAATCGATGGAGGAAAACCGGTAGTAGAAGAAGAAATTGAGTTCGTAATGGGGGCTTGTATTAATCTCAAATTGGTATATGAGCGGAATTATTCAAATTACTTCACTACTTTATTAACGATTTCGGCAGAAAAGATTTGCATCGGGAGAAGCAATAATTGGATAAAAAAGGAATGGACTTTTGATGAAAAAGAGACTGAATCCGATGAAATTCCGGATATTGAAGATTTTCTACCAAAAGATGTTGCAATTGATTGTACTTTGCATACTATGGGGAAAGAGTATGAGATACAAGTTTTTGAAACAGAATTTTCTCAGCCGGACGATTGGAAAGGGCAACCAACAAAAGAGGTTAAAGGGGGATTATTATTTATCACATTGAAACAAGCTTCCGACGAATTTCTCAATAATTGAATGTTTCAGCAAGGAGTTGCCTATGACGGAATGATAACATTTGCACCAATTTCACGTACAGCAAATGCTTCATTAAAGATAGTGTTCTATAAGGGGAGATGTGTTGCTTATAATAAAATGTTAGTTGGAAATGCCGGTATCCAATTGGATATGCTAATTTCGGCAAAATCATATTCTTTCAATGACATAGAGCATACAAACAATCCTAAATTTTAAGTTTTAAAATAGCAGATTATGAGTTTCCTTAATTTAGACAACCCACCAGATCCTTATCCGCCATTTACTTTTTCGAATCTCTCGGAAAAAGAAAAACGATTGGAAATTTATAGAATTCAAGCATGGCAGTATTTACTTATACATGCTGAAGAGGTAAAAGGGAAGTATGCTCAATATATTTTAAAACGACTTTGTGAGCAAAATTCGGATTTGAATGCTCTATATTACTCAAAATCTAAATCGGATAAAGAAGTAAATGTAATGACATCTTACTATGCTCTTCAAGTTATAGAAAGATATATCTTGTTATGTGATGAAATGCTTGTTTTGTGCAATTTAGAAAAAGAACCCTGCGTGGTAGTTGATGCATACGTTTTTACCGATTACGATATAGAAGCTTTTGAAAAACAATTGTTAGTCGAATATATACAAAACAATCCCAATCGCGAAGAAACATCTTTTTATACGGATTATACCAAGAAAGCGGCAACAAAAACTATCCAATATACAGCAGGCTATGGATTGGACAAAATGGGAACTACTTTAATTAACACAAGCGGACGATTAAACAAATTGAGTGAGCATTATGCTTCCGGACATAAAACCCTTATGCGGACTGAAAAAAGTATCAGAGGAAAGAAAGCGCAAAAGGAAGCTTTAATTAAACTGTTTGGTAAATCGTCCGAATATGGTAAATCGGCAGCTGAAAAGAAAATTGCCGGAACATTATTATCAAAACTCGGCTCAAAATTAAAGAAAGGACCCTTTAAACCGGTGACTGTTTTAGATGTTTTTAAAGTGACGAATCTTGCAGATACTTCAATCACAGGGGTTAATAAAAATATTGCTGAACGTTATGTGTTACCAGAATTGAAGAAATATTGCGAACGAAACAATAATTATAGAACAATCATGAATCAACAATACTTTGAAAATGCAGATAAGTAAAATATTTTATATGAAAAACTTTTGGTGCGTTATGCTAATTAGCGCATTGCTTGCTTCCTGTAATTTGTCGCTCAATACTTTTAGAATGACAAATGACTCTATGCTTCCGACAATTAGAGTAGGAAGTCTCGTAAAAATAACACGGCAGCTTGATTCATTGAATTATGGAGACCTTGTCGTTGTTGACCATAATGAAATAATTGATGAATTATATGGATATAGACTTCAAGGTCCACTTATTTATCGAGTATTGGGGATGCCGGGCGACTGCATTGCCGTTGAAAAAGAATTTTGTACAATCAACGGGAAAAAGAACGAATATCAATTAGTTCAGATTAACGTTCAGAATAAAGATGCAAATGATTTTTTTAAAAACTCATTGACTGAATACAAAGAACGATTACCGAATGGGGTAATTGTCCATATTTATAGAGCTGAATTGTCGGACAAGGATATTGAAATGTCACGTAGGGTTCGTGAAAGAGATGATATAGACAAGTATTCATATATGAATGATGATATGGAAACAATCAAAATAATAGAAAATCATTATTTTTTAATGGGCGATTTTAGAAGTAATACGATTGATAGCAGGATAATTGGAACAATTCCTAAAGAAAAAATTATCGGAAAAGTAACTAAAATTAAGCAGAAGATAGAATGAAGTCGTGGAAATTCGCTGTCAATTAGTAAAAGAAGGTTACTATTGGGAGACGCGGTTCTGTATTCGCTATTTTTAGTCAAACGGACATGGCGGGAATTTTATTTCCCGCCCCGTTAGTTTTTTAACTTACCCGCTGGCTGCCCCAACTGATATAAAATTTGCCTTCTCTGTCCTGCTCTCGTTTCAGCAAACTGTCTATAATGGATTGTGAAATATCAAATTCTTCATAAATATCTGACTGTTCTTTCACCTCGCCGGTTTTTATAAATTCATTAAGACGTTCTTTTGTCAAGACCAAAGCCATCATGTTCTGTTCGATGGAGTCTTCATAAGTAACAAAATGGACATTTGTTTTTTCCTTTGAGTCAAGACGGATAAAGCGGAAGTAAAACTGCTCCATCTTTGGGATATTCCATTGCAAAGATTCGAGGATAACATCATTACAGGAAGGTATATTGGCGGAACTTTTCAATGACTGTTGCGTACAGATTAATATACCGTTGGAAGTTTCTTCAAAATTTTGGATAATGTTTTGCCGTTTTACAAATGATACACTTCCGTCAATAACAAACAGCGGACGAACAGGAAAACGCTCAGAAATAAAATTTTTGTACATTTCCAATGCAGCAAGCGTGGTACAGCCGATAGCGGTTTTCCCTTTTATTCCAAATAATAATCTGGCAATCATACGTGTTTTGGAAGGATAACTGTCTGCGGAATATCCCTCCATTAAATTTGGAACCGAACAGGACTTTATTAAAAGTGTTATCTGCCGGATAAGCCTCAAAGAAGCATCTTTACGGGTATCTCCCGTAGAATTGAAATAGAGATTACATATTATGCAGAACTCATCCAAAATTTTGCGGTAAACGGTAATTTCTTCCTCTTTTGGAGTTACGCAGTGGGTATGTATCGCATATTTCTCTCCTGCAAATTCCTTGAATTTACGTGTGATTACGGTTTTTCCGATTAATTCTGCGAGATATTCCTTGTTATAAATGTCCTGATTCTGTTTTTCTATACCGAAAATCGTTGATTTTACCGGACAAAAACAGGATCGAAAAAGTTTTTCTCCACCAAAAGCAGGAAAAGGTAATCTGTAATACTTATTATTCTCAGATTCTATTTCTTTTTTCTGATTTTCCTTGTATATTTCCGGGCAAAAACACATCATATTGTGTGAGTTGTTGTATAGCATTTCCAACTGGCTGTACATTTCATTTATATTGTTTCGCGTAGTTGTACCGGTTGCGAGTACCTTATATTTAGATTTGCGAAACAGACTTAGAGCAAGCCGTGTGCGTTTTGATAATGGATTGGTGATTTCATCCGATTCGTCGAATAGCAGGCATATTTTCCTGTTGCGTATTTTTATCAATCGCTTCAGTTCACGTTTAAGTTTTCCAAGCATGGAAATTGAAATGAGGAGTATTTTTCCGTCTTCAATATTATTAATATCAGAATTCTTTTCAAGTTTGATAAAGTCTTCCCCATTTCTTTTAAGAAAAGGCTCCCATGTCAAATTAACGGCAATAGCAGGGGCAAGAATTATTACGTTCTTTATCTGCTTATTCAAAAGACGGTATTTACCGTAATGATATATGACAGCAGTTTTTCCACTTCCCTGTTGCCAGTTCAACAGTGCGTATTTTTTTTGAAAGAGCAATCCCATATCATTTTTTTGAAGTTCTGTAAAACGGCAAGTTTCCATATCCTTGTTGATAAAGTCAAGAGTTTCAATATATTCGCTTATAACAGGCGAGGAATCCATCTCTGCAAATGACCGGCTTTGTAAAACATATTTCCTGCGTTTCTTTTGTATGGTCTTATTTGCCGCTGCGTACTGTTGATTCAGTTTGGGTGTGTATTTATTACATTTGGGTAAATCTGCTGCATTTGTTATCAAATCATTCATTGAAACATATTTCTGTTCTACACTTTTTAAAAGATTTGGTGCATAGCCTTTTAGTTTGAAACCGTATGATGTTTTAACCAAAGCAATTTTCTTACGGGGGATATTATTTTGCATTTTTATATGCCTGCCAATAATGGAAAGTACCTTTTTATAGGTAAGCCGACTGTCTTCAGATTTCCAACAGGAGTAATTATCACTGATTTTAGGCGTTTTTTGGTTTTTTAATTTGGAAACCAGTGCTATTGATTTCTTGAAATGCTTTCTCAAATGCGGATGTGTTTTCAATTCAAACAGATATTTTTTCAACTTGTATTCAAACTCTTTTTCTTCGCGGTATGTAATCATATAAGATTCACGATTGATCTTGTGTTTCAATCTGTTTTTTACTTGCTTGAATTGGTGAATTCGCTCTTTAAGTTCCTCGTAGTCTAAAAATTCTTCCGGCTGGTATTTGTTGGTATTAATATGTTCGGATTTTCGGGAAAATACCATTATTTTCGTTTCAAAATCCTCTACACCATGAGCAGAAAAAGCGTTATCGGGAAGTTTCATCTGCCCAATGAATGAAAAATTGCTATTGATGATATCTACATGGGTTTTGTTCCAAAATTCGCTATTCAAGAATGAAAAAGGGACAATCAGTATGAGTAAGCCTGCCGGACACAATACTTTGGCAGTTTTTTCACAATAGTAGAACTGGGATTGAATCCCTTTAAAATCAATGTTAAACGGGGGATTGCCAATAACAATATCAAATTTTTGTTCCGGCTCATAATGTCGAATATCACATTTTTCAATATTTACATCCGGATACAGGTACTTGGCTACTTTTACCGCTTTTTCATCTATATCAAAACCGTAAGTATTATAATGGTTAGGCAGGTGATTGAAAAAGTTACCCATTCCACAACACATATCAAGAACTGAATCTTTTATGTCAACTTCTATTAATTCTACCATTTGCCTGCATACATCGTGAGGAGTGAAAAACTGCCCCATTTCAAACTCTTTTTTGGCTTTTGAATATTCATGGTAGTTTTCAAAATCAGACTGTTGCAGATTATGCAATCCACCCAAACCGGTATAACTGTTATATACCGTTTCAGGGGGTACTGAACCATTATTACTGTGAATACTGTACAGTATTTTCTCGTTTATTTCCGCTCGGCGGGACTGAGGAATTTGATGTTGTATTATTTTATACATGATTTTATATTTTTTTGATTAATAATATTTTAAGCATTTTCATTATATAGCCATAGTTTTCTTTCTGTATCCAAACTGTCCCAATAATTGTCGCAGGCGTCAACAAATTCTTGATAGCCGTCATCGGGATTAAATTCATATTGTCGAAAACCTGTAATTAGTTGCATTTGGACAAAATTGGTATCATTCCACCACTTTTCAGCTTGGAGAAGTTCTGTGTTTTTATTTTTTGCTTCCATTTTTATGATTTTTAAATTAATTATTATTATTAGTTAATTCGTTCAATTTCAGTCTTTCAAAACATATTTTTGCAGTTATCGCATTGTCGAAACAGATGTCAACCCGTCCATTTTTATAAAATTTTATTCCTGTTACACTATCTATATTCATAGCGTACAAATATTCGGTATCAACATCTAAATAATTAAAATTTTGTATTAAACTTGAATCTCCATTCAGTTTACCGGAACTTCCATATTGAATTCCCTTACATAAAGTTTTAAGTAATTCATTACTGTAATTTAGAATTTTATATGTGTTTAATGAGTGATAATAACTTTCTTCAAGAACTAAGATTGATGGAAACATTATCTTGTTTTTAACTATATATGGCACTTTCTTGCTTCTGTATTTGGATACTTCAACGATATTATGGAAACCTTGGAGTATTTCTTCTACCGCAATTTTCTGAAACCCTTTGCCCTGTAAATGATTTTTTATATGGTTTATAACTTTGGTATAATCAGGGCGAAAATCAAGACTAACTTTTTCATCATCAGGCAGTGAAGGAATTAATACACTGTATTTTTTATTAAAATGTTCAATAATTTTTTGGGGAAATAAATGAATTGCATTATTTCTTTCTTTAACCAATGAATTAATTACATCAAAAGGCTTAAATTCAAATTTTTTGTACACGGATATATCCGAGTCATTACAGTAGTTACGATGATAATTTACTGAACCATCGGTTTTATACGTGAGAGAACAGGTAGTTTCATATTGTACGGCTTCTTCCCGGAAGATACTGTACCAGTGGTGGATTTTATCGAGCGTTTCATAAAGTAAACGCTGCTGATTTTCGCAAAATGTAACATCGTCTTCTGAAATATCGCTTTCATTTTTCTTTGGAAGCGAATCGAAGAATTTTAAAAGTTCATCTGTTGATGATTGGCACTGTTTTGTTGTTTCCATAATAAAAATTTGTTTTATAATTTTTTAGAGAAAACGGACTATCCGTTTCCAAAGGCGGAAAAAGTTCGTGTTTTGTCAAAAGGCAAGGTTTTCGGGAAAAATACTACATGAGCGAAGCGAATGTGGAGATTTTTCCCGAAACCCCAAAGGGGCTTGACCTTGACGGGACAATAACACGAAAATAACTTTGCCTTTGGAAAGGATAGTTCGCAAAAAAAATATCCCTCAGCAATCTCACGTTTACTGAGGGACGACTCATTAAGAGTAATAATGGTTTTGGGTATCAATTTATGGACGAGAGTAGAATTATAATCTGTTTTCTTTTAGAAATTTCTGTACTTCTGAAGCCTTGTAATATGTTTTCCTGTCAATTTGGTAATATTTAACAAGTTTCTTGTTTCGGTATCGGGCGAGCGAACGTTTGGTGATACCGAGCAGCAGACACATATCCTGATTATCGAGAAGTTTATCGCCATCCATAGCGTCTTTGATTTTAATCATGCGGTCTAATTTCTTTTCAATACTGTCAAATCGGGTATTGATTATGTTTCCTAAGTCTTCTAATATTTCTTCTATATCTCTCATTATTTCTGATTTTTTACGGTGAAAATGTTGATGTTAAACTTCAGGTTTTATGCTTTGCGACTGTATGCAAAAAACTTATAAATCCTTTTATGACGCATAAAAAATTACGCCGTTGTTTATTTTTTCTTTCAATAATTCTTTTTTTTCATAACTTTTTACTAATTTTGTAGCGTTAAACATTTATATCACGACACAAAGATAAACATATTGAGAATATAAAACAAGCATAATGCGAATTATTTTTCGGTTTTGCATAAATATTTTTCCTATGAAAGAAAAGAAAGACAGAGTAATTTCACTTATAAACCATTATACCAATGGAAATAAGGCTCAATTTGCCATTAAATTAGGGGTTACCCCACAGACAATAAATACGTGGATAAGTAGAAATACTTTTGATATTGAAAAAGTATTCGCAAATTGCGAACAATTATCTGCGGAATGGCTTCTTACCGGTCGTGGCGAAATGTTAAAACCGGATGAAAATTCGATAATTGATAATAAACACGACGCAAGTTTTATCGGGATACCATTATATAATGCTGAAGCCTCAGCCGGTTTTGGCTCTTTTGATATGATGTTGAGTGAAGAAAATATCGTTGACCGCTACAAAGTGCCTGTATTTAAATATTGCGACTTTATGATGTATGTAAAAGGCAGTTCTATGTATCCCAAATACAGTAATGGAGATATTGTAGCGTGTAAAATATTGTATAATGTACAATTTTTACAATGGAATAAAGTATATGTCATTGCTACTACCGAACAGGGATTTCTAATAAAAAGAGTAAAAAAAAGCGATAAAGATGAAAATATTTGTGTTGTATCCGATAATAAAGAATACCCTCCGTTTGAAATTCATAAAAGCGAAATAGAAGGATACGCATTGGTTGTAGGAGTGATTAGATTGGAATAACACGTTGATAAATATTTGACACATATATGGCTGAGATTTCTTTACTTGTAAACATTACTTTTTTTCGCAAACTAATTTAGGCTTTTGCCATGTTTTCTGAAAACTCCAACTATCTTCTCCCATGGCAAGTTTTCCTCGAATCCAATTAAAATGTCCATCATAACGAAGTGTATCTTGTATATTCGCTGGTAAACCAAACCATCTGATACCATTTAACTTCACTTGACAACCATCAGATCTTTTCCAAGTCCCCATTTCTGTTGTCATAGAGTCGCCATTGCAATAATACATCAAAAAAGTGTGATTTGGTAAAATTTTAATGTATTGCTTGTTCTTATTTCGAGGATTACAGGATACATAGTACCCCATAACATTTTTATCTGTTACTTTCTCGCAATGGTTTGAAGTCACAGGATATGAATAAAAAAAATAAACCACAGTATATTGCTTTTATAAAATGTTTCATCTCTTATGTTTTACTTTTCACAAATCAACTTAGGCTTTCTTCTTGTTTTCTTAAAGCTAACATCATTTTCACCTAAAAACAATACTCCATTTATCCAACGATAAATAGAAGATGAATGCTCTCTTGTTGTATTCCACAAGGGAGTATTAAAACATTTCATCCCATTAAAATATACCTCACAGCCATTTCTTTCCCATGTTCCTAATTCTCTGATTGTAACTTTATCATCGCAATATACATTAATAAATGTACCGTCATCTATTAACTGCAAATACTGCTTGTTCCGATTTTTTGCATTCATAGAATAGTAAAATCCGATTACATTCTTATCTGTAACTTCGTCGCAAGATATGCGATTAAAACATGTAGTTAAAAAAAAACTTAATAATAGAAAAGTAATACTTAATTGTTTCATTTTTATATGTTGTTATGGTTTAAATTTTCTAAATTGTTCAACAGTTAAAAAATAGGTAAATGTCTGAAATGTAGATTTTAACGGATCCGGATAAGGTGGATCATGATCTTGTGCTATATGTAATGCTAATGAATTGAGCCCCATTTTATTCTCCAAGTGTATGCGTATTAAATCACCTTCTTGGCTAATATTGCCTACCATACCACCAATAACAAAAGCTATTGGGTTATTGTTGAACGCATTAATATGTTTTTCCCAAGACTCTTTTAATGAACTCGTGTGATCTGGGCTGAATGCATAATAAATATCAACACTTCGTTCTTTGCTTAGAAGCTCAAACTCGTCATTAATACTATGAATTGCCATTCTTCTATAAAACTGAGGAATAATAGCTTTAAATAACAAATCATCTCTATTGATTTGTTTTGAAAAGTCATCCGATTCAACAAAATCAGTACTGTTCGGAGTACTTCCTGTTGCAAACTCATAAAGCAATATAGCAGACATTTTATTGGCATCATTCTTTTTTATTTCTTCTCTCTGTTGTTGAGTCAATCTTTCAAGTGCATTTTTCCCTTGTTCCCAAGTTGGTAGTTTTGCCTGTTCCAAAAGCCTAAACACATTAGATAGACCATCGTTTTCCCATATTGCACCTGCAACTTGTATCAAGCGCCAATGCAATTCTATTTTTACTTCCATTGTCAAGGAAGATCTGTCTAAAATAAAACCTACAAAGTCATTGGAAAATTCTTTGGGAAATCCGTATTTATTATAGCCCGGTAAAAGTGATTTAAAGAAATTCATAACACCTTCCAATGATATAGTTTTATCATTGCGAGGCATCATTAACCACATAAAAGGATTTTCTTGCGCGACTGCCATCCCACTCTCATCTTTCTCAAACAGTCCGATGATTAGTCCGGGCGAATGCATCGCATCCCAGTCGAGTTTGCTGAACTCTGTACCATCACCGTAGTCCATCAAAGTATGAGGCAGTTCATACTTCTCAAACTGTCCCCGCAGCGGTCGGTCGAAAGGATGTTCCAGCCGGAAGACTCCGTGTCCGATTTCATGCGCTATCGTTCGGGCATTTGAGCCGGGGAAAAGGTAACCGAACTGCTTGCCTCTCGGCATATCGCCTGCAACACCATCTGCACCGGTAACATTCTCGATGATGAACAGACTGATTGAATTATTATCCGGATGCGCTTCGCTGTAGGCTGCGTTCAACGCTTTCATGTCGGCTGTCTGCGTAGAGAACAGTCCGCTGCCCGTTACATCAAACGCTCGGTTTTTCAACGGTTCATAGGTGAAATTATCTGCCATAGTAACCTCAACCCTGACTCCAACCCTGTTATATATCTCGTTCAACGCCTGTGAAACACTGCTTGCCGTAAAACCGTTCCGAAAATCGTTAACCGGTATCAGTTTCAACTCAACGGTTTTCGGTGAGTAACTGTATGTCCGTATCATGTCAAGCGTGACGGTTTTACCCGGCGAGGTTTCATAGACCACGTAAACTTCCTGCCCGTCGCCTGCCTGTCCGCCGATAAGCGTCAATGTCCATCCGTTTTCAACTGAATTGTAATCGCCTTTGTATTCTTTGCCGTTGCCCGTCAGGAAACGGACTTTTTGAGGATCAAAGTCTGCACTTCTTTCCTTTATCCTTACAAACATCTCGTCACTCTCTCCTGCCTGTATGAACTTTGCAGAAGCAAGCATTTCACCCGCCGATGGTTTGTATTTGACATAGTATTCAGGAACCTTGGCGTAAATTTCACGGTAAAGATCAAAAGCATAGCGGGTATTGGGTGTAACCTCAAAGGCAACAGTGGCTATGTCGGAACGGGGTTTGTCCTTTTCTTCGGGATTCATCGTCAAGTCGGAATCCGAAATGGCTTCCGTGATATTACCGTCCTGCGATACAACATAGGTATTTCCATTCTTATCTGAAACGGTAGCGGGAAGTGATTCGACAACTATGTCATGCTTGTTGCCCTCGCTGTCTTCAACAGTAACGACATATACCGTCGGGTTTTCACCTGTGGCAGGCGTATAGCCCGAACTGTTTTTGATGTCATCAGGCAGGTCATCCCAGCTTGAGGGTTTTATTTCAATGTCTGCATCCGGATTGATACCGTAATTAACCGTATATTTTGCTCTTTCCTCGCCCGAACGGATGTCGCCAACACCGCCGCCACCGGTAAGCGTTTCGTCAATATCCACCATCATGGATTTGCCTTTCGGGTCGTATTTGACTTCAAAGTATCCGCCGATAAGTCTGTAATCGGAATTAACCATGATATCATTGAACACTACGGCTACTTTCGGAAGTCCGGTCAGGGGAATACCGACATAACCCGTTCCCGAAAAACGACCGTTACTCCCGCTTACCGATGAGATAAAAACAGGAAAGTCGCCGGCAAAGACAGGAAGTCCGGGTTGCAGTTCAAGCAACGGCTCACGGTTAGACAGGTCGGCTTCGGGAAGAAGTCCGCAATCGGGGTTTCTTTCCGGTAGTTCGGGCATCGTGAACGATTTCGCATTGTTGTATTCAAAAGCATCGTTCGATACGCAGCGTGTCCCGATACAGTATTCGTAGGTTTTTCCGTATTCCAGTCCATACAGCGGACATTCGTTTCCGTTGGCAATTGCCTCTCGCCACTGAACAGCGCCTTTCTTGCGGTAGCGGACAGTATATTCGGAGGCTTTGGTCATTACCCACGTTATTTTGGCTGTTGTCTTCTCAATCATCACTACCGACTGGGTGACTGTTTCGCAGTCGGCAGCATAGTCGAAGTAGAAAACTTCGCTGAAGCCGTCGTTCTTGAAAACATTGGCTTCTTCAAGTCCATCGCGGGCGACTGCTCTCACCCGCCACGCATAGCGCATACCCGGAACGAGCAGCGGTTGAAAGGCGTTATGAATAAATGTCGTAGATGCCGTGCGCTCTGTGTAGAGGGGTCGTCCGAACAGGAATGCGCTTTCGGGGGCTATCCGTTTATCAAACAGTTCGACGAGTGTAATTTCATATTCTGTTCCGTAAGCGGCTGCAACGGAAGTGAAGTGACGAGGCGTCCACGAAAACATGATATTGGTTATC
>Ga0082212_10009157_pt1 | contig 12797 bp, 10 predicted proteins | sample TergutNt197P3_FD_71548 | JGI IMG/M metagenome (GOLD analysis project Ga0082212, IMG submission 71548) | Neocapritermes taracua P3 segment gut microbial communities from Petit-Saut dam, French Guiana - Nt197 P3 | ecosystem: Host-associated > Arthropoda: Insects > Digestive system > Gut ... | reverse complement strand
GCAAGACAGCGGTCGGCGTCCCCGTCAAAGGCTATGCCTATATCCGCGTTGCTATTTATTGTGAACTCTTTGATGGAGTCAAGATGGGTGGAACCGACCGCGTCATTGATATTCCTGCCGTCCGGCGAAACTGCCGTAAAGGAGACATCGGCTCCGAGTCCCGTGAACAGTTTCCGCGCCGTTTCATATGAGGCGCCGTTGGCGCAGTCGACCGCAACCGACAGTCCGGCAAGGTCACAGATTATGCATTCCCGCAGGTATTTGGCATAATCATCCCCCGAGGTTTTCGCGTAGGACACCGAGCCTATATCCCTGCCGGTCTTTCTGCCGGTCATATTCCCGGTTTCGGCGCGTTTCTCTATATCATCCTCCATCCCGTCGCTGAGTTTCTGTCCTCCTTTTCCGAATATCTTTATCCCGTTGAATTCCATCGGATTATGGGAGGCTGAGATAACCACGCCGGCGTCGGCGTTATAATAATCCACGAGATACGCTACAGCGGGGGTCGGAAGAAATCCCAGCAGCACCGCGTCTGCTCCCGCGGAACATATACCAGCCGCCATGGCGCATTCAAGCATATCGGACGACGCGCGGGTGTCCTTTCCGATGAGTATCTTCGCATGTCTCTCCCCGTCTGTTTCCAGCGATTCAACCGCCGCGAATCCCAATGCCATCGCAAGTTCCGGAGTAAGCTCGCTGTTCGCGACTCCTCTTACTCCGTCGGTCCCGAAAAGTCTTGCCATTTTATCACCATCCTGTATAAAATCTTGATCATTCGTCGAACAAACTCCCCTGCGGGTCGTTTTTATTGGGTCTGTCTATGCCGAGATGACGGTATGCCGCGTCGGTCACGCAGCGCCCTCTCGGAGTGCGTGTCAGAAACCCTATTTGCATGAGATACGGTTCGCAGACATCCTCGAGCGTTATTGCTTCCTCGCCCAGCATCGCCGCCAGCGTCTCAAGCCCCACCGGCCCGCCGTTATAATTTTCAATGATGGCCTTCATCAACCGCCGGTCGATGTTATCGAGTCCCGTCTCGTCTATTTCCATTCTCGACAGCGCGTCGGCCGCCACCTTTCCTGTAATGACTCCGTCGGACAGCACCTGTGCGTAATCCCGCACTCGCTTTAGACAACGGTTGGCTACTCTCGGCGTCCCTCTCGAACGCTTGGCTATCTCCATAGCGCCGTCGGCGTCGCACTCCACTCCGAGTATTCCCGAGGAGCGTTTCACTATAGATACTATCTCATCTACAGTATAAAGCTCCAGTTTTATAATAACCCCGAACCGGTCGCGCAGCGGTGAGGTCATCTGACCGGCCCTTGTGGTCGCCCCTATCAAGGTAAACCTCGGAAGACTTATACGCAGCGACCGGGCGGAAGGGCCTTTCCCGAGTATTATATCCAGCGCGAAATCCTCCAGAGCCGGATAGAGCACCTCCTCCACGCTTCTCGAAAGCCGGTGTATCTCGTCAATAAAAAGCACGTCATGTTCCGACAGATTGGTCAGCAGCGCGGCGAGGTCTCCGGGTTTTTCAATAGCCGGGCCGGAGGTCACACGGATATTGACCCCTAACTCATTGGCGACTATTCTCGCGAGCGACGTCTTGCCGAGTCCCGGAGGACCGTAGAGCAGCAGATGGTCCAGCGCCTCGGACCGCTGTTTCGCCGCGGTCATATAGATCGAGAGGTTGTCCTTCACCTGCTCCTGGCCTAAAAATTCCTGCAGCGTCTGCGGACGCAGGCTGTTTTCGCTCTCGGCGTCCTCCGCCATCAATCGCGGTTCTATAAGACGCGTGTCATATTCCATTTCCATAAACGGTTCCACCTTATCTGTTTGCCAAGGTCTTTAATGAGCCTGTTACCAGCTGCTCAGCGGAAAGGTCGTTCGGCATGGCAGCCAGCGCTCCGGCGGCTTCTCCGGTCGAAAATCCCAGCGAAACCAGCGCCGCCAGCGCTTCCTGTTTCGAATTCGACGCGTCCGGACCGGATTCCACCACCAGCGACGCCTCCCGCGAACCGAACGAACTGACCTTGTCCTTTAATTCCAGCACCACCCTTTGCGCGAGTTTCGGTCCTATTCCCGCGCAGGCGGAGAAAACCTTATGGTCGCCTGCGGCTATCGCAAGGGCTATCTGCTGCGGGGTATAAAGAGATAGAATAGAAAGCCCCGAACGCGGACCTATGCCGGAGACCCCGGTCAGCATTTTAAAACACAGCAGTTCCTGTTCCGAGACAAAACCATACAATTCAAACGCGTCTTCCTTTACCGCAAGATGGGTGTAGAGGAAAACGTCCTCGCCCTCCTTTTTTGTCGCGGCATATACCCCCGAGGGCACAAACACGCGGAACCCGACTCCGGCGCAGCTTATCACCATCTCGTCGGGTTTCTTGCTTATTATGACACCGTTTAAACAGTGGATCATTTCGTTTTTACTTCCCCTTGATTTTTAATTTTCCCCAACAAACTACCGGCGCTGTGCGCGTGGCATATGGCTATAGCCAGCGCGTCGGCGGCGTCGTCCGGTTTAGGTATCTCCTTCAGCGACAGCAGCAGACGGGTCATCTCCATTACCTGACGCTTGTCCGCCTTGCCGTAACCCGTAACCGACTGTTTGACCTGCAGCGGCGTGTACTCATACACGGGAATACCGGATTTTGTCACACAAAGAAGAATGACACCGCGCGCCTGCGCGACGTCGATGGCGGTCTTTTGGTTGGAGGTAAAAAACAGTTTTTCGACGGCGACGGCGTCTGGATTGTAGTTATCAAGTATCTCGCGGAGCGCACCGTCAATCGACATCAGCCGCCGGTTAAGCGGTATATTCGCCTTGGTGTTCACCGTGCCGTAACAAACGGGGCGAAACTTCAGATCCAGATATTCCACCGAACCGTACCCCACCGTCGCGTATCCGGGATCTATACCGAGGACTCTCATGTCACCCCCAAAAACCAAAACAAAACCTTAATTATTATACACAATTTCTCTTTTGAAAGCAAAAATTGTATAATAGCGGTGTTATTAAAAGGAGTATATAGTATGACAAAAAAACAGCGTGCCGGTATGATTGTAAACCGGCTTGAACAAATGTATGACGGCGAAAAGTGTTACCTCGACCACAATGACGCATGGCAGCTGATGGTGGCGGTGCGGCTATCGGCGCAATGTACCGACGCGAGGGTAAATATCGTAACAGAGGAGCTTTTCTCGATTTATCCTACCATCGAGTCTCTCGCCGGAGCGTCGCCGGATGAGATCGAGAATATAGTGCGTCCCTGCGGGCTCGGAAAAACCAAGGCACGGGATATACATCTCGCGATGAACGCACTGCTCGAAAATCACAACGGGAGGGTTCCCGACACGATGGAGGAGTTGTTAAATATCCCGGGGGTCGGCAGAAAATCCGCTAACCTGATCTTAGGCGACGTCTTCGGTAAACCCGCCATAGTCACCGATACCCATTGCATTCGCCTGTGCAAAAGGTTCGGAATCACCGATTCCGACAATCCCGCGGTCGTCGAAAAACAGCTCAGGTCGATAATTCAACCGGAAAAGGGGAACGCTTTCTGTCATCGTCTGGTCCGGCACGGGCGGGAGGTCTGTACCGCGAGATCCCCGAAATGCAAAGATTGCACGCTCAATGATATATGCGAATACTCCGCGCTAAGAGCGGAGCAGGAGCCTTCGCTTTAGTCTCTCTGACACATTATGACAGTGATAAGATTGACAGATTTTTACGGCGATGTTATTGGCTTTCTTGAATATTCAGCCTGTTCCGGTATTTCTGCCGAGATGAGAGATATCCGGGGTTTCGGAAAATTTCCGGTTATTGATCTTTAATGTCCACTTACAGCAGCTAAAAACCGCAATAATCGCGGTCAAAAAGCATAATACCGCTTGTCTGAGCAAAAGGATAATACCCTCCGCGTCACGCTTCGAATGTGCCGCAGCAATGAAATTTCGTATTCCCGAGCCGACTTTAGCGGGCAGTGAACTCCAGTGTGACAGATCGCTCAACCGATTCGGAGTAATCCATCCCGGCAGGGAGGACACCAGACGCGGCAGCGTCAGAGCGAATAACAGTAACGCGGTGAAAACCGCCATGTCGGGTATAGGCGCTTTTAGACGCCGCAGCAGCCTTATGAGTTGAGCCAACCCAAATATCACGACAACCGTTAATGGAAACGCGGTCAGCGCGTTCGCCACCGATATCAAAACTTCTCCTTTTAAAACAAGTGAGGGCGTTCCGATCCCCGAGGCGACGGCAATTGTCACGGCGTCATCCTCTTGTATACCATACATTTCCACCGCATTATACCAACTTTTGATATCGCGCATCCCCCTGGATACCAGTGCGAGTTCTGATTCACCTTTGAACACACCGCGAACCGTGAGGAGCTCACCGTCAGCTTCAAGCGTTCTGCCGGAAGCGTCCTTGACTCCGAATAACCTGAACGCGAGCGCTTCGGAGAGCGCGCAGCCCGCTGGGTCCTCAGCCGACGGCGCGGTTCCGTATATATATCGCTCCGGCCATACCAAAAAGGCATCGCCGCTGTATACTATACAAGGCGCAGAAGCCGTGTTCCATCCGGCGGTAAACTCCGATGTTTGCTCACGCCAAAATGTCGGCCAAAACCTCTTCTCATCACCTTTCCCGACCGCGTACTTCCGCGCAGCTAATGCCTCTTCACCACCGAGCGGAGAATCATACCGCAGGGAAAGAGGCGTAAAGTACGCAATCGTCTGCTTCGCGCAGATATTGCATACATACACCAAAACGCAAAGTATAACCAAAAGCGGCAGTTCCGCGATATACGATTTTATCCGTCCGTTCATTCCGTCACCCGTACCCTGTCACCGCTTTCAAAAGCTTTGTCACCGGCTACAATCACCTTAGCATCATGTCCCACCGGGCCCTCTATTGCTGCTCTTTCTCCATCCGTAGCAAGCAGCGAGACCGGTACGCGCGAAACCAGATTTACCGCGCCCAAAACCGTCACCTTTGTATCCACTATATAAATGAAGTATCCCGTATTGTCCGAATGAATCGCGGAAATCGGTACCGAGCACCCGTAAACCTCGCGGCTCGTAACCATCCGGACCTCCACCTTTTGCCCCTTTTTAAAATCCCCTTCCTCGAGTTTTACAACTACCGTAAACCCGGAAGCCGCGTCCGGCTGCGAAACACTCTTTACCACACCCGTGACCGTTGGGGTATAATACAGATTCCCTCCCCGGACGCTGACCTGACACTCGTCTCCTACCGCAAATACGTCAGTTTCATCTTCGTCGAGTGATAATATAGCCTCAAATCCGGTTTGGTTATCGATCATGGTCAGCAGAGGTATTTTATCGTTAGTTTCTCCCTCTTCAGTAGTTTTCACAACCTCTCCCTGTATATCCGAGTACATCACGCCGCCGCCGTCATACAATGCGCCGAGCAGTTCTACCGTGTTCTTTTGCCGGTCAATATCCAGTTTCAACGAAACCGCACTAATCCTGTTCTGTTCGGTTAAGTCCGCTGTCTGTATTTGATTTTTTTGAATATCCGCCCGCGCCTTAGCCAACGAATCCTCGGCGTCCTCCACCCTTCTTTCGGCGGCCAGTAAAACCTCACGCTCCCTTTCTTCAGCCGCCGCGAGCGCCGCGCGTTTCTGTTCATATTCAGTCTGCAGCGTTTCCACGGTCTTTCCTCCGGCGGCGTCGGAAAAATTTTGCCGAGCCAGGAGAAGGATCGACTGAGCCGTCAGAACTTCATTGTCCGCTGCAGACAGCAAAACTGCCGCGAGCGCCTCAGCGTCCGCCAACGCAGCTCTCGCCATTATAAGCCGGGTCTCCGCCGCGTCCTTTTCCGGTCCCGGCAAAGCCGCTGCGTACTCGTTCTCACAAGATACCACTGCCTCTTTCGCCGCCGCTACAGCTTTCTCAGCATTATCTCTGACGGTTTCCCGTTCAGAAACAGCGGTTTGATATGTTTTTTCAGCAGCGGTGACAGCGGCGAAGTACGGGTTGTTCTTAAGATTTTTTTCCGCCTCGGCACACGCCGCTTTTGCCGTGTCCTTTTCGTTGCTGCACTGCCGCTTGACCGTCTCATAATCCTCTTTCGCGCGGTCCAGCGCGCGCCCGGCTGACTCTAAAAATGAAACGTCGGTATTCTCCTCACGAGAAAGCTTTTCCATCTCCAGATTCAATTTATCCAGCGCGGCGATTTCGGCAGTAAGTTTGTTTTCCACCTCGCCTTTATCGAACCGCGCCACCGGGTCTCCCGCATTAATATACTGCCCCGCGCTCGCGTAAATTTCCAGAATCTTTAATCCCTCGGGCGCGAATATCTCAAACGTCCCGCTCTGACTGATAAACGCGTATCCCGAATAGCCCACGGCAATCTCCGCCCTCGCCGGAGCGGTCGTGCGCACCACCGGAAGCATAGAAGCCGCGGCACTGCGCGCTATCAGAGTCAACACCATCAGCAGCGCGAAAAATCGCAGAAGACCCGAAAACGCGCGCCGCTGCCCGTCATCGGAAAAGCGGGGAATGTTATTTATTAGCGCTTTTATTCTTTCAGCCATTTATACTCCTTTTGATTGCTTTTACTCTTTGATCCCCGAGGATTGTATTCCCAGCTCTAAATATTTCTGCCCGAACAAAAACACGAGAATAGCCGGCGCGAGCATCATGAGCGACGCCGCCATAGCCAATCCGAGCTTTTCCGCTGTTATCTGCGGCAGATAAAGCGACAACGGCCAGTTAACCGGACTTTTAAGGAAGATAATCGGCTGTTCAATTGCGCTGAAGCATTCCAAAAATCCCAGTACCGACGCCGATATCACACCCGGCATCCCCAAAGGGAGTCCGACGGAGAAAAACGCGCGCACCGGTCCCGCCCCGTCGATAGCCGCAGCCTCCAACAGCGCCTTCGGCACCGAATCGAAGCTCTGTTTCATAATAAAAACGGGGAAGGCTGAAAAGATGAATGGCAGTATCACCGCCCACAGCGTATCCATGATCCCTATTTTTTCATTGACTAAGTAGTTAGGCACCATAGTCACCTGGAAAGGCATAAGCATAAGCGCGATATAAACCGCGGTCAGGAATTTCCGGCCCTTGAAACTGAACCGGCTCAAGGCATAAGCAGCCGGAGCGCCTATAACAAGCTGACCCAGTACGGAGGGAAGCACAAGCCGCATAGTATTCCAAAACATTGAAAAATACTCGGGAGTATCCAACAGCAGTTCCGCAAGCGGGGCTAAGGTCGGCCAGGACGGCAGCAGCGGCCAGACCGAAGACCCTCCCGCGCCGGTCAGCGCGGGGCCTAAAGAAGCATTTATCTCCTCCAATGACATCAAACTGCCTGTAATCATGAACCACAACACCCACCAGGTGACCGCGGCCGCGCCGGTCAGTGTGGCGAAAATCGGAATTTTCTTTAACGTTGTTGATTTCACGCGCGCGCTTCCCCTCTCATGATCCGTCTCAGAAACGCTATTAATCCGAAAAGAGTCAGCGCGAGCAGCACGGCGGCGGCTGAAATCCGGGTTATATCGAGTTCATAGAACCAGTTGTTGAAAAGGTGTTGAAGCAGGTATACAGAATCATGGGGATAGGCTCCGGACACGAGATAGGCTTCACGGAAAACCTTAAAACTGTTGAGCAGGGACAGTATTGTCGCAACTCCCAGCGCAGGCAGAAGCCCCGGAAGGGTTATATACCTGAAAAGCTGCCATCCATTCGCCCCGTCCACCCGGGCCGCTTCATAAAGGTTTATAGATATCCCGTCCAACCCCGCCAGCAGCAGTACCATGTCGTATCCGAGATTTTTCCACAAATAGGTAAAAACAAGCACCCAAAACGCCGCGGATGAACCCAGAAAGTCTATCGGTGAGGCTCCCAGAGAGGCCAGCGCGGTGTTCATAAGCCCGCGCGGGGCGAACAGAGCCTGCCAAATCAGCGCGACACCGGCGACAGGCACGGAAAGAGGCAGTAATAAGGTAGTTTTGAAAATCCTGCCCCTCGGTCGCACCGCTCTGAGCATCAGCGCCGCGGCGAGACTCACGCCTATTAACAGGGGTATGCATACAGCCACGAATCGCGCGGTGTTGGCGGCGGCAAGCTGAAACGCTTCATTATTAACAACCGAGACATAACCGTCAAATCCTATGAAGTTTTTACCTCTGGCATCGTAAAAACTGCGCCGTATCGTATCGGCAAAGGGTGCTAAAAAGAATACCGAAATCCCCAACAGGCCGGGAGACAGGAACAACAGTACATATTTGAGTTCCCGGCGATATCCTGCGGTTTGTGAGATACCCCGGTTTCTGCCGCTACTGCCGCTCGGCAAGATAATTCCTGACGTTGTTTTCAATAGCCGTCATAGCCCCTTCCAAGTCAGTTTCACCTTTCATAAAACTCTCAATATCACCCCACATCATTCCGAACAATGTCCCGTCAGAATCCGAAGATACCACCAACCCGCTTATAAGAACATCGGCGTCCAGGTTTAATATTCCGCCGGAATCAGTCGCGTGGTCCTTAAGTTCCGCTATCTGTGATTCGACCGCCTTCTTTGTCACAGGCAGTCCCGTGCCGTAGTTGAATCTCTGAACCTCAAAGGAAATCATCATCGAAACAAACGCCGCTGCCGTCTCAGTGTCATGGGAATCCGCGCTGACGGCCGCAATCGTCGATGGTATGAACACACCCCGGGCGAGACCGGGAAAAGGCGCTATGGCCGATCCCGCACGCTCCATTGTCATTTGCAGTAATGAGAAATGCCCCGCGCAAAATGCCCCGTAGTTGGTCTGTCCCATAGAGTACCGCATCAACGACGAGGTAAGTATTACGGTCGGTCCTCCTGTCTCGGCAAAACCCATTACTATTCTCTCCTCAGCGTCAGCGTCTTCGCAAAGGTTATACTTATCACTGATAATTCGCGCGGCAGAGAGGAAAGAAGCAAGCGCGTTAGAATCCACGCGTCCGTCCTTTATTACAGCAGGCGCGCAGGCCGGCCACAGAACATCGCATAGTTCTCTCAGATCATCAAAATATAGTTCCGCGCGTTCATCCTCCGGGAGGTCAGATATGCGCCCCATACCCGGCTCCATAAAGGTCGCGTCCTTGCCGCTGCGCGCCGCCGCGGCTAACTGTTCAAGCGTCACGACTTTTCGAAGCGCGTCTTCATTGCCGATGAGCGCGGGCATATAAAACTGCGCGGGAATCATATAAAGCGCGCCTTCCCGATAATACGGCGAGATAAGGTTGCTGTATACTCCGCTTACATCTGTCAGCCCCGATAAATCCAGCAGCATTCCCTTTTGCGCGTAGCTTTGCATGGGACATCCGTCCAGTATGAGCACATCCGGTCCATCCGAGCTCAAAAGTCTCGTTCCCAGCGTTTTTATCGCGTCTTCAACGGAAATCCCGCCGTCCCCGCTTATCCCGATTTCATAAACTACGGTCGTATCCTGATGGGACTTTCTGAATTCCGCGATTGCCGCGCGAACCAGATCATTATCCACGAGCGACCACACTGTTATCGTTTTATCAGGATCGGTCCCTGCGTTTTCATCCCATGTGTATTTATACAGATGGAAGTTCTGCATCGCCTCCGAAACTCCGAGTAAAATACTTCCGTCGGGCAGCAATAAAATGGAATTCACCTCGCCGCGCGGAGCGCCGAAAGCGTAATCGGCTCCGCTCAGTACCGTTTGGATTCCGCCCGACGCGTCAGCCGATAGCAGGTCTTTTCCGTGAACGGCGTAAATCGAGCCGCTGTCTCCCGCCGCCAATACCCCGCCCGAATTTATCATAGCCATCCCGCCCGGCGATCCGCCGTCCTGCGTTTCCCCGAAGGATAGGTTGCGTCCTTGAGCGGGTTTTCCGTCTTTCAGTTCATAACGGCTGATTTCACCTGTCATTCCAAGCAGGTAGAGCGTTTCATCGTCAGACGCAGCGGATATCGCTCCTACCGCTTGTATATCGGCTATCAAACGTCCCGTGCCGAGTTCTAAAAGCAGAGTTCTATCGGTTCCGGATCCCGAAAAACTCGAGGAGTATTGTCGACTGTGCTCTGCGTTTTCGGACTCCTCAGCTGAGATTATCTCCTCATCGACGACCGTGTCGGATGACGCGCTGTCCTGTATGCTATGACGACCACGTGTCTCATCTCCCTGAATTAATACGCCGCCTCCCATATAACTGAGAAGCAGCCTGTCTTCGCCCAGTACGGTAAGCAATGAAACGTTTGTAAAAGAATTCTCACCTTCCTCGGGAACAAAACCTTCCGCATCATATGGAATAAATCCGCCATTCGCGGCAGTTTTAAGCAACCCTTTGTCCGGCGCGTAAATGATCAGCGAACCATCGGGGCAAAGCGCGCACGCCGTCACATACATATTCTCGCCGCCGGCAGCGCACGGGCCGTCGGACTCACTCCAGCTTCGCCCTCCGTCAACGCTCTCATAACGATGTAAAAGGTTATAGTCATAGCAGATAATATCTCCCTGTTCGTTAACAAAGCTGTGGAATCCTCCTTTTACCGGCGGAGTTATATCGGTCTCGGTATAACCTCCGGTATGAGAGTCCGAATTCCTTTTATTTCTGCCTCCACATGCTGTTAATGAAACTAATAAACATACCGCCAAAACATAAATCATCGCTTTTTTTGTGTATTTCATAGCCTTTTAAACCCTCCAATGCATGCTCACTTTTAACGCGTCCCGCCAAGTATAAACCGGAAAACTTGAATGAAACTTAAATGTTAACGATAATCGAGTTACCGAAGATGGTATAATCCTTTCAAACGATGTTCATAATGATTTCCCCAGCGTCCCGGACATAAAGCTCTGCGGAAATTCGCGTTTAAGCCCTGTTTCAGGTTCGCAGGTTATTGTAATATATTATTTAGTAATGCCAAATACGCGTCTGCGGGAGAAAACGATATGAGAGCGCTGATAGTGGAAGATGAAATCGGATTGGCTGAGGCTGTCGCCGCTGTTCTTCAAAAAAACAACATAACTGCCGACCTCGCCCACGACGGCGAATACGGATTGGACTGCGCTTTAACGGGTATGTACGACTTTATTCTGCTGGATATCATGCTTCCGAAAATGGATGGGCTAAGCGTTCTTGAACAGCTTCGCAAGGCGAATATAACCGCCCCGGTGCTGCTGTTGACAGCGCGAGGCGGTACCGGCGATAAGGTCATGGGACTGGATGCCGGCGCAGACGATTACCTTCCAAAACCATTCCACACGGACGAACTTTTAGCGCGTCTTCGCGCACTGGGGCGAAGGAGCGGAGGCGAACTGCGGACTGGTGGTCTGCTTAAAGCCGGGAAAGCAGATTTTGACCCGCACTCCCTGACACTGACTTACGGTGGCGCAGAACAAAGGCTGACCCTTAAAGAGTCCCAGCTTTTGGAGATGTTGGTGGCTCATAAGGAAGTTTATCTTTCTAAAGAAGCCATTATAGAAAAACTATGGGGTTATGACGCGGAGGTCAACGATAACAACGTAGAGAGTCAGGTTTCTCTGCTGCGTAAAAAATTAGCCGCGTGCGGCTGCGGTCTGGTCATCAATATGGCGAGAGGGGTAGGTTACAGGCTTCAGGAGTACGCAAACGCCCCGGACAGGAGGGGTAAATAATGTTTAAAAAAACACGTAACCGGATACTGCTTCTCAATATGGTCATGACCTCAACAGTGGCCGCGATGGCGTTCCTTTTGATATTTTTTTCAGCATATAACCGCGAAAACGCCGAAATCAAAAGTAAAATGTCATTCAACAGCGTTTCTATAGTAAGTGTTTACGTGGATCCTCTTGATTTCGGAGATTCAGCGTATGTGGCAGAGTCAGACTCTGTTCCGCGAATTAATGGGTTCAGACGGGGGATATCCCCCCACGAAGGGGTCTCTTTTTCGCTTCTGATAGATTCGGACGGCGAGCTTATAGAATACAACTCCATGCTCGGTTTACCGCGCGAGGCATATATTACAGCCGCGAAGGAGGTCGTCAGCAACGCAGACGCCGGCGTGAGTAATCCGCTGTTTCTTGAGGGACGGGTATGGCAGTATGCTACGACTCCCATAACCATGGAATTTATTGATACGCAGGCTGATGGCGCCGCAGTGTTGGTTTCTGACGAATTCAGCTCGATAAATTTTTTAGATGTCACCGACAGCCGCGCCATGCTGCGCTCATTGGGGTTGACTCTATCACTGCTGTTTATAGGATCAGTAACGGTGTTTTTCTTTATAAGCTTACGCTTCGCCAACAGAGCTATCGCTCCGTTGTCCGAGGCATGGGTCAAACAAACCCGCTTTATAACCGACGCCTCGCATGAGCTTAAAACACCGCTCTCGCTGATCCAAGCCAGCTGCGGAGCGCTTTGCGCGGAATCGGAATCCGACGCCGTCAGCCGGCAAAGGTGGACCGACTATATAACTTCCGGAGCGGATCGTATGACCTCACTTATTGACGATATGCTCTCACTTTCATATATGGAGGACAGCACGCAGAGGTTGAGCAGAGTTTCGTTCGATTTGAGTGAGACGGTATCCTCAGCCGCGCGCGAGTGTCAAGCCGCGGCACTGCCAAGAAATATCTCCGTAATGACCCGGATTGAACCCGGGATTACCTGCGTGGGCGATATCCCGTCGGTAAACACCGTACTGCGGGCGCTCACCGACAACGCTGTCAAATATACGCCGGAGGACGGCGTTATAAGCATCACTATGAAAAGCTCGAAAAAACACGCAGAAATAACAGTTCAAAATACCGGCGAAGGGATCCCGAAAGAAG
>Ga0082212_10009156_pt1 | contig 12798 bp, 9 predicted proteins | sample TergutNt197P3_FD_71548 | JGI IMG/M metagenome (GOLD analysis project Ga0082212, IMG submission 71548) | Neocapritermes taracua P3 segment gut microbial communities from Petit-Saut dam, French Guiana - Nt197 P3 | ecosystem: Host-associated > Arthropoda: Insects > Digestive system > Gut ... | reverse complement strand
CTTTTTGATCAGCAGATGCTACAAACTATTTATTTCTCATTTGTTTTACATTTTAGTTTTATGCAACAGCCCCGCTATTATGCGGAGAACTCTTTACTCACAAGCTGGAATACTAAACGGTTTTTTGATCCTGGTAATGATACTGATTATGATGCCGGTGGTAAAATTGCCTGTGGCAGCTGATGGTTATAGCGAAACCGGGAAATTCCTGGCCCCCATAGAGGCCCCGGATCCTGCTGCCATCGAAATCTATGATGCTGATGGCTTGGACAATATGCGAAAAAATCTTAGTGGTAGTTATGTGCTGATGAACGATATTGATCTATCTGGTTTTAATGGTGGGCAGTGGGTGCCTATTGGGGATAATATTGCAAGTGGTAATAGGTCTAGATTTACAGGCACTTTTGACGGCCAGGGGCATGTGATTGAAAATTTGACCATAATCGCTGATGGCCTTTATGAATGTGCCGGCCTTTTTGGCGCTACTAGTGGTGCAATTATTAAAAACCTGGGATTGGAAGGCTCTAACATAAGTATCTCATATGCCTTATCTGAAGCTGGAGGAATCTGTGGTATTAGCTCCAATAGCTATATCTTCAATTGCTACAATACAGGGAACATTTCCTCCACCTCCTCCATTTACCCCTCTTTTGCCGGAGGGATCTGTGGTGGCAGCGCTGCTTTCATTTCCAATTGTTATAACACAGGAAATATCTTATCCAACTCCTCCTATTACTCCTCTTATGCTGGAGGAATCTGTGGTGACAATACTGCTTCAGTTTCCAATTGTTATAATACTGGGAATATCTCCTCCTCCTCTTTCTCCAATGCCTCCTTCTCTTTTGCCGGGGGAATCAGTGGCTATAGCCTTGGTTTAATTTCCAATTGTTATTCCACAGGGAATATCTCCTCCTCCTCTTCATCTCCCTCCGCTTCCTCTTCCACCTTAGCTTGTGCTGGGGGGATCTGTAGTGCCAGCTATGCTTCGATTTCCAATTGTGTTGTTCTCTCCAACCAAATTTATGCAGAAAATATATCTTATCCAAGCAGAATTAGGAGCTATCTGATTAGTTACGGGGATGATAAAACCGATAACCTAGCCCGTAAGGGAGTTGGAGGTAATGCAATTGACGATTCAGATGAGCGGATAGAGCTGGCTGATGCTAAAAAACAGTTAATCTATGAAGCCCTAGGCTGGGATTTTGATGATATTTGGTATATGGTTGTTGATCATGATTATCCTCAATTGCGGAATATGCCAAAACCTACTGATGGATATACTGTCGGCTTTGAAGCTGGCAACCATGGCAAAATGGACCCTTCATCTGCCAGCGAAAAAGTGGCCGAAGGGAAGACAGTAAAGAATGTTCCTGAGATAGCTCCTGGAACCGGTTATACCCACATTGGCTGGAAGTCCAACTTCGGCGGTACTTATGATGATGATGCGGTTAGGTTGTATCCTATAACCAGAGATATTACCTTTACCGCCGTCTATGCAACCACTGCCAATGCTACGGTTATTTTTGATTATAATGGCGGCAAGGCAAAAGAGATAGCCTTAGATGAAGGCATAGAACCGGAAAAAGAGACAGAACCCGGCAGGGAGGTGGATTCTGATTATGTTAGTGGCAGTCCAGGTGCGCTTTATTCTGTTCCCAGCCCCGCAAAAACAGGCTTTGTCCATAGGGGTTGGTTGCTGGCTATTAAGCCTGACGGTTGGTTATCGGAGTGGCCCAGTGGTATTTATGGTGCAGCAGGTACTGTTAGCAAATATGTTGCTCAATGGGCGCCAAATGTCAATACCGTAACATTCAATGCAGGTGAGAATGGTACTATAGTATCCGGTGAGCCAAGTAAACGGATCAATTACAGCGAAAGTGTGAATAGTGTGCCGGAAATCAAAGCTGATAGCGGATATGTTTTCATTGGTTGGGAATCCGGCCCGGGTGCTATTTATAGTTCAGAAGCTGTTAAACTATATCCGGTGGTCAGGGATATTACCTTCACCGCCAAATATGAAGATGCAGCCAATGCTACTGTTATCTTTGACTATAACGGCGGTGCGGCAGAAGGTGAAACCTCCAGCTATATCAGCGGCAAACCTGGCACTGCCTTCACAACGCCGGAACCTCTCAGGACGGGTTATACCTTTAGCGGCTGGTCGCCGGAGATGGCGGGTGAACCTGCTTTAGGGGAGGCAAAAAGCGTCATTATCTATCTTGCCCAATGGACGGCTAATAGCTATCCGGTGACCTTTATGCCGGGCACTAATGGGACAATGACTCCCGAAGAGTATAATAAGCCTGTAAGCCATAACGAAAGTGTTGTTAGTGTTCCCTCTATTACTGCCGAAAGCGGCTTCAATTTCCTAGGTTGGTCTCTGAACGGGGGCACTACCTATTATAGCGATGAAGATATCCTGGAAATGCCAATAACGGCGAAGGCTGATTTTGTGGCTCAGTATCAAAAGATCGTTACCGGTGGTGGCGGCGGTGGTGAACGCCCCATCTCAGCGACGCTAAACGTGAAAGGTGTTAATAAAGCCGCTGATGAAGTGATCTATAATCAACCTACCACGGTTTTGGTCGGCGAAACGGAAATAATCCCCGCGCCGATAATCAAAGGCTATGTTTTGGCTGAGGAATCTCCGACATCACAGTCCATCACCATTAAGTCCGGCAATAATACAGTTACCTTCTACTATAAATACATCGGTGAATCAATGGAAGAAAGCAGCGGCGAACGGCTTGGGCTTGATGACAGTGGGCGGATCGGGCAGCAAAATAGGTTGCCTGCCGGCGCCAAGATCAAAGAGACCCTGGAGACAGAAATCCATATTCGCTATGTCAATGGCTATCCGGATGGTTCGTTCCGTCCCGGCGGTAATATTACCCGGGCCGAGGTTGCCTTGATATTTTGGCGCTTGCTTAAAGATCCGGCCAAAAACGACGACTTCACCGGCAGCTTCAATGATATCAAAGATGACGAGTTTTATGCCCGGGCAGTGAACTATCTTGCTAAGATCGGTATTCTGCAGGGCTATAGGGATGGCAGTTTCAAGCCAACGGCTGCCATCAGCCGGGTCGAGTTTGTGGCGGTTGCCGGCCGTTTTGATGATTTGGCAAGCGGTATAGATAATCCCTTTAAAGATGTACCGGCGGATTATTGGGCCTATGGCTATGTCGTATCTGCTTATCAGAAGGGCTGGATCGATGGCTATCCGGGGGGAGAATTCAGACCGCAAAACAGTATCAGCCGGGCTGAGGCTGTGAAGATTGTCAATTGTATGCTGGGCCGGGGGATCCAAGTAGCCGATTTGCCTGGGGGATTGCCAAGTTTTACAGACCTGACCAGCTCCCATTGGGCTTATTGCGAAATCATGGAAGCCTCCATAGAGCATAAATTCGAGCGCAAAGAGGATAATTGGGAGATCTGGAAGTGACAGGAAATATAAAATAAAAATTTTGGCAAAGCAGAAGCTAAGCTAAGTCTTGGCTTTTTTTAGTTTCCGAACAACTATTCGTGATGGGCGAAAATTCGATAATAATGAAAATTAATTCCCAAATACCGAAATTTACATTTGACGGGGAATTTGTCGAATGTTAAAATAAAATCAGAGATATTGGGACATGAGGAAGTGATTTGATGAGAGAAACGAAGACAGAAAAATCCCATGTGCAATCGGTGGCTCGGGCCTTGCAGTTATTGGAGATGCTGGCTAATGAAAGCCGGGAGCTTTCTCTCACAGAAATTGCAGATGGATTGGGATGGCCAAAAAGCACAGCCCACGGTATTTTAGCAACCCTGCGTGATTACCGTTTTGTGGATCAATCGGCCCACAACGGAAGGTATCGTTTGGGGATCCGTTTATTTGAATTCGGGCACAAGGTAGCGCGCAACTGGGATATCCGCGAAATTGCCTTGCCGGTCATGAAAAAATTAAACAGGCAGTTTGGGGAAATGGTGCAACTGGCCACAGAGGATGCCGGCGAAGTATTCTACATAGAAAAGATTGATTCCACTCATATCATCCGGATCGTTTCCGAGCTGGGGGTGCATTTGCCTATGCATTGTACCGGCCTGGGAAAAGCCATGCTGGCATACCGGACTCCGCTGGAAATGAAGCGTATTTTGAATCAAAGCGGAATGCAGCGTATGACTATTTATACCATCACAGATCTGCTTCAGATGGATGCCGAGTTGATGAATATCCGCAACCGGGGCTATGCTGTGGACAATCAGGAGATTATGGAGGGGTTACGCTGCATAGCGGCGCCCATCCGCAGTAAGGACGGCGATGTTCTTTATGCCATCAGTGTATCAGGTCTGGCAGAGCGTTTGGCAGGCGATTATTTTGAGCGGGTGAAGGAAGCTGTCATAGAAGCAGCAGCCGAAATATCCTATCTTATGGGATATAAAGAAAATATTTGTTAGGAGGATTTGTATGAGCAAGAGACCGGAAATAGCTAATTGTATTCAAACAGGAGCTTTTAAAACCAATTATCATGATTTAGGCCAGGGTTTTCCCGTTGTGTTTTTACATGGAAGCGGCCCAGGGGTTACGGCTTGGGCTAATTGGAACAAGATTTTCCCGATCATGAAGGATGATTTTCGCCTGATTGCCCCGGATATGGCCGGGTTTGGCTTTACGGAACGCCTTCCCGGCGCCGTCTACAATATGAATGTTTGGGTGCAGCAGGTAATCGATCTTTTTGATGCTCTTAAAATAGAAAAGGCTGATCTGGTTGGCAACTCTTTTGGCGGGGCTCTAGCCCTGAGTATGGCTATCAAATATCCGGAGCGAATCAATAAATTAGTGCTCATGGGCAGTATGGGGGTCAGCTTCCCCATCACCTATGGCTTGGACCAGGTATGGGGCTATACGCCCAGTGAGGCCAATATGGAAGAATTACTGGAGCTTTTTACCTATGATCACAGTTTTGCCACCAAGGAATTGATCAGGACCCGCTATGAGTCCAGTATCCAGCCGGGTTTTCAGGAAAGTTTTTCTTCTTTATTTCCGGCCCCCAGGCAAAAAGGGGTAGAGAGTATGGCGGGAAACCAGGCCTATATCCGCAATATACCTCACGAAACCTTGATCATCCACGGACGGGAGGACCGGGTTATCCCTTTGGAAACATCCCTTAAACTATTGCAATTGATCGATAAGGCCCAGCTTCATGTCTTCAGCCATTGCGGCCACTGGACCCAGATCGAGCATACGGAGGAATTTGCCGGTCAGCTCAAAGGATTCTTTAAAAGAGGATAAAATCATGGATAAGAAAAAGATCGAAATCTATGCCCGGGAATTGTTCGAGGCGGAAAGATCCCGCCTGGCAGCGGCGCCCTTTACGGAAAGAGACCCCTTGTTTGGGGTGGATGAGGCTTATCAAGTTCAGCTTGCTAATGTCAGCCGGGTCTTGGCCATGGGGCAGAGAATATCCGGTAAAAAGATCGGACTCACCTCTTTGGCTATGCAAGAGCAGCTGGGAGTAGGGGAGCCGGATTATGGCCATTTATTTGAAGCTATGGATTGTCCGGATGGCTTCATCAATACCGGGGCTTTGATCCAACCCAAGATTGAGGCGGAACTGGCTTTTGTCTTGAAAAAGGATTTGCGGGGCGGACAGATTAGGGTAGATGATGTGGATGAGGCTACGGATTATGTGGTAGGCGCCTTTGAAATAGTAGACAGCCGGGTGGCGGATTGGCGGATCAAACTGGCGGATACCGTAGCGGATAATGCCAGTTCCGGCCGTTATATATTGGGAGAAACCAGGATCAAGCCAAAATCCATTGACCTGGCTGCCGTTACCATGAAGCTTTTTCAAAGCTCAAACTTAGTGGGTGAGGGCCTTGGTGCGGCGGTTTTGGGAGATCCCCGGATTGCCGTTGCCTGGCTTGCCAATAAACTGTGGAGCTACGGCGTAGCTCTGGAATCTGGGGAAGTTGTGCTTTCCGGCGCCTTTTCCGCCGCGCCGGCAGCCCGAAAAGGCGATGTCTTCCGGGCAGAATTCAGTAATTTTGGCTGTGTGGAAGCGAGGTTTGTCTGACTATGAACAAAATTAAAGTAGGTATCATCGGGCCGGGCAATATCGGCACGGATCTGATGTATAAAGTGTTTCGTAGCAAATACCTGGAAATGGGGATGATGGCGGGCATTGTGGAATCCGAAGGGATCAAAAGGGCGGCTTCATTAGGCGTGCCTGTTTCCACCGAAGGAGTGGAGGCTCTCGCGGCTCAAAAAGATATCCGGATCGCTTTTGACGCCACCAGCGCCGCGGCCCATATCAAATTCAACGGCCCGGTTTTAAAAGAGGCAGGTATCACCTCCATTGATCTGACTCCGGCAGCCTTGGGGCCTTATTGCGTACCCAGCGTAAATCTGAAAGCCCTTGCCCTGGAGCCGGATATCAATATGGTCACTTGCGGCGGACAAGCCACTATCCCGATCGTTTATGCTATTACCCGGATTGCCGGGGGCAGCTACGCGGAAATAGTAGCTTGTATCTCCTCAAAAAGCGCCGGCCCGGGTACCCGTGCTAATATGGATGAATTTACCGAAACCACCGCCGCAGCCATCGAAAGTGTGGGCGGGGCGGATCAGGGCAAGGCTATTATCATCTTAAATCCGGCGGAACCGCCCCTGATGATGACCAATACTATAATTGTGCGGGTAAAGGATCCTACAGTCGGTTTGGAGCCCATCCGTGCCTCTGTTGAGGAGATCGTGGCGGAGCTTAAGACCTATGTGCCTGGCTATCAATTAAGGGTACCGCCGATATTGGAAGGGAATAAGCTGACTGTGATTGTTCAGGTGCAAGGACAAGGTGATTATCTACCAGAATATTCGGGCAATTTGGATATAATCAATTCAGCTGCTGTGGCTGCGGCGGAGCAGATTGCTGCCGGGTTGCCGGCACAAGGAGGCGTCTGATATGGCCAAGGTGATATTGGTAGACACAACTTTGCGGGACGGCAGCCATGCCATAAGCCACTCCTATCTGCGCGAGCAGGTGGAGGCTATTGCCATAGGGCTGGACCAGGCCGGCTTGCCGGTCCTGGAAGTATCTCACGGGGACGGGCTGGGCGGTTCCAGTTATACTTATGGTTTTTCCGCAACCAGTGAATTTGATTTGATTGCAGCGGCGGCGGCAAAAGTAAAAAACACCAGAGTGGCTGTATTGCTGCTGCCCGGTATCGGGACTATTGAGGATTTAAAGCGAGCCAAAGCTGCCGGCGCCGGCATGGTCCGGGTGGCTACCCATGTGACTGAGGCCGATGTCAGCGCCCAGCATATTGCCGCAGCTAAAGAATTAGGGATGACGGCTGTAGGTTTTTTGATGATGACCCATATGGTAAGCCCGCAAAAGATAGCCGAAGAGGCCGTCAAAATGGAAAGCTATGGCGCAGACTATATCAACCTGGCTGATTCCGCCGGCTACCTGCTGCCGGGTGGGGTAACCGAGCGGGTACAAGCAGTACGGGCCGCGATCAAAATCCCCGTCGGTTTTCATGCTCACAATAACCTGGCTCTGGCCATGGCCAATTCCCTGGCCGCTGTGGAAGCAGGGGCCGAATATCTGGATGCTACGATTATGGGCTTGGGCGCCGGAGCGGGAAATACTCAGTTGGAAGTACTGGCCGGTGTGCTTTTGCGCCAAGGTATTGAAACCGGTGTTGATTTTTATCGCTTGATGGACCTGGCCCGGGATGTGATGGAACCAATTATGCGGCGGCCTCAAATCATCGACGGCGGTTCTATGATGCTGGGTTATGCAGGCGTATATTCTTCTTTTTTGCTTCATATTTACAATGCGGCGGAAAAATATGGCCTGGAGGCCAGGGATATTTTGGTAGAGCTGGGGCGGCGCGGCATGGTAGGCGGTCAGGAAGACATGATCATTGATGTAGCTTATCAGATGACAGGGGCTAGAGGCCAGAAGACAGAGTAGTGGTTTTTGCTGCGTAAAAACATTGAGCTAAAAACAGCTGTTTTGTCTTCCGATCTTTGATTTTGGGAAGGGGGTGGGTTCCTAATATATACTGTAACGGTCAGGGAAACCGGTATGAGTTTTTTATGTCAATCAGAGGAGAGTGTGTTGGCGGCTATGTTGCGTTCCCGGTGCGGGCCTGTCAGCCATGGTTGTTGCGGTGGCGGTTGCGGGGTGTGCCGGATGCAGATTAAAGCCGGGGAGTATCAGAAAGTGAAAAGGATGAGCCGGGCTCATGTAAGCGAGGAGGAGGAAAAGAAGGGGATTGTACTTCTTTGCTGTATCCGCCCTCAAAGTGACTTGATAATTTCAAAAATAAAATAATTTTTTTTGAAGGGAGATTTTAAAATGGGATTTAAAGGAACATTAAGACCGGGATTGGTGCAACTGCGCGTTTTGGATTTGGACAAGACTCTTGATTTTTATCTGAATGTTTTGGGCTTGAACGAAGTAGGCCGGACAGAGGATGGCCGGGTAATGTTGAAGGCTTATGACGAGTTTGATCATCACAGCCTGACCCTGCGCCTGGCTGACCAGGCCGGTTTGGATTTTGTAGCTTTTAAAGTAGGTTGCGCTGATGAATTGGAAAAGATTAAGGAAAAGACTGCTGCCTTCGGTTATCAGGTAACGGAGAAACCGGCTAATTCGGATCAGCCCGGCTTCGGCAAGCGATATAGCTTTAAGATCAGCACCGGTCATACTTTTGAAGTCTATTCTGAAGTGGAACTGGCGGAAAAAGGCCCTCAAATCAAGAATCCGGATATCTGGACGGATCCGCCCCGGGGAATGCGGGCTCAGCGCATGGATCATTTCCTGCTTTACGGCCCCAATATTGCCGAAGCTGAGCGCTTCTGTCAGGAAGTATTTGGCATGTTTGTGCCGGAAATCTGTAATTTGCCTGACGGTAACCGCCTGGCCGCCTGGATCACAGGCAGCAATAAACCCCACGATCTGGCCTTTGTGGAATATCCTCAGCCGGGCAAAATCCATCATCTGGGCTTTTATTTACAAGACTGGACCGATGTCGGCAATGCGGCGGACTGGATCGCCCTTAACCATCTTAAGCTGGACATCGGACCCACCCGCCATGCTATTACCAGGGGCCACTCCATTTATTTCTGGGAGCCTTCCGGCAATCGCATAGAGGTTTATGCAGGCGGTTACACTGCCTATCCGGATGAGCCGCAACGGGTTTGGGATGCCGATCAGCTGGGCCGGGGACTATTCTACTTTTCCGGCGAAGTAATTCCCAGCTTCTTGGAAATTGTTACTTAAAATAACTGACAGTAAGCAAAGCAATTTTTGTCAAACAAAAAGCGCCTACAGTTTGCAGGCGCTTTTTGTGGATTGAAGGCATATGATAAAAAATCCTTTGCAAAATTGCCGGATAATATCGAATGTTTATATTAAATTTTTATTTACCGAATTTTAAACTTGACTGATGCCTCCTTTTGTGGTAGGCTATCACTAAATAGGTTTTGCGGATTATGTAATATTTTTGGAGAATATAGCATAAATACCAATAAAAGCGATGGAGGGTATAAATATGGCTAAACCTTTTTATCACACCCGAATGAATGCAGATACTATTCAGTCCCTTATAGAAAATGTGGTTGAAAAGTACAGTAATAATGCTTACTGCATTTATGTTGCCGAGGGGGAAACTGTCACCAAGACTTATGGCGAAATGATGAGCAATATAGAGAGGATAGAAACATATCTCTTTGATTCCGGGGTCAAACATGTGGGATTATTGGGAGCGACCAGTTATCATTGGTTATGTGTTTTTATGGCTTGCCTGCATGCCGGTGTCGTCATTGTTCCGCTGGATGCCTTGCTTCCCGATGATGATTTGATCTTTCAAATCGAACATGCCGATATTGAGATCTTATTCTGTGACGAGAAATTTCAAAGCTTATCCGAAAAAATCAATAAAGACGGTAAGTGCAAGTCTTTTTGCTACTTGGATCAAGACGGTGAAGGCAGTTTGTCTTTTGCGATGAATAAACAGGCAAGCCGGCCCCATATTTCTCCTCCTGTCTTAGATAAGCAGGATTTTGCTATGATTGTCTATACTTCCGGGGCAACCGGTGAGCCCAAGGGTGTAATGTTAAGCCAGGAAAATCTGGTGGCTGCATCGCACTATGGTGCAGCTGTGGTAGATACGCCTATCGGCGCCCGTTTGCTTGTTTTGCTGCCCAACAATCATATGTTTACGATCGGTCATTGTTTTCTGACTCCTTTGTTTTTTGGCGCAGGGCTGTTCCTAAATGATTCAATATATAATACTTTTAATAATATAAAAAAACACAAAATAGATTTCATTGTGGCTGTCCCGGCTGTGATCAGGCTGTTTAAAAATGAAATCGACATCCAGCTGAAAAAAGCCGGGTTCGGGCCGATCGAGTCAATGGACAAGATCAGAAGAGCGCTAGTGACGACGGCAATAAGAAAGAAAATCGGCTCAAACTTGCAGTCTATTGTCTGCGGCGGCGCCCCGTTGGATCAAATGTATGTTCATTTCTTCAAACTGCTGGGTATTCAGCTGCAGGGTGGCTATGGCATGACGGAATGCGCCCCTTTGATTTCCTGCCAGGTCAAAAATCATCTTGATTATAGCCGGGCTGATTCCGTTGGCAGACCCGGAGTTTGTTGCCAGGCAAAAATCGTGGATGGAGAAATTTGGGTATCCGGGATAAATGTCATGCTCGGCTATTATAAAGACCCTGATGCTACCTCGGCAACATTGCTTGATGGCTGGCTGAGGACCGGTGATCTCGGGCGTTTGGATGAAGAAGGGTTTTTATATGTTACCGGCCGGATAAAAAATCTGATGATTTTAAGCAACGGAGAAAATGTATCGCCCGAAGAACTGGAAATGCTGTTTGACAAATGCAGGTATGTTGACGGTGTCATAGTCTCCGCTAATGACGATTTGGATATAATCGCCGCTGAAGTCTATCCGGCGCAGGCTGCTGTTGAGGAGATGGGTTTGGAGAAAATACAGTCCCTGATCAGAGAGGAAGTTAAGGATATTAACCAAAATTTACCAATTTATAAACAAATCAAACTCGTCACCTTCAGAGATCAGCCATTTGAAAGAACCACAACTTTAAAAATCAAAAGATAATTTAGGACTTGATCCGGGATACCCTGCTTATCCCAGGGGGATTCTGGGTCAAGCCAATCTGATTGCCTCAATAAAAACGTTTGTTAAACAACAGACGTTTTTGTTTTTTATTTCCTGTAATGCTTGCGGCAGCATATGATAAATGTTATAATATAGATAAAGCTGGAAGATAACTTTTTGCAGAGCAAAAAATAACAAAATTCTGGCAATTGGCAACTGTACAAGGGGGTTTGGCTATGGCTCTTTCTTGCGGTATTATTGGTTTGCCTATGGTAGGCAAGACGACCTTTTTTAATCTTTTGACTAAAGCCGGGGTAGAAACCAGCGCTTTTTTCAGTGGCAAGACCACTACCAATACCGGTCATGCCCTGATCCCGGACAGTAGGATCAATTATCTGGCAGGGATTTTTAAACCGAAAAAAACTACCTATGCCCGGGTAGAGGTTATAGATATCCCCGGATTGGTGAGGGGGGCAAGCAGGGGGCAGGGCAGCGGCAATGAATTTCTCTCTGCCGTACGCCAAACCGATGCCCTGGCTCATATTGTCCGGGCTTTTGAAAATGAGGATATCCTGCATGCCGAGGGCAGCCTGGATTTGCTGAGGGATATTGAAACCATCAATATGGAGCTGCTTTTTGCCGATTTGCAGCTGATCGAAACCCGCCTGGAAAAGATCAACAGCGGCCATAAAAAGAAGCTGGAGCATCCTTTGGAAGAGGATGCTTTGAAAAAATGCCGGAATTGCCTGGAAGATGAAAAACCCCTCAAGCAGCTGGATTTAAGCATTGATGAGGCGGAAGCCCTCAAACATATGACTTTTTTGACCAATAAGCCCATTCTGGTCGTCCTCAATTTGGACGAAAGTCAGTTTGCAAGTCTTGACTATCCGCAAAAAGATCAGATAGAGGCCTATTGTGCTGCTAATAATATGGTGATGCTGACTGTCTGTGCCCAATTGGAGGAAGAAATCGAACAATTGCCTGAAGAGGAAAAAAACCTCTTTCTGGCGGATTTGGGGATAAGCGAAAGCGGCGTAGCCCGGATGGCTCAGGCCTTTTATCGCCAGCTGGGTCTCATTTCCTTTCTGACTGCAGGAGAAGACGAGGTAAGGGCCTGGACTATTGTCTCCGGCACCCCGGCCAAAATTGCTGCCGGCAAAATCCATTCCGACATCGAACGGGGTTTTATCCGGGCGGAAACAGTAGCTTTTACCCATCTGGAGGAAGCGGGAAGCATGGCTGCCGCAAGGGAAAAGGGCTTCTTTCGATTGGAGGGCAAGGAATACATTGTTAAGGATGGCGATATTATTAATTTTCGGTTTAATGTTTAGGGCTGCTTTGCAGGTCTAGGGATTATGGGCTAGGTGAGATGATAGGGACGCGGCACGCCGTGTCCGTACGGAGGAACTATTTGGTAATATTCTTTTTGTGATAATTACTATTTCGGGGGATAATTTTGTGAATGGGTTTCATTTAGAAAGCGCCTATCAGCCTTCCGGGGATCAGCCTATAGCAATTTCCTCCCTGGTAGAGGGCGTACTGGAAGGGAAGCGTCATCAGGTTTTGTTGGGGGTCACAGGATCCGGCAAGACATTTACTATGGCTAATGTTATTGAGCGGCTGCAGCGGCCTACCTTGGTTATTGCCCATAACAAAACCTTGGCGGCTCAGCTT
>Ga0082212_10009155_pt1 | contig 12798 bp, 25 predicted proteins | sample TergutNt197P3_FD_71548 | JGI IMG/M metagenome (GOLD analysis project Ga0082212, IMG submission 71548) | Neocapritermes taracua P3 segment gut microbial communities from Petit-Saut dam, French Guiana - Nt197 P3 | ecosystem: Host-associated > Arthropoda: Insects > Digestive system > Gut ... | reverse complement strand
TAACTGCTGAAACATCCTGCGTTACAGGCGGCTTGTGTCGCCTGCTTTTCTGTTGCTGTTTTTCGTTCACTGCCTACTGCTGAACTTTTTCCTCAAGTCCTATTGACTTTTGATAGCTGGTCTCTCGACCCTTAACAAGAGTTGGTGAACTGGCTATCTCGACACCCATTTATTATGTTACCACAAGCGCGGATACAATGCAACATATGAACCACGAAAAATAAGTAAGCGCGGCTTATCAGCTTGATTAATATGGGAGCGTTTAACCTGTGGGGGCTTTTGTATTTTGGGATGGGTGGATTGCTAGTTCCAGTCTCTCGGGTATCCCGGCATTTCAAGCTGATAAGCCGCGCTTACTTATAAACAAAGAATAAAAAAAGGAAGGAGGGGATACAGATGGCAGTCGTAAAACGCCGCGGATCAATCGAAGGGACGCAGTCATTCAGCATCAGAGTGATGCCGGAGGTTAAGCAGACACTAGAAAATATGGCCTATGATGATCGTAAATCGCTGGGTTGGTTTGTGGCCGAGCTGTTGGAAGCAACGGCAAGAGACTACATATCAGTTAGTGGCGTTGAGCAGGAAAAAGCATAAGCAAACCGCCCGGCGATAGACCGGGCGGTTGGGAAGGAGGTGAGTTGGATGGCGCAGGAAAATCCTTTTACTCGGGAAAAGAAACTTAATGCGCTCGCAATAACATTGCTGGAACAATGTCAAGAGGAGCGCATTACGATGTTGGAGCTTGAAATTTTACTAAGAAAGATTAGGTACAGCGCGATGAAAACGGTTATAAAGCACGAATCAAATGCTGATTGATTGCTTCGTCTGTCATAGTGTCCTCAAAGTAGCCAAGAGCAGAAAAATAATCCGTTGCTATTTCCTTCATAAGAGGCGGGAGACAGCATAAAAAAACCGCCCGGTCATAAGCTAGGCGGTCAGAAAGGAGACACAGAACGAAATGGAGAATGAACAGGACGAGGCGCGCATGATTATTGTAACTGTGGAGGATAAAAAGAGAAATGAGAAGAGGTTTATGATGCTGGATGAAAAAGGAGTCCAATTTCTACATGACTTCCTAGACTTACTTTCTCAGTGGTCTGACCGATAAAGCAGACTTCCTCTTTTTGCTTTGATGATGACATATGTCCTTGAATCGTGCATCTCAGTATAGAAATAGCAAAGAGAATTTCTGATCGCGCTGAACGAGAGTTTGCTTTGAAGGGCAAATGAAGAAGGAAATATTTGATTTATCTCTACAGAAAAATCATCGAAGGAAAAAACATCTTTCACCTCGTCAATAGAAACTGGCTCAGAAAAATGTAAGTAATACGAATCAAATATAGTATTCATTTCTTTTAACCCGCCGCCTGAACTAAGTAATAAACGACCGCCCCAGCGATGGACAAAACAGTGAAGCCAACGAAAAACACAGCGCAGCGGAAGATTTTTGTAAGCGTCCTGTTCGTTTGTGACTGGAGAATCAGCGAGATTTCTTCATCGGTCAAGCCTTCGAGTGGGTCTTTGTAATGAGAAACCACACCACCGGCATCGGCGCACCGAACACAATTTTCATGCTTGCAAGACTTGTCTTCGCAAAGCTCCATGTCCGAAACCTTAAAATGCAGGGAGTTAGAGACATAGTTAAAGACTATTTCCTTCACAATGATCCCGTCCTTTACAGATTATTTGTGCCAGTTTATCACAGACTGAAAGGAGGAGCAACCATATTATGAAATATCGAATCTGCCCGAATTGCGATGCGCACCTAGATCATGGCGAGAAATGCGATTGCCGGGTCACAGGGAAAGAGGCCAAGCCGTCCGCGCATATCATTAAGAGAGGTGATCACCATGCCAAAAACAAGGAAACCGCTCAATCGAGCCGATTTCGAGGTCGTACATAAGGAGATGCTGCCGGACGGTCGTTTCAAGCTCACCATGCGGAACGGCCATGTAGGATACGCTGCTCCGCTGCCGGGCGGGGACTGGGAAAAGCGGGTGTCAAAAGCCATGTGCGACATCCAATACAAGATCACCCTCCGAAAGATGGCAGAGGAAAAGCATCAACCGCCAACCGGAGCTTAGCAGAGCATCCGATCAGCGGTCAATGGCAAAAGAAACATTTAGGAAGTACAACTATATTATACCTTCTTTTGCCGATAATGTCAAGAAAAATCTACAAAAGAAGGTGAATTTTTGACTAAAACATATATACGCCAAAAAACGATCATCTGCGGATCGTCTTATCGTGAGATAGATATTTTCCAGTATACGGATACGCAGAAGCTAATCGCCGGAAAGAAACCTCGCGGTGTAAAGGAAAAGATCAGCGAGCCGAAGCAAAAAAACTTGAACGACAAAAATGCCAAACGCTACCTGACGCAGATCATCAATGGGAATTTTACCGAAGAAGACCTTCATATCAGCCTTACATACTCAGATGAAAACCTTCCGAAGACGATTGAGGAAGCCGACAGGCAGGCCGCCAACTTTCTACGAAGGCTGGACTATTTAAGGAAAAAGAACAGGCTGCCTAAGCTCAAATATATCATCGTCACTTCATACCGTAACGGACAAGACGGAACCTTAGCCCGTGTTCACCATCACCTGATCGTCAATGGTGACGTCGGACGGGATGAAATTGAGGATGTATGGCGGAAGCGTCGTAAAAAGGGGCAGAAAAAAGGGGACAAGCTCGGGTTCGTCAACGCGGATCGGTTACAGCTTGAAAACGGATCATTCACAGCACTGGCGAGATACATATCCAATCAATCGAGCGGTAAAAAGCGTTGGAGCTCGTCTCATAACCTGATCCGCCCAGTAGCTCGGAACAATGATACACGGTATACGCGCCGCCAAGTCGAGCGGATAGCAAAATCACCACCGGATCGTTTTTTTTGGGAAAAGCAATATCCAGGCTGGACGCTGACGGACGACCATTATGGAGCCGAGTATGTTTTCAATGAAGAAACCGCCAGCTGGGGTATTTATCTGAAACTACGCAAGAAAGAATAGCCGATTTAACCGAGCGGGATAACAAATGAGAGGATGGATTAACTATGTTTAGCGATAAAATTGAAGAACTGCGCGGGAAGCTGGGCGACCTCTGCCGTGATAACGGCTATATCTTGCAATGTCAGGATACGGCGTTTCCAATCATGTTTTTGTTGCGGGAAGAGGAAAAACGCCAAACAAACATGCTGGACAAGCCTGACGATGAAAGGAAACCGTCATTTATTGACCTCATATTCGCCAATGACTGTATCATAAAGGCTGGCGGAAAGGTGAGAATGGGGGCTGATGATTTGAAAAAGGTTATCAGCAAAGCAAAAAAACTGCATTATCTTATGATACAACAGTATTTCTATAGGAATACCAATGCGCTGATGGAGATGGCTCTTGACGTCGTTAAAGGCGGCGGTTCGTGATGAACACAAAATCATCACTATTTGAAGAACCGTTCCCGGTTATTTGAAAGGAGAAGAACCATGATTGCTAACATCGAAATTAAGAAAATCATACCGCATCCCGACAACCCGAGAAAAAACCTCGGTGACCTAACCGAGCTGGCCGAAAGTATAAAGACCAGCGGAATACTGCAAAACCTGACCGTCGTGCCGGAGGATCCAGCGCGGTACAAAAAGAACCTTGCAAGCAAACACGCCTATGCCGGGAACTATATAACCATTATCGGTCATCGCCGCCGCGCCGCTGCTGAACTGGCCGGACTGACCGAGGTTCCCTGCACCGTGACCGACATGGACGCCAAGACGCAAATCGCCACCATGCTTCTCGAAAACATGCAGCGTAGCGACTTGACCATCATCGAGCAGGCACAGGGATTTCAAATGATGATGGATTTAGGCGAAACAACACAAAGCATCGCTGAAAAAACAGGCTTTTCAGAGACCACCGTCCGCAGAAGATTGTTTGTCGCCTCACTCGACGCCAAGAAATCGACAAGTGCTTACGAACGAGGAGCAACGCTTGACGATTACATGAAATTACAAATGATTACTGATGAAAAAAAGCGCAATAAAGTGTTGGAAACGCTCGGAACAAATAACTTCAACTACGAATTAGAGAATGCAATAGCCGAGGAACTACGTGACAGGGTTTCGCCGGGGATCATTGCGAAAATTGAGGTGTTCGCAAAACCGACCGACAAAGCCAGCTGGGAGATAAAAGGGTACGGCTATCATTCCCGGTGCGGTTATGAGGAGTACGAGAAGACGGGAAAGCTGGGGTTCGAGATTCCTGCCAAGTATGACCCGGACGAATACTTATACCATGTGTCTAAAAGAGATGTCGATATATACAAGCGGCAAGACAATTTCAAAGCCGAAAAGAAGATGTCCGAGCTTCCCCCGGCAGAGCAAGAGGAACGGCGCGAACATCGCCGCAAATACAAAGGGTTGAAAGATGCGGGGGAAATAGCGTATCGGCTGAGAGTAGATTTTGTACAATCGATTTCTCTAAAACCGTCATTAAACGCGGAGCAGGTTGAGGCGTTGTCAAAATTTGCGTTTGCCTGTGTTTGCTTGGGCGATAGGTTTGACTTTTCGCATTATGCGTCTTTGGTGGATATTAAAATCGACGGGTACATGAGCTACTCTCAAAAAAGAGAATTGAAAGAAAAGGCAAACGCCCCCGCGCCGAGAGTGCTTTTGATGTCGCTGTATTCTATGCTTCGTGACAGTGCCGAAAACACCTATTATAAGGGTGCCGAAGCCGCGGCGGATGTAAGAGGTAACCACAAGCAAAATAATAAACTTGACGCGATCTACGACTGCTTATGTGCGCTTGGCTATCAGATGTCGGATGAAGAGACGGCACTGCGCGACGGTTCACACGAGCTGTTTCAGAAAGAGGGACAGGAGGGAGAACCGTGAGGGGGGGCAACAACCCTCCTCACGGCCACGGAGAGAGAAGGCAACGCACCATGATCGAGATAGCCATGACACAACCCTTTCCGAGCGCGTTCGATTATTCTATTAAAACGCTTGACGACCTTGCGGACGCAACGCTCAAAAGTGTTGCAACAATGATAGGACACCCGAACTGGTATCACCTATACAGGCACGCGGCAAACGGATGCACACGCAAAAAATACCATAGTACCCTTATACGGGAGCTTCACCGAATATCACTTGACGCGCTAAAAGGAGGAACTGCCCAATGATTGAAGAGAGAGCGAATTGCTTTGCCCTAAGAACCACAAAGGCAGGAAAACATAAATGCGACGCATTGAAGGAGCTACGCTGTGTGGGGTGCGGGTTTTATAAGCCGGGAATCCCCGCCGCGTCGGCAACTCAAATCTATGCCGGAATGATCCGGGACAAAATCAAAAGCGTAAGGAGGAATGAGCAACCATGCTAACAAAAGAACAGTGCGACGAAATATTTCAACAATATTTATCCAAAGGTGCTGACGTACACTGGTTGATAGATTGTATTCCAATCTTGTTAGACGCATTGGCCGCCGAAACCGCGCGGGCGGACAAATTGGAGAGGGACATGTTGGAATCAACTGAGTTTACTGAAAAATTTGAACACAAACTCATAAAAAGAGGTGCACAACTAAGGGAGGCATTGGAACAGGCAATAATCACCCTTGGTGTCAAATGCCGTTGCTGTAAGCACTATAGAATCGGTGCTTCTACGGTTGTTCCAACGGGATATTACTACTGCGCACGTCAGGCGGACAATCAGCAATGCGACTTTCTATTTGACGAGAAACGGTTTTGGCCGGGAGGAGGTGACGCGAAACGGGAAGCCGTAGCAGATACAACAAACAAAATGTGTACATCTCGTGACATTGAAATTGGAAGCCTAGAAGCCGAGCGCGACCGCTGGAAAGCCCGTGCCGAGGCGTTGGAGCGCGCGTTGATACGCTTTAATGCTTGCGCAAGTTGTGTCCACAATATAAATGCGGGCAACGCGCAAAGAAGAAAAATTTGCAAAAAGTGTAAAGGATGGTCATCAGACCCCATATCGCCAAGCGAATGGCATTTCGACGAGGCGCGGTTTGCGCCGGAAGGGAGCGGTACGAAGTGAATGAGCGGTATTTGTTCCGCGGGAAGCTGTTGGATAACGGCGAATGGGTGCAGGGATATTATGTCGGTGCGGTTGGTTATGGGGATTGTGACGAGATATGCAATATAAACTTAGTTTCGGGACATAGAGTTGAGATCGACCCCGACACCGTCGGGCAATGCACAGGCCTCCGCGACAAAAGAGGGAAGCTGATCTTCGAGGGGGATATTGCAAACATAGAGTATACAGAAATTGATGGCGAAGTGTGTTTCGCGCATGAGGTTGTTACTTGGCGTGATGGTGGTTGGGTTTTGCTTGACGTGAATACGGACAGTTACTGCGTACTGGATGGAAAAGATAACGAAATCCTTGAAGTCATCGGCAACATCCATGACAACCCGGAACTGCTGGATGGACTCCCACACAGAAGAAATATCCAATATTAGAAGACCTAAAGGCGATACTTGAAAGAGAAAAACGCAGGAGGCGCGGGGAAAGGGAGGGCGAACAAGAATGAATGTTGTTTCGTTCGGCGGCGGGACAAACAGCGCAGCCATGATAATTGGGATGAACCAACGGGGAATACCGATAGACCTCATTCTCTTTTCCGATACAGGGGTTGAAAAACCGGGGACCTATGATTTCATAAACGCCTTTAACGAATGGCTTTGCGGGAAAGGTCTTCCCGAGATAACCACTGTGCAAAAAAGCCTACATGGGGAACCTTATACGCTGGAGCAGTTTTGCCTAAGGTACGGAAAGATGCCAAGCGTTGTTTATGGTCGCAAGCAATGTTCGGTCGAATTCAAGATTGAGCCGATGGAGAAATTCTGCAATAAGCATGAGCCATTCACCGAAGCGTGGAAGCGTGGAGAAAAGGTTAGTCGATATACCGGGTACGACGCAGGAGAGAAACGACGCATTGAAGCCAACGGGGATAAATATAATTCTGACAAAAAATATTTATATTATTTCCCCCTAATGGATTGGAAGTTATCTCGGGAGGATTGTGTCTCACTTATCAAAGACGCAGGGCTTCCGCCTGCAGGAAAGTCAAGCTGTTTCTTTTGTCCAAATAACAAGAAAGAGGAAATCATCAAGCTATGGGAAAACCACCCGGATCTATTCAGACGAGCTGTGGCAATAGAGCAAAACGCCGGAAAAACACGCAAGGACGGAACGCCGTCGGCTATCATCGGGCTGGGGAGAGAGTGGACATGGGAGGAGTACATAGCGGTGTATGAGCATAACAAGGCGTTCGACAAAAGCCAAATTATCATTGAGGGGTTCAATGATAATATGGGTGGCTGTTGTTGCGGGATGCCATGCGGCTGCTATGACGGATAATCAAAAACATACATAAGGGGGTACGGATATGGAAGAAGCCATGACCAAACAACGTCTCAAGGAATACCGAAGCCTGAAGCTGGAACTGATCCAGCTTCAGAACGAAAAAGAGTGTCTATATTCAATGGCTGGGAACTGTGTGCGACATGCGGGTAAACCACCGGGATACGGCGGAAAACATGATCCGTTGCCGGATATTATGGACAAGCTCTCCGATGTGGATAAAGTTTTGCTGCCGTTGATTGAGCGGGCAACGCGGGAAATGGGGCAGATTGAAAAAGCCATTGAGGGATTGCCGCCGACAGAGCGCGTCCTCATGCGCGCGTATTACATAGAAGGGTTGTCTTGGGATGGGGTTGCAAAACGGATGTCGTACAGTAAAAGAAATGTTTTAAGAGTGCATGGAAGAATTTTAGAAAAGATGGCACTCAATGTCACTTAGATGTGTGCTATTATGGCATTGTAAAAAGTTATCCACAGCGGAAAACCAACAGCGGCGCGGTGACGCGCCTTCGGGCTTGTAATGGGTATTATGATTTCAACGAAGCAAGAATGTGGTGCATGGGTTCACTCTCTGATGACCGCCGGACGGTTGAGCGACTTCTACCGATCATACGCATGGAAGAAGCTGCGGGGTCAGGTGCTGGTCAAACACAAACATGAATGTCAGGACTGTAAAGCAAGAGGGCATTACAGACGGGCGGATACAGTCCATCATGATCGGTTCATAGACAAATATCCCGAGCTTGCCTTATCCGAATACTGGGAGCTTGCCGGGGAACTAAAAATGAATCTCATCCCGGTATGCCATGAATGCCACGAGCGGATTCACGGATACAGAAAAAAACGCAGACCAAAAAACAGGCCGCCGGAGCGGTGGTGAGTATACCCCCCGTCGAAAAAGTTTTGAACCTGACGGGGCTCTTGTCTGCCGGAAGCTGGTCTTGCCTTCGGAGATTTTTTGATTTCCGGGGGAGCGTAAATGGTATATATTTATAGGTGGGGGATATGGCTAGGAAAACGAAGACGGATAAAAAGCGGGAAGATGTTGAAAAGTCGTTGCGGGATGCGCTTGGGAGGCGCGGCCGTGACGATATGTTTTATATGGATAAAGTTGATGAATATATGCAGCTTTTTGATGTGCGGAATTGGTGCATTGCGGGGTTGAATGATGTCCGTTCACGAGGGGAGGCATGGAAGCGTGAGTCACTTGACTTGATTGCCGAGACGCGGCGGATCGGGACGAGGATGGACGCTATCCTGACCCTGCTGGGGATGAAACTGCCGGAAGATAAAACTGTGACTGCTGACGTGGAGGATGATTTATAGTGGGATTCAAAGAAACGATTCAGCGGGTCGGGCAAATATTGACAACGGTTGCGCCTGATTTGCCTGTTTTTCGGAATGTTCCGGGCAAGGGGGCGAAGCCGCCGTTTATTGTGTGGGGGGAGACAGGTTCCAAAAGTTCGCGGTCGGACGGGGGGAAGATCGGTGGGAGGGCGTTGCTCTTTCAAGTCGATCTATATGACGCGGCGAAGCTGCCGGAGCTGCCGGACATGGCGGAAAAAATCTTTCAGCATCACAAGATCGCCTTTGGTGACCCGGAAATGTTTTATGAAGCCGATTTCAAAGCGGAACGGTGGACATGGGAATGTGAGGTGCTGATGCTATGACCGAAACGGATAAGGATAAACTGCTGAAAAAGTTACTGGAGGATTTGCGGATTTATTTGGGGATCACTTGGGACGATGAAGACTTGGATAAAAAAATCCTCGGGCTGGCCGAGAGGGGAATGACCGCCGTTGACCGTGCCGGGGGGCGGGAATATGATTATTTGAAAGAAGCGTCGCCGAGACAGCTTCTTTTTGATTATGTGCGCTACGGGCGGGATGACGCGCTGGATCAGTGGGCGGTCAACTTCGGGAGCGAACTGCGAACGCTGGCTGTTGATAACTATGTGGATAATTATGTGGAAAAGCCGGAAGAGCCGAACCACCCCGCGCCTTCGGGCGCACCCCTCCAAGAAAAGGAGAACGATGATGAAGAAGCATCAGACATATAACGACGGGGTGGCGCGGTTTTATACGCCGATAAACGATGCGGAGAATGGCGAGCGGCCGGATATGGTTTTAGGCAATCCGTTTTTATCCTTGCGGTATCAGAACAGGACGGTTGGGCTTCGGCGGATGGCGGCGATAAAAGAATTGGGACAAAAAGTTGACAACCTCATCCGGGTGCAGGCCTCGGATGCCGTTCGCAAAGTGAGTACGCAGACTGTTTGCGTGACCAGCGACGGCGCGCGGTTTGACGTCAAGAGACTTCAGGACGTGACCGACGCGACGCCGCGGAGCGTGGACATATACCTAGAGAGGACGGAATTGCCGTGAACAGACGGTTGGAGTTTAACCACCCCGCGCCTGCGGGCGCACCCCTCCCCGGAGGGGAATGGGGAAGGAGATCACGGCCGTTTGATATGCGGTGCTACCGGGTGATGTACGCGGCGGGAACCGCCCCGGAGGGGAACAGGACGTTGGAGATGGCACTGGCCGGGGTATGCGATTTGTTGGAAATGGACGAGCGGGACGTGCTGGAGACGCCGTCGGACATATTGACGCCGATGTGCGATAAGGTGTTGTATTGGTTCCGGGAGGCGGCGGCTTCGGTGAAGGGGAACGGGACAGCCGGGCGGATGCTGAAAGGCGACCACATCACCGCGATGTACGCCTCTTTGCTCCGGGAGAAGGGAATATTGCCGGACGAGATTGACCGCCAAGACCCGGCGTGGTTCTTCGCCGTGATCACCGAGGAACACCTGAACGAGGACGATATTGACCCGGGGGTGAGGCATTTATACGGGTTGTAAACAAGCAATATTTTACAATGAATTACAGGAAAATATAGAAAACAGCAGGGTTTTAGGGATTGGTATTATATGGTTTATTTTATACAATGTATAAAATATGTATAAACATGAATTTTGAATAAAAATGTAAAATACGTATTGTATTATGTAAAATGATGTGGTATAATATAGCAGAACTGGGGTGCAATATCGACATGCTTAGTGGAAGGAAAGCCTTATCATAAGCAAGGAGGTGTTGCAAGATGGAATCAAAAAACAAGGTGATTTCCTTTCCAGTCAACAAAGTTTACAGAGGAGGAAACCAAAAAATGAACAGCACAATGAACGCACCTGCGACAATCCAAGCACAACCGACAAAGAAACCTCTCCCCAAAGTTCTACGCGATTCAAGAATACTGAATCGTAAGGTAACGAGAGAGGAGGCAGAAACTGCATTGTATCCAAGCAACAGCGGATATAGTCTTGGAGAAATTTATGAAGGCCTCGCCAAAGATGATGCAGAAGAAAGCGGGGCTAACCAAAATGGTACCTCTAAGTAATGAGACAGCGTTAATCAATTACATAATAAAGAGGCAATATGAAGCACTGACAGACAACGGTTTCATTGGAAGAGAAAAAGATTTTGACAAATACCGTGACATACTGTTGTTCCTCTATGAAGAGCATTCAAGGATTTATAAATCAAGAATGCAGCCGCATAGCAAGGAAATGGACAAGCACAGACAAGCCGCTTGTATAACCGCAACGCTGATGGATGCTCAAATCATGGTAGCAACAGGAAAATCAACAGATGATGTAATGTTGTTTTTTCCAAATGAAGTCTTAGCCGCCCTGTCATCTGCAAGCCACATACATTTCGCAATCGCAAAATGCCTATCGGCAAAACCATCGGCAAGGATATTAAATATCGGTGACTTTGTCCGTTTGCTTGACTCGGAGTATCCGCCGGTCAAAGATGATGAAGGCGAATACTTCACATCGCTCTTGCACGTTATTCGATGTGAAAGGGAAAGGGCGTTTGCGTTGAGCGAAACTAAACAATTAGATGATGGAACAAGTGTCAGCGTTGGGAATTACAATTATGCCGCACTGTCGAACATCTATTACTTTTACGATCTGCATATTTCAAAACAGATAAAAAAGGAAATCTCCCGAGTGTTTGACAGGGGAAGCAGAAAGGTTCCATCGAAACAGGCAATGCCAAACCGTCGGTGGGCGCAGTAAACTAAAAATGAATTAAAACCGCCTAACCGCCTAGCGTATGCTTGGCGCGGGCGGTTTTTACATGGGGTGATTTATATATGGCTTATAATATTTCTAACGCCGGATATTCGGAAAATGATTTTAACAAACTCGCCTTGAAATTCGGTGGGCTTCCCGATCAACTGCTCAAAGAAGCGCGGGAAAAACTGCTGCCGGAGATCGGGAAGATCATCGAAGAATATCAGGTTGGAGAAATCCAAACACGCGGAATGGTGCGTTCGGGCGACCTTAGAGACGGCGTAAAAAGCAAGGTCGTTGAAAACCGCGTAAACGTAGCCCCGGTGGGAAGCCGTAAAGATAAACGAAGCAATCAGATGGTTGCTTTTTTTCAGCAGTTTACCGATGGAAAAGGAAAAGGATTTGTTGACGCCGCGAACAAAGCCGCGGAGGACGAGGTGTTTGAATTGGCCGAGCGGGAGTTAGGGCTTTTTTTGGATGGGGTGTTTTAACCACCCCGCGCCTGCGGGGAGAACTCCTCCCGCCGCCTGCGGGCGCACCCCTCCATGGAGGGGAATTGGCTCCCTCGTGGAGGGAGCTGTCACGAAGTGACTGAGGGAGTATGAAATGAGATCACTGCATTGGATCAATGATTCGGGGATGGAGATCGTGTTTAACGGGAACGGGTCTCCGTTTTACTATTCGGAGGTCACGACCAACCTCGCCGCCGACGAGCAGGTGGTGAAGTCGCCGGGGCAGAACGGGTCAACGACGATGGGCGTATCGCTGGCGCGGCCGACCATCCACCTTTCGGGTAGCATGACGGTATCTCGGCTGGGCGACCGTTTCAAAACGATGGACGACACAACCGACGCGCTCAACCGCGCCTTTCTTCCGCATATCTTCGGGGTGCTGACCGAACGCCGCCCGGGCGTTGACCGGATGATACGGTGCCGCCCGGCGGCGCGCCCCATGTTGGGGACAGTCATTCAGAACTCCCGGACGGTGAATATCGACTTCATCGCCGACATGGCGCGATGGGTGGAAGCAGAGGAAACACATCTCAATCTCGGCCGGGAGATCGGGGGGTTCCGCTTCCCGCTCCGCCTGCCGACCCGGATGGGGCTTTATATGAAGGATGCGGTGATTGACAACGACACAGGGGATTCTATCTATCCCGTGATAGAGATTTTCACGACGTCGGAACGAATAATCATCACAAACGAAACGGTTGTTTATGATAATCTAAAAATCCGCCAAAAGAAGCAGACAATATAATTGAAACATCCGCCACTTGCAGAAAAAAGAGTCCGAATGTGATAGCATGGAAAAACCGCCCCCAATAAGGGCGGGA
>Ga0082212_10009154_pt1 | contig 12799 bp, 13 predicted proteins | sample TergutNt197P3_FD_71548 | JGI IMG/M metagenome (GOLD analysis project Ga0082212, IMG submission 71548) | Neocapritermes taracua P3 segment gut microbial communities from Petit-Saut dam, French Guiana - Nt197 P3 | ecosystem: Host-associated > Arthropoda: Insects > Digestive system > Gut ... | reverse complement strand
TGTCGATTACTGCTGTCTTGTGACTCACTTTATACATATTTTCTGCAAGAGAAGAGCCCAATGAAAACCAAGAACAAAAACAGTGCCAGGATGGTTCCGCTAATTGCTTCTGTGCCAAAAATGTTATTCCCCGTACTGGTGATCCTGCCGGGCATGATTGCCATAGCACTCACAGCAACCAACGGCGGATTTTCCATACCGGAAAAAGTAGTTGATGGTGTTGCAATGTTGGACTACGACATGGTAATCCCAGGCATGTTGGCCCACTATTTTCCGACAGGGCTTTTAGGGCTTGGACTCACCGCATTAATGGCCAGCTTCATGAGCGGAATGGCAGGCAACGTGACTGCATTTAATACTGTCTGGACATACGATATTTACCAGAGCTACATCGCCAAAGGCAAGAGTGACCAGCATTATCTGTGGATGGGAAGGTTCGCCACCGTTGCCGGAACGCTTGTATCACTTGCAGCGGCATACATTGCCAACAGCTTCAACAATATAATGGACATGCTCCAACTGGTATTCGCCTTTGTAAACGCCCCTCTGTTTGCAACCTTCCTGCTTGGAATGTTTTGGAAAAGAACTACCGGACACGGCGCGTTTTACGGCCTGGTATCAGGTACGGTCGCCGCTGCAATCCACCATGGCCTCACATTGCCCATTAGTGCAATTGGCGCGGGCGGGGGCATTAAGGGCGGGTGGATAATTTCTGGTGCCATGCACACCTATCCATCTGAAATGGCGCAAAATTTCTGGACTGCAATTTGGTCATGGTCAACTTGTTTTGCCGTAACCGTCCTCGTGAGCATACTAACTAAGCGCACCAAGACCGATGATGAACTTCGCGGCCTGGTTTTTTCTCTCACCAAGCGTCAGACAGACAGACACCTTGCCTGGTATAAGCGTCCAGCAGTGCTTGGTGTAGTGATACTTGCATTTGCTGTTGCCCTGAACATAATCTTTGCATGAGGTAACCACTGTGATATTTGACCTGCGCCTCCCAATCGGTCTGCTGTTCCTGGCTTATGGGGCAATATTGCTGATTTATGGATTTGTTTCCTCCGAAGCCATCTACGCCCGTTCGTTGGGTATAAATGTCAATCTGCTCTGGGGCATAGTAATGTTCCTATTTGGTGGAATCATGTTTGCTCTGGCAATGAATTCCAGACGCAAAGGCACTATTTCGTGATGCCAATCATCAATAGAGTAAAAAAAATATTTGAGGAAAACTTTGGACGGGAAGGTATCCTCATCAGGGCACCTGGCAGAGTCAACCTGATCGGTGAGCATACGGATTACAACGATGGCTTTGTCCTGCCTGCGGCCATAGACCGTGCTATATACTTGGCCGTCAAACCCAGCGATGACAGCAAATTTCATTGGGTATCGCTGGATATGGATGAATCATTTGAGGTTGTGCCTGATTCCCTGGCCCATTCAGAATTGGGCTGGCCTGATTATCTGCAGGGCGTGCTGGCAGAATTTAAGACGATGGGCATAGCCGTCCCTCCAGCCAGTGCCGTTTTTGGGGGTGACATCCCCATAGGCAGCGGACTGAGCAGTAGCGCAGCACTTACTACAGGATTTGCATTTGCGCTAAATCATTTGTTTAATCTGGGACTCGATCGCATAGCCATCGCAAAGTTGGGCCAAAGGGCCGAAAACAACTTCGTTGGCATGAAGTGTGGCATTATGGATCAGTTTGCCTCAGTGCTGGGTAGAGATAATAATCTGTTGCAACTGGATTGCCGAGACCTTTCCTGCACATTTGTCCCCTTCGTCCGCACCGATGTCCGCATAGCCCTTTGCGACACACAGGTAAAGCACAATCTGGCCAACAGCGAGTACAACCTGCGCCGCTCACAGTGCGAGAAGGGCGTGCAAACACTCAGGCAGCACTACCCTGACATGACAAGTCTGCGGGATGCCGACCACGACATGCTTCGGGCAAGCTCCAGAGAGATGGACGAAGTGGTTTATCGCCGCTGTTTTTATGTGATTGCTGAAAACCAACGTGTTCTGGCCGCCTGCAACGCGCTATCAACAGATAACCTGAGTGCCTTTGGTCTCGCAATGAACCAAAGCCACTACGGCCTACGTGACGAGTACGAAGTGAGCTGCCCGGAGTTGGACTTACTCCAGTCCGTAGCTGAACAAACTGAAGGTGTGCTGGGAAGCCGCATGATGGGTGGCGGATTCGGAGGTTGCACCATCAACTTGATAGAAGAAAGCACCCTGGAGAATTTTCAAAAAAAGCTGAGTGAGGTATTTCGCCAAAAGTTATACAAAGAACCAGTAATACATATATGCCAGATACGGGGCGGAACTGAGTTGCTGGGGTAGCCGCTCTTACATCTTTTCCCACTGCTCGGCCAGGACTTCTTTTTCGCATTTCTTTGCCAAGTCAACCGCACTTTGTTTTATTTGTTGCCAGGCTGTGGACTGGCTACATACTTGAATCAATTCATTGGCCTGACGATTCTTATCCAAGCGCAGGTAAGCTTCCAGCAATGGCTGTATATCGCCGGACAAACAGCGCATTTTTATGAACTCCTCACAGACCCAAAATTTTAGTATATTTCAATTGTGGATGTTTCTGGTAACCTATTGCTTGCCGCCTTTGAGCCGGAACTGGCTGGAATCGGGGATACCCTGCCCAGGGGCTGGCGGATGGCTACGACAGGTATTGGCGGAGTATCAGCAGCAGCAACGACAGCGAGACTTTTAGCGACGGCTCTGCCCCAAAAAGTGTTATTTGTGGGAACCTGCGGGGCATACTCAAATAGCCTGGATATCAGCGACTGCATTGCTGCATCAGAAGCAATCATGACTTCTGTGCCTGAAATAATGGAACGGGCATTCCGTCCGCAACTTGAAACAACGCGTTGGCAAGCTACCTGGGAACTACCTCTGCCGAAACATGCCGTCATCGCTGCACCCGCAATTACCTCAAACCTGGAAGATGCGACCCTACTCGGCCAAATTGCAGATGTTGAACATCTGGAACTGGCTGGCATTTTTGCCGCCTGTCATCAGGCTAATATCCTCGTGGCGTCTGCTCTTGTTGTAGCGAACCACGTTGGGCCATCAGCCCATGAAGAATGGAGTGCCAACCATGAAGTAGTAAGCCGAAAATTGCTGGATACTTTGGTGGCTCTGGGAGTATTTAGGTAAAGATATGTGGGTCATCAATTATGAAATTATTAACATCTAATGCAATATTCCCATCTACAGCAAATTGCGCTAGTATCAGCATATGTATAGGAGGCTCTCATGGCACAGAAACTAAATCGGCGTGAATTCATGGCAGCAGGAGCAGCGGCCATGACAGGTGCATCTTTATCCGGTAAGGCGAATATTTTGGCAACCCAGGCAACTCAAGCCCCTACGCTGGCAATCCAGAGGGGGATTTCACCGGTAGTGATAGCCTCCTCAAATGGCCACCGATACAAGAATGGTGGGGAAGTCACGTGCGTTGAACTGGCTTTCCGCATGATGACTGAAGGCAAAGACGTACTTGACTCACTAATCGCCGGTGTCAACATAGTCGAGCTTGATCCGGCAGATACCAGTGTCGGCTATGGAGGACTGCCCAATGCGGATGGGGTCGTGCAACTCGATTCATCCTGTATGCACGGGCCGAAAAAGCGCGCGGGAGCGGTGGCATGTATTGAAGGAGTAAGAACACCTTCATTAGTCGCCCAAAAGGTTCTGGACATGACCGACCATCACCTGATAGTCGGCAAAGGGGCACAGGATTTTGCCAGAATGATGGGTTTTAAGATAGAAGATGACCTGAACACTCCCAGATCCAGGCAGCTCTGGATGGAGTGGAAAAGGCGTACCGACCCGGAACATTGGCTCGACCCCGAAAAACGTCTAATGGCGGGGTTTAAGGCAGGGATGAGCATGGTTGCCGATGGACTCATTGACCGAGAACACTATTTCGGAACTATCAACTGCGATGGAATAAACTCAAAGGGCGAAATTTGCGGAGTAACAACCACGAGCGGCCTGGCATGGAAAATTCCAGGCAGGGTCGGTGATTCTCCCATTCTCGGAGCAGGTCTTTACGTAGAAGACAAAATAGGGGCCGCAGGTTCCACAGGGCGAGGCGAGGCCAATCTATATGGCTTGTGTTCATTCCTGATTGTCGAGCAGATGCGACAGGGCAAACACCCAAAAGATGCTGGCCTTGAAGCACTGCGCCGCATTGCAAATAACACCATTGACAAACGTCTGCGGGACGATAAGGGCAGACCTAACTTCCAGGTAATTTTTTATGCCCTGAATGGAAAGGGCGAATATGCTGGCACCTCCATGTTCCCTACCAGATATGCGGCCTGCACTGAAAAGGGCGGCGAATTGCTGGATACAGCTTCCCTCTATTCGGAATGGCCCGGAAGGGGATGATTGCCTTGCAATTGAATATCCGCCTGCAATACAGGACTTGTGCGAATTCTGTGTCTTTGTAGTTTTATTATCCAATAGGCTCGTCATCTTCATGGCCTTCTTGGCCTGTTTTTTCAACCTTTTCCGAAATGATTTTGTTGAGCCAAACCATTTGGATAGACCCATCCGGCATGGGCCTCCAGTGGTCATTTTTCCCGCCATCCCTGTACCATGAGCCACCCTTGGGAGGCTCTAATAGCTTTTCTACTTTTCCGTTTTCAGGGTAAATCCGGTACCATTCGATGATCGGAGAAATTTCTGCGAGTTCTTTATGGCGGCGTCTTGCATATTCCATCGCATCTTCAAAGAAGATGCCATTGTTTAGCAGTGTATCTATTTCCTTGTCTAGATTTTCAGTAGTGGCAATAAAAAAATCCTCCACTTGGGCAGCAATCAACACAGTACCGTCCTTTTCAGGATTAATGCAAAGTACGGGCCTGTTTGGGAAGCCGCCCTTGGCTATCATTTCTGGGGTCACTTTTCTGAATATGTTTCCTGCCTTAATAAGCCTCGCCTTTTCCAGCGAAAAGCACCAGTACAGCCCTGTATTGGGATTTATCAGCGTGGCGTATTTGTCGGTGGCAATTACGTAACTCAGCCATGCCAGGTCAAAACAATCCTCCTCTGTCATGTACTTTGCCAAGTCGTCTTGTCCGTGATAGATGGGCGAGTCTATCCGCAACTCTTTTCCGCCGGAAGGGATGGACATTCTAACAAAGGGTGTCCTGTCTGCCCCCGTATTGCCCGTTAGGTCTGAATGGTGTGAAATGACGATAAAGCGACTGTTGTCGCAAGGTAAGGCCTTCAACAGGTTTTTTGTGTCCAGGGACTTATAGTCCCCCAAAAACTGCCACTCCCCTATCTCGCCCCCTTCTTCCTCTTCCCTTTCTTTCCACCTTGCAAAACTAAAGCGCTCAAAGAGTGAGCCGTCTTCATTTTTTTCATAGTTCCCCGAGGCAAGCGCATACAAGGCTCCATCGTACCAGCAGGAATGCCAAATATCGTAACGATACCTGGGAGGGACGGGGAAAAGATCATCTTTGTCAAGATTTGGGATTGTCTTTTGGATGATGTTTTTTTCATCAACCAATAAATAATAATTTTTGCTCTCGTTGCCTAAATGCCGTACAAAGTACAAGTCCCCCACCCATTGGCCAGGTTCGTACTGAGCTGATAGTGGCAAACCAGGAATTAAAGTACAGATATAAACGACAAATAAAACCAGCAAGCGGTTTAGCACCATAAGCAAACCTCTATTGACCTATAGCAATGTCAGGGCTTAGGTGCCAATGGATCCATATCCTCAATACCAATTCCCGGCCCCCAGTCATCAGGCTCTTTGCCCTCTTTGCAATTATCTTTTATCCATTTTAGCGCATCATCTTCGGATGCACATGCCCTGGACTTCCAAATTTTCGCAACAGGATCGTAATAATTGATTTTGTATGGGTAATCAGGCCCCCTAAAGGATTTGACAACAGTTGACACCCCGCTTCTTTACCAAACGGGGCGATTGTTTACATCTTCGGCTCCACAAAACCTGTGAAACCCAAACAAGATAATTAGAACAAAAAAAAGAAGGGGGGCAAGTAAAAATTGCAATTTTGCAACTTTTGCAAATTATTGCAAATACCAATGTTAAACATTGTTTTATTGTATCGAAAGTGATCCTTTTGCTATTTGTCATCAATGGCATAAAATACTCGAAAGAATGTCTATGGCCATCGATCCTCCTCACCCTCTTGCCTATCGTGACTCTCTGAAGTCATTTTTGCTGGAAGACTGGGGTGCGGGAGACTGGACATCCCTAGCCGTACCTGACCGAGATGTGAGTGCCGTAGTGGTGGCTAAGGCAGATTTAGTTATCGCTGGATTGCCTGTAGCCAGGGACGTATTCCATCTTTCAGAACCATCGCTGGAGGTCGAGTTCTTTGCCAAAGATGGAGATAGACTGGCCACCGGTTTTGAAGCGATAAAGATACATGGCTCTAGCCGTCAAATCCTGATGGCCGAGCGGGTTATGCTGAACTTGCTGCAAAGGCTTTCCGGCACGGCCACCCTGACAAGACTGTTTGTGGATGCAGTTTCTGGAACTGGCGCAAAGATTCTTGACACCCGTAAGACAACGCCAGGAATTAAGGTTTTGGAAAAATATGCCGTACGCTGTGGTGGGGGCTTTAACCACCGTCTCAATCTGGCAGATGGAATATTGATCAAGGAAAACCATATAGAGGTAGCAGGAGGAATAAGAGCTGCTGCGGCATCCGCAAGGCTAACATCGCCCAATTTGCTGCGGATAGAAGTCGAGGTAGAGACGCTGGAACAATTGGCTGAATGTCTGGCAATACCAGAAATTGACGGAGCCTTGCTCGACAATATGGACGAACAAACAATGGGAAATGCAGTCTCAATGCGTAATTCCAGTGGTAGGAATTTCTTTTTGGAAGCAAGCGGCAATATCACACTCTCAAGGGCTAAATCTGTTGCAGAGACAGGCGTGGATTTCCTTTCAGTGGGTGCCCTGACCCACAGTGCCCCAGCGGCTGATTTGAGCCTGCGAATCATTCACAAACTCTGATATAAAAATTTTATCCCTCAAGTTGCCTGGTTACGTCTGCTGGCGGGAACATTTCAGGGGCTTCCTGGCTCAAGAACCTCTTTGTGCGTGCAGCAAGCGCGTCCAGGTCTTGAAGGAAGCGAACTCTTTCCAATTTCAGGCTCCGCATGTGAATTTCCAGCTTTGCGACATGCTCTTGTGCGTCCCTGACAAGTTCTTCAGCCTGGAACCTAGCCTCTTTTTGAACAAGCTCGCTCTCCCTCTGGGCTATTTCCATCCATTCTTCTTTTGTCTTTTGAGCCTGCATCAGAGTTTCTTTGAAAATGCGATCCTGATCCTGGTACTGGATTATGCGCTCACGTAAATCCAGCACTTCATTCTGCAATTGCTGATTTTCCTGCAATAGGTCTTCCCAGTCAGAAGCCACTTCCCGCAAAAAATCACGCACTTCATCCGCATTCAGTCCCCTGAATGATACATCAAATTCACGTCTCTGTATGTCTCTGGGAGTATATTTCATATGTGACTCAAGGTATTATGCCTGTCTCAAAAGACCTCTAAGAAACATTAGCAGCAGAATTGCAAGCAATGGACTGAAATCAACACCCCCAAACGCTGGCAGAATCGCGCGAAAGGGCATGAGCAAGGGATTGGTTATGGAATGGATCATCTTGGTGGCACTGTGTTTCCTGGCCGCCGGAAACCAAGTCAGGATGCTACCTAACAATATCATCCAAACCAGGAATTCCAACAACCAATAAGCGATAATCAATGGCATGAATAATTACCTCAACCATGATGATACCTTATATCAGGATGTAATCAAAAGCACATCCAGGAGTTCTCAGCCCTTAGTTTTTATTTGTGTACGTAGATAGCGTGTTGTTTTCTGACACTTGCAGGTAATAAAAAAAACGGACGGATAATGTCGGCCTGATGCAATAAAATAATTAAATTCTGGAGATTGAGATGAGAATTGGAATTTCCTGCTACTCGACCTATGGTGGCTCAGGGGTGGTAGCTGCTGAAATAGGAAAAGCCCTCGCCGCAAGAGATCATGAAGTGCATATTCTCAGCCCTTCATTGCCTCCAAGGTTGATTGGATTTGAGGATCATGTAACGTTTCATGAAGTTTCTGCAAGCCCATATCCACTGTTTGAGACAGATTTGTTTTCTATCGCCCTCGCTTCCATGATGGCGGACGTAGCTGACCGCCATAAACTGGACATCATCCATGCCCACTATGCAATCCCCCACGCCAGCGCTGCCCTTCTTGCACGAATGGCCCTGGACAACAAAATTAAGGTTGTCACAACGCTTCATGGGACTGACATCACGGCTGTGGGTACTCACCCCAGCTATCTACCGATGGTAAAGCTGGCAATCCGCGATAGCGATGCTGTTACAGCTGTTTCTGAATATCTGAAACAAGAAACCATAAAAAAATTCAACGTATCCAGACATATCGATGTCGTTTATAACTTTGTCTACCAGACACATTCTGATGAAACCATCGCCGATTGCAGACCCTGGCTTTCACCGGACAGGGCACCGCTGGTAACTCATATATCTAATTTCCGCCCTGTTAAGCGCGTGATGGACGTAATGAAAGTATTCAACGCCGTCCACCAAAAAATACCATGCAAGCTACTCATGGTGGGGGACGGACCAGACCGCATGGAAGCAGAAAATTATGCGCGGGAAATGAACATTGATTCGGATGTGCGGTTTACAGGTAAGCAGCTTGACATTGCTTCTGCCTTGGCTTGCAGCGATGTGTTTTTGCTGCCGAGTGCAACAGAGAGCTTTGGACTTGCGGCACTCGAAGCCATGTCCCATGGGGTGCCTGTGGTTGCCAGCCGAGTTGGAGGAATCCCTGAAGTAATTAGAGATGGGATAGATGGTTACTTGTCGGTAGTCGGTAATATAGAACAAATGGCTGAGAATGTCACTCGGCTCATATCGGACGCACGACTACGAAGCAAAATGGGCAGCACAGCAAAAGCCAGGGCACGCGATACCTTTGCCGAAGACCCTGTGGTTGACAAATATTTGGAAATATACCAGAGAGTGCTTGGAATTTAGTCGTCAGTTGCGGCACTCAAGGTAATTAAATAATAAAAATGTAATAAAAATTGAATGTGTCAATTTTTATCATTAAATTAACTTATTATTACATAATCATAGTTCGATGCCCATTTCTATTGCTTTATTAATTATCAACTCTAATGCAATTTCAAATGAATTAGATGCCCTGTGATAAGGCGACCCAGATAAATCGTGAGCATATTTTATAGCAAGTTGTTTACGAGCTATCAAGGGCGTATTGGAAAGTTCTACAACAATTGGTTCTAATTCCTCAATAAGTCTGAATTTTTTGCTCATGATATATTTAACAAACCATTTGCCTTTGCCGACACTTCTCTGTTGTATCAGGTGTATCTTCTCATGTTCAATTATTGCCAGATAATCGAATGGGTTAAGATTGGGCGGATGATATATTTTTGGTTCTATTGCCACCCATTGCCATTTTTTTGTAGCTATTTTTAGCCACCACGGCTTTGGCTGTAAAATAAAGTCTTCCATTAAATTACTATCTTCATACTTCAGTGGTTCATCAATTTGAGGCAACTCCTGACAAAAAGTAAATAATGGGAAAATACAGGCGAGAAGAAAATTACGGAAATACATCAGGCTTCAAGATAACATGCAAACCAGTTCACAGCTTCAGATGCCAATTTTTCTTTTGCCATCGGCCCAATCAAATTTGCTGGCCCCACTTTTGTAACAGGCGTGAGGCAATTTGTCTGATTCCCAAACCCCCTCCCTTTTGCAATGTCATTCACGAAAATTGCGTCCAGGCCTTTCTTTATTAGTTTTTCTGTGGCGTTTATTATATAGTTTTCACTTTCAGCAGCGAATCCGAGCATCCATTGATCCTTCTTTGTTTTGTTCAGAGATAACAGAATGTCTGGAGTGTTCGCCAGTCTCAAAACATCTGATACATCCGACTTTTTTATCTTTTGAGGGGCCAACTCCTCGGGACACTGATCTGCTACAGCAGCCGCTGCACAAACTCCTGCTACCTGGGGCCAGATGGCCAGACAGGCATCCAGCATTTCCTGGGCACTCCGCACCCTGGTTGTGGAAATGCCCCAAGGAATTGGCAAGTCCCCACCCAGTACCAGATGAACTTTAGCCCCCGCATTTCTAAAGGCTTTTGCCATTTCAATACCCATCGACCCCGTGGATCTGTTTGTAAGTGTTCGGACGGGGTCCAGGTCTTCACGAGTAGGCCCGGCTGTCACCAGTATGTGTACACCCTCAAAAGTATTCAATTGTCTGCTACCAAGTGCGATCACTCCGTCATAGATGGCTTCAATGCCAGCCAACTTGCCAGTCCCTTCCTCTCCGCAAGCCAGGATGCCTGATTCGGGTTCGATGATTGTATGTCCGTAATCCGAAAGTTTGGTAAGGTTATTCTGAACAGCCGGGTGTTTCCACATTGCTGCATTCATTGCAGGAGCCCACAGTATCTTGCAGTTGGCCGCCAACAGCACTGTAGAAAGCAGATCGTTCGCCAGGCCGTTTGCCGCTTTGCCAATGATGTCTGCAGTTGCCGGGACAACAGCAATGACATCTGCCCACCTGGCAAGATCAACATGTTCAACCTTTGGATTCGGTCTCCATTCGTGATACTCAGGGTTTGCACCAAAACAAGGTTCTCCACTCAAGGTGGCCAATGTCAAAGGAGTGATGAACCTGCTACCAGCATCTGTTATACAACAACGCACCTGGCAACCAGACTTTACAAGCATTCGGATTAGGTCTCCTACCTTGTAGGCCGCTATTCCGCCAGTAACACCGAGAAGAACTTTCATATACATCATCCAGACAATACATAGAATTATGACAGGGAAACTGGGGAACTATTCATTTAACTATTTATGGTTGCCACCAGGGCATTCCACGCGGAACGTGTCAATGATTGTGAGACACGGTTGTTGAAAGAATTAGTGTAGATTTCCCGGATATGGGCAGGATACGCAAAGGCGACAGGGAATAGTTGTGGTTATCTGACATCCAGTACCGCGTGACATCGAGGGGCATTGCGAAAATCTGAAATACACAAAAATTGTTACACGGCCTCTTTTGATTGCGACTCGGTATAAATGTTACAGAGCCTATAAACTGGGTTTCTTTACAGAATTTTCCGGTGTCTGTTGTTTTGTCTCTATTGTCCTATTCTCTATTTTATCATCAAGGCCAGAAAAGATATCAGCCCAGCGTTTAACTGACCCATCTGGCATGGGTATCCACCTTGTGGCCGATTTGCCGTCAATATACTTTAGCTCCGACCCTCCTTCAGGAGGGACTGGTAGCTTTTCGACTTTGCCGCTCTCGGGGTATATTCGATACCACACTAAAAATTGATTTTGCTCCTGGTTTTCCTTTTGGCGCTCTGAGTACCATTCCAGGGCTTTTTCAGGTGAAGAAAAAAAGCCGTTTAGTTGCAGTTCCATAAACTCCTTCGTTATGTCAACCTTGCCGGTAATAAGGTAATCCTCGTCCTCTGCTGAAATTAAAACTGTCCCATCTTTTTCCGGATGCACACAAAAAATAGCACGTTCAAAACTATCATTGATAATATGTTCAGTCGTTACTTTCTTAAAGATATTGCCAGCTCTAACCAGGGTTGCCTTTTCTCTGGAAAAAACCCAATACAACCCGGTCTTAATGTCGACAAGAGTGGCATGCTTTTCGGTTAAGGCTATATTTTCTGTAGCTCTATAAGCAATGCGAAATACCTGAGGGTTTGACATGTGAGGACGCAACTCATCCTGACCGTGATCTATTGAGGCAGTCACCCTGAACTCCTCATGGCCGTCTAATGGGAGGGACAATCGGGAAAAAGGGGATCTGTCTTGTCTATCTCGATCAGACAGGTCATGCGCTTGGGACACAACAATGAAGCGGTCACCGTCACAAGGTATAATATTTAATCCGTTAGTTATCCTGTTGCTGGGAGGGTCATCATCGAAATAACCTAAATATTGCCATTCGTTGTCACTATTGTCATCGTTGACTTCATGATTGTCATGATTGTCATCATTAACTTCATACTTTTGCTTTGCAAAAAACCACCGGTTAAACCTGGCACCATTCTCTCTCACAAAAAACGATCTGGTCTGGTCTGGCTCGAGGGGTTTATTTAATATTTGTGAAGTTAGCACCTCATGCGATTTTACATACTCCAGATTTGGTCCCATTGCTGATGGCTGACCAAATATGCCGACCCCACATGCAATGGCATAGAAGGCTCCATCATGCCATTGTGGGGCATAGTTCATCATGTTATACAAATTATTCCATATTACGTAATTTGTAATGTTGTCGTGACTAACAAAAGTGAGTCCGAGGGGTACATTGGCCTCAGATAAATTTTCTATAATTTTTTGAATGTTATTATGCTTATCTACTAAAACAGATGCCGTACCCTTCAACAAATGTGGCCCCTTATGAGGCACACTGAAAACCTCACCTATCCATTGGCCGGAGTTGTACTGGGCAAATAATAATTGATTTGGTAGCGGAGAAAAGAAAAGCATCAATAGCACAATCGCACGATAAAATACCATCATGCCCCCCCTATAAAAACTGATCAACCCAAACTGAAGCCGGAACGTGTCAACAATTGTGAGACACGGTTGTTGAAAGAACGAGTGTAGATTGATTGGACACGGAATTCAAGTTTTTTTGGCCTTGTAAGTTATACTCAACGCACTA